>Ga0310811_10010978_pt1 | contig 11715 bp, 11 predicted proteins | sample YCmetagenome_FD_207642 | JGI IMG/M metagenome (GOLD analysis project Ga0310811, IMG submission 207642) | Soil microbial communities from experimental microcosm in Duke University, North Carolina, United States - YC | ecosystem: Engineered > Artificial ecosystem > Soil microcosm > Unclassified ...
GCCGCGTTCCTCATCCAGGCGCTCCAGCCGCTCCACGAATCTGTAGAGTTCGCGTGAGGCGTTTGTGCCTTTGCGCAGGTCGCCGGCGGTCTTGGGCTCGGCGGATTCGGTCTTCAACTTCGCCATTGGTGTCTCCTGTCAGGTGTCAGCAGCGCAGAGCGAAAAAACGGCCGCGAGCGCCACACAGACACTCGCGGCCAAGTTGTCACCCTTCGACAAAAAGATGAGCGACGCGACTAAGGCGATGCCGGCGCTCGCAAGGAATCCGAATGTACGCATCAGTCCACCAGCGTCAGCGGTTTGATATCGACTAGACCGCGCTTGCGGTGGTGGAACGTCAGGGTCTGCTGCGGCGGTGTCGGGCGCATGCGGAAGTGCTTGGCGAACTCGCTGTAGCCCGGCATGCAGCCGTTGCTAATACCGAACGTGGTCTGGAACGGGTAATGGAAGTGGCCATTACGCATCTGGTGTATGACAAAGCCCAGCGCCGCCTGTTCTTGGACGACTTTCTGCCAGCCCTTGAGGATGGTGGCGGCCGGACCGATAAAGCCCGTGCCACCACCGGCGCCCATGCGGTCACCGTGCGTGAGGCAAACATTTTGGTCGTAAATCCTGTAGCGAACGTCAAAAGATTCGCTGGTCTGGAACGTCACCCGCTTGTCCCGGCGGAAGTGGTTCACCAGCATCTTGTGAATGAGTCGGTCAAAACTGTGCGCGAAAGCCTTCTTGGTGACGGGCTTCTTCACGTCGCGGTCATGGTTACCGGCGCTGCCTGGCGTCTTCACTTCCACGCGGCCAAAGGACTTGGCCAACTTCTCAATGCCGGCCGCTTCTTCCTCAAACACCAACTCCGTGGCTTCCACGTTGGTCAGCGTGTTGTTGCCGCCGTCCTCCGGGTGAATATTCCCGTCAATGGTGTCCCCACCGCGCAGATAGATGATGCCGGGGTATTGCCAGCCGCTGCCGCCATGGTAGTGGGCCAGGTAGTCGGTGGTATCAATCATGCGCCGGTAGCGCTGACTGAAAATCTCCGGGCTGTAGTCATAGCCGGCTTCCGTTTCACTGGCTCGACACACCTCGCCCACCTGGAAGTCCGACGTGAACAGTTCCGGCATGTGCTCGCGCGGACGGTCCACGCGCTCCATGAACGTCCACTCCGCCGGCTTAAAACTGACGTTGTTGGCCCACTCCAAATCTTTGAGGCGATCCTGCAGCAGCGCCATTTCGCGCAGCGCGTCTTTAAGCTTGGCGCGGGCTTCGCGTTCCGACTGCTCCAGACGGTAGCGGCTGGCTTCGTCATTGATGGTGCGCTCCTGCGCCGTCACGGCTGGGGCGCCGCCACGCGCCGACGGGTATTCCGTGAACAGCTTGGGGAATCGCTTGCGACCTTCAATCAGGCGGTTCTGGATTGCACTGCGTGTCAGGCCTGCAGCGTCGGCCATTTTCTGCTGGTTGCCTTTATGGGCGTGGTACAACTTGGACGTGTCGCGCAACTGCGCGTCCGTAAGCGAGTGGTACGCCATTAACTGTTGTCTCCAGCCTTGCCCGATCGCTTCAACGCTTTGACCTTGTGGTGCGCCACCCAAAACTGGAGGCCAAGGCCAGCGATTGCCACGCAGGCGGACACTATTGCGGCGATATCTGACAAACGCAAGCCCCAAATGACAATAGTGGCCGATGCGCTGCCAACTGTGACCGCGCTGATGGCAGTCATATGATCGCCAGCCTTATCAATGTGTTGAGGTATGTTCACGGCTATTGCCCTTCCTGGCTGACGTAATCTGCGATCTTTTGTCCCGCCACGCCGCCCACGACGGCGGCCAAGGCGCGCATGTCACGCGCCTGCACACCGGCGCGGCGCAGGTTGTTGATGCCCTGCTGGGTTGTGGCGGGGTTGAACAGTTGGTCCGCGATGATGCGCTGTACGCGCTCCGGCACGCGGTCGCCCACCACTGGGAGTGCCTTCATGGCGTGATAGAGCGAACTGATACCGCCGGAACTGGCCGCCATCGCTGCCTGCGCGACGTGGCCGGCGTTCGGACCACCGTCGGTGGTCTTCACGCCACCGGGCGCGATTGCATCCAGCGCGTCCTGCGCGGTGCGCAGCGCATTGCCATGCTGGTAGCCACGCTGACCGGCGGGTGAGTTCAGCGCGCGGGCCAGCAGGCCGTCGTCGGCCGCCACGTCGTCAATCGCCTTGCCCTTCATGGCGTGTTCGAACGAGTCGGTGTAGTGGCTGCCGGCGCGGTAATTGGCCAGCGCGTGGGCGTAGTCTTGGTCCGTGCTCGCGCCCAGCCCTTCGATTTGCTGGGCCAAGTTGCCGAACTCACGCGCCTGGTCCGGGTCGCGCGCATGCAGGCTGCCGGCCGTGGGGCGCATCAACTGCGACTGCACGTCGCGCAGGCGTTTGCGCACCACCTCCAGGTCGCCAATGGTGGCCGTGTTCGTCTCAATGCGGTGCTGCAGGCCGGTCAGTCCCGCCGGCGTCACGTTACCCAGCCGCGCGTTCAGCGCGTCGTTGGGGCGCAGGGCATAGTCCACGCGTGGATCCAGCAGCAGGCGCTGGCGATCGTTCACGGGCGTGTCGTTCAGCGTCAGGCCGCTCTGCGGGTGCGGCGTGTTCATGGCCGCGTCCATTTCCCGGTCGCGCAGCTCCGTCAGGCCGCGGGCGGTCTGGGGCATCGTTGGGTTCTGCGCATTGCGCAGCGTCAACTGCTCATGCAGCGGCCGGCCGCCCATGTTGGCCGCGGTCATGGCAGCTTCGGCAATGCGCGGGTTGGCCTTGGCCAGGTCGCGCAGTTGGCCCCGCGACTGCAGGCCCACCAGCTCCGCCATGCTGGGGATGCGGCCGGTGAGGTGCTGGAAAGTCTGATAGGCGCTCTGCAGTGTCGCCGGCGTCTCGCCAATGGTGTCAGCCAGCGTTTGCCATGCGCGCTGCGCCACAGGCTGGGCTTTACTCAGCAAGAACCCCGCGCCCTTCTGCACGATGGGGCCCAGGCCGGCGCTGATGCCGGCAGTACGGATCGCGTCCGGCACGTTATCGCCGTTCGCCAGCGCAGTGCCGCCGCCAACAGCCGCGTTGGTCGCCGCTGACTTGGCGACGTTGGCCACCTTCTGTCCCGGTACCGCCGCGATCGCATTACCAAACCGCGTGCCGCGAATCGCAGAAGCGAGCCCCTTGGCGCCTGCCAGGCCGCCCAGGACACCACCGACAGTGCCGGCGACAGGGTGCGCGCCAATCTCGCCCTCAGAGCGGCCGCGCGCCTCCGCCAAGTCCTCTGAGAAGCTGGGCGCGTTTTGCTTGCCAGTCAGGCGATCGCGCGCCCACTGGGCGGCGGCATCCGCCAGCGGCTGCAGGCCGAACGTCGCCTGATGGGCGTATTGACCAACAGCTGCGCCGAACGAGCCCTCGTCCTCACCCATTTTGACGCCGCGCTGGCGGGCTTCTGCGTGCGGATCAACGGGCTGGGCCGTACTGGGGTCAAACGCCGCGTCGGGTTTCGCGGTGGTGGGGTCGAACTCCATTACTGCACCGGCACGAACTTGCCGCCCCTGTAGGTCGCGCGGTTACCTTTCGCGTCGGTGTAGGTGACGCCTTCCTGGAACTGCGGTGCGTTGCCAGGCGCGGGCGCTGCCATGGGGTCGTCGGTGCCCGCCGCCTCATGCGGCTCCACGCCGTACATGGCCTTGAAGCCCTGCGTGGCGTGCTGGTGCAGCTTGTTGACAGTCTGGCGGAACAGCTTGGCGTGGTAGGCCAGCTGCTTCGCGGACTGGTCCTGCTCCATGTTGCCGAACAACGTCATTGCTGCGTTGGCTTCGGTCTGGAGGATGCGGCCAATGCCGGTTTGGCCCTGAGAGTTCTTGAGCGAGTTGATCCACGCCGTCAGACCCTGGGCCGACAGCGTTTTGAGATTCGCCTTGAGGTCGGTTTGCAAGCTACCCGGCAGCTTATTCAGCAGCACGCCGGTACCAGCCGTGTACGGGCTAATTTGCTTGTCCACCGTGTCCAGGATCTGGTTGGTGGTGGCGAGCTGCGTGCCGGCATTCACGATGCTGCTGGCATTGCCGATCGCAGTCTGCTTACCCTTTGGCGGCAGGCGGTAGAACAGTGCACCGTCCTGCGGCGGCTTGCGGCTGAACCCAGGGTCGCGCGTCGTTGGGGGTAGACGCTCATCCATGGCGTAGCGGCCTGGCTGCGGGCGCGACGGTTTTTCGTCCATAGGCTGCGTGCTGTAGCCGCCAACACCGGGTAGTGGCAGGTCGCCGTTAGGGTTGCCGAACTGGCTGTTATTGGCTGTGGTGCCAGCGCGGTAGGCATTGGTGCGGGCGTTCACTTCGCCTGTGCGGGCGCGGCGCACGCCTGTGTCGGCGTTCTGCTGGCCCTGGTCCGCGCGCTGTTGCTGGGTAGTGCGCGTGCCGCCCAGGTTCTGCTGGATGATGTTTCCATACTGGTCACGGACGACAGCCACGGGGTTGCCGTTGGCATCCGTGCCGTAGGCGGTGGCGCCCGTGATCTTGGTGGGGCCAATCATACCCTGCATGAAACTATCCAGATGACCTGCGCCGCCGGGCTGAGTGAGCATTTCGCGCAGCGGCGCAACCTGCTCCGGGCTGAGCCCCAGCAGGCCTGCGTTGGGCACAATGAGGCGGTCATACATGTCCGGCGACACGGTACCGTCCGCGCCGGCGGAGCCCTTGAGGATCGCCGCGGCGCGATAGGCCGCCATGCGCTGGCGCTGGTTCAGCGTGTCCTGGTTTTCCAGCTGTGACTTTTGCAGGTCCGCTTCGGCCTGCTGTACTTGCGTGCCAGCAGTCTGGCGCTGCACCGACGCCTTGCCAGCGTTATAATCCGCCACCGGATCATAGGCGATGGAAGGCCCGTAAACCTTGTTCAGTTCGTTGTAGGCGTCGGTCTTGCGGCGGCGCTCAAAGATGCTGTGCGAATAGTCGGCGCCTGCCTGCACTGCCAGGATGGGGTTCTGAGGCATTATATATCCCCAAAAATGTTGCCGATGCTGCCAAACAGGCCGCCGATGCCGTTGCTCATGGCTTCGCCGGCAGCCTTGCCCCCCTCAGTGCCTGCTTGGCCAATCATGTTGGCGGCGGTAAGCCCGCGGTTGGCGGAGGCGTTGGTCTGGTTCAGGTAGTCGTTGAAGTAATTGGATGCGAGCCCTTGGCCGTACTTCTGTAGGGCCTTCGCTGTAGAGCCGCTGTTGAGCAGCCCGCGCGCCGCGGCGCTGCCGGTAATGGCCTTGTCGCCCTGATCCAGCTGGAAGCCGTAGCCGGTACTGTTGAGATAGTTGTAGAACGCAGGCGACGACGCGCTGGCTGCTTCCGGCCCGTTTAGTCCCAGCAGATTCGCGGACTGGTCGTTGGCCTTATTGCCCGTGTTGACGTAGCCAATGACGCCAGGGCCAAGCCCCTTGTTCGCACGCTGGCCGGTCAAATAATTATAGCCGGTTAGGTCATTGGACTTGGCGGACTGGCCGCCGAGATAGGATCCCGCGCCGCCAAAGAGGCTGCCGATTGCGCTTGTAATGAAACCCACGACGAACGCTCCATAATGTAGGAAATGCAGGAGCGGCCGCCGGAATCTGTTGCTGTTCCAAGGGGCCGACACCCTAGAGCGCGGACGATCGCGCGGGACGCGCGATTCTCACGTGGTATCAGGCCAGTTATAGCTACAGCGTCGGTTTTTGTAAATAGTGTAGCGAAAGCTGTCCGCAGGGCTGTCAATGCATCCCGCCCACGGAGTTCAGTTGTTAACAGAAAGTGCGTCGCGTAAAACGCTTCACCCAGGCGCTCAAATAGGACCAGGCCGCGCTCGTCGCCCACCATAAAATTGCCAGGCCGAGACAAAAAGCCTGACAAATCAACAATATCGCACCCTGGGGCGACCCAGGGCAGCACTTCCGGGCGGTTCACCACCCAGTTGAGCAGGGCGACTTGAGCTGATCGCGGCGTGCGCATGCGGTTCGGCGTACTGCTTTAGAGTCTTAAAAATACGAGCGGGATGTTGCTCAAGCTGTCGTAGGTAACACTTCCAAATGGGTTAGGAAGGGCGCCCGCAGAAAAGGTCCAGCCAACGTACACATTGGCGCCCGCAGCCGCTATGTTGGAGCCGTCCCAGCCATACCACGGAACTGAGGAAGACGTGCTATTCGTCATTCTGATAGATGGCGTACCGTCCGACGCACACGCAAGGAAGTGCCACCCCGCAGACAGGCTGATGGAGAGGCCGGTAAGCTCTATGATGCCCGTGGCAGCAGCCGATATAGTGCCGCAGTCGTATTCAAGTGCGCCTGGGATACCGCTGCTGTTGGCGTAAACACCAAGCTCTATAGATTTGCCAGCAGCGCCTGCAGAAATGCTTACGCTGATCTTTGTGAAGGTAGTGGCGAAGGGGACATAAAATGGCGTCACATAAAGGCGATTGGCCACCATCGCGGTGTTGGCGCCGTTGACAAATCCGGGATACCCATAATACCTGCCGGACTGAAACCCTGGGTGATATCCGGCGCCGGCCCCGCCAGAACTCGGCACCGCGGTTAGGGTCGTCCCCGACATGGAGAGGCCGCTTCCGAGCGTAATTTCCTCAGTATCACCGGAGCCGCTAGCCGAGCCACGCCCCAGCAGCTTGCTGGCCGCAGAAATATTCTGCATCTTGGCATAAGTGACAGCATCGTTGGCGATGGTAAGCGCCCCGGTGCCGGTATTTAGTGTAGCGTCACCGCTGACCGTAAAGCCGTCAAAAGCACCAGCGTTGTTATATTGAATCTGACCGCTGGAGCCGCCCGGTGCGCCGCCTGTGTGCGCATCAACATAAGTCTTGACCGCTTTTTGAGTTGCGATTCTGGTGTCAGAGTTGGCCGCAAGTGTACCGTCGGTATCGGATGCCAGGAAAGCTGCGGTGCCGAAGGGCGTTCCGTTGGACTTGGTGACCGTCAAAGCACCGGCGCTGCTCAATGTGCCGTCGCCGCTCATTGTCTGCCCAGACCAGGAAGACGCTCCGCGTATTAGAATCTGACCGACAGTAGCGCTTATAAGGTCAAGCACTGCGCTGACGGCTGCTGCGTTGGACAGATCAATTATGGTTTTGTTTATGGTCTGCTGTTGCTGCCACTTCCGCATAAAATCGGGCGTTGGCAGGCCGGCTTTATCTACAATCGGCACATTCCAGAACAGCGGGTTTAGTTCAGTCGTGGTCACGACTGCACCTGCTGCGCCGGCTGTTCGTCATCGAATCCGTTCAGAAAGGCGTCGCATCCCTCAATGCTGCGCGGTCCGCCGGTATCGCTAAATTCAAAAATGCGACCGGGGGCGCCGAAAGACCCAAGGGAGCGCCACCGCAGTTCCGTCGTGAAATCGTCCTGCTCCATGGCAATGGGGAAGTAGTCCGACCAGGTGTTGCCATTGTCGTCGCTGAACCGCATGTTCATGATGGAGCCGCTGGAATTACCAAGATCACCCAGCGAGGCGGACAGCAAAAGCCCGTCGCAACCGAAGCGATCGCGCGACCGCGCGTCAATGCCGCCGGTTACCACGTGTGGAATGTCATAAAGGCCGTTATCAGTGAGATTGGTCGCGGCGACTTCCCACACGTCGGTGGTGGCCAGGTCGCACCCAACAACGCGCTGCCCCCACATGCACCCGCACGCAACGTCCCACTGCACATACGCGAGGGTGTACCAGTTGCTCCAGGTCTTTGTAGTGTTGTCGTAGAGCCAAGTGCCCTCCGCGCCGAGGTCCAGCACATAGAAGGTGTGGCCATCCAGGACGAACGACCATGCGCGCTTACGGCTGGTGGCGGGTCCATCCGGCGTCCCCGGCTGCGCTGGAGGCGCTATCGGATTATCGACGTAAAGCACAAACCAACCGGCGTAGGAACTGGGGGTGGCGTTGAGGCGCGCGGGGCTTCCAGCCGTCTCCAGGAACGAAAGATTGACGACCAGTCCGCCCAGCGTGTCACTGTAGCACTGAACTCCGTGCGGCGTGACGCCGGCAAGGCCGCTGGTGTAGCTGGTTGAACTGCCGTCAGAGGTGTCAACGATTGTCACTGTGGTAGGCCCACCACTTAAAATGGCGACTTTCTGGTTGAGGATGCTGCTCTGAGAAAACTGTTTGCCGCCCGGAATTGAGGATGCGCCAGGGTTCGGGAGCGCGCTAACCCAAACCACGCTGCCGTCGCTAGGGTCAATTTTGACCAAATAACAAGTGTTTGTGACACTCTCATCGGTGTATACGATCGCCAGTAATTTACCGTCCGTCTGATCGCAGCACACGCCGTTGCAGTTAATCTCAGTCCAGGTTGCATCAATGTCCGCTGGCGCAATTGTACCGATGGTTGAAAATGCCACCAGCGCGCCGCAGCTAGCTTGGCGCAGCGTGAGCGTTTGAGTAGCCGCGCTGCCGGGAGTTTCAATCCAGAAACCTTTATTTGATCCGGGCTTTCCCGCGCAAACAAATGCGTGCGTGCCGTTCACCCATGGTGTGCTGGTGATGTAGCTAGTACCGCGGCTAACGGTCGTGTACGCAAGCGCGCCGAAAATGCCGCCGCCAACGCCCACGTCGATAGTGAACTGACCAGCTGCAGCTTCGACGTTGGTAAACCCACCGCCTCCGTCAACACCACGCGGGTAAGCCCAGGAGGTAACAGGCGCCAAAGAGTCACCGCTTAGCTTCGCAAGGCCGCCGGCATACAAACTGGCTGGATCGCGGCGGTATAGATCGCCGTTGGCGTCCAGGCTATAGGGGAAGCCCTCGCCTGTTGAAGTAACAACAGACGCTTCCTCCAAGCCAGTCAGAAGCCCAACGCGCGCAAGGTGAGAACTGCCAGACCCAATGAAAACGTAGTTGCGCCCCCAATCGACCGCGCACTGTGTGACGCCGGTTCCGCTGGGCACGTTTGTTCCATTTAGCGATTGAATTTCTGTAGCAAACGTCATGGCGTCAGCCCCTGCTCAAGACGCAGCTGACGCCGTATGCGTTCCTCGATGGAATTGGTTGAAATGCGGTGGACGCCCCATACCGCTTCGCCGCCAACCTGATAACCGATTTGATACACCTTGCCGTCGTTGCCAACAAGCACCACGCCGTCATCCACGATGACAGGCGTTCCCTCGATCACGCCGCGCTGGTATACACGACCCTTTACCGGGGCGAATGGCGCCGTCAGGTCGCCAGTGGCATACCAGTTCTCTGCCGAGCCGTTGCCGCATATAAGCGCCTGGTCACCGACGGTGAGCATGTCCAGGATGTTGTCCGGCTGCGATTCTTTCGTGGCGAAGTTAAGCGGATCTATCGTCACTTCGCCTGGGTTGATCCAGTAGAACTTACGGGTGTTGCCCACAGATGCCAGCACATAGCCGGACACCGACGTGAGCGCCTTTATCACCTCGTCGCTGCCATAACCCGTGACAGACTGCAGTGCAGTGCCACCGCCGCCTGTGAGCGTTGCTGCGCCCCAGGAGACATTACTGCCGCTGAATACAGTAGTGGCTATGGCATTGCCGGCGCTGGTGTTGTCAATCGCCGTCACCACCAGGGTGGTTTCGGTGGAGGTGGCGGTTACGTCAGCGTTTGCAGCCGACACCGACGAACTGTAGTCGAACCCACTGATGCCGGAGAAATTCAGCAACTTCACCATGTTGGCCAGCGAATCCTCATCAGCCGTCAATCCTGTGCCAAGTAGCGCCAGATAAGGATGGGCGGAGGTGCCGTCAGGCGTCGTGCCGGGGTTCACGCTGGACGACCAGCTGTAGTAGGTCGTGCCAATCTTAATGACCTGGTTGGTGATCGCAGCGGTGCGCGTCAGCGTGCCAGCCGCATGCTCGCTGAAATACTGAAAGTTCGTCCCGTCCGCGATGAAAAGATACTCGTAGCCGATACCCTTCATCCAGGCGACATACGGGTTTCCGCTGTTGGCGATCGTGCCCGTTATGTGGGTGGAAGTGGTGCCGTCATAGCGCCACAACGAACTGCCGGACACCACAAACAGGTCGCCATTGAACAGGCCGGGGCGCGAGTAGGTGCCGCGCAGAGTGCCGCCAGCGAACTGCTCCAGTGCGCTTGAGCCGGGCCGCCCAAGCAGCGCTACCTGTTCGCGCAGGTTCGGGTCATCTTTTTCCACATAGCGGTTTTCGACCCGTACAATGGGCTTTCCCGCCACGATGCGATCGTAAGCATTGATACCAATAGGAATCGCGACCATGGCTTACCACCACCATTGACCAGCGATATAGCTCTGATAGCTCCGCGGTATTTGTTCGCTGCCGTAGACCACTTCGGTCGGCTGCCGATAGCGCGCGTAGAAGGCCGATTCCGCGCGCAGCGCCGTCTCAACCGTTTCCTTGGCGATGATCTTGCCATACGCCGGCGCCAGCCGCTTCGAAAGGGCGCAGATGAAAAAGTCGTCAAACTCTGACGGATACGGAAGCTCGTCACCAAGCTCCATGTCCTCTACCAACACCCAGTCGGCCAGGTCGTCACGGTAGAACCAGCGCTGGGGAGTAAAGGCGGGGGAGGCGAAGATGAACGTCTGTGTAGCGGCACCTTCGATCGTGCGGCCGTTGCCGTTCAACGTCAGAACGTCACCCACCTGTCCGCCATCGCCTGCGCCGGAGCCCTGCACCACCGCCATTTGGGAGCCGGGGTTTGGGCTCTGCGGTAAATAGACCGTCAGCGTGGTGCCGCCGTACACGATGCGGCGGTTATTCGGCGGATAGAGGTAAATGTTGCTGGTGGCGTCGTTGCATAGCGGCGCCTGCGGGTAATTGGCGGCTACCGGCGCAGTGCGCTGCGGTTGCGGCGCCAGCCAATCGCTAAGGTTCTCACCCATCTTGTAGCCGAGCAGCCCACGAACAAGGCGATTGAGCTTGTCCAGGGCTTCGTTTTGCTCCGGCGTGGTTGGCGAAACGCCCACCGCGATCAGGTTGCCCTCACGGAAAGCCGCCTGAATAATGCTGACGGCGCTTGTCATCGCTTACTCCACAGGCGGCAGCAGTTCCACCAACGCCTTGGTTTCAGCAGACGGGTCGAAGGAAATGTTCGCTTCCGTAAGGAATTTGCTGACGGCCTCGCGCAGCACGGCATCCAGTACTTCCACCTTGGCCCTCGGATCGTGCGCGATTCCGCCCTTCTCCAGCAGCTCCACCATTTCCTTGCGGGTCAGCGAAGGCTTGCCGACGGCTTTGCTCTGCGTTGCGCCGTGCTTTGCCGGGTCGTCCAGCCAGCCCTCCGGCACCTCGCGCGAGTCGTGGAATACGGCGGATTCGCCATTGGGGCCATAGCGGAAGGTGGGGCCTTTGAACTCATTGTCTGCCATTGGTGTCTCCGTTGTGATTATGCGCTGCGCGTGGCCATGCCGATGGACTGCCACACGCCGGCGGCGATGCAGGTAAATAGGGCGGATTTGCCATTGGTCAGCGTTGCGGCCGCGCCAGCGGACAGGGCATCAATCACGTCCGTGGCCGCCTGCGGGAACACCTTGGCGGCAGCTGCGCCAGAGTTGCTGACAAAAACCTTGGTGCCGATCGTCGCCGCCGGCAGCTTCACAGCGTCGTTCGCATTGGCGACGGTGGACACGTTGTTGTAGCCGGCCGACAGCTGTGTGGCGCCAGCAATGGTCTGCGTAGTGCCTGCCGTGATGCCGGTGGCCGTGGAGGTGATAGAATCCACGTAATGCCAGGCGCCGTTCGCATAAACGGACAGGGCGTT
>Ga0310811_10010979_pt1 | contig 11715 bp, 10 predicted proteins | sample YCmetagenome_FD_207642 | JGI IMG/M metagenome (GOLD analysis project Ga0310811, IMG submission 207642) | Soil microbial communities from experimental microcosm in Duke University, North Carolina, United States - YC | ecosystem: Engineered > Artificial ecosystem > Soil microcosm > Unclassified ...
ATGTTGGCAGTGATAGACAAGAATCCTGTAGGGAGTCAATAAACCTAAAGAACAAATCAAGCAGCTTAAAATGTACATAGAGGCAAACAAAAGGAAATTGCCTTTCACATGACTTGCAGAGCTGGTTAAAGGCATATATCAAGGATCACAAAGTTCTATCTCATGCATTGATGATGAAGATCTAGCTGGAGAACTGAAGCTTTATAGTATTATGAAGTATGCTTAAGCTCAAGACCTTATTGATTACCTGAGCATTCAGAAGTTTTAAGAAGTCAATTTCACTCAAAATTACTTAGCAATTGATAGGAAAATTGAGTTTCTAATGGCAAAAGTGACTAACAAGGCAGTATTCTGATGGACACAAACACAATAGTGTTGTTTACTACTATCAAAATGTCTTTTGTCATCATGGAATCAGTATGAATCATAAATCTGGAAATAAAACTAACACAATGCAAATACTCACATTGAGGATCTGTAAGCTGTATCTGCTATATCTGGCCAGCAAGTCATTATTTGGTTCTATGACAGATCAACAATATATATAAATAATCATCAGAAATAGCATTGGGTGCACATATCAGAAGGTGCTATACTTCAGCCCAAAGGAGAAGGAGCTGTACTGATAGTTGCTGATTTTGTCTCAGCTGATTATGGATGGCTATATTCTCCTGATGACAAGAAGAGCACCATCATTCTTTTCTGAGCTTGCAAAGCATGTAATAGATATATTACCAATGAAAATATTATAGCCCATGCCAAGAAAGCCATCAATATCCTAAAAAATATTATCCTCGTGAAGATCACATTGTTATCTTTAATAATGCTAATACTCACTTCAAATGTGCAAATGATACACTATCTACTCACAAAATGCCAAAGGGTCCATCTGCAACATGGGGAATCACTGTCAAGACCAGAGATAGTAACAACAAGGTAGTGCTTGATCCAGATGGGAAACTTCTCAAGAAGAGGATCCATATGGCTGATGCAGAACTTCAAAATTGGGACCCACAGCTACTTTGGTTTCCCAAAGGACATGAGAAGACTGGATGGTTTAAAGACATAGCTCAGATTCTGGTTAGAGGAGATATATAGATGCACTGAGGTCTAGGGCTGAGTACAAAGATTTTAAATATCCAAATAGACAGGCAACTTGCTGTTGCTGGTAGCTGATATACTTTCAATCAGATTTTGCATCAGTTGTATCATTTCTTAAGGCCTCATGTCAAGCACAAGACATTGATATAATCTTCTTGCTACAGTTCTACTATAAACTAAATTTTTTTGAATAATATTGGGGGTATGTAAAGAGACTTTATTGGATTAAGAATCTATTAACATCTGAATCTATTCTCAAATGAAATGTGATTCACTCATTGGATGCAGTGCCTTTGTCATCCATATAGTAGTATATTTTTCATCTATATCAGATCTGATAACATCAGCTAACTGGTAAATCTTAGCTTTGTGACTTGTTCTGCACAATTCATTGATGCTTACAAAATGGGATTAAATAGTACAAGAGCTACATGGGCCATCAAAAAGTTTAGGGGGCATTGTGTTCTTCATCCTATCATTATGCAAGGATTTAATAATACTCACTAGACAGCTTAAGCCTGAGTCCATGGTATCATATATGGGATTCCATCATAGTATTATCATATATATCATCACTATATGCACTCTCCTTGCTGGTATGTTTGGCCAACTTCAGCAGTGATAGCATCACACTGTCACCTCATGTGAGGTTTATTAGTTTTTTATGACTTCTACCTTACTAAGCTCAATCTCCAACTTTTACTCCATCATCAATTACTATTATGACCTCCTCACTCACAGAATTCCATCACTTCAAAGGAGCAATTGGCAAGCTGAGCTCATAGGGGGACCTTAGAACCTATCAAATACCCATACTTGAGCTTTTCACATCATGATTGTGAGTGATCCCAATCCCTAACCTTAACCCTAATGTAATTTCTAAGACCAGTGAATGCATGCTGATCGTGTATTGCAAAAGTCCTTTTATGTGCACCAGTCACCAGTGTGTAAGTTTTATATGGCAGGTCATCCACCTCTTGGATTAGGAAGACACAGCACATCAGTTTGACCTTTATACTCTCCACCACTCAAATACCTTGTTCTTCAATAATTTGATTGACAATGAACTTGAGCAATTTGGTGTTATTGACATTGACCTACATCATGAAATTGGCAAGATGATGTTTTTCCCAGATTGATTTGGCAAAATCAGATTGAAATTCCATGGGATTATATCTAAAGGCAAAGTGATACATAAGCATAAGTGAATTCACACCAAAGAACTAGACATTACAGCAAAACCACAATTGTGATAAGAACATGTTGTATCTCCTAAATGTGATCTCTGGTAGATAGAGAACTACAGAAGGACACAAAAAATTTATCACAGTGACACAAAACAGTCTCCAACAGTCACTTTTAGCAATGATTGTATGATAATAAACAGGCATGAATAGAATGGAATAATACCAAAGGCTATTCTAGTTGAGGTTAAAGTGATTAATTACAATAGCGGGGATGATAGTGCAAAGTCCTAATTAGCTAATTGGTACCTAAAGGGTGTACATTCAAGACATGCTCATTGATATTCACAAACTGCATTATCAGTCCATAGTACGGTATAGAAGTGTTGATGGTATGGCAGAATGCTGTAAGTATCAGTATAAAGGTTGGTTTCTTGTTGATCTTCCATCCACAGAATAGTGGCGGGAATCCAAAGAAGGGAGAGGTGCTGAGTGTTATCATGGTTGTGATTAAACTCTTGGTCCTGAGCTCCAGGAGGAGGAAGATCAGGTGCATAAATAATTCAAGCACCATATGTGCTCACTGATTTGCACAGTCCTTAGCTGGTGTCAGGGGTGCCAAAGTACGCAAATATCAATAAGGAGATCCAGCTAGTATGAATCAGTGCTGATGAGGGAGATTATATGTGTGATGGACCATTTGGAGGGAGGCCAAGGTTCAATGAAGGATTTATAAATTTGTTAGTAATGTGGAACACAAGGAAAGAAAAGCCCCATATACACAACATGGTAACATAGCTATAGCAGATTACAACGATGCACCTTGATGATAGAAGACAATCTCATAGTGCTCATAATCACAGCAATGGATATGTGAGTATGAAAGTAAGAGAAATTTGATCAGTTCTCATACTGAATGTGATCCACAAAGGGGGACCCACCTCATCAGAAAATTGATATTGCAAATAGGTTTTTCACCTCCTGCAAGACTTCTTTAAGAATCTGCAAGATGTCAACCACATCCAAAATCTCTACTTGAAAAAACTTACATGAAGATGCAATTCTTGGGGGGAAAAGGTGTAGCAGAGATATCAGGATTCCTAATGATGTTGAAGCTTTATCTTCACATTACCAGATCACCCAAGTAGCCACTCTGTCCACTAGCAACATACAAACTGAAGTCAAGAATTCTTAAAGCCCAAGCACATCAGCAAGGTGTATGAAAAAGCTAGCTTGCATATCAGCACTAAGTCACGAGCATTAAATCATTGATGGGGACACCTTTGTCGATGATGACATGAGATATTGTCATATCCTGGATTCCAGCTATCATATAGTTGTATTTACAGACTAATCCTTAGATTAGATTCCTCAACTCATACTCTGTCCAGTTTTTGTATCCTGCTCTCATCCTTGTTCTTGTACCTCCAGACATCTATACCCCTGAGCTCTGGACCTCCAGATGCATGCAGCTAGCCTGCTTAGATAACTTCTGAACCTCTGCACCTCTGCACATCTATGTCTTTAGACATACAGGCCCTTATACATCCATCCCCTCAGACATCCATATCTTCATACATCCATATCCCTGCACACCTAGACCTCTAGATACATGCAGATAGTCTGCTTACATAATGTCCAGACCTCCAGACCACATCCATACCCATTCCCAGACTCACCCACTATTCTACGCATCCAACTTCCATTCATCCAACTTCCACTCATTCACTTTCCATCCATCTGAGACTTCCACATCTTGTCCAAGAATCATACAACACATCCAATCCAAAAATCAGTGCTCAGCTCCATTTAGGCATACCCCTGATTCCAGTTAACTGGTTCTCTACTTGTCCAATATGATCACTGCTCTGTTATATACATTTCCTCTCTGGTTATCTCTGTTTCTGTCCTGGTGTGAAAAATAAATCTAGTTAGGCTGAAAGCAACTAACTCTACTTATTCTTATATGCAAGGGAAGCTGAGCACAAAGGACTTAAGATCTATAGTGACCTTATAACAACCCAACAGTGATAGTGCTCTAGGTAAAACTAATGCTATGTAAGTGCACTGGGCACTCAAAGCATGCCAAATCCAAAGATGTGGTAGCATGCGGCTTTAGCAAGGGTGTGCTGGTGAAAGATGTGACAAGGGAAGTACACCAATCTTTCATGAGTCTTACTACATCTAATGTTAGCATTGGCTAGTATATTTCATAAGTACTTGCTTAGCTCTGCATCTGATGATTCTGATGATTCTTTTTTAGAACTCTCCACAGCTGCTTGAATATCAGAGTCAGAATCCAATATGATGGTATCTATATCTTGGTGAGCTGCCTCTTCTTCTTCAGTCCTCACAGTAGCTCCATAGATACTCTGAGTGGATGATGGACTGTTGTTATTTGGCTCTATATCAGCATATGCTGTTACCTTTGGCCATTTTGATGCTGGTGTTGTATTAGAAGCCATATCAATGGCTTTCCACTTGGCTTGGCCTTCTGCAGCCATAGCCAGCACTTTTCTGTGAGTCATGTGGTTCTTTTAGGTACAGTAATACAGCACCATTTGCATTTACAAATTTCATACACTCACATGCAACACAACAACACCACAGTTTGAAAATTGCCTCAAGCGATGAACTTCATTATACATACCCTTCATTGTCTCAAATTTTGAAGCACATCGGATAGGTCGTTGTTTCACAATGAACATTCTGTAAATTCAAGCTGTTATCACCCACACACTGTCATTTGTGTCGACTCAAAAATGGTAAATCAACTTCTATTACAATTTCAAATTACTAATCTATGATAGATAAGTGTCTGGTTTTAACAGCTTGGCTTTGTAAGCCTGCATGGCATGATGAATGGCTCGTTCCTGCTCCTCACATGCAAGCTTTTTTTTTTCCTGGAGATAGACTGTGCATGCTTAGCCATGGTGAGAGGTGAGTGAGGTTGGTTGAAAGGTATTCTCATTCATTCAAGTTGTGCCAGTCAACAGACTTGCAATTCCGAACCGCATGAAGTGTACCATTGAAGCATGGCTGTGATGATGATCAACAATCGCAAAGTCTATCACTCGCTTATTGGTTGATAAGAGACTTTTGCAACAACCTCAACCGGCATTGCTCTGGCAATGCACTCACTCATTTGTTCACCTGTGGAATACAATGGTATTGTATGTAGAGGTTATATATGTGTATTGTATCAATCACAGAGCTGGATCTCAACACATTGTGTGTTGGGACCAAAAATTGTGAAATTTCAGAACAAGATACAACATCACACAAGGACCCACAATATTTTGTACCTATCACTGTTATCAATACATAGTCCTGTATAAGACCTATAGGATCCACCAAAAAGTTTGATGAAAAAGGCTTGCAGTGGAGTGCAGTGGGAGGAAAATGCAAATGCCGCTGTATTACTGTAACATCCTTTGATGGTAGGAGAAGAGTGGCTCTAGTATGAAATTATACTTGTCAAATTACAGTTTTGTGTGGCTATTTTGGTACTATACAGTTGTTGACAATAAAGGAACCTGTTAATGGTTCAAGGGTCCCATCATTGGTCCAGGAGTCCATGGGTTGTAGGGCCACTACCCATACCCATACCCTCAAGTACCCCTACCCACACCCCACAGGGGTTATCCATACCCCTGCTGAGCCCTAACTGTATACTGCATTGTCCTGGATCAAAACCACCAAGATATGCTGTGCTTAGTTTCAGGGGCCTATGAGAAAGATAGTGCAAATATAAATGTCTGCTTTTGTAGTAAATGACATAAGTGCACCAATAAAAGCAACAACTGAAGATAATCACATAAGTATTAAGTTGTAACATGAGAATATGACCTAGCAGAGCAAGGTAAAATCAACAAATCCCAAGGCTCGGCACTACTTATACCTCCTACAAAGACAGTACAAAAATGTGGTACAACAGAATCAAGACTCGGCACTGCTTGTGTACCAATACACATCATGATTCATCGATACAAAACAGACCAAGCTAAACAGATACCGCGATCAAATGCTGCAAGGCCGTGATATCCATATCCGCATTCCGTGGAGTGATACTGCAAGGGAATGGCATAGGTCGCCTGACAGCCAAAAATCAGTAAACCATCTCTCCAGAGAAATTCTAACAAACTCCACGTACACAGTAAGTCCCCCATGCCAGTGTGGTTCGATCTCGATCTCTCTACCTGTCTCGTCTTTGGCCCTGGAAAATTTGAAAACTGCAAGCATAGAGACCATGGCAGACCATATAGAAGCTTCGGCGAGATGCCGACCAGGGCATATCCGTCGTCCAAATCCCCAAACGAAATTCACAGTATCATCAGTCAGAGTGCCGTCTGGGTTCAGGAAACGGTCGGGATTGAATTCGGACGCATTTGGGTATTTCTTTTCGTTGTGGCACATCGCCCTAAGGAGGATTAAGTTGCAAGCCACAGATTGATTGATGTTCGTACCAAACATTCGGGGTGATTGTAGCTCCTGTGCTGCGAATGAACATACACTCCAAGATGAGAAGAAGCTCGCACACCTTTGGGTATGTAATAACCTTCATAAACGTCGCTTTCGACAGCAGCATGCATGATTGCTGTAATAGATCAATAATCTAATTCCGTTGCGCTGAGGTGAGCGACGCACCAAGAGGGAAGACTGGGCGCCACCGCATGCACTCCCGTAAAATAGCGTCAATGTAGGGCAAGGATGGACGATCATTAAATGTAGGCAGTCTCTTCGGGCCAACCACACTATCAACAAGATCATGCGCTTTCTGTTGGATATCTGGGTGGAGAATCATCACCAGCAAGAAATTCATCAACACAGACGATGTCTAAAAGTTGTCAGCGTTGGACCGGATCACTGTGTTACTGCCGGCCTACCGTCTCAGTGCCAGCTGGTCAAAGGCAGTCCCATTCAGCTTGAAAATTTTACACTGAAAGGTATCTGCTCACCCCCAAAAGCGGTTGCTGCAGATTCCTTTACCGCTTTCTTCTGCCACGCAGTATCGCCGTGGGCGTGATCGAGCTCCAGCAAATGGTCAGCGACCATGCAAGAAGAAACGGATCCTGTAGCCTGAAAAGAATTTGACAACAAAACATCTCACGAAATGTTGTGCATACCAGACCACGCTCCGTGTACGCAAATGGATTCTCCAAGTTTTCCAAGGCTAATTCCTTGGCTAAAGGTGAAACTCTCTTGAGGCGCATACCAGGGAGCCAAGAGGGAAGGCGGAGAACTGCAAATTAGACAGTAAGAAGCTGCTGTATATGTTGAACGACCGAGCGTACGGGACGGGAATGCACTAAAAATGGCAGCTACCTCCGGTCTCATCTCTTTCAGTATGATATCCAGAGCCATGACTGCTCGCTCAACCATGTAGTCATCACGTCGTGCTGCATCATACGAGTACACGGCAGACATGATGACTGAACCTGAATAGCTGGAGGACTGTTTCAATACCGAGGTACTGGAAAGATGCACATAGAAATCCACCCACACTTCAAGATGCTTCGGGTAGTCCAAATGATCTTCCAGGAGGTTCAATAAAAGGTCATGACTTTTCGTTACTTGCGTGGGCCGAAAATTGGGGACTGCATCTTGTCTGAAGGACTGGTGAATAATTTTCCGCTGAAGCCGCCATCTACTACTGTATCGCATAAAAGCGGTAGTATAGTCGATTCCAAATCTTCATAGCTGATTAACAAGAATACTTGAGGGCTCGAATAATTCATACAATTCATTGGTTGCGATGTCTGGCCGGTCAGAGTAATTCTGTGAGCGATGTTCAAGGAGGTCTCTTGCAACTTGCTCAGAGTTGATGACGATGTTATCCTGACCAAAAAGCCGAGTATATACCACGTCGCCTAGGAAACATTAGTTGCTAATGATGACCTGCATTCTGTAGGACAACTTGCCGTATTGATCGCCCCATGCCTTGTAGGTAAGCCAAGGGGCAGTCACATCAACTGACAATGCATTGCCTAGGATTGGGAGAGAAGGCGGACCCGGTGGTAATTTACCACTGTGAGGCGGTTTAGCAAAGTAACGTTTGAGTGCCAAGCTGGTAGCAAAGGCGGCAAGAGCTACTTCAAGGCTACCCGTGAGGAGGTCTGACATAGCGAGGGTTAGTTGATGATACAAAGGGAGCGGCCAGTGGTGCGTGGAATTTGGGGGAAGGGACCTTTTATATTGACAAGCGTAAAACAATTTACCGTAAGCGAGCCTCAATTGCAAGTGCGTGATAACGTGGATTGCAACAGCTCCAGTGAGTGTCATTACTCCGAGTTATTGAAATTACATAAATAGAGCGAAGCTACTGGCTATATATGATGATTACTTGCCTTCGATTCCCTGGAATCGCGTCACTTCAAGGTACGAGCAAGTTGACTGTGCGTACAGCCACGTCACCCCATGACAGAAGGAATACTTTCATTTCGTTCATGGTACTTACGTACAACAAAAAAAGTTCGCCCCTTAAAATTGGACCTAGCACATACCTGGCCAAGCTTCTGATTTCTGGAGTTGAAACGTTGATGGCCTACGGCAGTATCCCCACTGACCACTCTTTATAAAGGCATGCACTGACCAGTGCATGTGCTTCAAGAACAAACCAATCATCATCCTAGTCGATGACCACGGCAGACTTCTAAAGCATACGATATGGGTTCGCACGATTTATGCATCACTCACCATTCGTTGAGCGCTCAACTTTCCTTCTAATATTCTGATAGAGTATTCCATCGAAATTCCAGCTGCTTCGTTGAGACACACACCGAGGGGACGCGAGCTGCTGGGTAGGTGCCGAGCGATTGAAGAAACGCAAAGGTCTGAGCTCGCTGTTCAAGTACAGAAAGTGGAAGACTCGAGACCTTGGAGCCCAGCCTCGAATGATACGTAAGATTTGTCTCGAAGCTGATGTAGATCCCCGACAGTCGAGGATCTATTAGAATTAGAGCTAACCCCGAATTAGACAACTTGAACCTCTGAAAAATAAGCCAAGAATCCATGCATTTTGGGGACAAATATCCGTTTCGGAGTCGCAACACCGAATAGAAGGAACTTGACAGTCGTTCCTTCTTACCACAGATCCGGAGATTTTCGATGGCTGGCTTATTTGTTATCGGCATAGTTTTCCTGCGGTCCACGTACTACGCCAAGACCTCATTGAAGGTTGGAGCCTCGGATGGGTGGGATCACCAAGAGTCTGACTCGGACTCTGAATACTTATAAACCATGCAGTGCACTCCCTGGGATTACTTATCTATTCCAGACCGACATCCTGCTGACTCCAGACTTGTTGCTCTATTCTACAAATCTAGATAACGAACTCACGATCGACGACCCCTGCCTGAAGTACATCCGGCCAAACACCTTCCACCCACCTGACACACTCATCTACTTTCACAAACACTTCCTCGACAACCTTCCTTAAATACTCATCTTCGAAACCTTGCACCCTGCCAATTACCAATTGAGGCGTCTCCGCACCATAAGCCGCATCAAATTCTTTTGGGTTTAAGACTATCGTTATCCGAGCTCGCTTCTCAGCATGCTTGCCATGCTGCCCCGTCTGCATTCTGGCTGGTGCCGTATGTGCTCCAGTTTGTCTAGATTCTGACCGTTGGTGTCCAAGGGCGTCAGCCAACGCTTTCAGTATCCGTTTCTGTAGTAACACAAACACAGGGTCATTATGGTTGAGTGTACGGGCAACAGCCGCGCGAAGCCTGGTCTCTTCTTCTGCGGAGAGTATGGCACCATCCACCTGGCGGGCACGAACGACCTCATCTGCGAGATGCACTAGCTTTGTGTCGCCTGAACCTGGTTCTTCTACGATTTCCGCTTTGAGAAGGATCCACAGCCGTTCCATGAAGCTCGTCGCGTCGCTCCCTTGCACACCTTGAGGCACACGGGTTAAGGTGCGCAGAGAAGCAGCGATCACGAGTGCTTGCAGATAATTCTGAATTTCAAGCAGCGCGGGAGTAGAGAAGAAAAAAATCGGCGGAAGGGAGTTCTCGATGGACTGTGGCTCTCTGGTCGGTAATTGACAGCATATGGGCGTCGATGATCCTAGCGCCTGTACAAGTCGCATAACCCACTTCAATTGCGACTCAGCGGCGGCGCCGTCAACCTGAAAAGACAGTTGATAGTTCTCAAACCACGTCAGCCAGCTAAACTCTATCCGCCAGCTCTTCCAAATATCCAAGATGTCCTTGCGTTCTTTAGTTTTTGCCTGTTTAGATATTGTAGACTGCAGCTGCTGCTCAGTCATGCTCCCCAACACGAATTGGGAAAGCTGTTCTTTCATAATGTCTGAGATCCTGAGTATAGATTTCACCGTGTCCACCACTAGCGTGGCTAGTGAGATAGGACGCGATGACCGGGGGGGAGGTTCGTCTAGTGAACGAAGAAGGTCATCAAGCTCTTCGTCCTGGACTGGCGCGCAACGCTTGCGCAGAGACGTTACAACCTCACGCAAATGCATGATAGCCGAATCTAATGGGGAAGACGTCGGAGGTAACGGTGAGGAAAGTGTTGTGATAACAGGATTCTGAGGTGGGAAAAGAGGTGTCAGTGCAATGAGGAGGTCTTCGTACAACGATTTAATGCGTGGTAGCTGGCAAGAAGGCTCAGGATTCGAGAGGGATTCTATGGCCTAGATAGCCCTCAGATGGTAAAATACCCGAAGCACATGAGGCCGCACCTCGTCCCAGAAAGCTTTATGTACGAGATCCTCAACCTTGTCGCGCAAAGTAGGTTTTCCAGCGTCTTTGCTCTCCTTGGGTGATCCAGACAGCATTGAAACAAGGGACTTGCCGGGAGGAACAACGCGTTTTGGATCTGTGGCAAGCAGATGATGGAAGTATGTGCGGTTAAGAATTTCCACCAGCTCTAGGGGAAGCAATACTGGATCAGATGTCGGAATGAGAGGAGACGGTGCAGATTCGGAATCCGGGTAAATTATTGAAAAAGAACCCTGCAATTCTCTGCTCGCTGGATGAGAGGGTGCGGGCATATTACTGCTGGGTCTACGTTTGGACGGTCGGGTAGTCAAGGAACTGCGCAGCGTATGCAAAAGCTTTGTATTATCTTCGGATATGTCCCATAGACCTTGATCCTGTAGCCGTTGGAAATCCCGGATGAGACTGTCCCAAGTGATGTGCTGGGTAATTGCTTCGTTGTGTTGTAAATCTGTCAGCAATGAGATGGTGTCTCGAAGTAAAGCATTATCTGGAGCAATCTCTGCTTTGGCTTTAAGCTTAGATAGAATGGCCTCCATATTGGTTGACGACGAGCTCGACGCCTTTCACGACCTAGAAGGTGGTGGTGAACGACAAGTCGATGATCAAGAAATTACATCAGTGTCTGAAAGGAGACCATTTTGGGACGATCACACGGCTTTCATTCTTGTACGTCACAACTCTTG
>Ga0310811_10010980_pt1 | contig 11715 bp, 10 predicted proteins | sample YCmetagenome_FD_207642 | JGI IMG/M metagenome (GOLD analysis project Ga0310811, IMG submission 207642) | Soil microbial communities from experimental microcosm in Duke University, North Carolina, United States - YC | ecosystem: Engineered > Artificial ecosystem > Soil microcosm > Unclassified ...
GGGGCTGGCCGCCGCAGCCCGGGGACAAGCCCGGCATACCGGGCGCGTGGCGGAGGGCAAGGCGCCAGGCGGCGGCGCTTACCTTAACGGCATTGCGCGCTACGCGTGTTTTTCTTCCACGTAGTGCAAATCTTCCACGTTATCCAGGTATCACCCGCAACCCACCCGGCGCGGATTGCTTGAATAGGAGCGTGCGGATAGAAGCAATCGTGTTCGACTTCGACGGCCTGCTCATGGACACCGAGTCCACGCTGCTTGAGTGCTGGCAATACGAGTGGCGGCAGCATGGGCTGGAGTTGGACCCGGCTACGTTCTTCGCGGATCATGGCGGTGATATCACCGCCGAGCGCTACCGGCAGCTCGCCGCGGCCGTCGGGCCCGGCTACGACTATGCGGCCAGCCATGCCCGCAGGACGGCATATCGCGAACGGTTGCACGAGAGCCTGGGACTGCGCGACGGCATCGACGCGTGGCTCGTGCAGGCCCACGACGCGGGCCTGCGTTGTGCGGTGGCCAGTAGCTCGCATGAGGAGTGGGTGACCAGCATGCTGCGGCGCGCTGGCCGCCTCGACGCTTTCGCCGTTTTCGCCTTCGGCAACGAAGTACCCGTTCCGAAGCCCGCGCCTGACGTCTACCTGCTCGCGCTCGACCGCCTCGGGCTCAACCCAGCCCAAGCGGTCGCGGTCGAGGACTCGCCGCACGGAGTCGCCGCAGCCAAGGCCGCCGGCCTGGCCTGCATCGCGATCCCTAACCCGTTTGCCGACCCCGCACGATTCACCGCGGCCGATCTACTCCTGACCAGCGCCGCCGACCTGACCCTCCAGGCGGCGCTGGGGGCGCTGGCCCAGACCTCGCGGCCGTAGCAGGGGAGGCGGTTGGGAACCACGCCCTCGTTCTGGATGATGGTTTTGATTTTCTTGCTAGCGGCGGTATTCGTACTGGACCGCGAGCCACTGCCGGCCGGTCCCGTCCGAGCTGATGAAATGCTGCTGCTTGAGCTCGTGTGCGGCCGACAGGGTCGTGATCAGCATGTCTGACCGGGTCAGCTTTCCGTCCACCTCAGGGCCGAAGCCGATGAAACCCAACGGCTCGAATAGCAGGCGCAGCCTGCCGTTCTCCACCCCTCCGAAGCTGCTGGCGGGCATGATCGATACCGGCAGCCGGGTGTCCATGGACACGTATTTCCACCGGCCCTCCACCCGGTCGTAGCTGAGGTAGTCGATGCGCCGGAAGTCCGGCCCGCCGTCAGGGCCCGGCCGCATGATCTCCTGCAGATACGAACCGATCAAGGTCCGCTCGGCGATGAGGCCGTCGGCGACCATCGGCTCGGCGTCCGGGGTCGGCCACATCGTCGCCACGACGTTCCAGATGCCGGCTCGCTCGGCTAGCTGGTCCTCTTCCGGTCCAGGCACCGAGAGCCGTTCGGCTGCGGTCGTCATGGGCTCCAGTCTGCCAGCAGCACGCATCGCTAACCCCGCGAACGCACGGGGCCGCGCAGGCGACAGCGGCGCAAGAATCGGCTGTGTTGGCGGGTCGGGGACATTTGCGGGGGGACGCGGTGACCGAGGAAGACGTCGTGCCTTGCGGGCCGGGGCCGCTTGCCCCGGCGACGGGCCGCAGCGGCGGGCGCGTACCGGCGCCTGCGCCCGACCTGCCGCCGCAGTCGTTCGGGCGGAACGACACCTGGCAGCTGTGGGTCGTCTTCTGCGCTTTCATCGCGCTCCTCGTCGAGGGGGTCATGGTCCTGCGCTGGGCCGTGGTGTTGCACGGCCGGTTTGAGCTCAGCGATTTTCTGGTCCCGCTCGCCTTGTACGGCGTGGTGGCCTCCTTCGCCTGGATCTTCCCGAGCACCTGGGTGGCGGGCGGCGACGGCTGGCTGATGCTGTTGCGCGGATGGTGGAGCCAGAAGTGGGTCCGGACCTCCCGGCTGGTGCACGTTGGCGTTGAGTCAAAGTACGAGGGCGAGGGTGATTACGCGCCCTACTTGACGTTGCGCGACGACGAGGGCCGCGCGGTGGGGACATGGCTGAAGAAGCTGACGGCGGACGGCGCCGCCTCGCTGCTAGCCGGGATCAGGCGGTCGGCCCAGGCCGAGCTGGTCGACTTGAACTCCCCAGCGACACAGGCCGCGGTGGCTGCGCTGGAAGTGATCGCCCAGGGAAAGTGATCACCCAGGGCAGGCGGGGAACTCAGGAAGGCACGGCTGGCGTTGTCCGGGTATGCCGGTCACAGATGTCCTCCGCAAGCGGATCGGGGCGGCCGTCATCGAGCGAGTCGCCGGGCCGCGGTCCCGGGCCCCGGGCGCGCTGACCCGGATCCCGGAGGCTGACCGCTGGTTTGCCGCGGACCGTCCTATCCGGCAGGTGCACAACGACTGCGCGATGTTCGTCGGCGGCATCGCGGCGCTGCTGCTCCAGTCCCTGCACCCGCTGGCCATGGCGGCGGTCGCGGACCACTCGGGCTACCGGGCCGATCCCTGGGGGCGGTTGCAGCGGACGAGCCACTTCATCGCGGCGACCACGTTCGGCCGCAAGGAAGACGCCATGGCCGCGATAGCGAAAGTCAGTGCCATCCACGCCCACGTCACGGGCACCGCGCCGGACGGCCGGCCGTACGCGGCGGCCGACCCGCACCTGCTGACCTGGGTGCACGTCGCCGAGGTGTACACCTTCCTGCACGCCTACGAAGCGTACGGCGAGCGGCCCCTCAGCCAGGCGGCCCGCGACGGTTACGTGGCGGATATGGCCCTGATCGCCGCCGAACTGGGCGTGCCGGCCCCGCCGCGCACCGAAGCCGAGGTCCTCGCGGTGATCGACCGCTACCGCCCCGAACTAGCCGGGACCCCGCAGGCATGGGAGGCGGCCCGGTTCTTGCTGCGGGAGCCGCCCCTCCCGCTGGTGCTGCGCCCTGTGTACGCCGGCCTGGCGATGGCGGCGGTCGCCCTGCTGCCGCGCTGGGCCAGGCACGAGCTTAAGGTTCCTGAGCTGCCCCTGGCCGACGTGGTTCTTGCGCGCCCGGCAGGTCACCTGACGGTGAACGCCATTCGCTGGGGCATCTCAGCGCAGCGCTTACGCGGGCCCGGCGACGCCGATCAGGTTGCCTTCAGGATCGGTGAAGTGGCCGACTACCAGGCCTGTCGGTGCCCGCTCGGGTCCCATCTGGCGCTGGCCGCCCAGGCGCTCGGCTTCGGACAGGGCCGCCTCGACATCGGGCACGCCGACGTAGAAGACGACGTGGCTCGGGTAGCCGGCACCTCCGCCGACACCGCCCGGGATGCCGGCCCCGTCGGGGGTGGGGACGCGGTCAACGAAGCCGTAGTTCGCTGGCTCTGACACCGCATCCGCTACCGGGGAGCTCGTATCGAACTGCCAGCCGAACAGTGCGCCGAAGTAGTCCCGGAGCTTCTCCGGGTCCTTGCCGATGATCTCGAAGTGCACAACCGGGTAGGCCACGGGTGCCCCTTTCCGCGCTTCTTGGGTGGTGCTGGCCCTGTTCACTGTTGTGACTGCGGAAGCGCGCGAAACTCACCGACAGACCTTCAGCCAAGGCCGGTGAACATCTCCGCGTAGTAGCGAGCGGCCGCCTCCGAGGAGAGCAGCCGCTCTAGCCGGGCCTGCATGATGCGCTCGCGGAAGGAGCCTCCGCCCCCGACCGGCGCGCCGGAGGCGCCGTGCATCATGTCGGCCAGCCAGTTGGAGAACTCCTGGTACCGCCAGGTCCGGCCAAGGCAGGTCGCCGAGTAGTCGCGCAGCCCTGATTCGTCGCCGCTGGCGGTGAAGTCCCGGACGGCCGCAGCGAAGGCTTCCGCGTCGAACAAGGCGAGGTTCATGCCTTTGGCGCCCATCGGCGGGATGATGTGCGCGGCATCGCCGAGCAGGTACAGCCGACCGTAGTTCATGGGCTCGCGGATCGAGCTGCGCAGCGGGAAGACCTCGGTCGCGGTGATCGGGCCGGTCGGCAGGTCAGGTGAGTGCAGGCGGGACTTGAGTTCCGCCCAGATGCGGTCATGCGGCCAGTCCGCGACAGTGTCGCCCTCGGGCACGTGCAGGTAGAAGCGGCTGGCCTGTGGTCCCCGGGCGAACTGGGCGGCGTAGCCGCGCGTGCCGACCGCCATCAGGGGGTGGGCCGGCTTGGGCGCGTCCGCCAGGATGGTCAGCCACCAGATGCCGTAGTCGTACGTGTGCACGGTGGCCGCGGCGCCGGGGATGTACGCGGCGCTGACGCCTCGGTCGCCGTCGCAGCCAGCCACGAAGTCGCATTCGATCTCATGTGCCTGTCCGTCCTGGTCGGCATAGGTGACCAGGGCCCGCTCTCCGTCGAGGCGATGCAGGGCGACGTCCGCCACATCGAACCGCAGGTCGGCGCCGTCGGCGAGCAGCGCGGCGATCAGGCCGCGCACCAAGGCCTGCTGCGGGACCGACTTGCTCGTCGTCTCCTGGCCGGGCAGGCCCTCCGCGAGGAGCTGGGGCCGGCCGTTGACCCGGACCTCCATGAAGTCTTCCCCTGGGAAGCCCTGCAGGACGTCGCCCAGTCCCCACTGCTCGAACATGCGGACCGCGCGGTGCTCGACGAGGCCCGCGCGCTGCCGCTCCTCGACGTAAGAGCGCGATCGCCGTTCCACGATGATGCTGTCGATCCCGCAGGAGCGCAGCAGGATCGCCGTTGTCAGCCCGGAAACACCGCCTCCCACGATCGCTACGGTCGTGGACTCGCGCACCGCCTGTGTCATGACCGAGAACCTGCCAGTGTGCGTCACCAGATAGCTGCCAGCAGATCATCCCACAGCGGAAGCTCGGCGGGTTAGGCGTGACCGCGTGCAGAAAGCCAATCGTTCAGGTGGCGAGGAGGGCGAGGACGCGGGCCCAGGCGTCGTCGCGGGCCTGCGGGCGGAACTCAGGCGTGTCCGGCCAGAAGAACGCGTGCCCGGTGCCCGGGTAGCTGACCAGCTCATGGTCGGTCCCGGCCGCCTCGAGGGCCGCGCGGATCTGCGCGCGCTGCGCGGCGTCGATCAGGAAGTCGTCTTCGCCGACCAGGTAAAGGATCCGGCCGCTGATCCCCGGGGTCAGGTCCAGCGTCGGGTGCGGCTGGCCGAACGGGAAGTCGGCATGGGGCAGCCAGCCGCCGTACAGCACGGCGGCCCGGCTGATCGGCAGCCGCGCGGCGGCGAGGTAGGTCAGGTGCCCGCCGACGCTGAACCCGATCATCGCGATCCGCTCGATCCCGGGCTGCGCCCGCAGCCAGTCGCTCGCGGCCGCGACATCGGCCACCACATGCTCCCGCTGCAGCTGCCTGAGCAGGCCGAAGCCTGCTGCCCGGCCGTCATCGTCGCGGGCCAGCCAGCGGCCGGGCGCCGCGGCCCGGTGGTAGAACTCGGGGGCGATCGCGAGGTAGCCGGCGGCGGCCAGCTCGCTGAGCACGCCGCGGATGTCCGGGTTCACGCCGAACAGTTCATGCGCCACGATCACCCCCACGGGGGCCTGGCCTCCCGCCGGGCGCGCGAGGTGGACCGGCAAGGTAGTCCCGTCGCCGACGGGGATCTGGATCGTCTCGGCTGCGGTTGTCGTCATGGCTCCAGCATGGGACGGGCTGATACTGGTAACCACTGCAGCCTTTTACTGGTAATGGCGGCACTATGCTGAGCGGTGTGGCGGACACCGGTGATCCCCGGGCCCTTGGTCAGCTGCTGCGCTCGCGGCGCGAGCGCCTCGGGCCAGGAGACGTCGGCCTGCCCGCGGGCAGCCGCCGTCGCACGCCTGGGCTGCGCCGGGAGGAAGTAGCCCAGCTGGCGAGCCTGTCCACCACCTACTACACGTTCCTCGAGCAGGGACGGCCGGTCCGGCCTTCGCCGCAGGTGCTCGAGGCGCTGGCCGCCGCGCTGCGGATGTCCCCCGCCGAGCGCGGCTACCTGGAGACGCTCGCCTACGGCCCGCCGGGGACGGCCGCGGACCAGCCGGTGCCCGAGCGGCTCGATCCGCAGGTCTTGGACCTCGTGCGCCGCCTTGACCCCTATCCCACCTACGTCAAGGGACGCCGCTGGGACGTGCTCGCCGCCAACGACGCGGCGCGGGAGCTGTTCACCGACTGGGACGCGCTTCCCGCCCGCGAGCGCAACCTCGTGAGCTGGATGTTCACCTCGGACCGAGCCCGCGAGGTGTACCTGGAGTGGGAGGCGGAAGCGCGGGCGATGCTCGCGCGGTTCCGCCTCGCCGCCGCGCGCCACCCGCAGGATCCTGACTTCCTGGCCCTGATCGCGCGGCTGCGGCAGGAGAGCGACCTGGTGCGGCAGTGGTGGCCCGCGCACGACGTCCTGCCGATCGGCAGCGGTTCGAAGAAGCTGTTCCACCAGCGGCTCGGGCCAGGCGACTACTCCCACGTAGTGCTGCAGGTCGCCGACAGCCCCGAGCAGACCCTGGTGACGTTCTCCCTGACCCGGCCGGACTAGCCAGCAGCCGGGCTAGTCGAGCGCGAGCGTCGCGACCGCGGCCAGCACCGCCGTCGCGCGGTCCTCGTCGCCGGTGACGTGCGAGTCGAGCCCGGCGGGGGTGATCCGGTTACCGGCGAGCCGGCAGAACCCGACCGCGTCGGTCACGATCGCGACGGCGGCCGGGGCGGGCGGCCCCTGGCCGACCGCGATGTCCCAGGCGCCGCCGCCCGGTCCGGTCAGGACCAGGTGCAGGCTCAGCGGGTCGCTCAGCCCGGCCCGGGTGACCGCGAACGGGAGCAGGCCGACAGCGGCGCTGGTCATCAGGGTCAGCGTGGACGCATCGGGTACCGACGGCGGCAAGGCGACCGCCGCGCGGATGTCGTTGTCATGCACCCAGAGCTCGAATGCCCTGATGACCAGCAGGAGCCCGAGCGGAACCCGGATGCCGTGCACCGCGACCTCGGTGCGGAGATCGGCGGCGCGCACGAGGTCGATCGTGCGGTCAGCCGCGTGCCGCCACTCGGCGCGGGTCTGCGCCGGGGGGCGCCCGGCTTGGCGGTCGGCCGCGGGCTGGGTCGACTCGATGTGGTTGGCCCCGGCTACCCCGGGGTCCCCGGCGAGGCCGCGCTGCACGTCTTCCTCAACGCCGGCCAGGTGGCCGACGAGGCCCTGGACGTCCAGGCCGCGCAGCGCCGGCACCTTCCACTGCCTGTCGTCCAGCAGGCCCAGCGTCCCGTGGAAGGCGTCAGCCGCGCGGCTGAACGCCTCGGCGGGCGAGATCTCCGGCGCCGCGGGCTCGGGGCGGCCCGCCGCGCGCGCTTGCAAAGACGCGGCGAGGACTCGTTCGCGCAGGCCAACGGGGAGCGCCTGGTCGCGGCCGGCCGCTGTCATGACGACTCCAGGAGCGAGGCGTCCAGTTCGTCTTCCAGCTTGGCCAGCGCCAGCCTGATCCGCGACTTAGCGGTGCCTTCAGGGATGCCGGCCACCTTCGCGGCCTCCTTGAATGTCAGCCCGCCGAAGTAGGCGAGCTCAACGATCCGGCGCTGGCTGTCGGGTAGTAGCTGGACGGCGGCGCGTACCGCGGCGGCGACATGCGACGCGATTACTTCCTCAGCAGGAGAGGGCGGCGATTCCTCGGCCGCCAGCCGGCCGCTGCGGTCCTGCCGCGCCACGCGGCGCAACTCGCTGCGCACCATGTCGACCGCGCGGTTCCGGGCGATCACGATCAGGTACGCGGGGAGCGTCCCGAGGGCCGGGTCATACCGGTCGGGATGGCACCACAGCTCGACGAACACGTCCTGCACGACGTCCTGGGCCGCGGTCTCGTTCCGCAGGACGCGCAGTGCGGCATGGTAAACGGCCGGCCCAAACCGGTCGAAAGCCTCGGCCAGAGCGGGCTCGTCCCCGGCGGCCAGACGTGCCGCCAAGAGCCCGTCGGTGCCCTTCATGGCCCTGACGGTAACGTGACGGCCCGCCGACGGGCAAGGACCGCCGCGCCCAGACACGGACGATCGCCGCACGGAAGGATGAAGACACTGGTCGGTGGGCATGTCGGGTATCCCGTCGTCCTTCCCGGGTTTATCTCACCGGGTACGTCGCCGGACACCGGACGGATCACTCCTTACGCGGACGGGGTGCGCGGGATACGGCCCATGAGGTAGAACTCGTCGTTCGGCAGGGTCTTGGTCAGGTGCGACAGCCGGTTCGACATGGCGAAGAACGCGCTGATGGCGCCCACGTCCCAGATGTCGTCGTCGGTCAGGCCGTGCGCGTGCAGCGAGCTGAGGATCTCGTCGGTGACGGTCCACGGCTGGACCGCCATCCTGACGGCGACGTCGAGGATGGCCCGCTGGCGGTCGTCGAGTTCGGCGGTCCGCCAGTCGGTGGCCACCTGGTCGGCGATCCGGGGATTGCGGGTCCGGATGCGGGCGATCGCGCCGTGGGCCACGACGCAGTACAGGCAGTGGTTCTCCGCGCTCGTGGCCACCACGATCAGTTCTCTGTCGCCTTTGGTGAGCGCGGGCGTCTCCTTGTCCATCAGCGCATCGTGGTAGGCGAAGAACGCCCGCCACTCGGCGGGCCGCCGGGCCAGCGTGAGGAAGATATTGGGGACGAAGCCGGATTTCTCCGCGACTTCCTTGATGCGGGCCCGCAGGTCCTCGGGTATTTCCTCAAGCGACGGCACCTCGAACATGCCCCCAGCCTAGACCGGGGAACATGTCCCCAGCCTAGGCCGGGCCGTACTCGCACGGCTGGACGGTCAGTCCATGGCGTTAGCGGTGACGGCGCTGCCCAGTGTGACGGTGCCGGTCAGCGGGAGGTTGCGGGAGGAGTCGCCGACCAAGATCTGGTAGCTGCCCGCGCCCGCGATCCAGTTGTTCGCCGTGGTGTCCCAGGAGGCCAGGTCGTGCGCGGTGACGGTGAACGTCACCGTCCCTGACTGCCCTGGGCTGAGGGTGATCCGCTGGAATCCCTTGAGCTGGTGCGGTGGCTCGCCGGCCGCGGCTGGGTCGCCGACGTACAACTGGGCGACCTCGGTGCCCGCCCGGGTGCCGGTGTTGGTCACCGTCGCCTTCACCGTGGCCTGGTTCCCGGACATCGCGCCGACCTGCAGGCCGCTGAACGAGAAGGTGGTGTACGACAGCCCGAACCCGAAGGGGAACAGCGGCGTGACGTTGCTGGCGTCGTACCAGCGGTACCCGATGTCCAGGCCCTCGGAGTACTGCACCTGGCCGTTGGTGCCCGGCCACTGAGCGGTGGTGCTCGCGGGCACCGCGCTCAGCGAGGTCGGGAAGGTGACCGGCAGGTGGCCCGATGGGTTGACGTCGCCGAACAGCAGCGCCGCGATCGCCGTCCCCCAGTCCTGGCCGTCGTAGAAGCCCTCGAAGACCCCGGCCACCTGGCTGAGCCACGGCATCAGGATGGCGGAGTTGTCGTTGAGCACCACGATCGTGTGCGGGTTGGCCGCCGCGACCGCGGCGATCAGCGCGTCCTGGTTGTTGGGCAGGTTGATCGTGGTGTTGTCGGCTTCCTCGTGCCCGTAGTTGTCGCTGGCGAACACGATGGCCACGCTGGAGGACTGGGCGAGCGCCACGGCCGAGGCCTGGTTGCTGCCGTCGTTGTAGGTGACGGTGTCGCTGGTCCCGGCCAGCCGCTGCTGGATGCCGTAGACCGGCGTGTAGGTGCCCGGGCTGGTCACGGTGCCGCTGCCGCCGCCGATGGTCTGCACCCCGGCGCCCGCGTCGGTGCCGATGACCGCGACCGACTGCCCGCCGTTAGGGTTCAGCGGCAGGATCCCGTTGTTCTTCAGCAAGACCGTGCCTTCTTCGGCCCCGCGCAGCGCGACCTGCGCGTGGGCGTAGGTGGTGACGACGGCGCTGGTAGCACCGGAGGGCGCCTTGTCGAACATCCCGAACCGGAACATCTGGGTGAGCATGCGCGACACCATGGTGTCGAAGGTGGCCTGGGTGACCTGCCCGTTGGCCACCGCCTGCTCCAGGTTGCTGCCGAAGAAGCCGCCGAAGGGCATCTCGATGGTCTCCCCCGCGTTCGCGGAGTCGGCGGTGGAATGGATCGCGCCCCAGTCGGAGGTGACGAACCCGGTGAAGCCGGCCTGCTGGTACAGCGGGGTGTTCAGGATGGCCGGGTTCTGGCAGGACGGCAGGTTGTTGACGTTGCTGTAGGCACACATCACGCCCGCCGCGCCGCCCTTCTCGATCGCCGTCTGGAAGGCGGGTAGGTAGATTTCCTGCAGCACCCGCGGGCTGACGATGATTGTCCCGGCCGGCTGCTCGATGTTGTACGCCGCGGCGTGCTTGAGGACGGCCATCACGCCCTGGCTCTGGATGCCTTCGACGTCCGCCGTCCCCATCTCCCCGGACAGGTACGGGTCTTCGCCGAACGTCTCGTACGCGCGGCCCCAGCGCGGGTCGCGGACCATGTTGATCGTCGGGCCGAGCGCCACGTTGACGCCCTTGCCGGCGAATTCCTGGCCGATCGCGCTTCCGTAGGCCTGCTCGTAGCTGGTGTCGAACGTGGCCGCCGAGGCCATGCCGTCGGGCATCTGGGTGACCCCGCCGAGGCCGTCGCCGACGCCTGCCGGGCCGTCCTCCAGGTTGACGTTCGGGACGCACAGCGATGGCTGGCCGAGGATCTGGCCGATGTAGTCGTTGCTGGCCGTGCCGTAGAGCATCGCGTCCTTCTGGTCCTGGGTCATCGCGCCCATGAGCTGCGCGACCCGGGTGGCGACCGCGACGTTCGGCTCGTTGAGCCACGGGCAGGTGCCCGGCGCGGGCTTGCTCGGCGGCGGCGGGACCTGCGCCGTCACCCCGCCGACGGTGAACACCTGGAACTCCCACAGGCTGTCGCCGTAGGCGGTGGCCCTGGCGGTCGCGTACAGGCGGATGTAACGGCCGGTGCCGGAGACGTTCACGGTCTGGACGCCGCCCGTGCCGGTGGTGGTCGAGTAGATCGACGTCCAGTTCGCGTTGTCGTTCGAGACCTGGATCTGGAATCCCGTGGCGTACGCGTTCTCCCAGTCCAGCACGACCTGGCAGACGGGCAGGCTGGCGGAAAGGTCGACCTCGAGCCACTGCGGGTCGGCGGAGGCGCTGGACCAGCGGGTCACGGTGCTGCCATCGGTGGCGTAGGAGGCCGTGTAGCCGGGGTCGCTGTCCTGGATGGACGACGCGGTCGTCGGGTGGTCGACCGCCGCGTTGTTGGTGCCGCAGTTGCCGTTCCCGCCGCCGCCGCTGGTGCCGCTCCCGCCCGTGTAGACGCCAAACTCCCACAGGCTGTAGCCGTAGCCGGTGGCACGGGCGGTGCCGTACATGCGGACGTACCGCCCGGTGCCCGACACGGTGAGCGTCTGGGTGCCGCCGGTGCCGGTCGTGGTCGAGTAAACCGGGGTCCAGGTGGTGTTGTCGGTGGATACCTGGATCTGGAACGCGGTCGCGTACGCGGTCTCCCACTGCAAGGTAACCTGGCAGACCGGCAGCGCCGACCCGAGGTCCACCTCAAGCCACTGCGGGTCGGCGAAGGCGCTCGACCAGCGGGTCCCGGCGTCTCCGTCGAACGCCGCGGCGGCGGGGGTGCCGGCGTTCTCCGTCGAGGAGGCCGACGCCGGCTGGTCAAGCGCCGCGTTCGTGGTGCCGCAGGAACTGCCGCCGCCGCTGCCTGCGGTGCCGTAGACCTGGAACTCCCACAGGCTGTAGCCGTAGCCGGTGGCCCGCGCGGTGCCGTACATCCGGACGTACCGGCCGGTGCCGGTCACGTTCAGCGTCTGGGTGCCG
>Ga0310811_10010982_pt1 | contig 11715 bp, 6 predicted proteins | sample YCmetagenome_FD_207642 | JGI IMG/M metagenome (GOLD analysis project Ga0310811, IMG submission 207642) | Soil microbial communities from experimental microcosm in Duke University, North Carolina, United States - YC | ecosystem: Engineered > Artificial ecosystem > Soil microcosm > Unclassified ...
TACGGTGACCTGGGCTCCTTTATCTCTCCAGCGTACGCCGGCGGGGATGCTCACTGTTACCGTACCAGTCCGTTTGCGATTGAAGCCACAGCCTTTGCCATTATAGATAATGGTGAGGACACGGGGGTCGGAAGTCGTGTCGACAGTGACTATGGCATCACAGACAGGACTGCTCTTCAACGTATCCGGACCGCCTTCTGTCCTTACGCCATACCGTACGGTTGGAGTTTCGCTGCTGCCGGTGACGGAAGCCTGGTTATTCATCACTGTATTTATATCGTCGAATGCCGCATCACTTTCAGTGGAAACACGGGCCTGGTCGTCAGATTGAGTCTGGAGATCGGAATTGGACATGGTGGCCGGGCTGGAGTCTGAGCTGCTTTTTTTACAGGCGAACAATACAGTTGCGGAGATCGCAACAAATAAGAGGCTTCTAGTCTTCATTTTGTAGGTATTTAAGTTTTTGTTAAATGGTTTTACCTGGGACGGACGGTAAAGAGATTGGTTTAACGGATGAAAAAAAATATTATTTTTTCATCATGTAAGAAAAGACAAGATTTTTCGTTTTTGGCTATAGTAGCCATTGGTGTGCACTCGAACGAGCCTGTATCCAACGTAAAACCCTAAACCCTGATGCGTTTTCTTTTAGCCATTCTCATGGGCCTGCTATGCAGCAGTGCCTGGTCTCAATCGTCCTGCAAAAGATCATCCACCTTATTCCAATTCGATTCACATGTGCGCCCGCGGTCCTTTACAGAGAAGCTGGGCAATCATCCGCAATTCCCTTTTCTTCAGCAGGTGAATGGAGTGACTACACGGGCCTTGTTTATCGCAGCCGCAAAAAATCCGGAGAGTCGTAAAAAATATCAAAAAGAGTTCCCGGTCTTTAATCATTTGCTTCAGGACATCGGTTTTGCGGGCGGGTATAAAGACCTGAAGGCCGCCAATGTGGAAAATTTGTTTATCAACCCCGGCACTATTGGCAATCTTGGGTTCTTCAATAAGGAAAGCAATTATATATATGTCAGGCTTAACCCGGCCGGTGAAGGTGATGACGGCATTGCCGCCTGGAAGATCACTGGCCCGGGAGGCTGTTCCTTTTATATATTACATACCTGCGGGAATGCATTTTTTGCCAACGATCCTGGCGGTCACAGCGGTGGTAATGGCTGTTGCAGGGATATTACCTTCAGGGCCGATACGGATACTTTGCCAGCCAGTGCGGCTCCGCATGACAGACCCCTGGTCATCAACATCCGTTTCTACCAGGCAGTAGTGGTCAAGGGAAAGAAAAAGACCTATGATACGCTTGTCCGCCTGGTTCGCAGCATCGATACGACGACAAAGATAAAAGACAGTCTCCGTCATCTATCAAAGATCTTTGGTCAGGAGACCATCGATCAATTCGTATTGTGCCGGGATACGACCATCAGCCTGCATATACCCTTGACTGCCGATAGTACCAAAGGTGGCGACACCTTGCATTATACATTGTCGGACACCACCTGGGTAAAAGCCTTGTCGAAAGGGAAGGACGATTGTCATAAGAAATGGGAGATCGCTGTTGAAGGAGGCGCGTCCTATAATTCGATACCCCGTTTCGATAATACGACGCAGCACAGCCGGACCAATGGGGCGCAGCTCGCCGGCGAGCTGGCAATATCGAGGCTCTTTTCCCATTGGTTCCAGGCCGGGATCTCGGCCTCTTATATCACTCTTTCTTACCAGGACGACATCGCCTATGCCGGCTCGGCTCCCAATACGTATAATACGGTGTATCCGGGTAAGCCGATCATCCCCGTTCAGCTCTTTGGCAAGTTCACCTTTGGCGGCCCGCTGGGCTGGCAATCGAATTTTGGTTTGTCGGCCGGATTTTCCATCCCGGGTGGCAGCAAGATCGTCAACAGTGGAAATACACTTGCGGCTAAGCCTGCTACAAAGGGAGGCCTGACTGCAGGGGTGAAGATGGGGATTGCCTATTTCTTCAGCTGTAAGTTTGGCGTGGGAGCATCGGTGAGCGGGCAGTATTTCAACAACAAAGGATCTGCTCAAACGTACAAACTGGTGGCGCTGCCGATCACACTGGGGATCCGCTATAGGTTTTAGGCGGATGGCGGCGGCAACTTATTTATCTTTGCGGGCATGACTCCATATATCATTCCTGCTCAGACCCGCATCGGCCACGTACATCTGAAGGTCAGTGACCTGCAGCGATCGCTGGATTTTTATTGCGGACTGCTGGGCTTCGAGCTGATGGTCAGGTACGGTGAAGAAGCTGCTTTTATCTCCGCGGGAGGTTATCATCATCACATTGGTCTCAATAGCTGGTACAGCAAAGGGAAACCACCGGCGCCTGTGGCTGCGGCCGGTCTTTTTCATACGGCGATCGTGTATCCCACGAGGCGTGATCTTGCCATAGCTTTGCGCCGCCTGGTGGAGGCCGGCCATCCGCTGTCCGGTGCTTCCGATCATGGTGTATCGGAGGCTTTGTACCTGGATGATCCCGATCGCAATGGAGTGGAATTGTATTGGGACCGTCCCCGCGAACAGTGGCCGTTGGATGAAAATGGCAAGCTTACCATGTACACGCGGAGACTGGATCTCGAAGCGCTGCTAAAACTGGCTGAATAAGCGTAAATATAAGAGGTCGCACCTATACCCCTGCTCGACCGTATTTTTTTTATGTGAAGTTATTCTTACCATACGGTTAATTTCGACCGCATCACGCAATAGCAAATGATACGTTAATAGTTTTGCGGTGAAAATTAACTGTAAAGATGAAACACACCGACCTGTTAAGGCTTCTATTAGTACCATTTCTTTTGCTCTTTTATTGTACCGCGGTCAACGCCCAGTCCGGGGGATCCGGCATCAGCGGCTTTGTTTATGAAGACAGCGGTAAGCCGCTGGATGGGGCTACCATCGCGGTTAAGAACACCGCTACCGGCTTCAGCACAACCACCGTTACAGACAAGAAAGGTTATTTTACGCTTCGCGACCTGCCCGTAGGTCCTTATAATATAGAGATCTCCGCTGTCGGCGCGCAATCTACCATTCTGAAAGACAATATGCTCAACCTTGGCGACCGCCTGGTCCTGCATAAGATAACCCTCAGCAAGAGTGCGACCACACTGACCGAGGTGACAGTACGTTCCACGAGCTTTAATAACAGCGTCGACCGGCTTGGCACCGGTACCGCTGTTTCGGGCCGGGCGCTGCAAAAGATCCCTGTCGCTACCCGTAACTATACCGACCTGATGGCCTTGTCGCCTCTGGCCAACGGCGCATCCCTGGCTGGTGCAAAACCCGGTGGTACAGGGTATATGCTCGATGGGGTCAGCAATCGTCGCGCTACTTTTGCGGGTACTACCGACGCGGCGTTCTCCATTTCTTCGGAAACGATCCGGGAGTTTGAAATTTCCACCAACTCCTATGATGTCACCAACGGACGCGGGAGCGGCGGTGTCGTAAAGGCGATCACAAAATCCGGTACCAACAAGCTGTCAGGATCTTCATGGGGCTATTATGGCTCCAATGACCTGGCTCAGCATACCGATGTCAACGATCACGCCCGTACGCCGCAGAACAAGGTAGGGCAGTGGGGTGGACTGCTTAGCGGACCGATCATTAAAGACAAGCTGCATTTCCTGGTCTCTTATGATCAATATACGAACAGGCTTCCTTTTTCGGCGTTCGATTACTCCCTGGCTGGCACTACGCAGCTTGCGGCAGAGAAATCCCTGAAAGTTCCGAAGGCGGCGATAGATTCTGTAGTCAACATCCTGCAGAATCAATACGGTTTCCCGAAAATGCAGCAGTATGGTACGATCGGTATCACCCAGAAGACGCAGAACGCCTTTGTGAAGCTGGACTGGAATATCAATAAGAAGAATCTCCTGACACTGAAATATAATTACCTGCGTTTTGAAGACCCGAATAAGCTGAAAGGAAGCGGATTGCTTTCCACGCAGTATATCGGGGTCGAGTACCAGAACGGCGTGATGGCCGGTCTGCGGACAGAATTCACTCCCAGGCTGGTGAACGAGCTGAAAGTCAACTTCAGCACATACCGGAAATTCCTGCATTTTGTGGGCAATCATGTGCCGGAAGGCTTTGTTACGATAACCACTCCTTTTGTGGACGGTTCGGCCAATACGAACAATGTTCAGCTGGCCTTCGGGGATCAGAACTGGGTACCGGAAAGGGATGCCTCGGATGTCGTGCAGATCATCGACTATCTGCGGTATAAGGTCGGCAACCTGAACTTTGTATTTGGAACGGATAACAATATCAACCATATCACCGACAGGTTGTCCCATGACCAGCAGGGACAGTTCTATTACAACAGCATTACAGATCTGGCCAACAACAACCCGTATCGTTTCAACCGGAAGATCTCGCTGACCGGTTCCAATCCGAAGATCAGCGTTCCGTTGGTCGAGCTGGGCGCCTTCGCACAGATGGAGACCAATATCCGGCCCAACCTCAACCTGACCGTTGGCCTTCGCTGGGATGGACAGATCGTCGGCAGCGCTCCGACCTATAATCCCCAACTGGAGAAGGAACTGGGTGTCAATACCCATGTGGTGCCTTTCGATGCAAAGAATATCCAGCCCCGTTTCAACCTGATCTGGGATGTCAAGGGCAATGGCCAGGACATTGTCAAGTTTGGTGCGGGATTGTTCGCGTCCGAGCTGACGACACAGCCAATAACTTTTGCGCATATCGACAACGGGGTCGACTTCCGCCAGGTGGATATCTATAATAACGTTCCGAAACCCGACTGGAATCTTTACCAGAGGGATTTCAACGCCGTCCCGGGTCTTGCCTACTATAATACGCTGAACAATACACAGCCAGCTACTGTACTGGCGATAGACAAACACCTGAAGAATCCGCTGACCTTTAAGACGAACCTCAGCTACTACCATTATTTCAACACCTGGTTCCGGATGGGTGCCAATCTTTACTTTGACAATACCTGGGACAATTTCTACCTGAAGGACCTGAACCTGAGGAAAACTCCTTCCTTCGTAACCAACGAGGGTCGTGAGATATATGTAGATCCCGGCACGCTGACCAGCGACAAGTACAACAAAGGGAACAGCTTTACTATACCTATAGCTAATTCGCGCGCTTTTGCGGACTTCAACCAGGTGCGCTACTTCACCAATGCCAACTGGTCGTCCAAATTTTTCGGAGCGATGATAGAAGCCGCTGCGCAGATCGGCCGGGACGGATCTTTTACGCTTTCCTATGCCCGGGGTGCGGCTAAAGGCACACCACCGTATGACAACGGTGATCCGCGGAATGCCAATTTCTCTGTCGGGTCTTCCTATTACAATTATGCTTCTTACGGCAGGAACTGGTATAGCGATGGCGACCAGCGCCACAAGCTCGTAGCCCTGTTCCTGAGCCCTACCTTCTATGGCTTTAGCATCAGCTCTTCCTTCGTGGCTACCCAGAGTGCACGATACTCCGCCATTGTGAATAAGGATATCATCGGGGAAGCCAATGACGGAACCGATCTGGCCTATATCTTTAATCCGAACGATCCCAATACCCCTGCCAATATCAGGACCGATCTGGCGAAGGTGCTGCAAACAACCAGCCCTTCGTTCCGGAAATATCTGACGGACAATATCGGCAGGTTCGCTCCGTACAACGGCGGTATCATGCCCTGGCGTACACAGTGGAACCTCAGCGCAGCCTATGATCTGAAGCTGACAGGAACGCACAAGCTGACCTTCAGGGCCGATATCTTCAACGTCCTGAACCTGCTTAATTACAAATGGGGTGGCTATACCACGATCACCAATACCAACCTGTACAATGTCAACGGTTTCGACCAGGCTACAAAATCTTTTATATACAACGTGAATGCGAGTGCCGGTGCGCCGCAGAAGACAGCAGCCTACTACACTGTCCAATTTGGCGCGCGTTATTCGTTCTGATCTTATATAATTTACCCGCCGGGATGGATAAACCATCCCGGCATTTTATTTTTGCTTATGAATAAGATCGTTTTTGCAGCTTTGCTGCTGTTTGCCGGTTTTGCCCGGGCTCAGGAAGCTTCGGAGATCGCGACACCTGGTCAGCCGCTGCCGGCATGGAAGGAAGGTTATCTCGATCTGCATCATATCAATACCGGCAGGGGTAATGCGGCGTTTTATATCCTGCCGGATGGAACGTCGATCCTCTTTGATGCGGGTGAGCTGGATCCTTCCGATCCGCGTACGACGTCCAAACGCAATACGCCTATCCGCCCTGACGATAGCCGTAAACCATATGAATGGATCGTCAATTATATCCGGCAGGTCGCGCCAGCCGCTACGGCCGGCGGGACGGCGATCGACTACGCCGTCATCTCTCATTTCCACGACGATCATTTCGGCGCCTGGTACCCATCCATTCCGTTGTCTGCGGATAAAAAATTCGCACTCACGGGCATCACGGGGGTCGGGGAGCTGTTGCCAATCCATACCCTGCTGACACGTGACTATAATTACCCGGTGTCTTTTGATAAGGCGCTGAGCCAGCTTCCCCGCGACAATCACTATGTAAAGACCTGGGATAATTATATGAACTTTATCCGCGACGAGTCTTCCAAAGGCATGCGGATGGAATTCCTGAAAGCCGGCAGCCGGACCCAGATCAGGTTGCTGCATCATCCTGCCGCATGGCCTGCCTGTTATGTACAGAATGTAAAATCCAACGGATGGATCTGGACCGGCAAGGACAGCAGCGTAGCGCAGCATTTTCCGCCTGTCGATAGTACGAACAGAAAGACCTGGCCCGACGAGAACCCGCTCAGCAATGTGCTGGTGATCCATTATGGCCCTTTCAGTTACTATACGGGCGGGGACTGTCCCGGGAATGTGTTTTTAGGGGATGCCGCCTGGAGGGATGTGGAGACGCCAGTCGCCAGAGCCGTCGGGCAGGTGGACGTTGCCACTATGGATCATCATGGCAACCGTGATGCCGTGGGAGAATTCCTTATCAAAACCCTGCAGCCAAGGGTATGGATCGAACAGGTATGGACAGCCGATCACCCCGGTCATGAAACGCTGATCAGGGCTACTTCTCCTTATCTCTATGATGGTCCCCGCGACCTTTTCGCTACCAATATGATGGAGGCAAACCAGCTGGTGATCGGGCCGCTTGTCGACAAGTCCTACCGGAGCCTGCAAGGCCATATTATGGTGAGGGTGTTACCCGGTGGTAAAACGTATTATATCATCACCCTCGATGACAGCCAGGCCGAGCTGCGTGTCAAAAAAGTCTTTGGACCCTACCAGTCCAAAGTAAAGTAAGGGTATAACCTTATTTGTACATAGTATAATATTGTAAAATAACTGCTGAAAAAATCTTATGGCGATTTCTGCGTTATAGTTTGGACGCTTATTCACCGAACTAAGAATACATGAGAATTGTTTTTAATGCAAGGTTTGCATTACAACGTAAGATCGCCTGGCTCCTGGTTTTTTCCTTTGTTTCCCTATCCTTTATAGGCTGGCTTATTTATTTCAATAAAAGAGATGTCGAGAATACTACTTTTTGGCTCAATCATACCTATGCTGTCATCACCCAGATCGATAAAATAAAGACCCGGATCTCTGCCTGGGATTCTGTGTCCGGCCGGCCCCCAAACAGGTCATTTTATGCTGCTTTGGGAAAGGATCTCAACGTGCTTCAGCAACTGACCGAGGATAACCCGGAGCAGGGACAGCGAGTGCTGAGCTTCTCCTCGACCCTAAATACCAGGACGGGGAACGACAGCCTTTCCCTGGCCTCCCTGAAGGACATCCTGCGCGACATGATGCACAGGGAAAGGGAACTGCTTTCGCAGCGCCGGCTGATGACCAGGACGGCAGACAAGAAGGTCACACTGCTGCTGATCAGCGGGAGCCTCATGGCATTTCTGCTGATCTTTGTCATTCTCATGCGGCTGAACAAGGATATCGCATTACGAAAGGAAGCTGAGGACAAGCTGAGAGAGAGCCAGACCTGGCTGCAGGCGATATTGGATAATACGACATCGCTTATATATATCAAGGATCCTGAAGGGCGTTACATCATGATCAACCGCCGTTTCCAGGAGGTCATAGGAGTGAAAGCGGAAGACCTCATCGGCAAAACGGACCAGGTCATCGCGAAACCCCAGGATGCAGATCAATATAAGGAGCTGGACAAAGAGGTCATGCGTACGGGCAGGTCTTTGGAGATCGAAACGGTCGTGCCTTCTGCCGGTACGGATGTCCACCTGCTCTCGGTAAAATTCCCGCTGCTGGGCAGCAACGGTCAAAGGATCGGCATCGGCGGTGTTGCAACAGACATAACGGAAAGGGTGATGCAGCAGCAGCAGCTGATCGCCGCGATAGCCGAGGCGCAGAACGCCAAAAGCATGCAGGAACTTTTTTTGGCCAATATGAGCCATGAGATAAGGACGCCGATGAATGGCATCCAGGGTATGACGGACCTGCTGCTGGGTACCCCGCTGACTTCCCAGCAGAGGGAATTTGCCGGCATTATCAAACGCAGCGTCAATAATTTGCTCGTGATCGTCAACGACGTTCTCGACTTTTCCAAGATAAAAGCAGGCAAGCTGGCTATCGAGAAGATCGAGTTCAGGCTAATGGATGTGCTGGATAATATTACAGCCATGTTTGGGCACCGGATGAATAAGAAAGAGCTGTCCTGGCAGGTAGATATCGACCCGAAGATCCCCGAAGTGCTGAGAGGCGATCCTTACCGGTTAAACCAGGTGCTGATAAACCTTGTCGGCAACGCGCTGAAATTTACCGAACAGGGACAGATCCGGGTAAAAGTATCGCTTCAGGAATGCGGCCCGCGACAGGTCGAACTTGCCTTTGCCGTATCCGACACGGGTATTGGCATTGCAGAAGACAGCCTCCCTCATATCTTCGATCATTTTTCTCAGGCGGGTCTGGATATCTCGCGTCGTTATGGCGGTACGGGTCTTGGTCTGGCCATTTGTCATCAATTGTTAAAACTGCAGGGCGGTGATATCTCCGTGTCGAGTCTGGTGGGCAAGGGTACCACTTTTAATTTCCATCTGCCTTATGAGTATGACGGGGAGCAGCAGACCGACGCACCTGCTCCTATAGTTCTGACAGATTATAGCCAATGTCTGGCCGGCAAAAGATTCCTGGTAGCGGAAGACAATGAGGTCAACCAGCAGCTGGTGGATCACGTTCTTAAACGAGGGGGCGGGACCGTGCAGCTGGTGGGCAATGGCGAAGAAGCCTTGCAATACCTGCGCCAGGGAGAGTCCTATGACCTGATCATCATGGACCTGCAAATGCCGGTCATGGATGGGTATGAGGCTACAAGGAGTATCCGGCAGGACCTGGAACTGACGATACCGATCATCGCTATGACGGCAACCGCGCTGGTCGGGGAGCAGCTGCGTTGTTTCGATGCGGGGATGAACGACTATATGACAAAACCCTTTGAGTTTACGGAACTTTATAAGAGGATACTGGCGCTGCTGGAAAATACCCCGGTTATTCGATCTCAAACTTACTAAACAATTTTTCCTCTTCCAGGTCGACCAGACCCTGGTATTTTCGGATGATCGCTTCGTCTATCTCCAGCTCTTTATTAAGATCTACAAGGAACAAACGTTGGCTCTCCAGCAGATCTGTATAGATCTCCTTATAGAGCGCGTGCTCCTTTTTATGGAGCAGCTCGGGAGGAAGGTGATCGTAGTTGAAGCGGGCAACCAGCTGCTGAAGGAATTGATTATTGGCATAATCCTTTTGTTTTTTTAGAAAATCGAGACTGAACTCGGCCAGTCTTTTTCTTACCTGGCCATCCTGCACTTCCAGGGCAGGGCGATTGTCCGGGTCCTCCAGCTTTATCTTCCGGATCAGCCAGGGCAGGGACAGACCCTGTACAAGTAGTGAGAGGACGATGACGACAAAGGTGATGAACAGGATGAGGTCACGCTGGGGGAAGGGGCTGCCGTTGGAAAGACGCGTCGGTATGGACAGTGCGGCCGCGAGCGACACCACTCCCCGCATGCCCGCCCAGCCGAGAGCGAGAGGAGCCCGCCAGCCGGGGCGATTGTCTGCTGTGGTAATATATCGGCTTATGAACACCGTAAAGACGGAGGCGCCCAGTGTGCTCAGGATCCTGCCTGCCAGCAGCAGGACCGTGATCAGTATCCCATATTTTATCGCGGAGCTAAGACCTACCGGCCCCAGTTGATGTATAATGGAAGGCAGCTCGAGCCCGATCAGCAGGAAGATAAGCCCGTTGAGCACGAAGCTGAGGGTTGTCCAGACATTCAGCCCCCGCAGCCGGCTTCGGTAATTCAGGAACAGGTGATTCCTTGTCGAAAGAAAAAGCCCGCCGCTGACTACCGACAGGACTCCCGAAAAATGAAAGGACTCTGCGACGATATACATGACATAGGGGGTGATCAATGACAGGACGATATCGGAGCTGACACTGACGGGCAGCCATTTGTGAGCAGCAAAGAACAGCAGGCCGATCGCGATGCCTGTTAAGATCCCCATGACGATGACCACTACAAAACTCAGGGCGGCCTCGTGGAAGACGAACCGGCCTGTGTCGACAGCGATGAGGGCATACCGGAAAATGATAAGACCGGATGCGTCATTCAGCAGACTTTCCCCTTCGAGGATGGCTGAGAATCGGCGGGGTACTTTTATGTTTTTGAGTACGGAGGTGGCTGATACTGCATCCGGCGGGGAAATGATACCTCCCAGTAAAAAGCCCAGCGCCATGGTGAATCCCGGGATGACCGCGCTCGACACGAAGGCTACCACCAGCGAAGTAAGGATCACGATCAGGAAGGCGAAACTGCTGACGACCCGCCTCCATCGCCAGAGTTCCTTCCAGGACGTAAACCAGGCTGCCTCATACAGCAGGGGTGGCAGAAAAATGATGAAGATCAGCTGAGGGTCGATGGTAATATTGGACAGTCGCGGAATAAAGCTCAACAGCAATCCTCCTACCAATAGCACGATGGGAGATGCCAGGCGGAGCTTATCGGCTGCCATGACCAGCAAGAGGATAATTAATACGAGAATGATATAGATGCCGAAAGATGTTGTCATAAGCAGAGGGCATTTATAAAATAAAAATAGCTAAATTTATCAATGCCAAATCATTATTAAAAAGCTGCTGACCATGCGCAAATCCCTGCCGGTATATTTCCTCCTGTTTTCCCTTGCCTTTCACACGGCAGCGCAATCACCCCGGCAGGGCCTTACGCAAAGAGATCGGGATACTGCCCGTATCGGTCTTTTACTGCGGCAGGGTAATTACAACCTGAACCGGCCCTGGCCTGACAAAAGCTATCCCGACAGCGCCCTGCTGCTCTTCCACCAGGCCTTGCAGCTGAGCACCACGCTCCGGGAGCCCGGATGGGAAAACAAGGCATGGGCTGCCATTGGGGCGGCTTACATAAAAAGCGACGACCTGCCCCGGGCAAAGGCCAGCTTCTTCCACATTGTAGAGTATTACCGGAAGGCAGGCGACAAGGTTAACGAAGCCCTTGCCTGGCTAAAGCTGGGTGAGCTGATCCCTGTCATTAAAAAAGAGGACCTACCGGATAAGATCCAAAGCCTGGAAAATGCCCGCTCCCTTTTTAAACAGATGCACCGTCCGCAGGAAGAGGCGCAAGCTTTTATGCATATTGCGGAAGCCCATTTGTACCAGGAA
>Ga0310811_10010983_pt1 | contig 11715 bp, 9 predicted proteins | sample YCmetagenome_FD_207642 | JGI IMG/M metagenome (GOLD analysis project Ga0310811, IMG submission 207642) | Soil microbial communities from experimental microcosm in Duke University, North Carolina, United States - YC | ecosystem: Engineered > Artificial ecosystem > Soil microcosm > Unclassified ...
CAGCGGCAACGCCCGCCGCGGCCGACTACCTCGTCAAGGAGGTCGGCAGCTTCCACGTCGGCGGACACACCGAGACCCTGAACGGGCTTCCGTCCAAGGAGATCGTGTTCTCGCCCGGCGCGCCGCCGATCAAGGTTGATCCGAACGGCGAGTTCGAGGTCGAGCAGATGTATGTCCAGTTCATCAAGCAGGCACAGCCGAAGTCGAAGCTGCCGCTGCTGCTCTGGCATGGCGGCGGCCTCTCCGGCGTGACCTGGGAAACCAAGCCCGACGGCAAGCCGGGCTGGCAGCAATTCTTCCTCAACGCCGGCTATGACGTCTACGTTTCCGACGCGGTCGAGCGCGGCCGCGCCTCCTGGGCGCGCTACCCTGAGATATTCAAGAGCGAGCCGTTCTTCCGGCCGAAGAAGGAGGCCTGGGAGCTGTTCCGGATCGGGCCTGCTTACGAGGTCGGCGGCAAGCGCGAGGCGTTCGAGGGCGAGCAATTCCCGGTCGAGGCGTTCGACCAGTTCGCCAAGCAGGGCATACCGCGCTGGGCGACCAACGACGCGGCCACGCAAAAAGCCTATGACGCGCTGGTGCAGAAGGTGTGCCCGTGCATCATCATCGTTCACAGCCAGGGCGGCAATTTCGGCTTCACCGCCGCGCTCAATGCGCCCGACAAGGTCAAGGCGCTGATCGCCGTCGAGCCGTCGGGCGCGCCCGATCCAGCCAAGGTCGATGCGGCCAGGCTCAAGGGCGTACCGCATCTGATCGTGTGGGGCGATTTCATCGACAAGGTCCCGGTGTGGTCGAAGCTGGTGGTCAATCCGACCAAGTGGAGCCAGGCGGTCGCGGCCGCCGGCGGCAAGGTCGATACGTTCGAGCTGCCGAAGATGGGCATCAAGGGCAACACCCACATGCTGATGATGGATCGCAATTCGGACGACGTTGCAAAGCTGGTCAACGACTGGATCGGGAAGCAGGGGCTGGAGAACTAGGGCGCGGACTCATTAGCCCGTAGCCAAATGCGGATGGATGCGAGCTTGATAAACGCCAGGTAGTTGGCTGCCAGCTTGTCATACCGGGTTGCGATACGCCGACATTGCTCTTGTTGAAGAACCATAACGGACAATCGGCATTTTGGAGATTGCCCCCTTACCTGACGTGCTAGGGACATGCAAAATCGACGCAGATGAGCAGGAGCCCAAAGTTCGTTTGGGGCTTCTCAGTCGCCAGGAAAGGGAGGTCATAGGCGTTACATTCGTTCTGGAACGCGCTCGGGCGAACTACTCGGGATAAGACTCCATGCCCTCCCGCGTCGGCTTCTCGAAAAGAATAAACAGCAGAGGATTGCCGGGCTCGGATGTCACGTCAGTACGCAGTGCAAAGATTTCCCCCATGACGCTGCTCTTGTATTCGGCAACAATCTCGCCAAAGCTGTTGCGCTGTACAGCGACCTTCTGCCCAGGGTTGACCCTGTCGTGAAGCTTAACCAGAGGCTCGACGAAGCCGGCTTCGGTCGCAATAATCGGGAAGCCACTGTTGCCAATGAAAACAGTCACGTCCTTGCCGGTTTTGCCCATCGGGCCGGATACGATACCGTGATGTTTGAGTACGTTCATCGTACCCTCAACGAACAGATCGATCATATCAGGGGTGAGTACCCGAGCGGGGCCAATCTCTGTGCAGAACGCAGGAATTCCCACGTCGATCAGAGCGTTATGGAGAACAACCGGATACACCGGATTATTGAAGATCTGGGTAACGGGAAAGAGTTCCAGCATCGCCTTCACCTCCGGAATATTCATATCGCCGAGATTGAAGGCACTGGCACTAAAGCCGGTTGCTCCGGTGTGGAAATCGATGGCGAAGTCGGCGTTCGGCCGCAGCAGACGATTGAACAGCAATCCCGCATGTCGGCTGGTCGGGGTGGGGCCGTTTTCGTCTCCCGGCCATACTCGGTTCATGTCTACAAGGTCGGCACCCAACCCCACGTTGGGCCATCGCCGCTGCATGCTTTCCAGGGCGGGGCGAGACACATCGGTGACCGCCATCACCGTGCCCGACATACTTTTGGGGTCGAGCTGGTTCATCACGGTCATGACCGTATGGATCGAGCTCATCTCGTCGCCGTGCACACCACTGGTCAGGAGGGCGCGCTTGCCTGGCCTTACCCCCTTCGCGACCACCACCGACACATTCCAGTGTTTGCCCGTAGGCATCTGCACGCCCTGAAAATAGAAGAGATGCTTCTGCCCGGGCTCAAGATCGTTGACGTCCAGCGCGCTGATGACCTTCTTCCCCTGGATCACATCGCCGGTATAGACGGTCCCCCCCGACGTAGCCGGCGCAGCAGCGCTAGCGTTGACAGCGAAGGCGGCCGAGGCTCCAGCGGTGGCGATAGATGCAATCACGAAGTTGCGGCGATCGAGACCTTTTTCGGAATTGTCTGGCATGGTGTCGATTCTCCCTTTTTGATGATGGTACGATCAGAGAATGAACCGCATAACGGTCGCGACATCCCGCGACGGCAGGGCACCGAGTCTGTTACTGATCTCATCAGGGTGCAAGATTTTTGCGCGAGCTATGTTGGAATTGGCTCGGACCAGGGACTTTGCAGCGTTGTTCGCCAAACTCCAGGATGGCAGGCCATCTGCCGAGATCGCTGAAGAGCCCTAAGCTGACAACTAGCCCATTTCCTGTTACGGACCTTCGACGATCACCCGCATGGGCTCTGGCTTGTGGATAGTCTCATCGTCGTTGACATGCAGGTTGGCCTGCTGCGCGGCCCGCCCAAGCATAACTTGCAGGGGGTCATCGAGCACATCAACTTGCTGTCGGAGAAGGTGCGGGGCGATGGGGGCCAGATAATCTGGGTCAGGCACTGCGGTCACGCGGGCGACGTGTTTGAACGTGGCGCGCCCGGCTGGGAGTTTCTTCCAGACCTCATCCGAAGAGACGCTGATCTCGTCGTCGAAAAGACATTGAACGACCCATATGTCGGGACGCCTCTCGCCGACCTCCTGGCTCGCATCGGTCCAAGCCGCGTGATCGTCTCGGGCTGGGCGACAGATTTTTGTGTCGACGCGACTGTCCGCTCGACCGTCTCTCATGGTTACGACGTGATCGCAGTCAGCGACGGTCACACGCTCAGTGATCGACCTCACTTGCCTGCGGCAGCCGTCATTGCACATCACAACTGGCTTTGGGGAGAGCTGATTACCAATCGATCGATCCGCGTTATGACAACTCGCGAATTGATGGCGGTGGCTTTCGATCCCAACGCAATTCAAGGCATCTTGCGCAAGTCATGGTCGCTGGCGACCTCCAGCAAGTGGACGGATGCAGAATCCGGCAGCGGGACAGTGCAACGTCACCTCTCTACTGGTCCATGAGCTATTTGGTGGTGACTTACTGAAAACCCCGCTTCTGCAAGGAGATCACTTCTACAATCGAATTGGAGGGGAAAGATACGACTTCACCGAAAGCCAATTCGATCAGCCGATCTCCTACTCGGACATTCCGACAGATCGAGCTGAGGCGGAGAGAGGCGCGACGAGCACGCAAATTGCCGCGCTCAGAGCGGCCTTCACGCGCCAGACCGTTGTGTCGGATTAGGCTTGGGAGCCATTTCGGGCAGAATCAGCGACCACTTCCGCTTCGGGGCAGACTCGACAAATCCTTCCCTTTGCAGAAATCGCGGGTATCGCTTGTTTGTCAGGTCCGAAATTCAGCGCACAAGTTTCTCGGCACGCCCAGGGTCTCGACCAGAAAATCGATGAACAGGCGCGCTCTCAGGGGGAGTTGCCGTCCGAACGCGTGCAGGACATAGACCGGCGTGGTGAACATCGGTATCTCCGGCAGCACGATATTTAGTCGTCCGGCGGCGAGATCCTCCTCGATGGCGATGCGCATGAACTGCGTGATGCCGACGCCCTTGACGACGGCCTCGATCAACGACTGAGCATCGTCGCTGTCGAATGGACCGCTGGGGACGAGGCGGGTGCCGTCCGCAAAGGTGAAGGCTTGCGGGCGGCCGCCAAGCAGGTGGCGAAGGCAGGCATGCTGCTTGAGATCGTCGATCGACCGCGGAATTCCGTGGCGCCGAAGGTAGTCCGGCGAAGCGCCCAGAACATATTGCAGGACACCCAGCGAGCGGCCGATCAGGTTCGTATCGTCCAGCTCGCCAATTCTGACAGCGAGGTCGAAACCCTCGCGAATGAGATCGACACGGCGGTCCGTGACGCTGAGATCGAGCTTGATGTCGGGGTAGCGCGCCAGGAACGAGCCCGCCCATGCCGAGATCAACGGGCGCCCGAACGTGCTCGGCACGGTGACGCGAAGCACGCCACGTACGTTGCCGGGAGCCTGAACGATGTCATCGGCTTCCTCGATCGCGCGCAGATGGGGCGCCACATGCTCATAGTAGGCCGCGCCTTCCGAGGTCGGGCTGAGAGTCCGCGTCGAACGCTGCAGAAGGCGGACGCCGAGACGATGTTCGAGGCGCGCCACGCTCTTCGATACGGCTGACGGGCTGGCGCCGATGAGCCTCGCGGCGCCGGCGAACGACCCCGTATCGACCGTCCGCACGAAGGCCAGCAGGCCGGCTGTTCTTTCCAGGATCGTTGTCATTCGCGACTTCCAAGAACGAAAGAACCGAACGGAATACGGCTATTCGGCCATTTATGAACGAATAGGTTGTGCCGGGCAATGGGGTTCGCTGGGGGTTGAGGCTTCCAACATGCCGCCGGCGCTCAACAACCTCCTACAAAAAGGACTGCAGTATGCCTGCGCAAACCAAGCCAGCGATCGTTTTCTGCCATGGCCTCTGGGCTGATGGTTCGTGCTTCAGCAAGGTGATCCCGACCTTGCAAGCCGATGGCCATGAAGTGATCGCTGTTCAATACGGACTCAACAGCTACGCGGACGACGTCGAGACCGTGAGGCGCACGTTAGGTCGGGTCAACAGCCCGGCCATCCTCGTCGGTCACTCCTACGGCGGAGCCACCATCACCGGCGCCGGCACCGACCCGCGTGTCGCGGCCCTGGTTTATATCGCCGCTGTCGTTCCTGATGTCCATGAGACCGTTCAGAGCGAGCTGGACAAATATCCCACCGAGATATTCTCGCAGATCGAGGTTGCCGGCGGACGCATCTGGATCAAGCCGGAAGGCGTCAAGTATTTCGCAGGCGATCTTTCCGAGCAGGAGCAAAAGCTGGCCTGGGCGACCCACTATCCGCCCGCGGCACATCTGCTCGAGCAGCAAAACCTCCATGAGGTCGCCTGGAAGTCGAAGCCGAGCTGGTACATTCTCGCAAGGAATGACCAGACCGTGCACCCCGACCTCCAGCGCTTCCTTTCGAAGCGCATGAAGGCGACCACGATCGAGGCCGACAGCAGCCATGTGACCATGCTCTCGCAGCCTGACCTTGTCATCGATGTCATCCGCAAGGCTGCCGCCGCCGTTCAAACACGCTGATCGCAATAGGCTGACGTTACAGCAGAGGCAGGAGAGGTCGCTCGCAAGGCGACCTCTCTTTTTTTACGGTTGCATTCAGACGATGTCGCCGGGCTGGTCGCGACCGGATCGGGAGCAGGGGCTGGAGAACCGGGATGCGGACTCGTTAGCGGCTGGCCGCCTGATGGCCGCTCGTTTCAGGTGCTCTTGCTGCGCAAAAGCGTCTCGGATGGCAGTTCGCCAAACGTGACCTTATAGAGCTGCGACAGCTCGGCTGATGATACGGACGTTGCGGGTTTGCCCTTCGCGAGTTGTGCGCGTACGCACCAAAGCCTCTTGTTGCGGAGATGCTGATGCAAGCTCGCTCCGTGAACGGCCTGGACTGCGAGTTGCAGTGTTCGGACCGACGTTCCCAGCTCCTGAGCCAGGGCCTCACTGTATAGAGGCATCTCGGGATACGAATGCGTAAATTCATCCAGCTTCGAAACCAGCCTGCGATACCTTTCGAAAGCGCGTGAGCCTGCCGGTCGAGCGCTCTTGGGAGAGAGCACATCATCCAAAGCATCTATCAACTCATGCCGAAGCGATTCGGCCGCGAACGCGAATTGTTGATGATGCATTGGCGCGGACGACAGCGCCAAGGCATCCCGAATGACATGTTGCAGGCGCGAAAGGTGTTCACCGCTCGTATTGTGCAAATGCAATCGCCCTTCCGACTCGCTCCATCCACGATTCTGCATGTCGGAAGAAAACCGGATGACAGCGAACGTATTGGGAGACGGCTCGCGAAGATCGACCAGGACCTCGTTTCTCAGCAAGCCGATTTCGGACGAGCTCCAGGTGCGTCCGTTGAAGACGGCATGTGTTTGGTTGCCCATCGGAACGACCACGGTACAACCCATCGCATTCATCATTCCGGAGAGGGTGCGAGGCGATGTTTGCTCGAGCATCAGCAGCATGCCCGGTAGCGCGGTAATCGCGCGGCCGTAGAAATACGGTCCGAGCAAAGCGTGGCGCTCCAGCTCCAGGAATCCAATTGCCCTGAATTCGTCCGGGCTTGAGACGCGTTGCAGTCTGAGATGAGCGGATTGCTTCAGCTTCGAAAATGGCACGAGCTTGCACTGGACTGTTGAGCGGGATTGATTTCGACCGAATTCCGATAAGCGCGTTCGTTGTCGTTTATATGATTGACAGCATACTATCAATATATTCGTTAATCAGAGGGAAGCGCCGCATGTCTAACGTCTTGCCGTTCAACAAATGCACGGCGCCGACCGCTGCCGTCGCGATGGAGCGCTTGCGCGGCATCGCGATCGAGGTCGAGAGCTTTGTTTCCTGCATGCAGGTAGAACGTCTCACCCCAGATGAGATGGCGAGAATCTTGCGGGCGTTCGATACCGCCAACGCGTGTATACGGATCGTTCTATCGGATTTCGGCAAAGAGCCGGCGATCAACCAATTGATCAAGCAATCACACGAGATCAAGGCGCTGATCGAGGCCGCTCGGGAGCGGATAGACTGCTTGATTGTTGCTCCGTCCGTCATTCGTTCGGCCTAGGCTGGATCGACGCCAACGGCTCGCGGCACAACAATACCGCGCAACTTGCCGACGATGACAAGATGACAGCAAACCTGCTGATTCCCGATAGCAGTCGCAAGCGAGGTTTAAGAGCGGCCCAGTAACCAGTGTTGAAGCGCCGGTTGCTTCATTTGGAGAATCCAATGCCGTTTCGTCTGACCATTTCGCGCGCGATTTTTATCTTCGGTCTTGCCGTCGTCCTGGGGCTCGCAGCCATCATAGGCACCAGCAACTACGCCCTTCAGCAGATCAAAGTGGGCGGGCCGGTGTACGACAGGATCAAGCTGGGCAACGACCTGATTGCCGATATCCTGCCGCCGCCCGAATATGTGATCGAGGCCTATCTCGAGGCAACCCTTGCGCTACGCGACCCGGCGTTGCACGCGGAGCGTCGCGAGCGACTGGCGCAGCTCCGGAAAGAATATGACGAGCGCCGCGAGTTCTGGTTGAAATCCGGACTCGATCCCGCGCTGAAATCGCTTCTGGTTGAGAAGTCGGATGCCGAGGTCAGCCGTTTCTGGAGAGCTATCGAAGAAGGACTGCTGCCGGCCTTGTCGGCCGGCAAGATGGACGCTGCGGTCACCGCATACGAAGCGACAACTTCGGCCTACAAGGCGCATCGCGCCGTCATTGACGACGTCGTCAAAATGACGACCGACGCGAATGCAGCCGCCGAGGCGAGCGCGTCGTCGACGGTCGGCTCTCTTTCCAACGCGGTGTGGGCCGTATCCGTGTTCGTGGTTCTGATGATCTGCGCGGGCCTTATTGGCGTGGCGCTGGGTATCGCACGCCCGATCAGGTCCATGACCTCGGCGATGGAGCTGCTTGCTGGAGGGGACCTTGATACTCCTGTCCCTTCCGCTTCACGCCGCGACGAAATCGGCGCGATGGCGCAAGCCGTGCAGGTGTTCAAGGACAATGCCGCGCGCGTCCGCGAGATGGAGGCCAATCAATCCGCACAGCGCGTCCGCGCCGAGGAGGAGCGCAAGACCGCGTTCGCTCGCATGGCGGACGAATTCGAGGCGACTGTCGGCAGCGTCGTGGGCACCGTCTCCTCGGTATCCGCAGACATCGAGGCGACCGCTGTCACGCTCGCCGATGCCGCTCGCTCGACCCGCACTCTCACGGAAGGCGTCTCCATCGTATCGGAGAGCTCATCCAAGAGCGTCGGTTCGGCAGCGACGGCATCTGAAGAAATGGCGGCCTCGGTCGGTGAGATCGGCCGTCAGGTCGACGAAGCCAACCGCATCACAAGCGCCGCGGTCGGCCAGGCGCACCGCACCAATGAGCTGATGGCTGCGTTGTCGGCGGCAGCAAGTCGCATCGGCGAGGTCATCAAGATGATCACGGCAGTCGCCGAGCAGACCAATTTGCTGGCCCTCAACGCCACCATCGAAGCGGCGCGGGCTGGCGAGGCGGGGCGCGGCTTTGCCGTGGTCGCGGCCGAGGTCAAGGCTCTTTCGGCGCAGACGGCCAAGGCCACCGACGAAATCGGCAGCCAGATCACCCAGATGCAGGCAGCGACAGAATCGTCGGTCGATGCAATCCGCCAGATCGGCGGCACGATCTCGCGTCTGTCGGAGATTTCGGCAACCATTGCCGCCGCCGTGGAGGAGCAAGGCGCTGCGACCAGGGAAATTGCCCGTGGCGTGCAGCAGGCCGCGGACGGTAGCGATGAGGTCGCAAGCAGCATCCGGGAAGTCAATCGTGGCGCGGTCGACACTGGTGCAGCGGCCGACAGGGTGCGCAGTGCGTCAGAAACTTTGAGCGGCGAGACAGACCGGCTGACGTCCGCGGTTCGGCAGTTCGCGGAGACAATAAGGGCAGCTTGACCTTGCGCTTGCACAAGGGCGATCGGCGTCGGGGCGAACCCGGATATCAACGCGGATCTATAAGCACGCGAGCTAGCCGTCCGGATAGGGCGTGCCGTCCTTGTGCATGAAGCGGCCGTCGGAATTGGCACTCATCATGTCGATGTCGGAGCATGTCGTGAGATCGTCCGGCGCGCGCGAGCCGACTTCGAGATAGACGACCATAGCATCCGACCGGTTGATCATGTGATGGCCGTTGCCGCTGTCCTTCGGGAAGGCGGCGCAATCGCCGGCGCGCAGCACGGTTTCGCCGTCGTCCTCGACCAGAACCACTTCGCCTTCGAGCACATAGACGAACTCGTCCTCATGCGAATGCCAGTGCCGCTGGCTCGACCAGTTGCCCGGTGGCAGGCGCATCAGGTTGACGCCGAAATCGGCAAGGCCGCCGGCGTTGCCGAGCCGCTTGCGGATACGCTCGGCGCACGGGGCGTCGAAAGGTGCGGGGTAGCCCGAACCCTTGCGGGCCGGGACAGTGGCGACGTCGATCTTTGGCATGGACGCGTCCCAGAAAAGTTCACATCGAATCTATGTGGGGCAGACGGGCTGTGCCAGCGGAGATTGGCTCCCGCTGCTCGGCGGCAAGCCAGCGTGCATATCCTCTGCCCAACTCATTCGGGACGCCAACAAATGCGGGGCCCTTCGAATTAACTTTGCGGACGCGTTTGGCAGGGCCCCAGCCTCGCGTGGATCCCGACTGCTGAAGAACGAAAATCAATTTCTAACGAAACGAGCCGGATGGGTTCCTTCACCCGCCAGCCCACGGCGCCTACGCCGACCAACTCGTGCATCATCATGGGCTCAACCAGAACCAAGGGGACCGTAAAACGTTTAAGTCGCGCAACTCAAACTGGAGGTTGTCATGACCAAGACGGCGTTTTTCGCTCTCGGCATCGCGGCGGTGCTGGCCCTGGCGCCCGGTGCAGCGTCCGCCCAACGCGGCTTTCACGGAGGATGGCACGGTGGCGGCTGGCACGGAGGCGGCTGGGGAGGCGGTTGGCGCGGTGGCGGCTGGCGGGGCGGCGGCTGGGGAGCACCAGCGGTGGGCCTCGGTATCGGCCTCGGGATTGCCAGCGCGGCGGCATGGGGACGACCCGGCTGGGGCCCAGGGTGGGGGCCCGGCTGGGGTGCTCCCGGCTGGAGCTATGCCAGCTGGGATGGTTGCACGAGATGGCGTCGGGTCTGGACCGGCTGGAATTGGCGGGTCGTGCCAGTGAACGTCTGCTGGTAGTGCAAGTTTGGCTCGATTATTCGAGCAGAGCCTGGCCCGGAGCCAGTAGCCGGATGTAGTTGCCACGTGTAGCTCCATCCAGCCCTGCTCAATGGCGCAAGCGAGGCCCGCACTCAACTCCGGCCCGCTTGCCCTAAGGGTGTAGAGAAATGGAGCCTCGGGCCATCGCGTCTGGCACGCCTTGACTCGCCTTGCGTCGCGACCAGGTCGACGCTCAATCTGATGCGAGCTCTGGTCGAAGCCTGAGCGACGCGGTGCATGGATCGGTCGCGTGCCGCGATCGAAAGACGCGCGGCCGTGACGAGCTCGGTTTGGGCGGGATGATGCCACTCTGCCAGTGTTTTGCCCGACGGAGCAACCGTTTCCTGTCGACGCCAGCCGCCGGCCTCGCAAGTCATTGATCCCGCTGGGGCCGGCTACTGTGCATGGGGTTGTTTTCGCACTTTCGACTGGCGGGTCACAAATACGTGCGGCAAAAATGACGCGCCGCTGTCGGCTGGCGCAGTTCCTGTTCGTCTTCCACCCAGACAGATCTGACGGGAGACCAAAAGATGCTTCGTTCCAACTATCGCTGGGTGATCGTCGCCGCCGGTGGCCTGCTCGGCTGCGTCGCGATCGGCGGCATGTTCTCGCTGCCGGTGTTCCTGCAGCCGATCACCAAGGACACCGGCTGGTCGGTGACCGGCATCTCCAGCGCGATGACGATCGGCTTTCTGGCGATGGCCTTCACCAGCATGGCCTGGGGCACGGCGTCGGACCGGTTCGGGCCGCTCCCGGTGGTGCTGACCGGGTCGACCGTGCTGTCGCTGAGCCTGTTCGCCGCGAGCCATGCGACCTCGCTCATCGTGTTCCAGTTTGTGTTCGGCCTGCTGGTCGGTGCCTCCTGCGCGGCGATCTTCGCGCCGATGATGGCGACGGTGACAGGCTGGTTCGACACCAACCGCAGCCTTGCGGTGTCGCTGGTCTCCGCAGGCATGGGCATGGCGCCGATGACGATGTCGCCGCTCGCGGCCTGGCTCGTCTCCGGCCATGACTGGCGCACCTCGATGCAGATCATCGCGCTGGTGGTCGGCGCGATCATGATCCCGGTTTCGCTGCTGGTGCGCCGTCCGCCCGCGCTCGCGCAGGCCGCGGCCGCGCCAATGGAGGAGAGGGCGGCGCAGAGCGAGATGTCGATGGGCGAGGCGCTGCGCTCGCCGCAATTCTTCATCCTGCTTGCCACCAACTTCTTCTGCTGCGCCACCCATTCCGGCCCGATCATCCACACCGTCTCCTATGCCGTGAGCTGCGGCATCCCGCTGGTAGCGGCGGTGACGATCTACAGCATTGAGGGCTTTGCCGGCCTCGGCGGGCGCATCGCTTTCGGTCTGATGGGCGACCGCTTCGGCGCCAAGCGGGTGCTGGTGTCGGGCTTGCTGCTGCAGGCCTTCGGCGCGCTGGCCTATGTCTTCGCGCATCAGCTTGCGACCTTCTACGCGGTCGGCGCGGTGTTCGGCTTCATCTATGCCGGCACCATGCCGCTCTATGCCGTGCTGATCCGCGAGAACTTTCCGCTCAAGATGATGGGCACAGTGATTGGCGGCACCGCGATGGCCG
>Ga0310811_10010984_pt1 | contig 11714 bp, 9 predicted proteins | sample YCmetagenome_FD_207642 | JGI IMG/M metagenome (GOLD analysis project Ga0310811, IMG submission 207642) | Soil microbial communities from experimental microcosm in Duke University, North Carolina, United States - YC | ecosystem: Engineered > Artificial ecosystem > Soil microcosm > Unclassified ...
CGTCCGGATCTTCATGAACAACCTCGACCGTCCGCTGAACATTACGAACGGGCCGCAGGGCATTACAGGCATCGACCCGGTTCACGTGGCCGGCTTCAATCTGTCGCAAACGCATACGCTGTTCGGTATGCAGCTGCCGTCGGTCTACATGTATTACTACCTGTTCGTGCTGTGTTCGCTGTTCGTCATCTGGGTTTGCACGCGGTTGCAGCACTCGCGTATCGGTCGCGCCTGGGCCGCCATTCGCGAAGACGAAATCGCCGCCAAGGCGATGGGCATCAACACGCGTAACGTGAAACTGCTCGCATTCGCGATGGGCGCATCGTTCGGCGGCCTGTCGGGAGCGATGTTCGCGGGCTTTCAAGGCTTCGTGTCGCCCGAATCGTTCACGTTCTGGGAATCGGTCGTTGTGCTGGCTTGCGTCGTACTGGGCGGCATGGGCCACATCCCCGGCGTGATTCTTGGCGCAGTGCTCCTCGCCATCTTCCCCGAATTCCTGCGCTCGACGATGGGTCCGCTGCAGCACTGGATCTTTGGTCACCAGATCGTCGATACGGAAGTGATCCGTCAGTTGCTCTACGGCCTCGCCATGGTGCTCATCATGCTTTATCGCTCGGAGGGCTTGTGGCCCGCGGCGAAGCATGAGGACCGAATCGCGAAACTGGCCAAGCGCGGCAGCAAGAAGCCGGCGCGCGCCTAATGCCCGAAGCCAAGGCTGGAGATATTTCTATGAGCAACAAATCCATTCGTTTGTCCGTCACGGGCGTGAACAAGCGCTTCGGGGGGCTGCAAGCGCTGTCCGACGTCGGCTTGCAAATCGAGGAAGGGCAGATCTACGGTCTGATCGGCCCGAACGGAGCCGGCAAGACGACGTTCTTCAACGTGATCACCGGCCTTTACACGCCCGACTCGGGCGAGTTCAGGCTCGACGGCCAGGAATACAAGCCGGAAGCGGTCTACCAGGTGGCGAAGGCCGGGATCGCGCGTACCTTCCAGAACATCCGCCTTTTCGGCGGCATGACGGCGCTCGAAAACGTCATGGTCGGCCGTCACGTGCGCACGAAGCACGGCCTGTTCGGCGCAGTGTTCCAGACGCCGGCCGAGCGCCAGGAAGAGCGCGAGATCAAGGAGCGCGCGCTGGAGCTGCTCGAGTACGTGGGCGTGCTGCAATACGCCGACTACACGGCGCGCAACCTCTCGTACGGCCATCAGCGCCGGCTCGAGATTGCGCGCGCGTTGGCGACCGATCCGAAGCTGCTCGCGTTGGACGAGCCGGCTGCGGGCATGAACGCGACGGAAAAGCTCGAGCTCACCAAGCTGCTCGACAAAATCCGTGGCGACGGCAGGACGATACTGCTCATCGAGCACGACGTGAAGCTCGTGATGCACCTGTGCAATCGCATGACGGTGCTCGATTACGGCAAGGTGATCGCCGAAGGTCTGCCGCAGGATGTGCAGAAAGACCCGAAGGTGATCGAGGCATATCTCGGAGCGGGGGTCCACTGATGGCTACGGCAATGTTGAAAATCAAGGGCCTGCAGGTCAATTACGGCGGCATTCAGGCGGTCAAGGGCGTCGACATGGAGGTCGCGCAGGGCGAGCTCGTCACGCTGATCGGCGCGAACGGCGCAGGCAAGACCACGACGATGAAGGCCATCACGGGCCTTAAGCCCTATTCGGCGGGCGATATCGAGTACAACGGTCAATCGATCAAGGGCGTGCCGCCGCACGAACTGCTCAAGCGCGGTCTGGCGATGGTGCCGGAAGGGCGCGGCATCTTCGCGCGCATGTCGATCGTCGAGAACATGCAGATGGGCGCGTATCTGCGTAACGATACCGACGGCATCAAGAAGGACGTCGAGCGTATGTTCGGCTTCTTCCCGCGCTTGAAGGAGCGGGCGAGCCAGCTCGCGGGCACGCTCTCGGGCGGCGAGCAGCAGATGCTGGCGATGGCGCGCGCCGTGCTGTCGAAGCCTAAGCTGCTGTTGCTCGACGAACCGTCGATGGGTCTCTCGCCGATCATGGTCGAGAAAATCTTCGAGGTCGTGAGGGAGATTTCGAAGGAGGGCATCACGGTGCTGCTGGTCGAGCAAAACGCGCGGCTCGCGCTGCAGGCTGCGGACCGTGGCTATGTGATGGACTCCGGCGCGGTCACCATGTCGGGCAACGCGAAGGATATGCTCGACGATCCGAAGGTGCGCGCCGCCTATCTCGGTGAGTAAGAGCCAGTCGTGACCGGGGCGGGCGGGTCTCCGCCTGTCCCAACGAGAAAGGCCGCATGTTCTTGCATGCGGCCTTTCTCGTTTATCGGCGGTCAGTGTGGGGCACTGTGTATGGCCCCGCGGCGCACGGTCAGAGCGAGTCGAGCACCTCCCGCAGCATCGCCATCATCTGATCGATTTCCTCGGTGGTCACGTTCAGCGCCGGCATGAAGCGCAGCAGGTTCGGACGCGCAGCGTTGAGCAGCAGGCCATCGGGCTGCATGAGGCGGGCCTTTTCGACGATCTGCGGGCCGATGTCCTTGCCGAGCAAGAGCGCTCGCAAGAGGCCTTCGCCGCGCTCACCCTCGAAGCCGCGTTCCGCGGACAACTCGATGAGCCGTTCGCGCAGGTACTCGCTGCGCTCACGCACGCCTTCGAGGAAGCCGGGCGCCGTCAGTTGCGAGAGCACGGAGTAGCCGACGGCCGTCATGAGCGGATTGCCGTTGTAGGTGCCACCTTGATCGCCCGCGTCGAAGCACGCGACGTCGGCCTTCGAGAGCAGCGCGGCAAGCGGTACGCCGCCGCCGATGCCCTTGCCGAGCGTCATGATGTCGGGCTCGATGCCGGACAGCTCGTAGGCGAAAAGCGTGCCCGCGCGACCGCAGCCGCTTTGCACTTCGTCGACGATCAGCAGCACGTTGTGCCGCTGCGTCAATGCTCGCAGCTCCCGCATGAATTCGCGCGTGGCGGGAATCACGCCGCCTTCGCCCTGGATCGGCTCGAGCATGACGGCGACCGTCTTGTCGCCGATCAGTCGCTCGACCGACGCAATGTCGTTGAGCTCGGCCTTGGGAAAGCCCGGGACCTGCGGCGCGTAGATCGTGTCCCAGCCGGGTTTGCCGCTCGCGGACATCGTGGCGATCGTGCGTCCGTGAAAGCTGTGATCGAACGTGATGATCTCGTATGCGCCGTTCTTGAATTTCCGGCCCCACTTGCGCGCAAGCTTGATCGCGCCTTCGTTGGCTTCCGCGCCGCTGTTGGCGAAGAACACCTTGTCGAAGACGCTGTATTCGGTGAGCAGGCCGGCGAGCTTTGCCATCGGCTCGTTGTAGAAAGCCGGCGACGGATTGATCAACGTGCGTGCCTGCTTTTCGAGCGCTTCGATCATGCCGGGATTGCAGTGGCCCAGGCAGTTCACGGCCCAGCCTTGAATGAAATCGAGGTAGCGCTTGCCTTCGTTATCGAAGATCCACGAGCCTTCGCCATGGGTGAAGACGACCTCGGGCCGGTTCGTGATGTACATCAGCGATTGCGTCGGGTATTCGTTGAAATGCATGGGGCGCTCCGCGAGAGTGAAGGAAGGCAACGATCCGTAAAAATGAAAAAAGCCACGGGAGTCCGTGGCTTTCGCTGTTTGACCGGGTTTGCGCCTAGCGTTGTTGCTGCGAGGCGCGCATCCGCGACGAGCCGACGGCTTCCCAAGCGGGCAGCGAGCGGCGACGTCGGAAAAGGGTGTGGATGCGGTTCATGCGCGCAAGAATACGACAGCGCGCGCATCGATGCAATCGCTTCGTCGTGCCCGCGTTGCGCATCGCCATCGTGCCGGCGCATGTCACGCAATTGAAACCCACGCCGCCGTACGTCACACCGCGTTGGCGAGATCGGCTTCGCTCGTGAACGAATCGGCGTAGAACTCGTCGGCGGGCAGGCCATGATGACTCGTGAAGTCGCGCTGTGCCGCTTCGACCATGACCGGCGCGCCGCACGCATAGACCTGATAACCCGAGAGATCGGGCAAGTCCTCGATGACGGCGCGATGCACGAAGCCGGTCCGGCCGCTCCAGGCGTCGCTTGCGTCGGGCTCGGACAGCACCGGCACGAACTTGAAGTTCGGGTGATCCTTTTCCCATTGCTGCGCAAGGTCCATCAAATAGAGGTCCTTCTTGCGGCGACCGCCCCAATAAAGGGTCATCTGGCGTTCGAGGTTCCGGTGAAAAGCGTGCTCGATGATCGCCTTGATCGGTGCAAAGCCGGTGCCCGAGGCGAGCAGCACCATCGGCTTGGACGAATCCTCGCGCAGGAAGAACGTGCCGAGCGGGCCTTCGAAGCGAAGGATCTCGCGCTCTTTCATGGTGCCGAAGACGTGATCGGTGAACGTGCCGCCCGGCATGTGGCGGATATGCAGTTCGATCGGGCCTTCCTCGTGGGGTGCGTTCGCCATCGAATAGCTGCGGCGCTTGCCATCCTTCAGGATGAACTCGACGTACTGGCCGGCGAGGTACTGCAGACGTTCGTTGGCGGGCAATTGCAGCTTGAGTACGACGACATCGTCGGCCCGGCGCTCGATGGCGTTCACGCGGCACGGCAGCTTCTTGACCTGCATGTCGCCGACGCCGGCGATCTCGCGCACGTCGATGACGAGATCCGATTGGGCGGTGGCGCAGCAAAAGAGCGCCATCCCGCGCGTCTTTTCGTCGTTCGACAATGCCGACGACGAATGCGAACGCTGTTCGATCTGGCCCGACACGAGCGTGCCTTTGCACGAGCCGCACGCGCCGTTCTTGCAGCCGTACGGCAGGCCGATGTTCTGGCGCAGCGCGGCCGTTAGCACGGCTTCGTCGGGTTCCACTTGAAACTGCCGGCCGCTTTGCCGGAGGGTCACGTTATAGGCCATAGCTTTGCAACGAAGAGGTCAATCCAGGAGCCGGCTACAATGCCGGCCATGAGAACCACACGACTTCTGCGGCGCTCACGCGTGCTGATCGTCGGATGCGGCGACGTCGGCCTGCGGGCGGCGGGTCTGCTCGTGCGCCGAGCCGCGCGAACGCGCGTCATCGCGCTGACGAGCCACGCCGAACGCGCGCCACTGCTGCGCGCCGCGGGCATCACGCCAATCGTCGGCGATCTCGACGTGGCGCGCAGCCTGCGGCGCCTGTCAGGTCTCGCGACGACGGTGCTTCATCTCGCCCCGCCACCGCCCGTTGGCGATACGGACCCGCGCACGCGCGCGCTGGTTGCGGCGCTGACCGCGCCGGCGAAGCTGCGCGCCGCGCGTGGGCCCGTCGCACCGGCGGGTCGGCTGCGGGGCGCCGCCACACGCACGCAGCCATCGGCGGAGCGGCGACAAACGAGCATTGTACCCGACGCTTTCATCGCGCCGCGACGCATGCGTCTCGTCTATGCGAGCACGACGGGAGTCTATGGGGATTGCGGCGGCGCTCTGATCGACGAAACGCGGCCCGTCAAGCCTGTGAACGCACGCGCGAAGCGCCGTGTATGCGCCGAGCGGACGCTGCGGCGCGCGACGGCGCGCGGCGCGCTCGCCGCGAGCATCGTGCGGATTCCCGGCATCTATGCGGCTGATCGGCTGCCGCTTACGCGCATCGAGCGCCGCATGCCGGCGCTCGTCGATGCCGACGACGTCTACACGAACCATATCCATGCCGACGATCTGGCGGCGATCCTGCTGCGCACGCTCGCTCGCGGCGCGGTTTCGCGGGTCTTCCATGCCAGCGACGACAGCGTATTGAAGATGGGGGAGTACTTCGACCGCGTCGCCGATGCGTACGGGCTCGCCCGTGTCCCACGCATTTCGCGCCAGCAGGCCGAGCAGCAACTCGAACCCGTGACGCTCTCGTTCATGAGCGAGTCACGGCGCCTCGCCAACGGGCGCCTCGTCCAGGAGTTGCGCGTCAAGCTGCGTTATCCGAGCGTCGACGATTTTCTTGCGACGGTGCGTACCGGCCCCGGTCAATGACCGGCTAGCGCGCCCAACTCGTGCTCGCCGAGCCACTGCCAGGCACCCGGCTCGAGCGCCTCGGGCAGTGCGAGCCCACCGATGCGCTGGCGGTGCAGCGCTTCGCAGCGGTTGCCCGCCGCGGCGATCATGCGCTTCACCTGGTGATACTTGCCTTCGTTGATCGTCAGCTCCAGGCATCGCTCGCCGCGCGCGTGGACGGCCGCGGCGGCGAGCGGCTGACGCTCGCCGTGCAACAGGACCCCCGCGCGCAGCGCGGCGAGTTGCGCCTCGTCGAGCGCGTGGCGCGTCGTTGCCAGATAAGTCTTCGGAACCTTGCGCTTCGGCGACGTATAGGCATGCACGAATTGACCGTCGTCCGACAGCAGCAGCAAGCCCGTGGTGTCTTCGTCGAGCCGCCCGACGCACTGCACGCCTCGCGCCACCAGCGGCGGGGGCAAGAGCGCAAAAACGCTCAGGTGGTGCTGCGGTTCGCGCGAGCATTCGTAGCCGGCCGGCTTGTTCAGCATCAGATAGGCGCGTTCCCGGTACTGCCAGCGGCGGGCGTCCACCTCGAATTCGAGCGCAGCCGTTGCGAACTCCGCGGTGGGCTCCTGGCAAACGGCGCCTCCGATACGCACGCGGCCTTCGGCAATCAACGCGCGGCACTGCCGTCGCGAGCCGAAGCCCTGCGTGAAGAGAATGCTTTCGAGGTCCATAGGGCAGCGCGCAAATAAATCGAGCGCATTCTACCAAGCGGCCGAACGCATCGATCGCCACGCGGCGCGCCGTCTCAACCCGCGATCGTCTTATAGAGCACGTCCTTGAGCATCGCGAATACGGGGTTGTCGTTATCGTTGCGATGTACGAACAGCAGCTCGACGGGGCTCGCGGGCGTCGTGCGCACGGGCCGGTAGACGACGCCTTCGAACCGCAGCATGGCCGCGGCTGCGGGAATCAGCGCGACGCCGATGCCCGCGCGCACGAGCGCCAGCATCGAATGGATCTGACTCACGTACTCCACGATATCGGGCAATACGCCGGCGCGCTCCAGCAGGCCGCTGACGAGCTGATGAAAGTAGCGGGCCTCGTACGGCGAATACATGAGCAGCGGCTTGCCAGCGCAATCGGCGAGTGCAGGCCGCGCGGGCCACTGCTGGGCGGCCGCGACGGGCAACGCAAGTACGAGCGCTTCGCGCGTGCACGGCTGAGCGACGAGTTCGCCATGTTCGACGGGCGGGCGCAATAAACCGACATCGATTTGCCGGGCATCGAGCGCCTCGAGTTGCGCGCCGCTCACCATCTCCTTCAACGTGAGTCTGACGCCCGAGGAGGCCGCTCGTACCGCGCTGACGAGCGAAGGCAGCACCCCGTAGCCCACGGACGCCGTAAAGCCGATCGCGAGCGATCCCGCGGCGCCGGCCGCCACCCGGCGAGCCGTCGCGGCAGCCTCGTCGGCCAGACGCAGGATGCGGGCCGCATCGGGCAGAAAACTGCGGCCCGCAGCGGTGAGCCTCACCGATCGGCTGCTGCGCTCGAACAGTTCGGTGCCGACCTGATGTTCGAGCAGACGGATTTGTCTGCTCAGCGGCGGCTGGGTCATGTGAAGCCGTTCGGCGGCCCGTCCGAAATGGAGTTCCTCGGCGACGGCCACGAAACAGCGAAGCTGGCTTAGTTCAAACATCGATTCAAAAGAGGTATTAATCGAGTCAGTCGTTATCTTGGACGTGAATCGTTCGCGGTGCAAGAATCGCCTCATTCTTCGTCAGGAACGCTTTCCACGCGCTATCAACATGACCCGCTATACGCCCACCGAATTCGCCCGCCAGATTGGCACTGGCTTGTTGTCGTTCCCGGTTACGCATTTCAAGGACGATCTGTCGTTCGACGAAAGTGCATACCGTGCCAATCTCGATTGGCTGTTCAGCCATCCCGCCGCGGGCCTGTTCGCCGCGGGCGGTACCGGCGAGTTCTTTTCGCTGACGCCGGCTGAAGTCAGCCGCGTCGTGCGCGCCGCCGTCGAGGAAACGGGCGGCCGTGTGCCCGTCATCGCACCGGCCGGCTACGGCACGGCAATGGCCAAGGAGTTCTGCCAATCGGCCGAGGCTGCGGGCGCGGACGGCATTCTGTTGTTGCCGCCCTATCTGACGGAAGCGGCGACCGATGGCGTGGCCGCGCACGTCGAGCAGGTCTGCAATTCGACCAAGCTCGGCGTCATCGTCTATAACCGCGCGAATCAGATTCTCGATGAAGTTGCACTCGAGCGGCTCGCCGAACGGTGCCCGAACCTGGTCGGCTTCAAGGATGGCGTGGGCGATCTCGAACTGATGACGCGCATCCACGCGCGCCTCGGCGACCGCTTCACCTACGTCGGCGGACTGCCGACGGCCGAAACGTTCGCGTTGCCGTACCTCACGCTAGGCGTGACGACGTACTCGTCGGCGATCTTCAACTTCCTGCCGAAGTTCGCGCTCGATTTTTATGCGGCGGTGCGCGCGAACGATCATGCGAAGGTCTATGCCGAACTGAACAAGTTCGTGCTGCCTTACATTGCGCTGCGCAACCGCAAGCGCGGCTACGCGGTATCGATCGTCAAAGCGGGCATGCGTGCGATCGGCCGTCCGGCCGGACCCGTGCGGGCGCCGCTCACGGATTTGACCGAGGCAGAGTTCGCCGAGTTGTCGCAGCTGGTGAGCCGCGTGCATGAGGTGCAAGCATGACGGTATCGGGCGAGCTCCTGATCGGAGCGGCGCGCGTCGCCGGCACGGCTGGCTCGTTTCGCGCGATCGAAGCCGCGACCGGTGAGGCACTCGAGCCGGCCTTTACGCTCGCGAGTCTCGACGAGGTGCTGCGTGCCTGCGCGCTCGCCGAGGCCGCCTTCGATATCTACCGCGAGACGACGCCCACGGCGCGTGCCGCGTTTCTCGAAACGATTGCAACCGAAATCGAAGCGCTCGGCGATGAACTGATCGAGCGGGCGATGGCTGAAACGGCATTGCCGCGCGCCCGCCTCGAAGGCGAGCGTGCGCGTACCTGTAATCAACTGCGGCTGTTCGCGCGGCTTGCGAAAAGCGGCGATGCGCTCGATGTGCGCGTCGATCCGGCGCTGCCCGAGCGCAAGCCCCTACCGCGTGCCGATCTGCGCATGCGCCGGATTCCGCTCGGCCCCGTCACCGTGTTCGGCGCGAGCAATTTCCCGCTCGCGTTCTCGGTAGCCGGTGGCGACACGGCCGCTGCGCTCGCGGCGGGATGTCCCGTGATCGTGAAGGCGCACTCGGCGCATCCGGGTACTTCCGCCCTCGTCGGCAGCGCGGTGCAGCGCGCCGTTGCACGCTGCGAACTGCCCGAAGGCGTGTTCTCGCTGCTCTTCGCCGAAAAGGAAAAATCGGGCGCGCTCGTTGCCGATCCGCGTATTCAGGCCGTCGGCTTCACCGGCTCGCGTGCGGGCGGTATCGCGTTGATGCGCATCGCACAGTCGCGGCCCCAGCCGATTCCCGTTTACGGCGAGCTGAGCGCGGTCAATCCGGTGTTTCTGCTGCCGGCTGCGCTCGATGCACGTGCCGACGCGCTGGGCGCGCAGTTCGTCGATTCGTTGACGCTCGGCGCCGGCCAGTTCTGCACGAACCCGGGGCTCGTGCTCGCGATCGACGGTGCCGGCCTGGACCGATTCCTGAGCGCGGCCAAAGCGGCGCTTGCGCAGCGCTCGGCTCAGCCGATGCTGACGCCTGGCATCAGCGAGGCTTATCGCCGCGGCGTCGACCGTCTGGAGTACGAGCCGAACGTGCGCTGTGTCGCGCGCGGCCTTGACAGCGAGGAGCCGAACCGCGGCCGGGCGGGACTTTACACGACCGATGCCGACAGCTTTCTCGCTCAGCCCGCGCTGCACGAGGAGATTTTCGGGGCGGCCGCGCTCGTGGTGCGCTGCCGCGACGCGGCGCAGCTCGCCGCTGTGTCGCGCTCGCTCGAGGGGCAACTGACGGCGACTCTTCACATGAACCCGGACGACGCGCGCGATGCCGTACTTGCGCGCACGTTGCTGCCGACGCTCGAGCGCAAGGCTGGACGCATTCTCGCGAACGGTTGGCCGACGGGCGTCGAAGTCACGCACGATCGAGCGCTTCTTGCGGCCCGTTTGCTATCAGGACTTGCCGGACGCGCTGTTGCCGCAGGCATTGCGCGAAGCCAACCCGTGGGGCGTGCGACGCCTCGTCGACGGACAACCGGCGCCCGGGGGCGCCTGAGAGCGGTCGGCAAACCGGCCGGGCCCAGGTCCGGTCAACGCAAGGCGTGCGCGAGCAACAAGCGAAGCGCCGCCAATAAACGGAGGAGACATATGGAAATCAAGGCCCCCGCTGTCGGAGCCCAGAGCACCCCGACCGCATTGCGCGCGACGCGCGTGCGCTTTTTGATCCTCACGATGTTGTTCATCGTGACGACCATCAACTATGCCGACCGTGCCACGGTCTCGATTGCCGGCTCCGCGATGCAAAAGGACCTCGGCATGAGCGCCGTGCAGCTCGGCTACATCTTCTCTGCTTTCGGCTGGTCCTATGTGATCGCGCAGTTGCCGGGCGGCTGGCTGCTCGACAAGTTCGGTTCGCGGCGCGTCTATGGGGCGAGCATTCTGATCTGGTCGATCTTCACGTTCACGCAGGGCACCATCGGTTTTCTGACCGGCGCGGCCGCCGTGGCCGCCGTGTTCGCACTGCGCTTTCTCGTCGGCGTTGCCGAAGCACCGGCTTTCCCGGCCAACAGCCGCATCGTCGCAGCCTGGTTCCCCGCGAACGAGCGTGGCACCGCATCGGCCATCTTCAATTCCGCGCAGTACGCCGCCACGGTCATTTTCGCGCCCATCATGGCGTGGCTCGTCCATAGCTTCGGCTGGCATCTGGTGTTCATCGTCATGGGCGTGCTCGGCGTGATCGCCGCCGTCGCCTGGCAGGTGTTCGTGCGCGATCCCAAAGAGCACCCGCGCGTGAACCGCGCCGAGATCGAGTACATCGAGAACGGCGGGGGGCTCGTCGATATCGACCGTGCCGTGGCCGCCGAACGCCGGAGCGGCCTACATCAAGCAGTTGCTGCGCAACCGCATGCTGATGGGTATCTATATCGCCCAGTACTGCATCAACGCGCTGACCTACTTTTTCATCACCTGGTTTCCGATCTATCTCGTCCAGGCGCGCGGCATGTCGATCCTGAAGGCGGGCTTCGTCGCTTCGGTGCCCGCGGTGTGCGGCTTTCTCGGCGGCATCCTCGGCGGCATCATCTCCGATGCGCTGCTGCGGCGCGGCGCCTCGCTCTCGATCGCCCGCAAGGTGCCGATCGTGCTCGGGATGCTGCTGTCGATGAGCATGGTCATCTGCAATTATGTGGATGCACAGGTGGTCGTGGTCGCGTTCATGGCGCTCGCATTCTTCGGCAAGGGACTGGGCGCGCTCGGCTGGGCGGTCAACTCCGATACCGCACCGAAGCAGATCGCGGGTCTTTCGGGCGCGCTCATGAATACGTTCGGCAACCTGTCGAGCATCACGACGCCGATCGCCGTAGGCTATATCGTCGGTCACACGGGTTCGTTCAACGGCGCGCTCGTCTTCGTCGGCTTGCACGGGCTCGTGGCATGCATTTGCTACATCTTCGTCGTCGGCAAGATCCAGCGCGTGGAACTCGCGCCGGTACGATGATCGCGAAGCGATGAGCAGACAACGAACACGATAGGAGCGAATCAAGGTGGAGCAGCAAACGACGGACGACGGCAAGCAAGGCAACACACCGCGCGT
>Ga0310811_10010986_pt1 | contig 11713 bp, 9 predicted proteins | sample YCmetagenome_FD_207642 | JGI IMG/M metagenome (GOLD analysis project Ga0310811, IMG submission 207642) | Soil microbial communities from experimental microcosm in Duke University, North Carolina, United States - YC | ecosystem: Engineered > Artificial ecosystem > Soil microcosm > Unclassified ...
CACAACCCGCCGCCGTAGTTCTCCAAAGCGCGTAGAATCTTCCTAGCTCTCCACATACCTGCCGCTTTGCCCGCTGCCTTGAGCCGCATCGCGGGAGTACGTGCGAACGCTGGGACGTGAACCATGACGACTGCGCACTTGACCAGCAGGGATCGCCTGCTTACGACGCTCAATCACCAGCAACCGGATCGCGTGCCCATCGACTTCGGCTCCACCGCGGTGACCGGAATCCACGCCAGTTGCGTGGCCGCGCTGCGCGATTACTACAGCCTCGAGAAGCGGCCGGTTCGAGTCCATGAGCCTTATCAGATGCTGGGCCTGGTGGAAGACGATCTTCGCCAGGCCATGGGCCTCGATGTTGTAGGTACGTTCGCACGCAACACCATGTTCGGCTTCCCCGCCGAGCGATGGAAAGAATGGCGCTTCAATGGCCTTGATGTGCTGGTCCCGGGCGATTTCAATGTCACCACCGATGCCCATGGCGACACTCTCATCTACCCTGAAGGCGATACGACTGTGCCCCCCAGCGCGCGCATGCCGCGCGGCGGATTCTTCTTCGATTCAGTCATCCGCCAGGAGCCGTTCGATGAGGAGAGTCTGAATCCCGAAGACAACATGGAGGAATTCAAGCCGCTCGATGATGCCGATCTCGACCACGTCGTCCAAACCACGCGTGCGGCCGCCGCCACCGGAATGGGCGTGATTGCCGGCTTCGGCGGCACGGCCCTGGGAGACATCGCCCTCGTCCCCGCGCCATTTCTGCGCCACCCCAAGGGCATCCGCGACGTGACTGAATGGTACGTCTCCACCAGCAGCCGCCAGGATTACGTACACAAAATCTTTGAGCGGCAAACCGAAATCGCAATCGGGAATCTGGAACGCATCCATTCCGCGATCGGCGACAGCATCCAGGCCGTGTTTCTCTGCGGCACCGATTTCGGCACCCAGACCTCGTCATTCTGTTCGACAAGGACGTTCCGCAGTCTCTATCTTCCCCACTACAAACAGATGTGCGACTGGATCCACGCCCATACCTCGTGGAAGGTTTTCAAGCACTCCTGCGGAGCAGTGTCGCGATTCATTCCGTCCTTCATTGAAGCCGGCATCGACATTCTCAACCCGGTGCAATGCTCCGCCGCGGGCATGGAGCCGGAGCAGCTCAAGGCGGCCTACGGCAGAGATATCGTGTTCTGGGGCGGCGGGGTGGACACGCAGAAAGTTCTGCCCTTTGGCGCTCCCGCCGAGGTTCGCGAACAGGTGCTGCGGCGGTGCGAAGTCTTCGCCCCCGGAGGCGGCTTCGTGTTCAACACCATTCACAACATCCAGGCGCAAACGCCCGTGGCCAATATAGTGGCCATGCTGGATGCAGTGCATGAATTCAATGGGGGACGGTAAAGAAAGTCGCGATTTCGGGGAACTCTACGATCCCACTTACGCGGTCAGGCGTTCGAGCTGTTCGGGCTGAACAATCGTGAGACTGGCCCCTTTGATCGAGATCCACTGGTCGCGCCGGAACTGGTTCAGGAGGCGGGTAACCGTCTCCCGCGAGGTCCCGGCCATATTTGCGATCTCTTCGTGCGTAAGCGCCATGGTGAAGCGGATTTCGGGCTTGCCATTCGCGGCCGAGCGGCCCCAGTCGAGCAGCAGGCGGGCCAACCGCCCCGCAGCGGACCCCGACAGAGCCAGCCGCTTGGCATCGTGAAATACGGTAAGGTATTCACCCGACAGCGATTGCGCCGCGTGCATGCTGGCGATGCCGTGCCGCCCCAGGAACTCGACAAATTCCTGCTTGCGGATCGTTTTAACCTGGCATGGCTCAATGGCTTCGGCCGTCACTTCATGAGGAACGTTGGCCAGAACCGCGCTGAGCCCCATCACGTCGCCCGGACCCGCGATCTTGAGGATCATCGTCTTGCCGTCGCGCGACGTCGACGAGATCTTCACCTGGCCGAAGCAAATGATGAAAACATTGCGGGCCGGGTCGCCCTCATTAAACAGCTTGGCCCCCCGGGCGTGGCTCATCATAATCCCAATCGCGTCAAAATCCTGCAATGCGTCAGGTGTGAGATTGCAGAACATCCGGAGATGGCGGTGCTCGCAGTTAAGACAATCTTCCGGGGGGTGATGAGAGTGGAACGAAGCCATACTGATGTTGTGGGCCTTTGCAAGGAAGTATAGCGCAATCCATCCAACTCACGAAACGAATTTTCCTTGAAGATTAATAAGAAGATCAGAATTGAGCGGGACCCCGCAAATGCGGTCCATCGCGGCAGACCCAGTTATGCGCTGACGGCCGAGGGGCCGCGCCTGCGGACGCGGTTCAGGCTGGTCAGAGTGCACAGGTGGTAGGCGCGCGAGACTTCCCGGGCCAGTTCCTCCAGCAGGCGCATACGCAACGGAGGATAGCTCTGGAAAGCCTCGTGCAAAGCTTCGATGGGCAGCAAAAGGACCGACCCCGAGGTCTGGGCGAGCAGCGTGTAGGTGTGGATACGATCGCCCAAAGCTGCCGCCAATTCAACAAGATCGCCCGATCGGGCCATGCCCAGCGTCACCCGCATCGAAAGCCGCTCGGCGCGGCGCAGAAGTTGCCCCGCAACCACTAAGTACAGCCCCCGGCACGAGCCCGACTGGCTGAAGATCGCCTCGCCGGACGAGAAGGAGAGCGTTTGCGCCGAGGCGGTGAGCAGAGTACTGATGGCCGGTGGGCAGGAAAGCAGCTCCGCAAGGGGGTGCGTGGATACAGCCTCCAGTCGCTTCGATCTCGCGTCAGATTGCATGTTCCTCTTTCTCCCTCGCATATCGTCAGGAGACCGGTCCAGCGGCGGTCCAGATTGCAAACCGCCTGCCGGCCGGCCCCCCTGACGAACCTAACCTGCTGCCGAAATAGGTGACCGTAATCCGCAGCTCGGCAATTCTTTACTCGGCCAAGCCGTATCTTTTGAACGGCAAGGGGTGATATCCGGCCCTGTTTCTAAGCGTCAGAGAACCGCAAGAGGAACGTTATCCGCGGTGTCGTGATGCGTGGAAGCAATCTCCACGGGCACGCACAGCACCGGGACGTGCGAAGCGGCTAAGAGCGCAAACACCGTTCCGTGGGGTCCCGGCGAGTCGCTTTTGCGCTTTACCCCCGCAACCAGGATGCTGGGCTTGTATTGCTCAATCGCCTGCGAAATCGCATCGGCCGGAGTCCCGTCCTTCACGATCAACCGGATGGGCACATCGCCGCCCGGATCAAGCCCGAGTTCTTCAAGTCGGGCGGAATTCGAATTGAGGATCGCCGAAACCTGCTCCGAGCCGCGAGCATGCACCAGCAGCAGGGTTCGATTGAATACCTTCGCAAGAGAATGGGCCGCCTCGACCGCCGCCGGCGCCGCGTCGTTCTGCTCCAGGGCGAGCAGTACCGGGCCCCCGGGAACAGGACGAAACTCCCCCGCATTCCAATCGGCAGCCACCGCCAGCACAGGACAATTCGACCTGCGCACCAGTTCCTCAGCAATCGACCCCACCGCGATCGGCCCGGCGCCCTGCCGACCGCGCGTGCCGATGACGATCAGCCCCGCCTCGTACTCGTGCGCCACCTCGATCAGCATGTCCACAACCGCGCCCTGGCGCACTTCAGAATGACTATGAATGCCCTCGCGGAGCAGGTCGGCCGACAACTCGTCCAGCACGGCGCGCGCCTGCGCTGAAAGTCTTTGCCACACAGGACTGGGCACGCCCTCCACCATCGCGTATTCCAGGGGGTCGGTCCCATGAGCCAGGATGATGCGCGCACCATATCCCGATGCCAGCTTGCGGGCATACTCCAAAGCAGCCTCGGACCGGCCTTCCAGGTCCGTAGCCACGACGATGGTTTTCAGAACGCCGGCAAAACTCATCGATCCTCCCTTTGGCAGTAGTTCGTGCGCAAACCGTTCATTCGCCCCGAAGGTGCGCACGGAATCTTGCCCACCGTTAAGTGAGTCTGCTCTTTAGCCCCGCAGGGGAGCAGTGACACCATTCACCCCCCGGTGTGACTCGGGTCACAAGCAAGAGAATTCGGGAATAGACGCAGCCCCGAACGTCGACCTCACCCCGCGCGCCCGGGCGCCCCCGAGCAAAGCGAGGCGCCACAACCACTCCCGGTGATCCCTCAAACATTGCCTCCACCGCAGCGCATTTCATGCTTCCCTACGGGCGGCAATCAGTGTGATGTCGTCATACTGCCCGCCCGTGCTGAAGCGCCGGACATCAGCGACCACCTCGCCCACCAGGTCTTCGGCACGCAGTCCCCCATGCCGCCGGAGCGCCTCGATGAGTCGTTCCTCGCCAAACTCCTCGCCGTCCGCGTTGGGAGATTCCGTGAGCCCGTCGGTGTGCAAAGCCAGCAAATCGCCCGGCCGTATCCGAGTCTCCGCGAGCGTGCACTGCCATTCGTCAAACATGCCGATGACCGTACATGTAGCCTCCAGGCGTTCGACGCTGCCGTCTTCGCGCAACAGCAGCGCAGGCAGATGCCCGCAGTTGGCGTAACGCAGAGAACCATCGCGATGGTCGAACTCCGCCAGAAACAGCGTGGCGTAGGCGTGCGCGTCCGTGTTTTCGTAAACCATCCGATTGACCAGGTTCAGCACTCCGCCGGGATGCTCCACGGCATGGACGCACTGGCTGCGAAGATTGGCCTGCAGGTTGGCCATGAGCAGGGCGGCGGCAATCCCCTTCCCTGCAATATCAGCGACCACCAGCGCAACCCGCCCGGTGCCCAGATCGAGGAAATCGTAGTAGTCCCCGCCCACTGACCGTGCCTGTATGCAAACTCCCGCATAGTCCAGGCCGGGAACCGGGGGCCGGCGATGGGGAAAGAGCCGCGCCTGCACCTGGGTGGCAATTTCCAGTTCCTGGGCGGCGCGGCGCTCCGCTTCCTGTCGCGCCGCAAATTCACGGCGGCGCGTTTCCACTTCCCGCGTGATCTCGTCGAAGCCCGCAATCACAAACGGGTTTCCGTCTGGATCCTCGAATCGGCAGAACGTCCCGCCCCAGGCGGGAACTTGCAGAGGAACCGTGAAAGTCACGCCGCGCGCGCACAATTCCTTGTACTTGGCCTGAATATCTTCCGTCACGAAGGTGACCGGACCCGACTCCCCGGGTTGGCGGTCGTAAGGGTTGGCCGGATCCGCCAGCATCAGCGCCAGGCTGGCCGTTCCGTCCGGAGGACTCACCTCAATCCAGCGATTGCCGGAGGCGAAGCGGACGTCGGAGATGAGTCGAAAGCCAAGCTGCTCGACATAGAAACGAAGGCTCCTGTCCTGGTCGCGCACATAAATGCTGACGAACTGGAGACGAAAGAATGGATCTTGGCTGTGAAGCCGAATGCGGGCTCCGTCGCGATCCGCATCCGCCCCTCGCGTAACCGACACAATCCGGTCGGACAACCAGCCATGTGCATCGGATTTGCGATCTTCGCCAGGCAAACCGTTCTCCCGCTTCCCCCATAGTACGGTGCGCTCCACCGCGCCGAACCCGGAATGCTGAACCAAGCAACGGGCCTATAGGCGAGGGCATCGTAAACAACTTGCGTAAACAAAGTCGAGTTCGTATCCGCGCGTAAGCCTTTCACCTCACTGAAACAAAATTATCCTCCACCGGAACGAAATGCACAGGAGATGTCGGAATGCCGAAGAAACCCGTAGCACCTCGCGGAAAGAGCCAGGGATCGACCTCGAACCAGTCAACCGAATCAGTCGGTCACGGCGGAGAAACCCACCAGCTTGCCGGAGGCATGCACCCACCCTTGACCACCCAGACCGGCGCCATCATCGCCGATGACGAAAACTCCCTGCGCGCGGGAGAGCGCGGCCCCACACTGCTCGAAGACCATCTCTTCCTGGAAAAGATACAGCACTTCGATCATGAGCGCATCCCCGAGCGGGTGGTGCATGCGCGCGGATTCGGCGCCCGCGGCCATTTTTACCGAGGCCGGCGCAGAAACCCCGGTCTTCGTGCGGTTTTCAACGGTCGCAGGCAACAAGGGATCAACCGACCTGGCGCGCGACGTGCGCGGTTTCGCCACCAAGTTCTACACCCGGGAAGGCAACTTCGACCTGGTAGGGAACAACATCCCGGTGTTCTTTATTCAGGACGCAATAAAGTTTCCCGACCTGATCCATGCCGCCAAACAGGAGCCGGACCGCGCCTTTCCGCAGGCCGCCACCGCACACGACAGCTTTTGGGACTTCGCATCCCTCATGCCGGAATCAACCCACATGCTGATGTGGGCCATGTCCGACCGCGCCATTCCCCGCTCCTTCCGCATGATGGAGGGCTTCGGCATCCACACCTTCCGCCTCGTCAATGAAGAAGGCAAGTCCACGTTTGTTAAATTCCATTGGCGGCCCCGCCTCGGCATGCAGTCGGTGGTGTGGGATGAGGCGCTCAAAATTTCGGGTGCCGATCCCGATTTCCACCGCCGCGACCTGTGGAATGCCATCGAGAACGGGGATTTTCCCATCTGGGATTTCGGCGTGCAGTTATTCGACCAGGACTTCGCCGACAAATTCGATTTTGACGTGCTCGATGCAACCAAGATCATTCCCGAAGAGATTCTGCCGGTGCGCATCATCGGCAACATGACGCTGAATCGCAACGTGGACAATTTTTTCGCCGAAACAGAGCAGGCGGCGTTCTGCGTGCGCAACGTCGTGCCGGGAATCGATTTCTCCAACGATCCTCTGCTCCAGGGACGCATCTTCTCCTACCTGGACACGCAATTAAAGCGCCTGGGCGGTCCGAATTTCCAGCAGATTCCCGTGAATGCGCCCAAGTGCCCGGTAATGAATTTCCAGCGCGACGGGCACATGCAGATGAGCCTGCAAAAAGGACGGGCGAACTACCAGCCCAACTCATTGCAGGACGATTCGCCGCGGCAGGATCCGCATCATGGCCTGACCAGCTTTGCCGAACCGATGAACGGCGTCAAGCAGCGCATTCGCGCGGAGTCGTTTGCCGATCACTTTTCGCAGGCACGCCAGTTCTTCTATTCGCAGACCGAGACAGAGCAGAACCACATTGTGTCGGCCTACATCTTCGAGCTGAGCAAGGTGGCCAGAGAATCGATCCGCGAGCGCATGGTGGGCCAGCTTGCGAATGTGGATCCGAAGATCGCCGAGCGCGTCGCAGCCGGGCTGGGCTTGCCGAAGGTTGAGCCTGTGCCCACCACCGTGCAAGTCCGCACCGACCTGAAGCCTTCCCCGGCGCTGAGCATTCTCGCGAAGGCGAAAAAGACTCTGGAAGGACGCAAGATTGGTGTCCTGATCGCCGATGGAACCGACGCCGCCCTGGTGAAGGAACTGACGGTGGCCGCCCGCAAAGCCAAAGCAAATATCGAGTTCGTCGCGCCTAAGGTGGGCGGAGCTGTGGGGTCCGACCGAAAGTTGATCGAGGCCGACTTACAGTTGGCTGGCGGCCCGTCGGTCCTGTTTGACGCGGTGTTCGTCGCGCTTTCAGCGGATGGCGCAGCCATGCTGAAAAAAGAAGCCGCCGCGGTGGCCTGGGTCCATGACGCCTATTCGCACTGCAAGGTGATCGGTGCAACCGAAGGAGCGCAGGCGCTGCTCGATATGGCGGGCGCGATGAAGGACGAAGGCGTGCTGGCCGGCGGCAGCGTTGACTCGTTCATCAGCGTGGCCAGCAACGGACGCGTATGGAGCCGCGAGCCAAAAGTGAGGACGGTGTATTAGTCCTCTGACGCTGAGCTTGCCGAACGGGGACCTGCATTCCGCGATGCTCGCGTGAATGCAGGTCCCTTTATTTTTTGCTCGCGCAAAAGTGCCGCTGATCCCTCATTGCGCTGGCGCTTCCGGCAGTCCGGCCTCTGCGGCGGACGGCAACGTGTGCTTTTCGTACCACTGATTTTCGATCAGGCTCCATTTGTCGCCGCGCTCGACCCATAGCTGCGTGGACCGGTCGTAACGCGCCATGTTGTTTTCCAGCCAGTAGGGGCGATTGTCGCGCAGCCATGCCTGGCGGTACAGGCCGCCGAGAAGCGAGTAGCCGTTGCGCAGGTCCTGGATGCGGCCGTCAGCCGAGTTGATGGACCCGATGTCGTCGTCCACTTCATTCCACTGCGACTTGTCGCCGGCCAGGGAGAGGGCCTTGGTGTAGAACGAGACAATCTCGTCGGCGCTCTGGAATTTCAAGCCCACGAAGTCGATGCGGCGCGCGCCGAGTTCGAGCGCGTCGAGCGCTTCATTGTTGGCCAGTTCGCGATGGTCGCTGCGAGCGGCGTCCCGCGCCTCGGCGATGAGCGTGATGGCGCGCTCCGCGTGCAGCCGCAAGTCGTGCAAAGCAGGGCGGATCTTTGCGGCCGTCACTAGCCCCTCGGCCGACCACGGATCAACCCAGAACAGCGAGTCGTGAGCATCTCCGAGACCGACAGTTTTGAGCAGCGCGTGCGCCGCCATAATCTCGCTCTGCGCCTGGGAGATTTTGCCGCTGGGGTCGGCATGGAATGCAAGCCCGTAGGAGTCGATGAAGGGCGCCTCCTTGCTCTCGCCAGGCTGCCACGAAGCAGCCGCGCCGAAGAGCACGCCAAACCAGTCCGCATCGAAGAGGCCTTCGCCGTCATCGTTCCACACGGTGTTGATCATGCCCGTCGCGCCAAGCTTCTGGCCATCGCGCACAAAGGCCCGGATGTTCCCGAGCGCTTCGTTGTTGTTGGGGTAAATACGGCTCCAGTTGTTCACGCCGGGCGCCACCCAGGTTTCGAGACCGGCCTTGATGAAGGGTTCGATGGCTTTCGTGAAGTCGGGCTGGGCATCGTAGTGCCACGGCACCGCGATCATGTCTTTGGGCAGGGTGCCTACCAGTTCGGGCGAATTCTCGGCGATGTCGCCCCAGAAGAGCAGGCGCTTCTTGTTGGGCGCGAGCGTCGCGTGGATACGCGAAAGAAAGTCGAGATACACCTTGCCGAGGCCCTGCTGCTTCACTTCGTTGCGGGTGCGGCCCAGGCCAAGTTCGGCCGTTTCGTCGGCTCCGATGTGAGCATAGGGCCCGGGAAACACCTCCGCGAGTTCTCCAAACCACTTACCGATTTGCGGAAGCGTATTCGGATCGCCGGGCGCGAGCACCTGGCCATGCGGCGTTTCGCCCAGCGGCGAATACTGCTCAAACTTGAGGACATTGTGCAGATGGCCGAACGCTTCCTGCTCCGGAATGACCGTGATGTGGTACTTCGCGGCGTAGGCGACCAGCTCGCGCGCTTCGTCCGGCGTAAGCGAACCACCCGGGAATGCAGCCACCGGCGTGCTTGAATAGGCAAACGTGTGCTCAAAATAAGGCGAGAACGTATTGTACTTGTACGCTGCCAGCGTACGAATTTCGCGCTTGAGAAACTCCATATTGGGCAGCGGCCCGCGCGACCAGTCATCCGAGAGTCCGCGATGCTCCATGGCGGGCCAGTCGCGAATGGTGGGAACGAGGAGGGTCATGTCTTTGCCCGAGCCGCGCACCAGTTGCTTCAGCGTTTGTGCGCCGTAGAAGAAGCCGCTGGCGCTCTTCGCAATAACAAAGACGGAGCGGACACCTGCGGCGCCGATGATATAGCCCTCGTCATTCATGGCGGGATCGAAGGCCAGGTGTTGCTCCTTGAGCCAGGTAGCGCCGCCTTTGGAGTCTGCGCGGAAGAAGTGAATGGCGGGGGCGTCGTGTTCGTTGATGGGAATGCCCTTCTCTTTGAAGGACTCCAACAGGTCCCGAACAACAAACTCGGTCTCCGGGTCTGTCTCGTGAGCCATCGTGAGCCCGGAGTGACCGATGGGCAAAGAATCGACACGGGTGCACTCGCGCACCGCGGGGATCACATGAAGGTCGGCACAGGTGAAGGTGCGATCTTGTGCGGTTGCAATGAAAGCTGAAGACGAAAGGGCAAAAAGAACACAACAAAGGCGTAGGCGCATACTCGATTCCTCGTGTGCTGAGTCGCATGAAAGGCTAACGCATCAAAGCGGGGACTCACAAACTAGAGTCGATCCTTTGGTCATGCGCGAAAAAATGCAGGCCCTTCGCTGAAGCGGCGCTCCGTTCAGAATGACATATCAAACAGGGATGCATTCCGAATCGAGATGAAAGGGCCCTGGGGGGAAGAGCCCTTCCACATCGCAGAAGGCAGCCCCTTCGATTCGCTCCGGGCAGGTTGCGAGGCACCCGCCCTCGCGGTGATTTAGCGTAGGCTCCGCAGCGCCGGATATAATTTGCGCCACCTGGCGTAACCGGATTTGTAGGCGGCGACGTCCGCAGGCTCGGGGGCGGTGCGCTCCGCAACCTCGATGGCCTGCCCACAGGCCTGGTCGAGGTGAGCCCAGTGCCCTGCGCCCACACCAGCCATCAATGCACATCCGAACGCGCCGCCTTCTTCGGCCGTCAATATCTCCACCGTATGCCCATAAACTCCGGCCTGGATTCGCCTCCATAGAGGACCGCGAGCCCCGCCCCCGCCAAGCCGAATGCCCGTCACCGGAATGCCGAGCTCGGCAAACAACGTGAACGTGTCCTGCAGCGAATACGCCACACCCTCCAAAACCGCACGAACAAAATGCGCCCCCGTATGAATCGTGCTGATTCCTGCAAAAGCCGCGCGCACTTCAGGATCAAGATGCGGTGTCCGCTCACCCAGCATGTAAGGCGCCCACTCCAGGCCTTCGCTGCCCGCGGGAACCTTGGCGGCGCCGTCCGTGATAGCGTCGTAACTCGTGCCGGCGAAGAAAGTTTCCTTCAGCCAGCTGAGGCTCAGTCCAGCGGACTGGGTTACCCCCATCACGTGCCACAGGCCGGGTACAGCATGGCAGAAGGTGTGCAGCCGCCCTTTCGGGTCCTTGGTGGGCTCGGCGGTGGCAGCAAACACGACGCCTGACGTGCCGATGGTGGCCGAGACCGAACCCGGCTGAAGAATCCCCATGCCCACCGCGCCCGCGCCCTGGTCGCCCGCTCCAGCAACCACAGGAGTTCCAGCTTTCAGTCCGGTGAGTCCCCCGGCCGTTTCACTGATGCGCGCGCATACTTCGGGCGATTCATAGACGGTGGGAAGCCAGCTTTCGGGAATGCCCGCCGCTTCCGCCACTTCCTTCGACCAGCGGCGGTGGGTCACGTCCAGCAGCAGCGTGCCCGAAGCCTCCTGCACGTCGATGGCGAACTCGCCGGTGAGGCGGTAGCGCACATAGTCCTTGGGGCACATGATGTGGCGGATCTTGGCGAAGATCTCGGGCTCATGCGTCTTGACCCACAGCAGCTTGGTCAGCGTGAAATTGGGCAGCGCGGGATTGCAGGTGAGTTCGATGAGCCGTTCGTACCCGATCTTCTCCGTCAGCCAGTCGCACTCGGGCTGCGTCCGCGTATCGCACCAGATGAGCGCGGGGCGCAGGACGTTGCCATTTTCATCGAGCATCACGGCGCCGTGCATCTGGCCGGTAAGCCCAACCGCGGCAATGGGCTGCTTTGGTTCGGGGGCCATGGACAGGGCAGTGCGAATGGCATCCTGGGCGGCGCGCCACCAGTCTTCGGGGTCCTGTTCGGCCCAGCCGGGGTGGGGCGTGCGGAAGGGGGCGTGGTCACTCGAGGCTCCGCTGATCAGCTTCCCTGCTTCGTCCACCACTACGGCCCGGGTGCCCCCCGTGCCTACGTCCATTCCCAGGAACCACATGGCTTCACTCCGTCGTAAATCGGTTTTCTGAATGCACCGGAA
>Ga0310811_10010987_pt1 | contig 11712 bp, 9 predicted proteins | sample YCmetagenome_FD_207642 | JGI IMG/M metagenome (GOLD analysis project Ga0310811, IMG submission 207642) | Soil microbial communities from experimental microcosm in Duke University, North Carolina, United States - YC | ecosystem: Engineered > Artificial ecosystem > Soil microcosm > Unclassified ...
CGGCAGAGAGGGGCGGCGTGCCGGCGCTGCTGGCGGAAGTGGTGGAGATGCGCGCAGCGCTCGATCGTCCGGCTGCGCGGCGTCTTTGCAGCGGTGAAGAGCAAGTGTTGCGCTTGCATGAAGTGGCCGCGCTTCTGGCCTCCGATACACTGGTCGTTGATGCCTGCCGCCGTAGTCTCGGCACCGGCGCTGCAGGTGTTCGGCACTCGCTGTCAGGCAGGCCGATCCTGTTTTCGCTGATGTATGCACTCGCAGCAGCCTGGCCTCGAGATATAGATCGCGAAGACTTGATTGCGAATGCGTTTCGAACACGCCATCCCGATGAAACGCATCGCGCTCGCTTGCGCGTCGAGATAGGCCGGTTGCGCGCGCTCGTCAAACCGGTCGCGCAGATCGAGGCGACGGCGCGCGGCTTCGTTCTCAAGCCTTTGGGGAATCGTTCGGTAGTCGTGCTGGTGCCGCCGATCGACGGCGAGCAAGCTTCGCTGCTGGCGCTGCTTTCCGATGGCGCCGCATGGTCGACCTCGGCGCTGGCGTTAGCATTGGACACCAGTCAGCGCACGGTACAGCGCGCTCTGGTCGAGCTGGAGGCCGCGGGACGGGTGCGTTCGATCGGTCAGACCCGAACGCGCCGCTGGCTGTCGCCGCCGCTGGCGGGATTCACGACAATCTTGTTACTCCCTGCCGCGCTGCCGATTGAATAAAGTCTTCCTGCGCGCCGATCCTGGCGCATTTACAAGGAGATAACGATGAGCCTCAACATGACTAAAGACCGACCACGGGCAAAGGTGCACAACGCAGAGATCGTGCAAGAGTACGGCCCCTTCGAAGGCGTCGAACGCGTGCATGGAGTGACCTATGACGGAAAGCGTGTGTGGTTGGCCGCCGGCACGAAGCTGATGGCCTTCGACCCTGCCAGCGCCGAACTGACACAAACGATCGATTGCGCCTGCGATGCCGGTACCGCCTTCGACGGCAAGCATCTTTATCAGATCGCCGAGAAGCGCATCGACAAGATCGATCTTCGCAGCGGCAAGGTCGTCGCATCGATCCCGGCACCTGGCCAGGGATACGACTCGGGCCTGACCTGGGCGGAAGGTAGTCTGTGGGTCGGCCAGTATCGCGATCGCAAGATTCATCAGATCGATCCAGCGAGCGGCGAGATCCTGCGCACCATCGAATCCAATCGCTTCGTCACCGGCGTGACATGGGTGGATGGCGAACTCTGGCACGGAACATGGGAAGAGGAAAAGAGCGATCTGCGCCGCATCGATCCAGAGACTGGCGCCGTGCTCGAGTGTCTCGACATGCCGGCAGGCACTGGTGTGAGTGGTCTCGAATCCAACGGCGCCGATCTTTTCTACTGCGGTGGCGGATCAAGCGGCAAAGTGCGCGCCGTACGACGTCCCAAGGCAGCCGCGGCCTGACGCAAGGTCGATCGCAATGGCCTAATGGAGCGGATGGAAAGATTCGGCTTGCGCGACCGGCCAGTATTTTGCAAACACTTCGGGCAAAGCACTGTGTTGGGTTTTGTCCAGTAACTGGCGCGGCTCCAGATACGGCAGCAAGGCAGATGCAAGCCTGACCTGGTTGGCCGAGACGCGCCGCACCAAGTGATGCGGCTTCAATTCAGAGGGATGACGCAGACCGACTGCGGCGATCAGCTCGGCCAGCGCCTTCATCGTGTTCCGATGGAATGCGGCAACGCGTTCGGCCTTGTCTGGAATAACGATGGCACGCTGGCGTAGCGGATCCTGTGTCGCGATGCCGGTCGGGCAGCGATCGGTATGGCAGCTTTGCGACTGGATGCAGCCGAGCGCAAACATGAAGCCGCGCGCCGAATTGCACCAGTCGGCACCGAGCGCCAGCGTACGGACGATGTCGAAAGCGGTGACGATCTTGCCCGACGCGCCGATCTTGATTCGGTCGCGCAGGCCGGCACCGACTAGCGTGTTATGCACGAGCAGTAGCGCTTCCTGCAGCGGCACGCCGACGTGATCGGTGAATTCCACCGGCGCTGCGCCCGTACCGCCTTCGCCGCCATCGACCACAATGAAATCCGGCAGGATGCCGGTGTGCAGCATTGCTTTCACGATGCCGAAGAATTCCCACGGGTGGCCGATCGCTAACTTGAAGCCGGTTGGCTTGCCGCCGGAGAGCGTGCGTAGCTGTTCGACAAAATGCAGCAGCCCGACCGGCGTATCGAAGGCGGAATGCGACGAAGGCGAGATGCAATCGACGCCTTGCAGAATGCCGCGTGCCGCTGCAATTTCTGCCGATACTTTTGCCGCAGGCAGCACGCCGCCATGCCCGGGTTTCGCACCCTGCGACAATTTGATTTCGATCATCTTCACTTGCGGCAACGCTGCATTCACCGCGAATTTCTCCGGCGAGAAACTGCCGTCCTCATTGCGACAGCCAAAGTAACCTGAAGCGATTTGCCACACCAGATCGCCGCCCGGTTCATTCTCGTCTTCTGCGCGGTGATGACGGCTGATGCTGCCCTCGCCGGTGTCATGCATGAAGCCGCCCAGTTGCGCCCCGCGGTTCAATGCACGGATCGCATTGCCGGACAGCGCGCCGAAGCTCATGCCGGAGATATTGAGAATGCTTGCGGAATACGGCTGCGCGCGCTCGGCACCGATCGTGATGCGGAAATCATGCGAACCGATCTTGGCCGGCACGATGGAATGGTTGATCCATTCATAGTCGCTTTGATATACGTCCATCTGCGTGCCGAAAGGACGCTTGTCGATGGTTTGCTTCGCGCGCTGGTAAACCAGCGAACGCTGGTTGCGCGAAAACGGCGTAGCGGCCGCATCTTCTTCGAGAAAGTACTGCCGGATCTCGGGTCGGATCGCTTCCAGCAGATAACGGAAGTGCGCCAGGATCGGATAGTTGCGCAATAGCGCATGTTCCTTTTGCCGCATGTCGCGCAAGCCAAGCAACAGCAAGCCACCCGACAGCAGAACCAGCCACCAGCCGACGTTCATGAACAGTCCGACCAGCAGAGACAGCGCGAACAGCAGGCCGGCCGCCATCAGGCCCAGATAACGTACCGGGAAATCGCGCATCGCGTGCTCCTGAAGATGTACAGAAAAGCCAAGGTCGCCCCATCGAGACAGCGCAGTAGAGGCGGTATTGTAAGGAAGAAACGTCGGCAATCCGCGATCTGCGGCTATTCCGCCGCCGCGTGGTCGATGATGCCGCCGCCCAGGCAGACATCACCTTGGTACAGCACCGCCGATTGTCCCGGCGTCACAGCCCATTGCGGTGATGGGAAGGCGAGAGAAAAGCGGTCGCTTTCCGTATGCTGCGTGCACGCCACATCAGCCTGACGATAGCGGGTTTTGGCGGAGACATCAGCGGCGTCCGGCGCACTCCCCGCGACCCAGCTCATCTGGCCGGCGCTTAGCGAGGTCGACAGCAGCCATGGATGATCGTGGCCTTGCACGACATACAGCGTATTGGTCGCAACGTCCTTGCGCGCGACATACCAGGGCGCGCTGTTGCCATCGGCATTGCGGTGCGACTTCATGCCGCCAATCCCGATACCCTTGCGCTGGCCGAGCGTATAGAAGCTGAGCCCCACGTGTTCGCCGACCACTTCGCCCTCGGGCGTCATCATCGGTCCAGGCGCAAAAGAGAGATAGCGATTGAGGAATTCGCGGAACGGCCGTTCGCCGATGAAGCAGATGCCGGTCGAATCCTTCTTCGCGGCGTTGGGCAGCTTCAATTGTTCAGCAATGCGGCGTACTTCCGTCTTCCTGATTTCGCCGAGCGGGAACAGTGTCTTCGACAGCTGCGACTGATTCAGGCGATGCAGGAAATAGCTCTGGTCCTTGCTGGCATCGACCGCTTTCAGCAGTTCGAATTTGCCGGCGTTCGGGCCCGACGTGACTTCGCGCACACGCGCGTAATGGCCGGTGGCGATCATGTCGGCGCCCAGCGTCATCGCATGATCGAGAAAGGCCTTGAACTTGATTTCGGCATTGCACAGCACGTCCGGATTCGGCGTGCGGCCGGCCTGGTACTCGCGCAGGAATTCGGCGAACACGCGGTCCTTGTATTCGCCGGCGAAATTGACGGCTTCTATGTCCACGCCGACCACATCGGCCACACTGGCGGCATCGATCCAGTCCTGGCGCGTCGAGCAGTATTCCGAATCGTCGTCATCTTCCCAGTTCTTCATGAACAGGCCGATCACTTCGTAACCTTGCTCTTTTAGCAGCCAGGCGGAGACCGAGGAATCGACGCCGCCCGACATGCCGATGACGACGCGCTTTTTAGCCATGCGCGACCTCGTAGACCGACGCATGGGTTTGCAACAGCGACAGCGGGGCGCGTTTGCCCGCCAGATAGTCGTCGACGCGCTGCAGTACCGAAGGACTGCGATGCTTGACGCGGCAGGCGAGCAGTTCGTCATAGCTCATCCAGAGCGCGCGCAGGATGCCCGTATCCAAAGGGCGGTCGTGCTTCTCGCCCGCCTCCCCGCAAAAAGTGAAGCTCAAATAGGTGACGTCCAGGCCTGTGCGCGAGGAAACATAGCGCGACATGTACATGCCGACCAGCGCAGTCGGCGTGAAATCGTATGCCGTTTCTTCCAGGACTTCGCGCACGACCGCTTGTTCCAGCGATTCGCTTGGATCAAGATGGCCGGCCGGTTGATTGAAGCGCACGCCATCGCTGGTCTCTTCCTCGACCAGCAGGAAGCGCCCGTCGCGTTCGATGACGGCGGCAACAGTGACAGATGGTTTCCAGATATCGGACATGTTGGCTCTCGGAATAACCCGCTATTCTAACGTGCATGGCAACAACTTGCCGGCAGGGTTTTCCCCTAGTGGAAATTTTGTAATAGAATGCTCGGGTTTTTCGCGAAAAAACGATCGCGAATCTTTGGCCTGGCGGGCTTTTGGCTTATCCTTTTGCCTTTGCTTTCTTGTATCAAGAAGCTGCGGCGCGTTAGCCGGTCTCTTGCCGCCAGGCATGGGTGCATTCGCTTTGGCTGGTCGGCACATCTCGCTAAAGGCTGACGGAAGCCCAGTCCAGAACATGCAATATTGATTTGTCTCCACCGTCGGTGTCGAGGCAAGCTTGAATAAACGGAATAAAAATGCAACGCATCATGCTCAGGTCGAAGCTGCACCGCGTGACAGTCACGCAGGCGGACCTGCACTACGAAGGCTCGTGCGGGATTGACGAGGATTTGCTGGAAGCGGCTGACATCAAGGTCAACGAAAAGATCGAGCTGTATAACGTAAACAACGGCGAGCGTTTTTCGACCTATGCCATCAAGGGCAAGCGGGGGAGCGGAGAAATCTCGCTGAACGGCGCCGCCGCGCGCCGCGCACACCTCGGTGATTTGCTCATCATTTGCACCTATGGTCCTATGTCCGACGAAGAAATCGCGACCTATGTCCCGAAGATCGTCTTCGTTGACGACGCAAATCGGATCACCGGACTGAAGCAGCAGCAATAACAAGCAGTTGGACGAGAAAAACCCGGTCGCGCCGATAGGGCCGCATGAACCGGGTTTTTATTGTGTGCGACGGATGCTGATCATGAAGAATTTAAACAACTTAAGAGAGAAGGTATGTCTTTAGTTATCGGTGTGCCGCGGGAAACATACCCCGGCGAAAAGCGGGTGGCGACTGTCCCTGAAGTCGTTGAAAAGCTGATTAAGCTGGGCTTTTCCGTCAGCGTCGAATCCGGCGCCGGCGACGAAGCAAACTCCAGCGACGATGCCTACCGTGCCGCCGGCGCGCAGATCGTGCAAGGCGCCGCCAACTTGTGGGCAGCGTCGGACATCGTCTTCAAGGTGCGCGCTCCCAGCACCGAGGAAGTCGGTCTGATCCGCGAAGGCAGCACCCTGATCGGCTTCATCTGGCCGGCACAGAATCCTGAATTGATGCAGCAGCTTGCAGCCAAGCGCGTCACCGTGTTGGCGATGGACTCGCTGCCGCGCACGCTGTCGCGCGCGCAGAAGATGGATGCCTTGACCTCCACCGCCGGCGTGAGCGGCTATCGTGCCGTCATCGAGGCTGCCAATGCCTTCGGTCGTTTCTTCAATGGCCAGATTACGGCTGCGGGCAAAGTACCGCCAGCCAAAGTATTTATCGCCGGTGCTGGCGTGGCCGGTCTGGCCGCGATCGGTACGGCTGCCAACCTGGGTGCCATCGTGCGCGCCAACGATACCCGTGCAGAGGTGGCCGATCAGGTCGTATCGCTGGGCGGCGAATTCGTGAAGGTCGATTATGACGAAGAAGGTTCGGGCGGCGGCGGCTATGCCAAGGTCATGTCCGAAGGCTTCCAGGCTGCGCAGCGGGCCATGTACGCCCAGCAAGCCAAGGAATGCGACATTATCATCACCACCGCGCTGATCCCAGGCAAACCAGCGCCGAAGCTGATCACCGCGGAAATGGTTCAGTCCATGAAACCCGGCAGCGTGATCGTCGATATGGCGGCTGAACAGGGCGGCAACTGCGAACTGACCGAACCCGGCAAGGCCGTGGTGAAGCATGGCGTGACCATCATTGGTTACACCGATCTGCCGAGCCGTCTGCCGAAGCAGGCCAGCACGCTGTATGCAACCAACCTGCTGCGCTTGACCGAAGAGCTGTGCAAGGATGCCGAAGGTAAAAAGACGACGAATGGCACGATCAACGTCAACATGGAAGACGAAGCCATTCGTGGATTGACCGTCATCAAGGAAGGCAACATCACGTGGCCGCCACCACCGCCGAAACAAGTTGCTGCACCGGCTGCCAAGCCGGCCGCAGCGGCGGGGCCAGCACCATCGCATGGCCATGGTCCAAGCGGCAACGTGTCGTCGCCGAAGCGCGTCGTCACGATGTTCGCCATCGCGGCCGTGCTGTTCTGGCTGATCGGTATGGGCGCACCAACGGCGTTCCTAGGACACTTCACCGTGTTCGTGCTCGGTTGTTTCATTGGTTACATGGTGGTCTGGAACGTCACGCCGGCATTGCATACGCCGCTGATGAGCGTGACCAACGCCATCTCGTCGATCATCGTGATCGGCGCGCTGGTACAGGTTGCGCCGCCGCTCGCGGACGGTATCACCCGTCCTGAGCTGCTGATCAAGTGCATGGCTGCTGTTGCCATCGCCCTGACCGCTATCAACATGTTCGGTGGCTTCGCGGTGACGCGTCGCATGCTCGACATGTTCCGTAAGAATTAAGGAGACTTTGAAGAATGTCTGCAAATCTGGCTACTGTCTCCTACATCGGAGCAACCATCCTTTTCATCCTCAGCCTGGGCGGTCTGTCCCATCCTGAGACGTCACGCCGCGGCAATCTGTACGGCATGATCGGCATGGCGATCGCCGTGATCGCCACCGTGTTCGGTCCGCGTGTGACGGCTGATGGCTATGCGTGGATCATCATCGCACTGGTAATCGGCGGTTCCGTTGGTCTGTTCGCGGCCAAAAAGGTCAAGATGACCGAAATGCCCGAGCTGGTCGCATTGATGCACAGCTTCGTCGGTCTGGCTGCTGCACTGGTCGGCTTCGCCAGCTACATCGATCCGTCGATGCACTACGAAGGCGCAGAAAAGATCATCCACGAAGTGGAAATCTACGTCGGCATCCTGATCGGCGCGGTGACCTTCTCCGGTTCGCTGATTGCCTTCGGCAAGCTGAACGGCAAGATCGGCGGCAAGCCGCTGCTGCTGCCGGCACGCCACTGGCTGAACCTCGCGCTCTTGCTGATCGTGCTCTATTTCGGTCGTCAATTCCTGAATGCCGAAACGCCGGCTGAAGGCATGATGCCGCTGATCGTGATGACGGTAATCGCACTGCTGTTCGGTATCCACATGGTGATGGCAATCGGCGGCGCCGACATGCCGGTCGTAGTGTCGATGCTGAACAGCTACTCGGGTTGGGCCGCTTCCGCGACCGGCTTCATGCTCAGCAACGACTTGCTGATCGTGACTGGCGCTCTGGTCGGTTCGTCCGGTGCGATTCTGTCGTACATCATGTGCCGCGCGATGAACCGCAACTTCGTCAGCGTGATCGCTGGTGGTTTCGGTACGACCTCGTCCAAACCGGCAGCAGGCGATGCCGCCCAGCCGGAAGGCGAAGTCACGCCGGTCAGTGCGGCTGAAACCGCCGAACTGCTGCGCGAAGCGAAAAACATCGTCATCGTTCCTGGCTACGGCATGGCTGTTGCGCAAGCACAGCACACCGTCAACGAAATCGTCCAGACGCTGCGTGCCCGCGGCGCCAATGTGCGGTTCGCAATTCACCCTGTTGCGGGCCGTATGCCTGGCCACATGAACGTGCTGCTGGCGGAAGCCAAAGTGCCGTACGACATCGTGATGGAAATGGACGAAATCAACGAGGACTTCCCGGATACCGACGTGGTCATGGTCATCGGTGCAAACGACATCGTGAACCCGGCAGCGGAAGAAGATCCGAACAGCCCGATCGCCGGCATGCCGGTGCTGCAGGTCTGGAAGGCACAGACGTCGATCGTGATGAAGCGTTCTATGGCTTCCGGTTACGCCGGCGTCGACAATCCGCTGTTCTACAAAGAGAACAATCGCATGCTGTTCGGCGACGCGAAGAAGATGCTGGATGAAGTTTTGGCCGCGCTCAAGGGCTGATTGTTCCAGTGCATCACTTAAAAGCCGCATCTTCGGATGCGGCTTTTTTATTTGTTTGACTAATGAGGGCGAATCTATACGTGACTATTTAGATAAGCTAAAGTACTTCTTCATTTAAAAATGGGTTTCCCTTTTGAAGGATGGGGGCTAGTTTCTTGATTTAGGCAATTACGTATTCAGATGATATTGCGGTCAAATATAGTTAGACACCATAAAAAATAGATGCGAACTGTCGCCGCAATACTCCTTCTCATCGCTGTCGGCGCTAGTGCACAGGAGGCGCCGCACACAGATGCTTGCCAAGCGCAGATTCCGAGTGATCTCGCGGCTGCCGTAGCCGCCTCGTTTCCCAGCTATCGAACCCCACTTGAAACCGACAACGTGCCTGAGGATGTCCAGTACAGTCACACACATGGCGGCAATGGGTGCTTAGGTGTAGCGGTGGCCGATTTCAATGGCGATCGTCGCAAAGACTTTTTACTGGGTCTAACAGCTTTAAAAGGCGAGTCAGGACTTGGTGTCTTAGCTCTAGCAACGAAGAGCGGATGGCGGTTCCAAGAGATTCGAACCTGGACAGAAGATGCGCGAATTCGCCAGTACGTAGAAGCAGTAAAGCCGGGAAAATACGATCGCACAGAAGCTCTCGATGGTCCGTTGGACATCGGTGAAAGAGATTCGCTTCAATGCTCTCACTGGGGAGCATTAGTAGGCAGGACTGAATCTACAGGAGTTGTGTATTGCTACGTTGGCGGTCAGTTGGCATATGTCTGGGTCTCTGATTAGCGCTATGTTGCCCAATTCGGTTAGGCCTGGACACAATGGCATTCTACTCGATGTTGGCTGAACACGAAGATCGCTACACATAACACTCGCGACGTTTGGCGCACCGGATCAACCTGCGGGCTCCATCATCGGTCCAATATCCGAACGACTCCAATAACCCGGCTGACTGTACATTGACTTCAAATGCCAGATGAACAGCCGCACCTTGGCCGGCACATTTCGCTGCGCCGGATAGACCGCCATGATGTCGTATTCCGGAATCGCGTAGTCGTCGAGCACCGTTTCCAGCGTGCCGTTCTCCAGCTGGCTCTGGATTTCCCACACCGAGCGCCAGGCGATGCCCAGGCCTTCGGTCATCCACCGGTGCAGCAGTTCGCCGTCGTTGCAGTCCAGGCTGCCGTTGGCACGCACCGAGACGGTCTTGCCGCGCACATTGAAATACCAACCGCGCTGCTGACCGCCTTGCAGATTGAAGGCGAGGCAGTTGTGCTTGGATAGATCGTCCAGTGTCTTCGGTTTGCCGTGCTTCTTGAAGTATTCCGGCGTGCCGCAGACGACGCGTTTATTGGATGCGAGTTTGACCGCCACAAAATTCGGGTCGATGGTGCCGCCAATGCGGATGCCCATGTCATAGCCTTCCTGCACCAGATCAACCACGCGGTCGGTCAGGTTGAAAGACATTTTCAGGTCGGGATGCTGGCGTAAAAAGGAGGGCGCGTAGGGCGCGACGTGCTGGCGTCCGAACGAAGCGGGGGCGGAAACGATCAAATGGCCCGTCACTTTGTGGCGGCCTGCGGAAATGGCGCTTTCCGCCTGGTCCAGTTCGCCCAGCAGCTTCCGACAATGCTCGAGGTAGACCGAGCCTTCCTCTGTAAGCGCGAGTTTACGTGTCGAACGATGAAGTAAGCGCACACCCAAACGCTTTTCCAAGGTATCGATACGCCGTCCGACCATGACCGGCGTCACTTGCAAGGCCAGTGCGGCGGCGGCAAAGCTGCTGTGATCCACGGCGGTGACAAAGGCCTCGATCTGCTTGAGCTTGTCCATTCGATTCGATACCTGGGGTACTTAATTGGTTAATTAAAATTTCTATTCTCAAATTATTGCATACCAATTACTATACGCGTCAGCAAAAATTTCATTCACTGGAGGTAATGATGGCAAAGATGACCGCAGCCCAGGCAGCAGTCTGGGTCTTGCAGAAAGAAGGTATTGATCAAGCGTTCGGCGTTCCGGGCGCGGCAATCAATCCGTTTTACTCGGCCCTGCAAAAGAACGGCACGATCGCTCACGTCCTGGCGCGTCACGTCGAAGGCGCATCGCACATGGCGGAAGGCTACACCCGTGCGAAGGCCGGTAACATCGGCGTCTGCCTCGGTACCTCGGGTCCTGGCGGCACCGACATGATCACGGGCCTGTACTCGGCCCAAGCTGACTCGATCCCAATTCTCTGCATCACCGGCCAGGCGCCACGTGCTCGTGTGCACAAGGAAGACTTCCAGGCTGTCGATATCGAATCGATTTCGAAGCCAGTGACCAAATGGTCGGTTATGGTTCGCGAACCAGCCCTGGTTCCAATGGTATTCCAACAAGCATTCCACATCATGCGTTCGGGCCGTCCAGGTCCTGTGCTGATTGACCTGCCATTCGACGTGCAAGTCGCCGAGATCGAATTCGATCCAGACCTGTACGAGCCGCTGCCAGTCTACAAGCCAGCAGCGACCCGCAAGCAGATCGAACGCGCATTGACGATGCTGAATGAAGCAGAGCGCCCATTGCTGGTTTCCGGCGGCGGCGTCATCAACGCCGATGCAACCGCTCTGATGCGCGAATTCGCTGAACTGGTCAATGTGCCAGTCGTGCCGACCCTGATGGGCTGGGGCACCGTGCCGGACGATCACCCGCTGATGGCTGGTATGGTCGGCCTGCAAACCTCACACCGCTACGGCAACGCAACGATGCTGGCATCGGACTTCGCCTTCGGTATCGGTAACCGTTGGGCCAACCGTTTCACCGGTTCGGTCGACGTCTTCACCAAAGACCGCAAGTTCGTGCACATCGATATCGAGCCAACCCAGATCGGCCGTGTGTTTGGTCCTGACCTCGGCATCGTCTCCGATGCAAAAGCTGCATTGACGCTGCTGGTTGAAGTGGCGAAGGAATGGAAAGCCGCTGGCAAACTGAAGAACCGCGACGCATGGGTTGCCGAGTGCCAGAAGCGCAAGCGCACGATGCTGCGCAAGACCGACTTCGACAACAAGCCGATCAAGCCACAGCGCGTGTACCAAGAGATGAACAACGTGTTCG
>Ga0310811_10010988_pt1 | contig 11712 bp, 9 predicted proteins | sample YCmetagenome_FD_207642 | JGI IMG/M metagenome (GOLD analysis project Ga0310811, IMG submission 207642) | Soil microbial communities from experimental microcosm in Duke University, North Carolina, United States - YC | ecosystem: Engineered > Artificial ecosystem > Soil microcosm > Unclassified ...
CAGCAGCCGGAAGCTGGTGACGACCTCCCACATCGGTGAGACCGCGAACCGGGTCAGGGCCAGATCGTCGGCCGAGAAGGCCAGCTCGGAGAACATGACCGCTCCACAGATTCGGTCTGGGCTTAATCAATGGTCATGAGTGTACGGCGGACGCAAGATCTCCGACATGCTCTCCACCTTCAGCGGGCTGCCTCGTACCGCCTGGGTCGTCTTCGCCGGCACCGTGGTCAACCGGCTCGGTTACGTGGTCACGCCCTTCCTCGTGTTCTACCTCGGGTCGCGCGGCATCCCCACCACGCAGACCCCGTACGTCCTGGGTGCGCTGGGCGCGGGCAACCTGATCGGCCCGGTGGTCGGCGGCCTGCTCGCCGACCGGGTGGGCCGGCGTCCCACGATGCTGACGGGACTGATCGGAACGGCTCTCGCACAGGGCCTGTTGTTCGCCGCGCCGAACGTGGTCACGCTGGCACTCGCGGCGGCGCTCCTCAGCGCGGCGGGTTCGATGGTCAGCCCGGCCTCGGGCGCGCTGCTGGCGGACACCGTGCCGACCGAGCGGCAACGCACCGCCTTCTCATTGCTTCATTGGGCGATCAACATCGGCACCGCCGTGGCCGGAATGCTCGGCGGGTTCCTCGCGACGCACGGCTACTGGCTGCTGTTCACGCTGGACGCGGCGACCTCACTGGCGTTCGCACTCATCGTCGTCGCGCTGCTGCCCGGCGCGAAGACCGGCGCCGTGCGAACCGCCGGCTCCGGCAGCGGGACGGGCTACGGAGTCGTGTTCCGGGATCCGCTGATGCGGGTGTTGCTCCCGCTGCTCGGCATCGGACTGGCGATCTATTCGCTCACCGAGGTCTGCCTGCCGCTGGCGATCCGTGACCACGACCTGCCCCCCACCACGCTCGGCCTGATGGCCACGCTCAACGCCGCCCTGGTGGTGGTGCTGCAACCGATCGCCACGAACTTCTTGGCCCGGTTCCCGCAGATCCCTGTCTATGTGTGCGCCAGTGCGCTCGCCTCGACCGGCATCGCTCTGACCGGAGTGGCGCACGACACCTGGTCGTACGGCGGGACCGTCGTCCTCTGGTCGATCGGCGAGGCGATGGTCGGCGGCATCCCCGGCGCGATCGTCGCGAGCCTCGCCCCCGCCGACGCTCGCGGCCGTTACCAGGGCAGCTACCAGTGGACCTGGGGCATCGCCCGATTCATCACCCTGGGTGTGGGCACCACCGTCTACGCGACCGCCGGTCCCGCCGTGATCTGGTGGTTCAGCGCCATCGCAGGCATCGGCTCCGCTCTCGGAGTCGGAGCCCTGGCCCCGATGATCGCCCGCCGAACGGCCGCTCCCGCGCCCGTCCCCGTTCCCGCCGGATCCACTGACACAGGGTGTCAGTGAACCCGGCCTAGCGTTCACGGCGTGACGGAGAACACACACTCAGACGGCCGCCATGACTTCGACTTCTTCCACGGCCACTGGAGAACGCGCAACCGCAAGCTGGCCGACGTGCTCGATCGCGACTGCACGACCTGGGTCGAGTTCGACTCGACCCTGCGCTGCGAGCCCGTTCTCGGCGGGCTGGGCAACGTCGAACCCTTCTCGGCGCCGGCCATGCCGCCCTCCGGCGAACCGCTCGACGCCATGACGCTACGGCTGTTCGACCCGCGAACCGGGAACTGGCGGATCTGGTGGATCTCCCCCCGGCAACCGGGGCTGCTCGACGACAACCCCATGGAAGGACGCTTCAGCGGAACGCACGGCGAGTTCTTCGCCGTCGAGATCATCAACGGCGACGAGGTGCGGGTGAAATGGGACTGGGACGACCTCGGCCCCCAAGGCGCGCGATGGGAGCAGCGCTTCTCCTACGACGACGGCGTGACCTGGCACCTGAACTGGAGCTCGGTGCACACCCGGTCGGACTGACCGTACGGCAGGAGCCCCCGTTCGCCCCTGCCGTACGGATTCCCTACGCGGCCGCGGTCAGGGGCGGGCGCCGAGGCTGTTCGTCCAGCCCATCGACTTGTAGGCCATCGTCAGGAGAGGCTTCGATCCTTCGCCGAAGGCTGCCTGGTAGGCCAGCAGCCGTCCGGTGTCCGGATCGACGATCAGCCGGAATGACTCCCTCTCGGGGTTCCCCTTGACGGTCATCTCGATCGCCATGCCGGAGCGGCCGAACGGGTCCTTCACTTCTCCGGCCACGGTGAGGCCGGGCTGGTCGGCGAGGACGCGGTAGAGAGCCGCCCGGGTCCCCGGTGTGACCGGCCCGGCCAGCAGGTCCTGCGCCGTCGACCAGACGTACTGCAGGAAACTGCCCTTGAGGGGGTACTTCGGGTCGTTCACGTCGGCCTGGTACCTGCGCTTCAGCTCCTTCTCCAGCCCGTCCTTGGTGGTGGGCAGCTTCGCGAGCTCGGCCATGCTCAGCTGCTGCTGGCCGATCATGAAGTTGAGCGCCATGTCGTAGTTGTTGACGCTGGGCTTGGTCGAGCCGCCGGTGTGGAGGGTGAGCGGGGGCGCGCCCAACTCCTTCCACTTGGCCTCGTCGGCAGGCGAGTCGAAGGCCGTCGCGAAACCGATGCCGGTGATCGTCCGGCTGCGGTCCTTGGGGCTCCGCGCCAACCAGGACTCCTGCGAGGTGGAGACGGAGGCGGTGAACGGCAGCATCCGCACCTTCGGGCTCTTGCCCGATCCCGACTTGGTCACGATCCGGTCGACCCGTGAGGTCTCCCGTTCGAGGGTGTACCAGTAGCGACCGGTCGTGGTCGGCTCGCGTGCCGCGGTCGCCGCGGCCGCCAGCAGGATCGAGTGGGCGTCCAGCCGGGTCGCCGAAGGACTCGGAGCCGCGGCGACGGGCGTCGTGGACCGGCCGTTTCCGGAGACGGCGTCCCCGGAGACCATGCCGGGGACGATGATCGCCGCGGCGGCGAGTCCGGCGACGGCGGTGCCGGCGATCAGGAAGAGGGGGCGGCGCTGTGACAAGGTGATCCTTCGGGTCTGCAGGGGGGGTCGGGGGGTCTCGAACGCGCTGGCCAGATCCGCGGACCGGCGCCGCCGATAGGCGTCGTCGGTCAGATCGTCCAACTGCGCCGGCCTGAGCCGGGTGACCATGCGGTCGGTCATGTCGTGCTCCCGATGGGGGTCTCTGGACGGGTCAGGCATCAGATCTCCTCCAAGGACGGGCGTGCGGCGGCCCGGTACGGCGGCGCGACTCGCGTCTCCGCCCGCATCGCCTTGGACAGGCGCGTGCGGGCACGGTGGAGGCGCACGTTGTAGGTGCGGGCCGAGCAGCCCATGACGGCGGCGGCCTGGTCGGGCGTGAGGCCGTGCCAGGTGGCGAGCGTGATCGCCTCGAGATCGTTCTTGCGGAGCGAGGCCAGCGCGGCGAGCGCGCTCTGCCGGTCCAGCACGTGCTCGGCGACGTCCCAGCTCGTCTGGTCCGCGGCCGTGGTGAGCACCGCGATCCGGTCGATCAGGGCCTGGCCGCGGTGCCGTACGTCACGCTGCTTGGCGAGCAGGTTGCGGGCCACCCCGAGCAGCCACGGCAGCGGCGGGTCGGGAAGCTCGTCCAGGCGGCGCCAGGCGACCAGGAACGTCTCGCTCGACACGTCCTCCGCCGTCTCGCGCCCGGCGCGCAGCAGCGCGTAGCCGAGCACGCTGCGGTAGTGCCGGTCGTAGAGGTCGGTGAAGCGTTCTTGGGGATCGTTCACACCCAGTACTCCCTCCCGGCGGGCCCCGATTACCGCCCTCGACAAGGAATATGCGACCGGTATGACCCCCGAATCCGGCAGGGTGGGGCGATCATGGTTGTGACCTGCGCGTCAAGGCTCGATGAGCCGTGTTCAATTCCTGAACAATGTGTTGCGGCCCACTTCCGTGAGGACGCAGGATCTCCAAGTACCGGGGCGACACCCCCCGGCCCGGCGAGACCGGCCGGCGTCGACGACGCCGCTCGGGACCCTCGGCGGGCGACTGCCTGGTGGCCGACGGAGGAGGATCCAGCATGACGACGCAGTTTGGCGACCTCGCCGCTCGGGCGCCGGTCAACTGCGATCAGCATGGCGACGAACGCACGCAATGGATACTCGCCCAGCAACTCCAGTTCGCCGCGGACGTCTCACACGAGTTGCGTACGCCTCTGGCCGCACTGAGAGTCCAGTTGGAGGAGGCGCTGCTGCATCAGGACGAGACCGAGCTCCCCGATCTCCTCGCCGCCCTGTTGCACGACGTCGACCGACTCGAGGCGATCACGACCGACCTGCTCCTGCTCACGCGGGTGGCGGCGGGCACGACGCCGGCCGAGCGAGAGAAGATCGACCTGGCCGAGACGGTCCGGGCCGAGGTCTCCCGGCGGGCGAGCGGCCACGAGGTGCGGCTCCGGCTCGAGCGCGGAGTGGTGGTCCAGGCCGTCCCGAGCCAGCTCGACCGGTTGCTCGCCAACCTGCTCGACAACGCCCACCGGCACGCGAGGACCATGGTCGAGATCCGGGTCCGCCGCGACGGCGACTGCGCCGAGCTCCACGTCATCGACGACGGACCTGGGATCGCCGCACCGGACCGGGAAAGGATCTTCAGGCGGTTCAGCCGGCTCGACACCGCCCGCAGCCGCGACTGCGGGGGCACCGGCCTCGGCCTGGCGATCGCCCGCGACATCGCACATGCTCACGAAGGCACCCTCCGCGTGGCGGATGCCGCCGGTGGCGGCGCGTCCTTTGTGTTTCGGCTTCCTCTGGCCGACCCTCCCGACCGACCCGTCAGGTTGTGGGAGCGTCTGAGGCAGAAGTCGGTGACCGGCCCCTGGGGTCCACAGGATTCCCTCGTCATCGTGACCGCCTGTTGTCCACCAGGTCCGGTCGCGTCGGCGAGCACACGATCCTTCCAGGTGACCAGGTCAGCGGAGGCTGTCTAGGTTCGCCGGTACGGCCACGACGGTGAACGCCGGCATGGCCGTACCGGCGGACGATCTCTCGCGTACGGCGAGAGCAATTGAACAGGGCAGGTTCGCCGGGAGTGCGTACGGCGGGGCCTCGCGCGGCGGTCAAGCGCCGGCGGACGACCAGGGCGGTTCGGCCGTGGACCTACCAGCTTGGCCGGTGGATCTACGTCAGCCGGTAGCGCCGGAGCTTCTGATAGAGCGTGCCTCTGGAGATGCCCAGCTTGGTGGCGGCGGCGGACTTGTTGCCCGCGCACTCGGTGAGGACGTTCGAGATGATCTCGGCCTCGGCACGCTCGATCGGGGTGAGCCCCACCGGCTGCGGGTCGGCGGACAGCCCGGGAAGGACGCCGTCGGCACGCCGGCCGATGGGAGAGACTCCGGCCAGAAGGAGCACCACCCCGTCGGCCAGGGTTCCCGGCGTCAGAGGGAACATGCGGGCGGTCACCGTCCCGCTGAGACGGATCGTCGTCGCCGTCGGCCCGGCCTCCCTGACCGCCGCCCACAGGCGACTCTGGTCCAGGTTGAGCGTCGTCGCCGTCTCATCGGCGATCATGATGTGATCGTAAAGCGTGATGACCGGACTGGCCGTCGACGCCCGGTAGTTGAGGAAGACGTCGAGCAGGCGGCGCTGCTTGGCGGTGGAGGCCGCGTACAGCGCCGATCTGACCTCCTCCGCCAGGAGTTGCACCGCCATCCGCAGAAGGTGGTTCGCATCGGCCGCTTTGCAGGTCACGTCGACGGCTCCGACGACCCGGCCGGTTATCGGATGGACGATCGGGGCCGCGGCGCACGCCCAGGGGTGCAGCGGTTGTTTGTAGTGCTCCCTGCCGACGATCATCGCCGGGCGGCCGCTTTCGAGGGAGACCCCGATCGCGTTGGTTCCGACATGCTCCTCACCGAAGCGCGCTCCCTCTTCGAACTGGTACTGATCGAGCGCACGGCTCAGTGATCGCTCGGAGACCCAGCGCCAGCTCAGGTTGCCGCTCGTGTCGGCCAGTGCCAGGCAGGTCGAACTGCCCGCGAGGACGTCGCCGAGCTTCGACAACACGGGGGCGGCGGTCCGCACGAACGCGGAGCCCGAGTCGACCTCGATGTGACCGACATCGAGCCGTTCGGGGTTCACCCCGCTGTACTGGGATCGTCGCCAGGACTTGACGATCTCCCCGTGGACACCGGTGGGTTCCCCCCCGGATTGGAAGATCTCCCACGCGTTGTGAGCACGCGCCATGATCCCCCCGATCCAACGCCGCCCTTGTTGACCCGTCTTATCCCCTCTGTCTACCTTCTGACGAACTTTCGCAGGTAGCGGGCATGCCCAACAATTGGCGAATCCATGGCCGACCCTTGAACAGACTGCACCCCGGCCCCTCGGATCGCTGGAGAACCGGCCGCCTCAGCCGTTGTACGGCGGGGCGACGCCCCAGCCCCAGTGCGGGACAGGCGCCTGCTGAACGGGATCGGCTCCCGGCTGGGAGTTGCTGAACGCGAGCCGGGTGCCCCACTCGATGTAGCCGGCGAAAGCGGCGCGGAATTCGGGGTCGCCGGGGATCGCGACCTGGTCGGCGGCGTCCATCAGCAGGCTCACCCAGCGGCGCCGCATCGGCTCGGTGATGGCCTTGCCCAGGTGCATCGTCAACATGTGGTGGTAACCGCCCCGCTCGGTCGTGTACCTGGCCGGACCGCCGAAGACCTCGGCCAGCCACATCGCGACATAGCGCGGATGGCCGGGGTCCATCCCCTTGAACAGGGGCCCGATCAGGTCATCGGACGCGACGAGGTCGTAGAACCTCTCCATGAGCCGTTCCAGCGCCTCCGTGCCGCCCACCCAGTCGTACATCGACGGGATCGAACCTCCGGCGCCGCGCACGGCGGTCCGCTGATAGAGGCTCGCCTCTTCGACGTCGTCGGCGAACGGGGCGGTCGCGGAGGAGAACTCCTGGTAGAGGTCGCTGTTCCGGAAGCCCTCGAGCTGGTCCTTCGCCGATGTCCAGGTGATGCGCAGGATGTAGGAGCTCGGCTCCGCCGTGCTGCGGGAGAGCTCGTAGTCCACACATTCCGGGGCACGCGAGAGGCAGGCGGCCGCCCGCTGGTAGGCCTCCACGAAATCGTCGCTCAGCTCGGATGGGACGCGATAGCGGACGTACTGGACGATCACGAACTGTCACCTCGTCGGGGAACGCTTTTGTCAGCCGAAGGCCTCTGCAGAAGAGTAATCAAGTAAGCAAACTACTCAGACCTCGGGGTGTGTGGCGTTCGGCACCGTAGCGACAGCCGCGTAGTCCCTCCATAAAGACCGGGGCGGTACGGATACTCAAATGATCAACCTTGGGCGAGAAATGAGATCGATCACACGGGCATCATTCGGCCGGATGCCGCCTGACCATCACCGACGTTCAGGAGCGCAGGCTCACGGATCGTTCCTCGGCTCGGATTTCTGCTCGGGCTTGGGCGGGCCCGACGAGGCGCTCAGCAGCCCGCGAGCCGTCTCTATCTTCTCCCGCAGAGCCGGATCGAGGGCGAGGAGCAGGTAGAGACCCGCCCACGCGACGCTCACCCAGACCGCCGTCCGATAGGCGTCGCCGGCCAAACCCATGATCGGGTGCAACGCCACGACGAGCAGAATCGGAAGCCCCATGACGGCCACCGCTCGCGACACCGGCAGCACGTACGCCTGCCACCCCCGCCGTCGCATGGGCTCCGGCGGCCGCGAGATACGACGCAGCCTTCCGTACTCGCCTGCGGCGATCGCCCCGGCGGCCTGGTTGAGCTCCGCCATGACATGGCTCACGGCGCCCCGGCCCGCAAGCACCCGGCTTTTCATGACACGCAGGGCGTGCGCCGCGTCCCGCGCCAGTGCAGTCATCCGCTCGGTGGTGATCGGGTCGCCCCCGGGCATCTCGCGCGGCAGATCCCGCTCGACCAGTTGCGCCGCCCGCTCGATTCTCGTGGCGCAGGAGACCCGATGCTCCGGTCGTACCTCACCACCCGGTCCGTCGATGTAGTCCACGGCCTGGAGGAGCTCGCCCACGATGGCCCATCGCGCGTTGCGGCGCCTGGTCAGGCTGGTACGCAGGTTCGCCACAAGCGTGGCCGTCGACGCTCCCGCGGAGCGCGCGACCAGGACGATCTCTGTGCTGAGCAGCGTAAAGCCGATCATGGCGACCACAGGACCCGCGTCCAAGTACAGGAGCACGGCCGCCAGCGCCAGGATGCCCCCCATCTCGCCGAGCGCCCGTGTGATCGTGCGAATCATGTACCACCGGTTCCGGATCGCTCTGATCGGCAGATGCAGGGCCAGACCGAGCGGGGCCGCGATCGAGGCGACGACCGTCTCACTCGTCCACGTCCATGGACCGGCCAGGGAGGCTCCCCTCCTGACGACGAGCCACGCGAGGAGCGCGCCCAGGACGGCGGCGATCACTCGTATGGCTGTGTAGGCGAGATCCTCCTGCTTCCCCTGCCGCACCAACGTGAGCAGAAACGATTCGTACCCTCCACGGGCTTCCACTGTTCGCAGACCATGCGGCCTGCTCAACGAATCCAGCCGGCTCGCGTCTCTCGCCCAGAACTCCCATGAGGCCAGAACGCTCATCTCGAACGCCCGCCGGGCACGCCGCACCGGACCGGACGGCGGCCTCGAAGCGACGTCCCGCGAGAGGTCGGAGAGTTCTTGCGCATCACGCGCGAGCGTGAACAGTCCCATCTGCCTATGGATCCCGGCCAGAGCATCGGTGGCCTGAAGTGAGGGATGCGCGTCGAGCAGTCTGATGGCCTCCCGGTAACCACCGAGGTTGCCAAGATAGGCCGCCAGACGAGTGACGACCCCGACGTCGCCGGGCATGCGCTCATGGGCACGTTGAAGGCAGACATAGGCCACTTCGTTCGGGAGGTCCATGTCGGCCATACGGATCAGGATCTCGGCGTGCCGTTGAGCGTCGAAGCGACTGAGCCCCTCGTCCACGACCGCCATCGCGTCCGTCCCCGGGACCAACTCGGCCAGCAGGCACCACAGCTCCGGATCGTTCGGCACCGCCGTGACCGCCTGCCGTGCGGCCAACGCCGCCTCCTCCCGCAGGCCTGCCCAGCGCAAGTAGCTGATGTGACTGCTGTGCCCGGTCGCATGGCGGGGAGCCAGTTCCGTGGCCGTCTTGGCATATCGGGCGGCGAGATCATCGCGGTCCCAGCGCGAGGCCACCGACGCCGCGGTCAGGAGCACGTCCGGATCGTCTGGACGGCGCTGCGCGAACTCAGCGAGGAGGATCGCCGCCTCGCCGTACCGTCCGAGTCTGTAAAGGAGATCCGCTCGCCGCTCCGTCAGGTCGGGCGGCTCAGGATCAAGTCTGGGGAGCCGTCTGAGCACGCGCAGCGCCGCTCGCTCCCTCCGCTTCTCCGCGTATGCATCCGCTACATCCAGAAGGAGCCCGGGCCTGCCCGCGCGCTGTGCGGCCTTGAACGCGCGACGGCGTAGACGAAGCCGCAGCAGCGCCGAGACCTCGGTCTCCCGGCCGAGGACACTCCCTGGATCGACTCTGAGCAGCCGGCGTGCGGCGACGAGCTCACCGATTCGGCTGCGAGCTCCATATATGGCCAGCTTGCGCATGTACATGCGCCGGGGCCGCCTGAAACGCGCCCACGCGCGCCGCAATAGAGGGAACGCAGTCGTGACGCTGATCCGCCGATCGGCCTCAGCGGCTGGCGGCGCCGTCCTGCTGCGCTGTCCAAGTCCCGACGCGGGAGGGAGGAATGCCGCCCAACCGTCGTCCGACGCCGCCTCACGGCCCAGAGCCCGCAGCGCCCTGTCCCGCTGCGATCTCGCGTTCGCTTCCTCAGGGTCCGTCGCCATCGCCCGCTCCGCCTGCCGGAGCGCCTCGATTGCCTGGCCGTGGCTGAGCAGCAGCTCGGCAAGGGCCACCTGCAGCCTGACGTCGCCCGGCACGCGTTCGACGGCTTCGCGAGCCGCGAGGAGAGCCTCGGCCATGCGATCGTTTCGCCTGAGGATCGCCACGCGGAGGCGCAGCGCGTCAGCACCTTGTTCGGATTCGAGGATCTCCAGGGCCATGTCGAACTCGTCATGGTCGTCGTAGATCTGGGCCACCTCGGCGGCGGGCAGATTCAGGGTCACCTGTCGGGCCTCGCCGACCCGGCGCAGGCTGAGCAGGGCCTCGACCTTGCGCCGCCGCAGATCCTCAGCCGATGGATCCAGCTCCAATCCGGCCTCGGCCGCGCCCAACGCCTCGGCCCGCAGGTTCAGTTCGAGCGCACGATCCGCGAGCAACAGGTAGAGGTGCGCATCTCCCGGCAACCGGTTGACCGCGTCGCGGGCGGCCGCGAACGCCTCCAAGTCCCGTCCCTCCGCGGCAGCGTACTCGATCCGCGCTTCCAGCGCCCGTGGGTGCGCGGGCTGTACGGTCAGCAGCCGGCTTACCCACTCCACGGCGCGTGTCGAATGGTCCTGATCGTGGAAGAGTTCGGCAACGGTCAGACACGTGTCCGCGAAGTCCTCCTCCGGCGTGGCCTCGAGGAAGGCGGAGAAGCTTCGGTCCGCACGACGCAGCCGTCCCTGCTCGAGCGCATCGACGCCACGGCGGAAGTCGGGATTCCTCTCGATCGGATCGTGACCCGCTTCAACGGCCTCGGCCACTGATTCGCCTGCGAGATCGTTGGTCACGCTCCGGTTCTATCCGAATATCGCATCTGTTGTCCTCAGTTCACGGCGAGCGGAGAAGAGACGCGATCAGGCCTCTTCGGGGTCGCGGCCGGAAGCGGAGCGGCCGCCGTCGACGGGCACGATCGCGCCGTTGACGAAGCTGGCGTCATCCGACAGCAGGTAGGCCACCGCCGCCGCCACCTCGTCGGCCCGCCCGACCCGGCCCAGCGGATGCAGCCGGCCCATCTCGCCTTCGATCCGCGCGGCGGCCGCAGGATCCCGGCTCCCCAGGAAGTCCTCGTACCTCTCCGTGCTGATCGAACCGAGCGCGACGGCGTTGGTCCTGACGCCCGACGGGCCGTAGTCGACCGCCAGCGCTCGTGTCAGCCCCTCCGTCGCGGCCTTGGCCGTCGCGTACGGCAGAGCGCCTCGCACGGCACGCTGCGCCTGGTGTGAGGAGACGTTGACGATCGCACCGCCCCATCCGCCCGCCAGGAACCGGCGGACCGCGGTGCCACAGCCGGTCACCACCGGGGCGAGGTTCAGCGTGATGAGGTCGAGGACGTCCCGCGCCGCCGACGAATGCAGCGCGGCGTCGCGGAAGACCGCGGCGTTGTTCACCCACCCCGCGAGCGTCCCGCGGGACTCCGCCAGGTCGGCCGCCCGTTCGGTCACGGCCTCGTCCGCGGCGTCGCCGGCCACGGCCGTCAGCCGTGACCCGGCGGGGTGGTCGTCGGTCCATGCAAGCGCCACCGGGTCGAACTCGATGACCACGACGGCGTCCCGGTCGCCGAGCAGCCGTTCCGCGATGGCACGTCCGATGCCCTGGCCGCCCCCGGTGACGACGTAGGAATTGCTCATGATCACTCCTCGGTCGGGCTCGCCCCTACCCGGAGAAGGCCATGACAGCGCCACCTCTCCGTGGACCGCGGCCGGGAACATCGGGGCCACGCTCGACAATCCACTGGAATGTCGCCTGAAGGCCACAAACCGCATCGCTGATTTCGCCGTCTCTTCTCACAGTTCGGTCCTTGACCCGGGGACGGCATGAGCCTCGGTCGGCCCGGCGGAAGGACGATCAATGAGGACACGATCGCTGTACGGCCTCGCCGCCGCCGCGATGATCATCGCTCTGGC
>Ga0310811_10010989_pt1 | contig 11712 bp, 11 predicted proteins | sample YCmetagenome_FD_207642 | JGI IMG/M metagenome (GOLD analysis project Ga0310811, IMG submission 207642) | Soil microbial communities from experimental microcosm in Duke University, North Carolina, United States - YC | ecosystem: Engineered > Artificial ecosystem > Soil microcosm > Unclassified ...
AGGCGACCGACCCCGAACTGGTTTCGGCACGGCTCGACGCGCACGCCCGCCATCTGCGCGAGCACGTGGACCGGCTGGCCGCCAAGACCTACTGGCAGGCGTTCAGCCCGTCCCCCGAGTTCATGGTCCTGTTCATCCCCGGTGAGGCGTTCCTCGCGCCCGCGCTGGAGCGCGATCCCGCGCTGCTCGAATACGCGATGAAGCGGCGCGTGCACATCGCGACCCCGACCACGCTGATCACCATGCTGCGGACCGCCCAGTACGCCTGGCAGCAGGCGGCGCTGAGCGAGAACGCCAGGGCGGTCTTCGACCTCGGCAAGGAGCTGTACGAGCGGCTGGGCAACCTCGGCCGCCACGTCGACGGCCTGGGCAAGGCGCTGTCGAGGGCGGTCGTCGCCTACAACCAGACCGTGGGGTCGCTGGAGACCCGGGTGCTCGTCAGCGCCCGCAAGATGAACGACCTCGGCCTGGTGAGCACGCCGCTCAACTCGCCGGAACTCGTCGAGGAGGTCCCCCGCCTCGTCGGGATACCGGAAGTGGAAGGTGAAGAGCAGGTAAGCCACCCTCCATTCCCGCGCCAGAACGGTAAATTGACGCGAGACTTGTCGTAAGGGGGGCTCATGACAGGCACCGATCAGGCAAGGCTCAAGCTGACGGCCCGTGGCGCCGTCGCACTGCTCTTCATCGTCACGCTCCTGGGGCAGATCGTCTCCCTCCCCGGACCGGCGTTCGTCGCCGGCTGCATAGGCGTCGCCCTGCTCGTGCAGCAGCGAGACCTTCTGCCGATGGTCGTGACCCCGCCGCTGGTCTTCTTCACCGCCACGACGTTCATCGAGGTCGTCCGGTCGATCGGGGCCGACTCGATGGTGCAGACGCTCGGCCTCGGCCTGTTCACCGCGCTGTCGTCCGGTGCGCCCTGGCTGTTCGGCGGCTCGGCCCTGGTGCTGGGGATCGCGTGGCCGCGGGGCCTGCCCGACAACGTGCGCGATCTCCGGCACGACCTCGCCGTCAAGACCCCGGGCATCCCGAAGCAGCGGGTGAGCAGCGAGGGAGCCTACGCGCCCGAGCCCGAGGGCTACTTCGAGCCCCGCGTGTACGGCAAGACCACCGACGACTGAGCCCTGATCGGGCGGCCCCGATCAGGCGGTGCGCAGATCGCGCCGCAGCTCGTGCGGCAGGGCGAACCGCATGCTCTCCTTGACGGACTCGACCTCCTGCACGTCGACGAAGCCGAGTTCGGCGAGCCGTGCCAGCACGCCGTCCACCAGTTCCTCGGGGACGGACGCGCCGCTCGTGACGCCGACGGTGGTCACGCCGTCGAGCCACTCCTCCTGGACGAACGATGCGTCGTCCACGAGGTAGGAGGCGTCGGCGCCGTAGTCCTTGGCCACCTCCACCAGCCGCTTGGAGTTGGAGGAGTTGGTGGAGCCGACCACGATGACCAGCTCGGACTCGGCCGCGATCTCCTTGACGGCCGTCTGCCGGTTCGACGTGGCGTAGCAGATGTCGTCGCTCGGCGGGTCGATCAGATTGGGGAAGCGGCCGCGCAGCCGGGCGACGGTCTCCTCGGTCTCGTCGACCGACAACGTCGTCTGGGAGAGCCAGACCACCTTCTCCGGGTCGCGGACCTCGATGCCCTCCACGCCGTCGAATCCGTCGACGAGCTGGATGTGCTGCGGCGCCTCTCCCGCGGTCCCTTCGACCTCCTCGTGGCCTTCGTGGCCGATGAGCAGGATGTCGTAGTCTTTGGCGGCGAACCGCCTCGCCTCGTTGTGGACCTTCGTGACCAGCGGGCAGGTCGCGTCGATCGTCTTGAGACGGCGGCCGGCGGCCTCCTCGTGGACGCTCGGCGCCACGCCGTGGGCGGAGAACACCACGATCGCGCCCTCGGGGACCTGCTCGGTCTCCTCGACGAACACAGCGCCCCTGGCCTCGAGCCGCTTCACCACGTGGGTGTTGTGCACGATCTGCTTACGCACGTAGATGGGCGCGCCGTACTGGTCGAGCGCCCTCTCGACCGCCTCGACGGCTCGATCCACTCCGGCGCAGTAACCGCGCGGTTTGGCGAGCAGGACGCGGCGGGCCCGAGGGGTCTCTGAATCCATGTTCCTATGCTATGTGGAACGCCAGCCGCCTCTTGACCCCGGTCTTGCGAGACTGGACGTCCACCGAAATATCTCCCCAGGAGCAGCGATGTCCGTCCTTAGAACCATTACGAAACCGCTACGCGACGCCCTACATCGCCGCGATCAGCTTCGCGACAAGGCAAAAGACCTGCCTGTGAACGCCCTCCAGACTGCTCTGAGCAGCGTCGGGCACGCACTGCTCCTCAGCGACCGTGTCAGGACGGCGCTCAAGCGGCTGACGACGTCCGAGGAGAAGGAGGCGGCGGACACCACGCGGACCGCGACCACCGAGCCCGCCGCCGCGCACGAGGAACCGGCCGCCCCCCAGGCGGAGGAGCCCAAGCCCGCACGGCGTGAGCCGGTGATCTACGCGCCGCGGCAGGAGAGCAAGAAGGCCGAGGCGGAAGCGCCCGCAGAGACGCCGGCAGTGACGCCGGTGGAGGCGCCGGCGGCGGCCACGGCCGAGGCCGTGGAGACGCCGGCGGCGGTCGAGACGCCCGTGGAGACTCCGACGGCAGCCGCGGTGGAGACCGAGACGCCCGTGGAGACTCCGGCCAAGACCCCGGCGAAGGCTCCGGCCAAGCCCAGGGCCAAGGCGGCCCCCAGGACGACCGCCAAGACCGCCGCGAAGCCGAGGACCAGGGCGGCCGCGAAGACCGCGGACACGACCGGCGCCGAGGAGGCCCCCGCGACGAAGATCGCGGCGGACACCGCTGTGGACACCACAGGGGAGCCCCTCCCCGGCTACGGTGAGCTGACGATCGCGTCACTTCGCGCGAGGCTCCGGAGCCAGTCGATCGACCAGATCCGGGACCTGCTCGCCTACGAGAAGGCACACGCGGGCCGCGCCGAGGTCGTCCGCCTGTACGAGAACCGCCTGGCCAAGCTCGAAGCCCAGCCCTAGGAGCACATGTGACCGCGAAGACGTCACCGGAGGCGCCGCTCCCGATCAGGTCGGTGCTGCAGATGGTCGCCCAGTGGATCGGCAAGCTGGGAACTATCTGGGTCGAGGGACAGATCACCGAGCTGACCGCCCGCGGCGGCACGGTGTTCCTGACTCTGCGCGACCCGGTGGCCAACGTCTCCGCACGGGTCACATGCACGCGGAACGTCTACGAGGCGAGCGTGCCCCGGCCGGTGGACGGGGCACGGGTGGTCATGCACGTGAAGCCGGACTTCTGGGTCAACAAGGGCTCGTTCTCGTTCACCGCGACGGAGATACGGCCGGTCGGCATCGGGGAGCTGCTGGCCAGACTCGAACGGCTCCGTCATGTCCTCGCGGGTGAGGGCCTGTTCAACGTGGACCGCAAGAGACGGCTGCCGTTCCTGCCGTCGACGATCGGCCTGATCTGCGGGCGGGACTCCGCCGCGGAACGCGACGTGCTGGAGAACGCCCGGCGCCGCTGGCCGGCCGTCCGGTTCAAGGTCGAGGCGGTGGCCGTACAGGGGCCGTATGCCGTCGGCGAGGTCACCGATGCGCTGAGCAGGCTCGACGCCGACCGGGAGGTCGACGTCATCATCGTGACCCGCGGCGGCGGTTCTCTCGAGGACCTGCTGCCGTTCTCCGACGAGTCGCTGGTACGCGCGGTCGCGGCATGCCGTACGCCCGTCGTCAGCGCCATCGGCCACGAGCAGGACAGCCCCCTGCTGGACCTCGTGGCCGATGTCCGGGCCTCCACCCCGACCGACGCGGCGAAGAAGGTCGTGCCCGACGTCGGCGAGCAGCTCACGCTGGTCCGCCAGCTCAGGGATCGCGGCCGCCGCGTCGTCGGCGGCTGGGTCGAACGCGAGCTGTCGTGGCTGGGCTCGGTGCGCTCCCGGCCATCCCTCGCCGACCCGGTCCGCGAGCTGGACCGCCGGGCCGAGCAGGTGGACGCCCTGCGCGAGCGGTCCAGGCGCAGCCTCACCTCGTCGCTGGACCGCTCGGCCGACTCACTCGAGCACCTGCGCGCCCGGCTCGTGGCGCTGTCACCGGCCGCCACGCTGGAGCGCGGCTACGCGATCGCGCAGCGCGCCTCCGGCGAGGTCGTACGGCTGGCCGGCGACGTGAAGCCCGGCGACGAGCTGACGATCCGCTTCTCCGACGACCGGGTGACCGTGACCGCCCAGGAATGACGCCCTAGACGACGATCCGCGTCCCGTAGTCCTCCAGCCAGGTGTTGAACTGGAGCAGCCCCTCCAGCGCGGCCCTGGGGCCCTGGAGGCTGGTGGCGGCCAGCGGCTCGGCGAGGATGGCCCGCACCTTGGCGGTGTCGACCAGCGACTCGGCGGCGAATCCTCCGCCGTCGAGCAGCCTGGCGGTCTCCGCACGCAGGGCCTCCTCGTAGGACGGGTCCTGCGTCGACGGGTAGGGGCTCTTGACGCGGTCACGCACCGAGACCGGCAGGACGTCCCCCGCGGCCGCCCGCAGCAGGCTCTTCTCGCGGCCGTCGAAGGTCTTCATGCTCCACGGGGCGTTGAAGACGTAGTCGACCAGCCGGTGGTCGCAGAAGGGCACCCGGACCTCGAGCCCGACGGCCATGCTCATGCGGTCCTTGCGGTCGAGCAGGATCTGCACGAACCGGGTGAGGTGCAGGTAGCTGATCTCCCGCATGCGCCGCTCCAGGCCCGTCTCGCCGGAGAGCCTGGGCACCTCGGCCAGCGCCTGCTGGTAGCTGTCCGCCCGGTAGGCGGGGATGTCGAGCTTGCGCAGCAGGTGCTCCTCGAGGAAGTGCCCCCTGCTGGTGTGTCCGGCGAGGCCCACGCCCGCCAGCCACGGGAACGTGCCGGAGTTGACCGCCTCGGGGTCGTGGAACCACCTGTACCCGCCGAAGACCTCGTCGGCCGACTCGCCCGACAGGGCCACCGTCGAGTGGCCGCGGATCGCCTTGAAGAGCAGGTAGAGCGAGGTGTCCATGTCGCCGATGCCGATGGGCAGGTCACGCGCCCGCAGCACGGCGTCCCGCACGGCCGGATCCATGAGGTCGGCCGAGTCGAGGATGATGTCCGCGTGCTCGGAGCCGACGTGCCGCGCGAGGTCGTGCACGTAGGGCGTGTCGGGCGTGTCACGCATCTCGTCCGGCTGGAAGTTCTCGGTGTATCCGGTGAAGTCGACCGAGAAGGACCGGACTCTGTCCTGACCTTCCAGCGCCCGCGCGGCGAGCGCGGTGACGACGCTGGAGTCGAGCCCTCCGGACAGGAGCGTGCACAGCGGAACATCGGAGATGAGCTGCCGGGTGACGATGTCGTCCAGGAGTTCACGGACGGTCCTGACGGTGGTCTCCAGGTCGTCGGTGTGCTCGCGGGACTCCAGCTGCCAGTAGCGGCGCTTGCTCAGGCCCTCGCGGCGGATCCGGACGATCTGACCGGGGCGCACCTCGTACATGCCGCGGAAGACGGCGTTCTCCGGGGTCTTGACGAAGGCGAGCAGCTCACGCAGCCCGTCGGCGTCGACGACCGGCCGCGCCAGCGGGTTGGCCAGGATCGCCTTGGGCTCGGACCCGAAGAGCACGCCGGTGGGGGTCGGGTAGTAGTACAGGGGCTTGATGCCCATCCGGTCGCGGACCAGGAGCAGTTCCTCGCGCCGGGTGTCCCAGATGGCGAAGGCGTACATGCCGTTCAGGCGGGCGACGAAGTCCTCGCCCCATTCCAGGTACGCCTCGAGGACGACCTCGGTGTCGCTGGAGGTGCGGAAGCGGTGGCCCCGCTGCTTCAGTTCGTCGCGCAGCTCGTGGAAGTTGTACGCCTCACCGCTGTAGGTGAGGACGGCGATCGGGCGGCCGTCCTCCTCGGCGATCATGGGCTGGCGGCCGCCCTCGATGTCGATGATCGCGAGTCGCCGGTGGCCGATGGCCGCGTGCGGCGAGAGCCACAGCCCCTCGGCGTCCGGTCCCCTGCAGGCCATGGTGTCCACCATGGCCTGCGCCGTCCCCCGTGCCTGCTGGAGATCACGCTCATAGTCGACCCAGCCGCTGATTCCACACATCGTCGAGTCCCCCGACTTCGTCGTAGTGGTTAGCCGTGCTAAGTGAAAAACGTTCAAATATGCCCTTTTATGCCCATATCGGACACTCGGCATGCCGACGCCGGAGGGCCTCTATGGTGGGGGACGTGGCTGAGGACAAGCAGACGCCGTCGTACGAGCAGGCCCGGGAAGAGCTGACCGAGGTCGTGCGCCGGCTGGAGACGGGCGGGCTCACGCTGGAGCAGTCCATCGAGCTCTGGGAGCGCGGCGAGAAGCTGGCCGCGCTCTGCGAGGAGTGGCTGCAGGGCGCCCGCGTGAAGCTGGCCGCGGCGATGGCCCAGCGCCAGGAGCCCCAGACGGGCGGAGCCGACGAGGCGCCCTTCTGACGGAAGGCCCCTCAGCCTGCCGTGGCGGCGTGGGGCTGGGGGGCGAGCGAGGCGGCCAGATCCGTCAGTTCCTGCCAGTCGGCCGAGCCGGTGACGACCACCGCGTGGGTCGGCTGGATCTGGACGAGAGATCGCTGGTTCTTGTCGGAGCGGAATCGTTCCTGCCAGGCCGTGCCGTTGATCTCACGGCTTCCGGTGACCTTGTCGGTGTTGGCCATCCGGTTGGCGAACTCGGCCGCGGGTTGCTCGTTGCTCTGGGCGACCAGGGCGTGCATCTGCTTGCCGGTGGCGAAGCCCAGTCGCCAGGTGACGGTCGACCCGTCCTGGGTGACCGACGAGCTGTTGGGCACCCAGTTCGGCGGAACCTGCCGGGGCGCCTCGATCGGATACGACGCGGCACGTACGGCGTTGGCCTGGTCGATCGAGTAATTGACTCTGGGAACGTGCTGTTCCCCGCTCTGCGGCGTGACGAGCAGGAACAGCCCGACCGCGGCGAGGCACACGAACAGAGCGAACGCGTAGCCGTAGAAACCCTGGGTGAATCGTCCCACGTAACCGCAGATTACCCGGTCGTGCGGGCGATGATGAGAAGAGCGTCCTCGGCCAGCTTGCGGGCGGCCTCGGGATCCTCGGAGAGGGTCACCTCCTGCACGACCGCCGACAGGGCCCCGGTGACCACGATGACCAGGGTGTCCTCGTGCTCGAACAGGGCCGCCGTCCGCCGGGCCCACTGGCGGAGCCGGTCGCGCATGATGACCTCGAAACCGGGAGGGGCGTCGCCCCGCAGGAAGAGCGCGGCGAGGTCGCGCTCGGTCAGGCAGCCCTCCAGATAGGCCCGCGCCCCGGCGAGGAACAGGGGCATCGGCTCGTTCTCCCCCGCCGTCCTGGCGTCCTGGACCGCCTGCCGGGTCCGCTGCGTCTGCCGGTGCTGGAACTCCTCGAAGAGCGTCAGATAGAGGTCGGCCTTGCCGGAGAAGTGGTGGTAGAGGCTGCCCACGCTCGCCCCCGCACGCGCCACCACCTCGGTCACACCGGCCTCGGCGAAACCGCTTGTGACGAATATCTCCCTGGCGGCGTCGAGAAGCGCACCCCGCGTGGCGGCTCCACGCTCTGACGTGCGTACTGTTACCGTTCGCTCGGTGTCGCTGCTCATGACGGCGACGATATCCCGCCCCGCCTCCCCTGGGGCACTCCCGGACCAAATGGCCCTTCACCTGCGGCAACAGGTCCAGACCAATCGGACAAAGGGCGGTCCGGGGAACTACGATCTCTGGAAGACGGGAAGGGGATCGATGTCCGACCACGTACCGGCCGCCCTGGCGACAGGCGAGCACGCACCCGACCGAAACCTGGCACTCGAACTCGTGCGAGTGACCGAGGCCGCCGCCATGGCCGCCGCCCGCTGGGTGGGCCGCGGCGACAAGAACGGGGCCGACGGCGCCGCCGTGAACGCGATGCGACAACTGATCAACACCGTCTCCATGCGAGGCGTGGTCGTGATCGGTGAGGGCGAGAAGGACAACGCGCCCATGTTGTTCAACGGCGAGGAGGTGGGCGACGGCACCGGCCCCGAGTGCGACGTGGCCGTCGACCCCATCGACGGCACCCGGCTCTGCGCCCTCGGCATGAACAACGCGATCTCCGTCATCGCCGTCGGAGAGCGCGGCTCGATGTACGACCCGTCCGCGGTCTTCTACATGGAGAAGCTGGTCACGGGCCCGGAGGCCGCCGACAAGGTGAACATCGAGGCGCCCGTCGCCGACAACATCAAGGCGGTGGCCAAGGCCAAGGGCGCCAAGCCGTCCGACGTCACGGTCGTCGTGCTCGACCGCCCGCGGCACGAGGGCATCGTCAAGGAAATCAGGGAGACCGGAGCACGGATCCGGTTCATCACCGACGGCGACGTGGCGGGCGCGATCATGGCGGCCCGCGCCGGGACCGGCGTCGACCTGATGCTCGGCGTCGGCGGCACACCTGAGGGCATCGTGGCGGCCTGCGCGATGAAGTGCCTCGGCGGGGTCATCCAGGGCAAGCTGTGGCCCCGCGACGCGCAGGAGCGCGCCAAGGCCCTCGACGCCGGGCTCGACCTCGGGCAGGTGCTGACGACCGACGACCTGGTCCGTTCCGACGACGTGTTCTTCGCGGCGAGCGGGATCACCGATGGCGAACTGATGTACGGCGTGCGTTTCAAGGGCGGGGCCGCCGTCACGAACTCGCTGGTCATGCGGGGCCGCTCCGGCACGATCCGCAAGATCGAGAGCGAGCACCGGCTGTGGAAGCTCGGCGCCTACAGCGCGATCAACTTCGACACGGCGGTCTGAGGGCGGGCCTCGGCCGCCGAACACGAGTCCGCAGGCTCGACGACGGGCGTCAGTCCCGGCGGAAGAGCCCCTTCCTGGGGCGTCGCGGCGACTTGGCGACGACCTTGCCGCCGAACACGAATCCCGCCAGCTCGATGACGGGCGCGTCCGGAGCGTGACCGGTCGCGCCCGGCGGCAGCCGTACCTCGTTGCGCACGGAACCCACCCGCGCCGACGGACCGGTCACGATGCGCACCCCCTCGGGGACGATCAGCGTGACCGTGCCGGCCATGACCGCGAGCTGGACCACCACCCGGCGTGACTGGAGCAGGGCCTCGCACAGGTCCATGGTGACGCGACCGCCGAGGGACGTGACGGGGACGTGCGAGGGGACGACCCAGCGACCCCCGCGACTCTCGTTGCGGAAGAAGGCCGTCAGCGGGCGGCCGTCCATGCGGACCGGCTGCTCTTCCGGTGGGAGCAGGTCAGCGGTCAGCGTGGCGAGGTCGCCGAGCGTCCGGGCGGCGTAGGCCTGCTCGACGCGCTCCTCATGCTCGGGATGGGTGAGCCGGCCGTCGGTGACCGCGTCCGTCAGCGCGGCGATTACCCGCTCGCGATCCGCGTCGGACGCCCGCAGGTCCTCGGCGGGAGGCGTGTCCGGGCTTCGCGAGGCGAGGAAGGCGGACAGCAGGTTGTTCAGCCGGGACTCGCGGGGCTCGCTGCTCACATCTTCGAGACTAAACCGATTCCTGGGGTCGATCACCCGGCCATTGACCCTGCGGTCCACGGCTCCTAGTCTGACGGAACTTGAACCCCCCTCATGTTCGTGGAGGCCGCGGTGCCCCAGCCACGCGACCGGCGGGCGCGTCTCGCCACCTTCGCCGTCTTCTTCGTCCAGGGCCTCACGTTCGCCACCCTGCTCACCCAGGTCTCCGCGCTGCAGAAGAAGCACGGGCTCACCGACGGCGAGTTGTCGATCCTGCTGCTCGTCGTCCCGGTCATCGCCGGGATCGGCAGCGTGGTGGCGGGAAGCCTCGCGACGCGGTTCGGCAGCCGCTGGATCCTCAGGTTCGTCCAGCCGCTCGCGTGTGTGGCGGTCGTCCTGGCCGGCGCCGCCCCCAACGTCCCGACGCTCGTGGCGGCCAACGTCCTGTTCGGGCTCAGCCTCGGCGGGGTCGACGCGGGCATGAACATGCAGGGCGTCACCGTCGAGCGCCGGTACGGCAGGCCCGTCCTGACGGGCTTCCACGCCCTGTGGAGCGCCGCGGCGGTCATCGGAGCGTTGTGGGCGTCCGCGGCGGGCGGCATGGATCTCGCCCTGCCCGCCACGTTCGCGATCGCCCTGGCCCCCGCCGCGGTCATCTCGCTGGTCGCCTCCAACTGGCTCTGCACTCCGGAGGAGGAGCACGTGGAGGTGGAGGCCGCACACGCCGGCCCCCAGGTCCCCTGGAAGGCGATCATCCCGCTCTGCCTCGCGATGGCCTTCCTCTACGTGGGCGACTCGTCGATCTCCAACTTCGGCTCCGTCTTCATGGACAAGGTCATGCACGCGTCGGCGGCGGTCGTGCCGCTCGCGCTGGGCGCCTACCAGGCGACCACGTTCGTCGTCAGGGTCGGGGGCGACCTCGCCGTCCGCAGGTGGGGGCCTGCCTTCATCGTCAGGATCGGCGGCGCGGTGGCCACGCTGGGCTTCGTCGCGATCGTCGTCGCGCCCTCCGAGCCGCTGGCCATCGCCGGATTCGCGCTCACCGGAATCGGCCTGTCGGTCGTCGCCCCCCAGTCGTTCTCGGCGGCCGGCCGCCTGGACCCTGCGGGGACCGGCGTGGCGATCGCGCGGGTCAACCTGTTCAACTACGTGGGCTTCATCGTGGGCGCCGCCCTGGTCGGCGGCATCGCGGACGCCGCCGACTACCGGATCGCCTTCACCGCGCCGCTCGTGCTCGCCGCCGTGATCATCCTGCTCGCACGGGGTTTCCAGCCTCGTACGGCTCCCGCCGTCACGGCGCCCGCCACCTCCTGACGCAGGTCGCCGGACGGCCTATCCGAGACGTCCGGCGACCTCCTCGACCGCCCGCAGGATGCGGTGGGCGGGCAGCCGCGCGAATCCGATGACGAGCGCGGGGGGCCGTCTCCTCGCTCCGTCCCGGGTCACCGGATCGACACTCAGCCCGGCGGCCCTGGCCGCCTCGGTGATGGCCTCCTGCCTGCCGTCCGGCAGTTCGGCGTAGAGGTGGAGGCCCGCGGAGATCCCGTGCACCGTGATCTCCGGAAGGTGCTCGGCGAGGGCGTCCACCAGTGCGTCCCTGCGCACCCGGTACTCCCTGCGCATGCGGCGCAGGTGCCTGTCGTAGCCCCCCGACCCGACGAGGTGGGCGAGCGCGTGCTGGTCGATGACGGGAGAGCCGAGGTCGAGTTCCCCCCTGGCCCGCCGTACTAACCCGGCGATGTGCGGCGGGGCCACCAGCCAGCCGAGCCGCAGCCCGGGGGCGAGCGACTTGCTGACGCTGCCCGCCAGGACGACCCGGCCGGGGGCGAGCCCCTGCAGGCAGCCCACGGGCTCGCGGTCGAAGCGGAAGTCGGCGTCGTAGTCGTCCTCCAGGAGCACGGCCCCGGTCCTCGACGCCCAGGCGATCAGCTCGGCCCGTCGGCGGGGGGAGAGCACGACCCCCGTCGGGTACTGGTGCGCGGGCGTGAGAAGGACGACCTCGGCTCCCGTCCCCGCCAGGTCCTCGGTGACCATGCCCTCCTCGTCGACGGGCACCCGGATCAGATCGGCCCCCGCACGGGCCAGCAGCGGGAGCTGGCGCGGGCTCGTGGGGTCCTCGACGGCGAGGGCCACCCTGCGCCCCGCCCGCTCCGCCAGGACGCGGATGACCAGGCTGAGTCCCTGCGCCATGCCGGTGACGATCACCAGGTTCTCCGGCGTGGCGTCCGCGGCGCGCACCCGCCGCAGATAC
>Ga0310811_10010990_pt1 | contig 11712 bp, 11 predicted proteins | sample YCmetagenome_FD_207642 | JGI IMG/M metagenome (GOLD analysis project Ga0310811, IMG submission 207642) | Soil microbial communities from experimental microcosm in Duke University, North Carolina, United States - YC | ecosystem: Engineered > Artificial ecosystem > Soil microcosm > Unclassified ...
TCCCGTAAAACTTGGATTGCTGGTGACGAGCATCGCGTTTTGGTGGTACTGCAATAACCTCGTTTCGAACATTCTCGTCGGGATCGCTTTGTTCGAGGTCTTTCACGACGTGCAATACCTCTCGCTGGTCTGGATCTATAATCGCAACCGCGTCGAGAAGGACAGTAACATCGGCGGATTCATGCGATTCGTCTTCCGAAGGAGCGGCTCGCTCGTTGGGCTTTATGTAGGCCTCGTCTTTGCCTACGGCTCAGTTTCATTCATCAATGCGCATCTCGGAATGGATACCGTGAAACGGATTCTAACGGGCGTGGTGGCTGCTTCGACGCTGCTGCATTTTTATTATGACGGATTTATCTGGAAAGTTCGGGAGCGCTCGACGCGTCAATCGCTCGGGCTAGCCGGTGGAACCGCTGATGTGTCGCTCGGCGGCATGATTCCCAGCTGGGGGTGGCACGGGTTGAAATGGGTGGGTGTGTTTGTCCTGCCTCTTGGAGCGCTCTGGTTCTGGCAAACGCATCTTTCCATTCCTGAAATGCAACGGACGGCGTGGGTGGTGGCGGATGTCCCTGGCATCTCAAAACCGCATTTTGATTACGGCTCTGCATTGCAAAAGGAAGGCAAACTAGACGAGGCAGTCGAACAGTACAAACTCGCGCTCCAGTTGGATCCGAAGTACTCGGCAGCGCACATGAACCTTGGTTCCACGTTAAGTGGGCAAGCCAAATTCGACGCGGCGGTCCCACACATGGAGAAAGCGGTGCAGCTTCAACCGAACAACGGCGATTATCATCTGATATACGCAAATCTCCTGCAACGGATCGGACGGAACGATGATGCCGCGTCTCACTTCGAAGCGGGCACCCGCCTGAAACCAAACTCGGCTGATGCGCATTTCGCTTACGCGACTTTCCTTCTGGCAACGGGCAAAAATGATGAATACGTCAGCGAGCTTCGGACAGTTCTCCGGCTCCAGCCGAATTACCCGAGTGCTGAGCTTGGCCTCGCGGATGGACTTTTCGCGAAGGGAAATCTGAAGGAGGCGGAAGGATATTACCTAGCGGCACTTCGGGCGGACCCGGAGCAGACAGTTGCCTACAATAATTTAGGAAGAGTATATCTGGCCCAGGGCCAAATCTCTCAGGCGGTGGTCCAGTTCAACGAAGCGCTGCGGCGCAATCCTGGATACAAGGAAGCGGAGGAAAACCTGCGCGTGGCGAAGGCAGCCGATGCCGAAATTTTCCCAGCCGCGCGTCAGTGATTCTTGAGGGATCGCGTGCTTCATCTCAATCTCGATGACGCGTGGCCTCACGACTCGGCCGGACTTCCAGTAGTTGATGCGCGGAGTTGGGGACCGCAGTTGCGTTTCTCCGCGCCGCCGCGGCTGGTCGAACAATTCTGTCGGCAGCGGGCGAGCGATCTAACGACGCCATTCCTCCTTTATGGCTCCGGCGATTTTCATTATCTAACTGCTCTCCGGTTGTGTTTTGTTGCCGAACCGCTGGTTCTCGTGACCTTTGATAATCATCCGGATTGGGATGTACGACCTCCGAAATGGGCCTGCGGCGGATGGGTGAACCGCGCGTTAGACCTTTCAAACGTGCGCCTGGCTAGTGTTTGGGGTTGCGGCAATTTCGAATGTTGGTTTCCGCATCAGATCTTCGGCAATCGTCGCGCCGAACGCGATGGCAACCTTGAAGTGCATCCGTGGGCAGATGATCGGTCGTCGAAAGATCGACAACGAAAAGGCGCGATCCTGCGCGAGAATTGGCGCGAGCATTTTGAAGAATTTGCAAAACAGCTCGCGAGCGAAAATGTCTACGTCACGATCGATTTCGATTGCCTGCGGACCGAAGAGGCGGTGACCAACTGGGAAAGCGGTCGCTTCACTGTGGCCGATCTTGAGTGGGCGCTTGGAAAATTGCGCGAATCTTCTCGCATCATCGGCGGAGACATATGCGGAGCGTATTCCCCGGCGCAGTATGCTCGATGGAAGCAAAGTTTCGCCGCTGAGTTCGACCGGCCGAAACTCGCGCCACCAAACCTGGAGAACGCGCGCGCGACGAATTTAGCGGCATTGAAAAAGCTCTGGCCGTTATTAACGGGTGCGTAAAATCATTGGAGGGTCGAGCGAGACCGGCACCCCCTCCGCTCCCCAGCCATCGTTACGGCGGACAACTCAACTTATTGAGACCAAGACAACCCCGGCAGTGATCAGGAGTGCACCGATAACAAGCCGCACGCTGAGTTTCTCCTTTAATACAACCGCGGCGAGGATTGTGATAAAGATCACGCTCAATCCCTGGAAGGGATAAAGATAACTCAGGTCGAAACGCTGTAGCAGGCCGAGCGTGAGGAAAAAAGAAATCGTCATTAGAACAACCCCAATGGCGACGCGCGAAATGAAATAGGAGCTGCGCATACTGTGCGTCGTTGAGAATTCCATCGCTCTCTTCAAAATGAGCTGCGCCGCCACAAACGTGACCAGCGAAATGAGGATGAAGAGAAAAGCGAGAAAGGTCACAGGCGTTCCTCCATTTTTGCGACCGGCTGTGCTACCAAAGCCAGGCCGAGAATCACCAGTCCAATCCCGCACCAGCGCAATGTGGAAATCAGTTCGCCGAGAAAAATCCAGCAGCCCAATGGAACAAGAATATCGACCACGCGCGAGAGCGGATAAGCAAGGCTAAGCGGGATGTAGCGCAGCACGTACAGCCACGTGATGAAGCTTGCGATGATGAGAAGAATCGCCCACCACACCAACGGCGAAGCCAGGCCATTGATCCCCGTCCAGGAAAGCGCATCATCTGGCGCGGCAACTTCGCTTGCGCCGCGTTTCAAAAGGAGCTCTGAAGCGAATACGCACACGACACTCACGCCGAGCTGCAGCCAAGGATTGCGAAAGCCTGATGGCCGATTTTGCATCCGCTTTTCTAGCGTGCGATCACCGAGCCGCAACCAATTTTGAATCGCCGTCGAACTGTAGCCACCGGCCTGTGGCCGGTTCTCAAACTGCTTGGGTGAACGGACGGCCTACGGGGCCGTGGCTACAGCACGTTTCTCAAAGTTGATCCGCGTTTGGGAACCGCTGCAAAACTGGATCGTGCTGCGTCGGCCCGAGGTATTTGATCACTCGGCGAAAGATCGGATTCAGCAGCGGATTGGTGTGCATGATGTACAAATCGAGGGGAAGCAATTCGCAATCCAGATGCAGCTTCGGCTCGTAATTGAGCGGGTTGCTGTAGTAATACTTCAATCGTTGTTGCAGCGCCCACGAGATGATGTCGCGCAGTGTATAAAAGTATAAGTGGAGATCGAGCGCGACGCTGTAATCGAGACCGATGCATTCGTCGTAAATTCTGTCGCCGCAAACAAAACAGAAGCTGAACGCAATGATTTTACCGTTTTGTCGCCAGATAAAAAACCGCGCATGGTCCGGCATTCGCTGACCAACAGCGCGGAAATAATCTTTGGTCAGGGTCTCAAACTTCAGCTCTGATCGCTCGTGAACAGCCAGGTATAGCGGATGGATTTCATCGACCAAAGGAGCGACATCGTTCAATACCTCCATCTCAATCTTCGGTGCGCGTTCGGTTTTTCGGAATTTTCGGCGCAAATCCTTCCGTGTCGCCTTGCTGAGTGTAGCGAAATATTCGTCCCAATTTGCGTAAGGAAGCGCCAGCCGCGTCATCGGCATGCTCGGAATGCGCGCGTAACCATTGGAGACCAGTGTTTCGAGGGCTGAGCGGTAGTTCGCGGGAAAATCCTTGAAGACAACAAGGGAAGCTTTGTTTTGCTTAGCGTAGCTTCGAAGAGTCGCCTGCAATGCATTTGCTACCCATGGCTCATCTTTTTCGTCGCATGGTCCCAAGTCACCTGTGCCGGCTGCACAGCCAACCATCAATACACGCATCGTGAGGAAGCGAGGGAAAGCCTTACGAATTCCATCAACGACGGAGCGGATTTTGCCCGGCACGCCTTCGACGAGATTTTGCCGCACAAAGAACACCGGCTGAATCGCGCGCACTTTGCCAGCATCGTCGTCGAGCACCAAATAGTGATGTTCGAAACCGCACTCCAGCGTTTCCTCAACGATCTCGTAGTACCGATGATCTTTGCATTTGTCTTGGAGCGCTCGTTTCCACGCTTCGGAAATCTTCAGGTCGGACAGCTTTGCCACCTTCGCCACGCCTTGGGAAAACCGAATCGTGTTGATCTGCGGCATGTTGATAGTTCGGAGCTCCGCGTTTACGCGGCTTCCATGTGATACCGCCTGAAGGCGGAACTCCAAACCGCGTGCCCTCGGGTTTTCAAGAATCTCCTAAACCTCCAGAGCTGGTTTTCCCTTCCTTCGTGACGTTTTCGACTTTGAGAATGCCGCTTCGGATATGGAGGTCCCGTTGGGGATTTGGGGTCTCGATGCCGGCAGCGGTGAGATGTTTGTAGATCAGGTAATTCAAGTCGCTCCGGTAGCGGCGCGGGCTGTGGCTCATTTCACGGCTCCAGGCAACGAGCTCAAAATCGATGGTGCTATCGCCAAATTTTTCCAGAAACGCAGTCGGCTCCGGATCGTTCATCGTCGCCGGATGCTCGCGCGCCGCGGCGATCAGCGCGTCACGAACTTTGTTCACGTCGCTGCCATAAGCCACACCAACCGGAAGACGAAACCGCACACTGGAATCGCCGTAGTGCCAATTGGTTACTGGCGAATCTATAAATTTCGAGTTCGGCACAATGATGGCGATATTGTCGTTGGTCACAATCACTGTGCTTCGCGCGCGGATTTGCCGAACTGTCCCCAGGATCCCTGCTACTTCCACGCGATCTCCAATCGTGATCGGCCGCTCCGCCAGGATGACCAGGCCGCTGATGAAATTGCTGGCGATATTTTGCAGGCCAAATCCGACACCGACGCCAACTGCCCCCGCAAAAACCGCCAGTGCGGCGAGGTGAATGCCAGCGTTTTCCAGAACAAAGAAAATGCCAACCACCAGCACGATGTTGCTGACGACTTGAGCAATGGCGTATTGCAACGACCGATCTAGCCCACTGTGCGCCAGGAACCGGTTGAACAGAAAACGCTTCGTCCCCGAGGAAAACCAAAACACCCCGATCAGAAGCGCGATCAGCAGAAAAATTTGAACCAGGCTCAGGCTGATTGCTGGAAGTGGCGCGGTCCAGACCAACGGAATCCCTGCAGCGTTCACCGCGGTAACAGTGAAAAAGACAATGATCGCGAGGCTCAGTATCGTCGTGACGATCGCGATGAAATTTGTGTCGATCTTGAACCGGCTGAAAAAACGCCGAATGAAATGGCTCTGCAAAAACCGGGCTAGTATCAGTCCGGCGATGAAAAACCCGATGAATGCGATCAGTCCAAGGACCGTTATGTGATGACGGCCGACGTAAAACAGCGGCCGCTGCAGGAACGTTATGTCCACGTCCTAGTGTGAACGTGTCAAAGGGCTTGGCAACCAGCGCTCACAATGTACGACCGACGGAGCGCCAGAATTCTCCAACCAACACCGATTCCGAATCGAAAGGGCTCTTTACTGCTGCTTGGACGACTTTTCTTCGATGTATTTGATGACGTCGCCGACCGTTTGGAGTTTTTCCGCATCTTCGTCCGGCACTTCGACCCCAAATTCTTCTTCAAAAGCCATCACCAGTTCGACAATGTCCAATGAATCTGCCCCTAGATCCTCAATAAAAGACGCCTGCGGCGTGACCTGTTCTGGGTTCACGCCGAGTTGCTCGACAATGATGTCCTTGACCTTCTCTTCGATCGGTTTATCCGCCATAAAATTTGTTCGTTTGGTGTTAGTCGCGCAGGGGTAAGTCCGCACAGCTGCCGGACAGTCCGGGCACAGCATCGCAAGTAAATGAATTAGACAGGATGTCAATCATTTTCGGGAAAGCCGACGCAGTGACCTCTCGGCTGCACTCGACATGGCAAATGACGTGGCTAGCGGCGCGAGGATCAAAGCGGTGCGGTTGATACACCTTCAAAGTTGCCTTCCATTCCGCTTCGAGTAGATGAACGTGATGAGCGCGCAGCCCGTCGAGCCCGCCGATCTTCTTGATCTGAAGTTGTTGCCCGCATGGGTCAAAGAACCGCATGCCACGGGTCATTACGACCATTACAAACCGGAGGAGCCGCCCTCTGAACAGCGCAGCCGTGGCCGCGGTGTGGGGCCAAAAGATCGAACTTTTCGTTCTCACGATCGCCGGGGCCAAACTCAACGCCCAGGATCCAAACCCGACAGGCCTGACAGGCGGCGGCAAGGCGGCAGAACGCCCAAGAAAGAAAGCGCCGGGCGCCGCGATTCGGATAGAGGCAAACATCGCCGTTCGCCGGACAGGGTCCCGCAGGCTGCGCCAAAACCGTTTGAAGGAACGATCCGTTTTCTACCGCGTCAGACCGTATTCGAAAATGTCATTGCGCAGATCAAATCCGGCTCGGTTACCTATTCGCTGTTTGTTCTGGCCCGCTTGTTCCTGGAAAAACCAGGGCGATACGAAGTTCGTCTCACGGCAAAGGCTGAAGCGCCGCTTTATCGACTCGGTGAGAATGGCGAAGTCTCCGTGGACCGCGAATTTCTCGAGCGTAACGCATTTCGGTTCGCGCAACGCGATTTTTATCAGGTCAACATTGTAGAAAGCGATCCAATAAAGGGAAATTTCTCCAATGTGGCGAGGTGCCGGTTGAGTGGCACGCTCCTCGGTCCGACCAATCACCACGCTTATCAGCCGCAACTGCGAAGCTTATATGAGCAACGTTTCAGCCGGCGAATGACCTTTGCAGATTATCAGCGGCAAATCGAAATCGTCAGCGATCCCGCCGTGGTTGAACGCTGGAAGGAAGAAGCCAGGAAGACCACGACGTACACAACCGTGCGCGAACAAGAGCCTCTGACGTTTCCCTCTGCTGCGGAAGCGGAACGACATTTTCGCTCTCACTATTTCCCTGCGCTGGTCCAGGGCATGGAAGAGGTAACTGTCGGTGGCACGCCGAGCCGTAGTTTGCCGGACCGGATACTGAACCGTGCGATCGAAGAGGCATGGGTGCGCGAGACCCGCTCTCCATCAAACATCATGCAGGAGCTGGCGAGCCGGTTCCGTCAAAACGCTCTGCACATTTTCCGTCATCGACGCGGCATGTTATTTGTTTCGCCAATTCGTGTCCGCGCGTTTGTCCATGAAGAAGCGGGCGTCTCTCCTTCGGTGAACGCGATACTCGAAGCAGTCTCTTCGACGTCGGGAATTAATCGGAAGCAGCTTTTTGAAACATTGACTGGCAATGGGGCGAGCGATGACGTGGAACCCCGAAGGCTGGCGCTCGCGTCCGACCTGCGTTGGCTGATCAACGAAGGTTACTTGATCGAGTTCAACGATGGTTCACTCGATCGGCCACGGATAACCGTTACAACTTGGCAGCTCCAGTTAACCTGGCCGGAACGCAAGCTGTTGCAGTAGGCTTTTTGACTTGCTCTGACGTCCCGTGCGTCCGCCGCGGCGGACACCCTGGATTTTCAGATCATGCCGGCTTTCTTGAGCGCTTTGTAAGCACCACGCTTATTGATCGTCTTGAGACCGCGCGCTGTGACGCGAACACGAACAAACTTCTTTAGCTCTGGCACCCAAATACGCTGGCGTTGCAGATTCGGCGAGAATACGCGCGGCACCATTTTTGTGATATGCCGCCCTACACCACCCTTTTTCTTAGCCAAACCGCGCCGGTGAATCACGCTGCCCCGCACGGCTCTCGATCCTGTGATATGACAAACCTTCATGTTCGCAAAAAAGCCGCGTAACGTGGCGTCTTTAGGCGCAGAGGTCAAGCGGATCATTGCCCGTCGTTCCTTAAGGAATAACGCTCACGCTGAACGGCTCGGCGATCCATTTGCGCCGTTGTATTTGCTTGAGGTTGAACGCGCGATTGCTCACAGCGGTCAAATCCAGCTTTACCAAAACAATTGCTCTTCCTGTAGCGATCGTCGTTCAGAGCTAATGCACAAGAATAATCATAAATTGCGAATCGGAATCGTGGGAGCTGGCAACATTGTGCGCGACCGTCATTTGCCGGCGCTCAAAAAAAATCCTGATGTGGAAATTGTCGCTGTTTCAAACTCCACATACGAAAGTTCGGAGCGTTTCTGCCGTGAGAATTCACTTGCAGCGCTACCGATTCGCGATTGGGCGGAATTGGTCGCGACGCCGGACATCGACATCGTCTGGATCGGCACAACGCCGTACATGCATTCGGCAGTCACAATCTCAGCTCTTGAGGCGGGGAAACATGTCTTTTGCCAGGCGCGCATGTCGATGGATCTCGCGGAGGCGGAGGAAATGCTCGCGGCCTCCAAGCGATATCCGGAATTGGTGACGATGTTGTGCCCGCCGCCTTTCGGATTACGCGGCGATTTGATGGTCAAGAAACTCCTCGCCGAAAATTACATTGGCCAGCCGCATCACGTGCGATTGCAAAGTTTCCAGGGAAACTACCTGGATCCTGATGCGCCGGCGCATTGGCGGCAAAAAATCGAGATCAGTGGACTCAATACGCTCACACTCGGAATTTACATCGAGGTTTTGCAGCGCTGGCTTGGTGACATGACAGGCGTGTACGCGCGCGGGAAAATCATTCAACCGCTTCGCGAGGTCTACAACGTGATCGTTCCCGATTTGCTCACGGTGCTATGCAGTTTTGAAAGTGGCGCGGAAGGCGTGCTCGAGTTCAGCGGAATTAATGCGCTGGCGGAAGGTGATCGGCTGGAAATTTACGGCAGTGACGGAATGCTGACATATGATTTCACAGCCGACGTCATGCAGACGGGAAAGGTTGGCGATCGGGCATTACAGGTCGTGGATGTTCCCGCGGACTTGGAAGGCGAATGGCGCGTGGAAGAGGATTTTCTCGCCGCTGTGAAGTCAAAAGGTCGCGTCCTTCCGTCTCCAAATTTCGAAGACGGACTGCGTTACATGCGCGTCGTGCAAGCTGTCTCCGATTCTCGTGCGCGGAACGAGTGGGTGGCGATCAAGAGCTAGGCTCTACGCACGACCTCACTGGGCTCCGACGAGAAGTCGTCGTACGACGAGGGCCCAGACCAGTAGCGTGATCAGTTGATACCACGCAAAGAAACGATCGTATCCCCGCCGGCGTGCAAAGAGACCGATGGCAGCCAGCACGGCGTAATGACCGATAAAAGGCAAATACCAAATCGGATGAAACAAGTCCTCGTGGATTCCGGTTTGCACGATGTCGAGGATGCACATCGCAATGAACGCGGAATAATAACCTGACCGGTTTCGTTCGAATCGGCCCTGGTGCTCCTCCGCTTCCGACAAATCAGGCGGATAAAGAAAAACCGTGAGCATGTATAGCGTGATCGTCCAAACAATGAGCACAAGGAACTTGTCGAAGCTCCAGCTCACCTCGGTGTTCCATTTAAACGTGACCCACCATTGCAAACTCAGCAGCAGTAGTGTCGCAATGGTTAGGACGATGTGGACTTCGTCGAGCGGGTTCTCGTTGCGGCGGTAAAATGCGCGTCCGGCGCCGGCGAGGAGATTGGTGACACCGAGACCTACGATGATTGACATAAGCGCCGCGATGAACTCGAAACTGCTCATCAGGTTTTGAGAGTTCTGCATTGCGAGGCAGCTTAGGATCAGGACAAACGTGAAATCGAGCTACAAATGATACGTGTGGGATAGCACGAATTTACCGAGGCGCGCCGTTGCCGGGGAGCACAGGCTGCTAGCCTGTAGTTGCCGGCGGCCCTGCCGGCAATACTTTGACATGCATAATTTCGAATCGCTCTGAAGTCACCCGTCTCGGCAAGCTGCCGAGACTTACAGGCTGGCAGCCTGTGCTCCCCAAAATTCAGTGAACGCGCGTGCGCTCTTCCAAAGCTAGTGCGTTCCGGGCGGACTCTTCGTTAACACCCAATCAAGAGCGTCGTTCATTTCCGCTAGCGCTGATCCCACGATCGGATCGTTGTGATGTGCGCCACGCAATTCAATGATGCGTTTTTCTCCGGCGTATGCTTCAACAACAAGCCGGTGAAAACGAGGCGGGACGATTTCGTCTTTTTCTGCCAACAGGAAAATCGCGCGCGCGCGGCTCGCCCTCGCGTTTGCAATGCTGTCGAGATCTTGAGGAATCTGCATTGCGATTGGTCCTGCCAGTAGCCACAGGTTCCACCAGCCAAAGTGGCGCAGGATGATTTCGCGCAGTGGTACGGGATTATGCAAAATCAATCCGGTGATATCGGTGGGACGGGAAGCGGCCACGTGCAACGCGGCCGTTACTCCAATGCTTGCTCCATAAACAAGGATTGGCGCATCAGCAGCTTCACGTCTTAATGCGTCGAATGCCGCAATCGCGGCTGGCCCAATGCGTGCTAATCGCGCCGGCCCCGTGCTGCCACCAAACCCGGGATAATTCATTCCCCAGATTTCTACTGCGCGATCGTTCCACATTTCGGCCTCCACGGCAGCCCAGCGATCCGCCCGATCTGCGTTGCCGTAGAACCGCAAAATGAAAAGATCTGCGTGGCCCTGTTGCTTTGCCCGTCTCGATTGAGCTGTCCAGATTTCCAAATCGCCATTTTCGAAAGGAATCGTTCTGCGGACCGCGCCGCTGGCATCGATGCGCGCCGTTGTCGGAAAGAGAATCAAATGGTCCGGCAAATGTCCGAAGAACATGATGACAAAGTATCCCAGACCAATTACGAGCAACCTCCAACCGCTTGGAACAATTCTTCGCCTCACACTTTCTTTAGCTCGCGAAACACACAAAGTACACGAAAGGAAACGACTCAGAAGGTGATTGCGATTTTATCTCGATTTTGCATTGAAATTTTTGGGTCTTTTCGAGTGTTTCGCGGGCAATCTATCGACTTGTCGGCATTTTTCCGACCGTGCCGAGGAAGGCCAAGACTCTTGCTTCATATTCGTGTGGCGCTGCTCGATGCAGATCCACATGGCCAGCGTTAGGAACGAACCAAATTTCTTTCGGATTCCGCGCACGCTCAACAAGCATGCGTGTGTCGACCGGTCTTGTGTTTTTGTCGTCTTCGCCGCTCATGATGAGCACTGGGCACTCGACTTTTTCGATGTGATCAACGGGGCGCAACTCTGACGCCGAAACACCGAGCCGCCAGTGTAATTGATTTAGTAGAAGAGGCGTTAGCGGTCGGCCAAGCGCCCCGAGATAGTTTTCCATGCGATTGCGCGTCGCGATTTCGATCGTCGGATAAACTTCCTCGAGGATGAGTGCGTCGATTTTCAGCGGCGGAGTTGCCAGAAGCGCAGCTGCACCGCCCAAGGAACTCCCGATGATCGCAACTGGAATTGTTGGGTCGGTTTGGCGAATAAAATCTCTCGCAGCTATTACGTCTTGACTCTCTTTCCAGCCAAATGTGATGTGTTCGCCCGTCGTTTCGCCGGTTGCCTGAAAGTCGATTAGCAAAACTGAGTAACCGGCGTGATGCAGAAATCGGGCGCGCTCGATCATGCTCAACCGATTGGCGCGTATGCCTGGTAGCAGCAATACAGCACCACTGGCCTTTTGGATCGGGCACCACCAGCCGTGGACAGTTGCACCTGAACCGCTCGAGAAAATTACGGAATCGGCGTTCAAGTCGGCTGGAGGATTTCCGATTCGCGTTTGGACCGGAAGCGCGAGCAACCATCCACTGACCATCG
>Ga0310811_10010991_pt1 | contig 11711 bp, 6 predicted proteins | sample YCmetagenome_FD_207642 | JGI IMG/M metagenome (GOLD analysis project Ga0310811, IMG submission 207642) | Soil microbial communities from experimental microcosm in Duke University, North Carolina, United States - YC | ecosystem: Engineered > Artificial ecosystem > Soil microcosm > Unclassified ...
GCCGTTGAGCACAATCGGCTCCGGGCAGTTTTTCTTCACGTCGTCGCAGGCCATCGCCGCGCTTGTCGTTAGCAGCAGCATCGCTGCGATCAGGTGCGCCTTCTGCGCCATCGGTCCGCTCGTTCTGAGGTCCGGCACCGAGCTTAAAGCCTCGCTGCGCCCCTTGTCAGCACGCGCAGCGCCGCGCCAAGCTCGGCGTATGACGCGATTAATCCTGAAATCCCTGCTCGCGCTTGCGCTCGCCACGAGCCTCGCGCAGGCCGAAAATTATTTTCCCCCCAAGGGCCACTGGGACACGCATACGCCTGAGCCCGAAGGCTTCGATCCCGCGAAGCTCCAACTCGCCGTCGATTTCGCCATTGCGCATGAGACGAAGCTCTCGCCCGGTCTCGACGGCGTCATCGACCAGCGCGATCTCTCGCTCACCATCCCGCTGCAATTCGCCGGTCCCTACAGCGATCCCATCGGCCCGCTGAAGCCGCATGTCCCGGCCAACGGCCTGATCATCCGTCACGGCTACATCGTCGCCAGCTGGGGCGACACCAAAGCCGTCGACATGGCGCATTCGGTGACCAAAACTTTTCTCTCCGCGCTCGCCGGCATCGCCTTCGACCGTCACTTGATCCGCAGTGTCGACGACCGCGTGATCGATTATGTGAAGCCGACACCGGACTTCCTGCTCGCGCACAATCAGCCAATCACCTGGGACCAGATGCTGCGCCAGACCTCCGGCTGGATCGGGACGATGTGGGGCAAGCCGTGGTGGGCCGATCGCCCCGGCAAGAACCCGTGGGACGAACTCGCGGGCGGCCCGCCGCCCGTCGGCAAGGAATGGAAATACTCCGACGTCCGCGTGAACGCCTTCTCGCTCGCGCTGACGCATCTCTATAAGCGTCCGCTCCCCGATGTACTCCGCGAGGCGATCATGACGCCGATCGGCGCGTCGTCCTCGTGGCATTGGGAAGGCTATCGCAATTCCTGGGTGACCATCGGCGGCAAGCGCATCCACGCCGTGCCCGGTGGCGGCCATTGGGGTGGCGGCATGTTCATCTCCGCCGAGGATCTCGCCCGCATGGGCCTGCTCGGCTTGCACAACGGCAATTGGAACGGCCGCCAAATCCTCTCCGAAAAATGGATCGCGCTCTCGCGCACGCCCACCGGCCCCAATCCCGGCTATGGCTACATGAACTGGTTCCTCAACACCGACAAAAAACTCTTCCCCGCGGCGCGGGCGGATGCCGTGGCCTTCATCGGCAATGGCGACAACATCGTCTTCATCGACTACGAACACGACGTCGTCGCCGTCTCCCGCTGGATCGATGACAGCCAGAAAGCGGAGTTTGTGCGCCTTCTCGAAGCCGCGCTTACGCCAGTCTAAGCGTCGCGATCTCGAACGGACGCAGCGTCAGCGCGAATCCGCCATCGGTCTTCGCCAGCGCCGGGCCGTCATCCTCCAGCGTGTTGCTCCGGATCGCGCGCGCCGCGGCCGCGCGCAGGACGCCGCGCGCCCGCCGTCCTTCGCTCTCGTAGAGCCGCAGCACGAAACCTTGGCCGTCCTCCGCCGGCTTGATCGTATCGATCACCACCGAGGATGCGTCGAACGACGCCAGCGGCGTCGCCAGCGCTGCGCCCTTCGTCCAGCGCAGCGGCCGGTTGAATCGCAGTGCCTCGCGCACCGTTCCCGCCGCGCGCCAGTCGCCGCCATGTGGATAGAGCGCATAGCGCAGCTTGTGCACGCCCAGATCGGCGCCCGGATCGGGCGACATCGTTCCGCGTAGCAGCGTCAGCGCGAACTGTCCGTCAAAGGCCGAATAGCCGTAGCGCGAATCCGACAGCAGCGAGACGCCGCGCCCCGGCTCCGAATAATCCGCCCAGCGATGGCCCGGCACTTCATACTGGGCGAGGTCGGCATCGGTGCTGGCAAGGGTCGGCCGTTCCACCGCGCCATACATCGTCTCGAAGGTGGCGCGCGGCGCATTGATCGCCAGCGGGAACACAACCTTCAGGAACGTTCGCCGTTCCTGCCAGTCGATTTCGGTATCGAATTCGAGGACAGGCGACGCCGCATCCAGCCGCACGGTTTGCGTCAGCGTGCTCTTCTTGCCGATCCGGCGGGTAAACCGCACCTCAGCCCGTAGTGTCCCACGCGCCACGATCTCGCAGCTATCCGCACCGGCCACCTCGCGACCGGTCTCCAGCGCGAAGGGATCGATATCCCAGGCTTCATATTCCGTCGGCCGGTCGTCGAACAGCACGAAACGGTTGCCGGCGCCGCTGAGCAAGCCTTGCCCGACATCGCGCAGCGATCCGTCCCGCCCGAGCGTCGTGCTGAGTTTGCCGTTGCGCAGCACAATCGAGTCGCCACGTTCCTCGACCGTCACGCGGTCCGGCGCATCGCCGATTGTTCCGGCCGCGAATGGCGCCGCGGTCACGAAATGCAGCACGCCATCCGGAGCCGCCGCGACTTCGGCCCGCGCCACGCCGGCCGTGTTCACCGGTGTCGGCACACCGCCGCCAGCCAGCGCATCGAGCAGTCCCTGCGACGTCGCCGCCACCGCCTCCGCCAGCTCGCCCAGCTCGCGCCGCGACCGCACATACACTTCGCCGATGCTGCTGCCCGGCAGGATGTCGTGGAACTGGTTGGTGAGCAGCACGCGCCACAGCGCCTCGACCGCATCGCGCGACGGCACCGCCTTGCCTGCCAGCACGCTCGCCGCGCAGAGGAAATCCAGCTCCTGCAGCCGCCCCTCGCACAGCCGGTTCAGACGCTTGATCTCCGACTGGCTGGTGTAGGTGCCGCGGTGGTATTCGAAGTAAAGCTCGCCCTCGACGGTCATGAACTCCGTCGCCTCGCGACCCAGCCGGTCGAAGAATTCGTTCGGATCGCGCGTCTCGCTCCGCGGCACGCCGAGCAGGTCTTTCGTCCGCCGCAGCGACTCGATCATCACTGCATCCGGCCCGCCGCCGCCATCGCCATAACCGAAGAGATAGAGCGCCTCGCGCGAGCGGTCCGCGTCCTTGTAGTTGGCACCGTGGTAGCGCAGCTCTTCCACCGTGCACATGCCGTTATAAGTGTCGGCCGGCGGGAAGTGCGTCAGCACCTCGCTGCCGTCGATCCCGCGCCAGAAGAAGCTGTGATGCGGCGGCGTGGTGAAGCGGTTCCAAGACAGCTTCTGCGTCAGGAAGCGGTCCATCCCCGCCTCGCGCATGAGCTGCGGCAGTTGCCCGGCATAGCCGAAGACGTCGGGATTCCAGAATATGCGGCTGCGCGCGCCGAACACGCGCTCGAAATAGCGCTGGCCATAGAGGAACTGCCGGCACATCGCCTCGCCGCTCGGCAGATTGCAGTCCGGCTCGACCCAGCTGCCACCGATGGGAATCCACTGCCCGCGCTTCGCCGCCGCCTTGATGCGCGCGAACAGCTCGGGATTGTCCTCCTCCATCATCACGTATTGCGCCGCCTGGCTGCAGGCGAACTTGAACTCGGGATAGCGCTCCATCAGCGCCAGGACGTTCGCGAAGCTGCGCTGGCATTTGCGCCGCGTCTCTTCGATCGGCCAGAGCCAAGCCGTGTCGATATGCGCGTGACCGATGGCGGTCAGATCATGTGCCACCGATCCGTTCGTCGCGCCGAGCAGCCCTTGCAGAATCCGCTGCCCCTTCGGCCACGTCGTCCGATCCTCCGGATCGATCGCATTGCAAGCGGCGTTCAGCCCATGCAGCAGCATCCCCGCCCAGGTGTTGTCCAGCGCCGGACGCAGGATATTGCCGACGCCGCCGGTCGAGCGCGGCGTCTGCGGCGGTGTCGCATCGGCTTCAAGCTGGCGCAACACGTCGAAGTCGTGAAACAGCGCCCACGCCTCCGGATCGAACCGCCTTATCTCGCAGGCATCGAGCGCGTAGGGCTCTTTCGCCGGATGTCCGCCCTCATTCGCGCCGAAGGCGCGGTTACACGCGATCTCGATATGAAAGGTGATCGTCTCGCCGCCCTTGGCCTTCTCCGTCAGTGGCGCGGTATGGCGCCCGATGTTCAGCCCGTTCGCCGCGCGGCCATCGAGCCACAGCATCCCTTCCGAGCGAGAATCCCAATAGAGATCGACCCGCGACCCGCGCCAGCTCTCCGGCACCGTCACCGTCACGCGCGCCCAATAGGTCGCCCAGAGCGGCCCCAGCGGCGCACCCAGCGCGGCCTCGCGATACGGCAGTTCGAGTGCTTCTTTGTACGATATGCGCTCCGTCGGCCCGCACAGCTCGATCCGCGCCGCCGGCGCCCGCTCGGGATAGATCGCGCTTTTCAGCCGCCGCGCGAACTGGCGCAGCCGCGTGCGGGTATAAGTCGGATAGCGGCCGCGCACCCGCTGGAATTCGCCGCGCTCGTTCTGTTCGCTCATGGTTGCACTCTAGACCAACAACCCACACTGTCATCACCGCAATGTCCGCTCCATCGCCCACCGGTACGCTGCAAGCCGCGCTCGCCCGTGCGTCGCAGTTGCTCGACAGCCAGCCGGCGCTCGCCGCCGAGCAGGCGAAGGCGATCCTCGAAGCGGTGCCGAACCATCCGCAGGCGGTGCTCTATCTCGGCTCCGCCCAGCGCCGCACAGGGGACCTCGCCGCCGCGCACGCGACGCTCGAAAAGCTCGCCGCCGAACAGCCGAAGGCGCCCTACGCCCATCTCGAGCTCGGTCTCACCCGCGCCGCGCAGAACGAGCCCGAGGCCGCTGTGGCCGCGCTCGAACAAGCCGTCAGGCTCAAGCCCGATCTCGCCGACGCCTGGGCGGCGCTCGCCACGCAATACACGCTGCTCGAAAACGACACCAAGGCGAGCCGGGCGCTCGCCGAGCAGATCCGCGCCGCCACCAGGGAGCCCGCGCTGGTCGAAGCCGCCAAGGCGATGATCAACGGCAAGCTTGCCGTCGCCGAGCAGTTCCTGCGTCCCTTCCTGAAAGAGCATCCGACCAACATCGCAGCGATCCGCATGCTGGCCGAGCTTGGCGCCCGCCTCGGGCGCTACGGCGAAGCCGAGACGCTGCTCGCCCGCGCATTGGAACTGGCGCCGAACTTCACCGCCGCGCGGCACAATTACGCCATCGTCCTCCATCGCCAGAACAAGTCCGAACAGGCCATCGCCGAGGCCGACAAGCTCATCGCCGAAGATCCGCGCAATCCCGGCTATCGCGCTCTGAAAGGCGCCGCCCTCGGCCAGATCGGCGAATACGCCGCTGCCATCGAAGCCTATGAGATTGTGCTCAAGGCGACGCCGAAGCAGCCCAAGGCTTGGATGAGCTACGGCCACGCACTGAAATCCGTCGGCCGCCAGGCGGATTCCATCGCCGCCTATCGCCGTTCCATCGCGCTCAGCCCGTCGCTCGGCGAAGCCTGGTGGAGCCTCGCGAACCTCAAGACCTTCCGCTTCGAGCCGCGCCACATCGAAGCGATGCGCGAAGCCCTCGCGCGTACCGATCTGCCAGGCGAGGACCGCTACCACCTCGACTTCGCCCTCGGCAAAGCGCTCGAAGATCTCGGCGACTACGAAGCTTCCTTCACGCATTATGCCGCCGGCAATGCGTTGCGCCGCAAGACCGTCGTCTACGATGCGAACGAAACCGCGGAGCATCTGCGCCGCTCCAAGGCGCTCTTCACACCCGAATTCTTTGCTGCGCGCAAAGGCGTCGGCCATGCCGCACCCGATCCTATCTTCATCGTCGGCTTGCCGCGCGCCGGGTCGACTTTGCTGGAACAGATCCTCGCCACGCACTCGCTGGTCGAGGGCACGATGGAGCTGCCCGACATCATCGCCATCGCCCGCCGGCTTTCCGGCCGCAAGGCGCGCAAGGAAGCTTCGAACTATCCCGAGCTGCTGGCCGATATGTCGCCCGGCGCGCTGCGCGATCTCGGCGCCGAATATCTCGAACGCACCCGCGTGCAGCGCAAGCTTGGCCGGCCCTTCTTCATCGACAAGATGCCGAACAATTTCGCCCATGCCGGGCTGATCCATCTCATCCTGCCGAATGCGAAGATCATTGATGCCCGCCGCCACCCGCTCGGCTGCTGCTTCTCCGCCTTCAAGCAGCACTTCGCCCGCGGCCAGGGCTTCAGCTATGACCAGACCGAGCTCGGCCGCTATTACGCCGACTACGTCGCGCTCATGGCGCACTTCGATGCGGTTCTGCCCGGCCGCGTCCATCGCGTGATCTACGAGACGCTGATCGACGACCCCGAAGGGGAGATCCGCCGCCTGCTCGACTATTGCGGCCTGCCCTTCGAAGAAGAGTGCCTACGGTTCCATCGGAACGACCGCGCCGTACGCACCGCCAGCTCCGAGCAGGTTCGCCGTCCCCTGAACCGCGAAGGCGTCGACCAGTGGCGCCATTTCGAGCCCTGGCTCGGCCCCCTGAAGGACGCTCTCGGCCCGGTGTTGCAGGAATACCAGTAGGCTGCCCGCTTTGCGGCACTGCCGCAATTTTTCGCCGCATTCCGCCTTGCCGCCATTGACGCCTCTTGGGCGCTCCGCTTCAAATTGTGAAGATTGTGCGACTGCGTCATCGGTCGGCAACATCTTCAGAGGGGTTTGAAGATCATGCGGGGCAAGACCGGCCATCGGGCTCTGTGGCAACTGCTTTTGACGTCCACCGTGCTGACCGGGGTGACCCCCGCGCTCGCCGCCGACGCCGACAAGCCGACCGGCATCGAGACCATCGTCGTCACCGCCGAAAAGCGCGCCGAGGATCTGCAGAAGACCCCGGTTAGCATCCAGGCCCTGCCGACCGAGCGGCTCCAGCAGCTCCACATCACCGACTTCTCCGACTACGCGAAGTATCTGCCGAGCGTGTCCTACACCGTCGGCGGCGCCGGCGCCGGAAATGGCGGCCCGGGCTTCGCCAACGTCTCGATGCGCGGCGTCTCGTCGGGCAATGACGGCAACCATTCGGGCTCGCTGCCGACCGTCGGCATCTATCTCGACGAGCAGCCGATCACGACCATCGGCGGCGCGCTCGACGTCCATGTCTACGATATCGCCCGCGTCGAGTCCCTCTCCGGTCCGCAGGGCACGCTCTACGGCGCCAGCTCCGAGGCCGGCACCATCCGCATCATCACCAACAAGCCGGATCCGAGCGCGTTCTCCGCCGCCTATGACGTGAAGGTCAACAGCGTCGATCATGGTGGCGTCGGCTATGGTGGCGAAGGCTTCGTCAACATCCCGATCGCCGACAATGCCGCGATCCGCATCGTCGGCTATACCGAGCACGACGCCGGCTACATCGACAACGTCCACGGCACGCGCTTCTTCCCGACCTCGGGCGTCACGGCGGACAACGCCGCGCTGGTCAAGAAGGACTTCAACAGCGTCGATACCTATGGCGGCCGCGTCGCACTCCAGATCGATCTCGACAACACCTGGACCATCACGCCGATGATCATGGCCCAGCACACCCAGGCCAGCGGTGTGTTCGCCTACGATCCGTCGGTCGGCGATCTCCAGGTCCAGCACTTCTTCCCGGAATATGCGCACGACACCTGGGTCCAGGCTTCGCTCACCATCACGGGCAAGATCGCGAACCTCGATGTGACCTATTCCGGCGGCTACATGGACCGCTCGATCAACGCCGCGTCGGACTACACCGACTACGCCTTCTTCTACGACACGCTCTACGGCTACGGCGCTTATATCTACGACAACCACGGCAACTTCATCGATCCGCGCCAGTACATCTTCCAGAAAGACCACTTCACGAAGATGAGCCACGAGCTGCGCTTCGCGACGCCGTCGGATGCCCGCACGCGCTTCGTCGGCGGCCTGTTCTACGAAGAGCAGGGCCATTACATCCTGCAGAACTACCAGATCGCCGGTCTCTCGGACTCGAACGCCGATCCAGGTGTCGGCCAGCTCTCGGTGCCCGGCTGGTCCGGCACGCTCTGGCTCACCGACCAGCAGCGCAGCGACAAGGATCTCGCTGCTTTCGGCGAAGTCAGCTACGACCTCACGCCGCAGATCACCTTCAACGGCGGCGTCCGCTTCTTCTACGCGGCGAACTCGCTCAAGGGCTTCTTCGGCTTCTCGGCCGATTACAGCTCCAAGACCGGCGTCTCGCAGTGCTTCGGCCCGAGCGTCGTCGACGCTTCGCCCTGCACCAACCTCAACAAGTCGGTCTATGAGAGCGGCTACACCCACAAGCTCAACGTCACCTACAAGATCGACGACGAGCGCATGGTCTACGCGACCTGGTCCACCGGCTTCCGTCCGGGCGGCGTCAACCGCCGCGGCACTGTCCCGCCCTATGGCGCCGACCGCCTGACCAATCTCGAGCTCGGCTGGAAGACGGCCTGGTTCGATCACACGCTGATCTTCAATGGCGCGGCCTACCTGGATTTCTGGAGCAACTTCCAGTTCTCCTTCCTCGGCCTCAACTCCTTCACCGAGATTCATAACGCAGGCTCGGCGCGCATCGCCGGCCTCGAAGGCGACATCACCTGGCAGCCCATCGCCGGCCTGACGATCTCCGGATCCGGCGCTTACAACGATGCGCATCTCATGCGCGATTTCTGCGGTCCCGTCGGGGTCACCACTTGCCCGAGTTCCGCCGATCCTAACCCGCCGCAGGCTCCGGCCGGAACGGCGCTGCCGACGCCGAAATTCAAGACCAACTGGACGGCGCGCTACGAATTCCCGATCTTCGACGACCTGATCGCCCATGCGCAGGCCGGCGTGGCCTATCAGAGCTCGAGCTGGCCTGATCTGCGTGTCGTCGCGCCGAACCCGGTCACCGGTACCTTCGCGCCGCTCCGCGGCCTGCTCGGGCTGCAGCGCGCCTTCACCACGGCGGATTTCTCCTTCGGCGTCGAAAACGATTTCTGGTCGGCCGAGTTCGCGATCCAGAACGCCTTCGACGAGCGCGCCGATCTTTACCGTTACGCGGAGTGCACGACGCAGATCTGCGGCCTGGAGCCCTACATCGCCACCAACCGCCCGCGCACCTTCGTCTTCACCTTCGGCCAGAAGTTCTAGGCCGCGAGACCTTCTTTTTCAGGACAGGGGCGCCCTCGGGCGCCCTTGTTTTTTTCTGCTGGCGCTTCGCTGCCGCTTCATCCGAGACTGCGGCCCAGAACAATCGGGAAGGACATGCCATGAAGGATTTCGCGGGCAAAATCGCCGTCATTACCGGCGGCGGCACTGGCATGGGGCGCGAGCTCGCGATCCAGCTCGCTGCCGAGGGCTGCACCGTGGCGATGTGCGACGTCATCGCCGACAACATGGCAGAGACCAAGAAGCGTGCCGAGGCTGTCGCGCCGCAGGGCACCAAGGTCGTCACCCATGTTGCCGACGTCTCGATGGAAGACCAGGTCTTCGGCTGGGCGCAGGCGGTGCGCCGCGACCTCGACACCGACAAGATTCACCTGCTCATCAACAACGCCGGCATCGGCGGCGGCGGCTCGATCGTCAACCAGGACCGCGCCCAGTGGGAGAAGACCTTCAACGTCTGCTGGGGCGGCGTCTATCAAGGCGTGCGCGCCTTCCTGCCGCTTCTGATGAACGCGTCCGAAGGTCACATCGTCAACACCTCCAGCGTCAACGGTTTCTGGGCCTCGATCGGCCCCGGCCGTCCGCACACCGCCTATGCCGCGGCTAAATTCGCGGTGAAAGGCTTCACCGAGGCGCTGATGACCGATCTCGCGGTCAACGCGCCGCACATCAAATGCTCCGTCGTGATGCCAGGTCATATCGGCACTGACATCGCGATCAACTCGCGCCGCATCCTCTCCGGCGACGCCATCGATGTCGCCGCGGTACGCAAGGCGCTCGAGGCACAGGGCATCAAGCTTCCCACGATGAGCGACGATCAGGTAATCGCGATGGTGAAGGCCCAGGGCGAAGGCTTCCGCGACAACGCGCCGACCTCGGCGGCCCAGGCCGCGACGATCATCCTGAACGGCGTGCGCGAGGGCAAATGGCGCATCCTCGTCGGCAAGGATGCCGAATTCCTCGACAAGCAGGTCCGCGCCGCGCCGGAAGAGGCCTATACGCCGAAATTCTACGAAGCCCTGATCAGCGGCACCGATTGGCGGATCTGAGCCGCGCTCAACGCACCACGGCGGGGTTGCCGAAGTCGAAGCGCGACATGTCCTCGCCGCCGGTGTGATTGTCGTGGTTGCTCGGCGAGGTGTCCTGGGCCGGGCCGGCACTGGCCGTACGGCCCGGCGGCTTCTGATGTTCGGCCGGCTTGACCACCGTTGGCGCGGGATGCTCGTTCCCGGCCGGCTGACCGGCGCGGGTTTCCTCTTTCGCGGCAGCCGGAAGGCTTGCCGCGAGGCAGGTCAGGGCGACCAGCCCGGCGCACAGGACATTGCGGAACATCGGTCCCTCTCGGGCGGATTATAGGTCGATGCGCCGCCGCCGCGAAGGGGTCAGTCCGGCTTTCCCGGATGCGCCTTTTCCTCGATCAGCCGGTCGATGATCGAGTGCACCGCGAGGCCGACAAGGGGCACGATTGCCTCGAAAATCGTGCCGAACAGCCCCAGCATGAGCCACTGCACCACGATCAGAAGCGCCAGCAGCCCGAAGAACGCCGCGACCTTCACCCAGAGCTGGGAATAGGCGGCGAACAGCACCGCCGCACCGATGCCGAACAGCACCTCCAGCGTCAGCAACACCCAGTCGGGGATCGCGCGGAAGGTCCGGCCCTTCAGGATCGCCTCGACGTAGTTGTCGTGCACAAGCGCGCCGCTCATTTCATAGGCCGGTGTGCGGTGGAGATCGACGAGATCGGCATCGTCTTCGGAGCCGCGATGGCGCGGATGGAACCCGCCGCCCACGATCACCGCATGGGCGCTGGCGAATTTGCGGGCGAAGTTGGCATCGGCCATCACGCCACTCGCCGGCGCGACCACGCGATATTTCTCGGCCACGCGCCTCGGCATATAGCTGCCGTACCACACGCCCTGGGCATATTCGTCGGCGGTGTCGGGATTGCGGAAGCGCACGATGGCGAGCGAGAACGAATCCATCCGCCCGTTCGGCTCTCCGTCGATGCTCAGCGACAGCGGCAGGCCCCGCGTGTCGCGCGGCAGGATCACATAACCGCAGGCGATGTTGGCGGCCGCATCGCCGCGCAGCTTGTACTTGGCGAGATCTTCCGCGCTCACGCCATAGCGCGCGGCATCGGCATCCGTGATGCCCGGATTGTTCCACACGCCGTTCGTCTTCAGCCCGGTGCAGAGGCCGAAAGGCTGAAACACGTCGGGCTGCAGCACCGGTCCGTTCGGCCCGTCGGCGATCATGCGCGCAAGCACGATATGGCGCCGCGTCGCGACATCCATGATGGTCGCGACGAGCTCCTTCGTCTCATCCTCGAAGTCGTTCTGCAGGGCGCGGTGGAAATCGCCCGGCGCGAAGGCCCCGCCGAGGCTCATATCGAAATCGAGCGCGATGACGTCGGCATTGGCGCGGTCCAGCGCCTTCACAAGCTCCGAGAGATAATGCCGGTTGATCGGCGAGCGCGTGCGCAGCTGGCCGAAGTAATCGTCGTCGCGGATGAGGACGACACGTCCAGTCTGCGGCTCGAGATAATGCCCGCCTGTGATGTCGGTCAGGAGCTGGAAGATCCGGTTCCGCGCTTCGTCGATTTTGAGGTATTCCTCGACCGTCGGCGTCGCGACCATCGAGACCGCAAGCACCAGCAGCGCCGACAGCCAATAGGTCGTTCCCTGCCGCGCGA
>Ga0310811_10010993_pt1 | contig 11711 bp, 7 predicted proteins | sample YCmetagenome_FD_207642 | JGI IMG/M metagenome (GOLD analysis project Ga0310811, IMG submission 207642) | Soil microbial communities from experimental microcosm in Duke University, North Carolina, United States - YC | ecosystem: Engineered > Artificial ecosystem > Soil microcosm > Unclassified ...
CGAGAAGATCGAGCTCGTCGTGCATGGGTGGCTCCTGAAGACTGTGCGAGTTGCGCGGAGCGACGAACATAGCGCGGAGTCGCGAGCCGCAGGAGGGCCTTGCCGTCCTCGCGGCGCCAACGGCACTTGGGACGGGCTCGTTCCTAAGAACGTGGGGCTAATCCGGATAGTACGGATTTGGCCAGCCGATTTCTGGCCGATCGCTCCGTGTGGCGGCATGGCACCACACCCAACGAGCCAATGAGTGCTTTGGGAAGGCCGCCGGACGCTTCGAGCCGCCAAAGTGGCTGTTCGACAATCATTACTCCGACGCGTCGCGCTCGGATGTCTCTTCGATCGACGAACGATTCGTTCGATCCGGCAGTCGAATCAGCCTGATCGCAGTCCCCACCCACGTTCTTAGAACCCAGCCCGGGCAGGCGGCCCGCCGCGGATTAGACAGTTCACAGTGTAAGAATCTCGTGGGGCTCTTGTTGCGCATCGCCAACAAGCGACGCGTCGGCCGTCGATAACGCGTTATGGCAGCGGCGGCACCGCCGCCTGATTCTTGTACACGTATCCGTTCTTCATCACGAAGCTCGCCTTCTCCATGGCGTGGATGTCCCTGGTCGGATCGCCGGGCACCGCCACGATGTCGGCGAGCTTCCCCGCGGCGAGCGAGCCGATCCGCGCGTCCCAGCCGAGCAGCTTGGCGGCGTTCGACGTGCCGGCGACGATCGACTGCATCGGCGTCATGCCGCCCCATTCGACCATGAGCACGAACTCATGAGCGTTCTCGCCATGCGGATCGACGCCGGCGTCGGTGCCGAGCGCGATCGGGACGCCCTCGCGCACGGCGATCTTGACGCCGTTGCGCATCGCCGACGCGGCGGCGAGCGCCTTCTGCGCCCGGAGGCCTTTGATCTGGCCGGCCTTCACGAGCCGCTCGACTGACTCGCCGGCGCTCAGCGTCGGCACGAGGAACGTACCGCGCTGCGCCATCATCTTCGCCCCTTCCTCGTCGAGAAACGAGCCGTGCTCGATCGACGCCACGCCGGCGCGCACGGCCGTCTTGATCCCCTCGGTGCCGTGCGCATGGGCCGCGACTTTCCGCTCGAGCTTCGTCGCTTCGTCGACGAGCGCCTTCATCTCCTCGTAGGTGTATTGCTGCACCCCCACGGCGTCACCCTCCGACAGCACGCCGCCGGTCGCGCACATCTTGATCACGTCGGCCCCGTATTTGGCCTGATAGCGCACCGCCTCGCGCACCTGCTCCACGCCGTCGGCCACGCCGATCTTCGGGCTGCCGTCCATGAGGCCGGGCCGGAATCCGTTCTCGTCACAGTGGCCGCCGGTGATGCCGATTGCGTGCCCCGCATTCTGCATCCGCGGGCCGATCACGAACCCTTCGCTGATCGCGCTGCGCAGCGCCATGTCGTCGAAGTTCGGCGCGCCGACGTTGCGAATCGTCGTGAAGCCGCCGAGCAGCGTCTTCTGCGCGTTGGCCACGCCGACGATCGCCGCGAAACCCGGATAGTCGCGCACGAGCGCATCGTCACTCTTCGGGTCGCGCACCTCGCGCCCGATGATGTGCGTGTGTGCATCGATGAACCCGGGCAGCAGCGTGGCGTCGCCGAGATCGATCGTCTTCGCGCCGGCCGGAACGTTCACCGAGCCCTGCTTCCCGACGGCGACGATCTTGTCGTCGGTCACGACGACCACCCCGTTGGCGATCGGTGCCGCACCGGTGCCGTCGATCAGCCGCGCGGCACGCAGCGCGACGGTGCCGCTGCCTTTCAGCTCCTGGGCCTGTGCGACGCTGCCAAGAAGCGCCGCGGCTAGAACGAGACGCGTGTATCGCATCGATGTGAGTCCGTGGTGTGCGGGGAGAGGAGAGAGCGTCGGCAAACTTATCCTCCGCCGTAGGTGTCGCTAGACGGCTGCGCTCGGCGGGCCGCTAAGAACGGTGGGGGTGGAGCGATCAGAGGGATCGGAAGCTCGGATCTGACGAATCGTTCGTCGGCCGGGCATGTCGCCCTCCCCAACGAGCCGGGACGATGCTTGTGCAACGGCCGCTCGGCGAGCCGTTGAGTCCCGAGGCCGTCCAAACAATTTCATCGGCTCGTTGGGCAGCGACGCGTCCCCGCGCACGAAGCAATCCGTCAGATCAGGCTGGCCACATCCGTAAGATCCGGATCACCCCAACGTTCTTAGGACCCCGGAATCAGCATTCTGCGTCGCCAACGACGCGACCAATGCGCTGATCACCGCTCGCAGCCTTGCCGACATGCCCGCATCGTTCACCAGCTGCTCGACCGCGACGCCGCGGCGTGGGATGTCGATCACCACGGTCGCCTCCGGCACGACGTTCGCGCTCATCGTTCGCAGGACTTCGATGAGCTGCGGATGCGCGAACCTCGACGCCGCGGATGCGCTCAACACGCCGACCGGCTTGCCGACGATCTCGCTGCCGCCCACGATCCAGTCGAGCGCGTTCTTGAGCGCGCCCGGAATGCCGTGCACGTACTCGGGGCTCGAGATCAGGACCGCGTCGGCATCGGCGATCGCCGCGCGCCACTGCATCACCGGCTCGGGCAGCGGCGACTCACTTTCCTCCACATCCGGATTGAACGCCGGCAGGATCGCGACGCCGGTGTAGGCGCTCACGACGACGTCGGCCGGCGCCAGCCGCTCCACGGCCGAGAGCAGCACCGCGTTCGATGAGCCCGCCCGGAGACTGCCCGAAACGGTCAACAGACGCGGCACGATGTTCCCATGGAGAAACATCTCACGGCCGGGAACTTACACTCCCTCGCTCCGCGAGGGATTCTCGGGTTTCCAAATCGTTGGCCGGAGGCTGCGCACGTGATGCGTTGCGCTCCGCGACCGCCCTGGCGGGCCCACCCGGACTCCGCTGAATCCGCGCCGCCCGAAAGCAGTGTCGAAGCGTCGAGGAGCCGCCGGCCAGATCGTGACCGACGCCGCGTTACGTCGGGATAGAGCCCGAAGCCGTTCGAAGAGATATCGAATCATGATCGCATCCGAGTCAGGTAAGAGAGTGTGCGACGAGACTCGGACAGAATTCGGCGACGTGCCCGCGAGTTCCTGGACAAGCCCGACCACCTCACGACCGAACTAGCCCTTCAGCATTTTCTGAAACCGCGGATTCCCGTACAGCGGTTTGAACGTCGGATCGATCCTGAGATACGCCGGCGTCAGGTCCGAGGCGTACGTCGTGAGCAGCGGCTCGATCAAATCGAGCGCCCGGTCGTACTCGCCGCTCTGGATCAGAATCCGCGCCACCTGGAAATGCACATACGGTCGCAGCGATGCATCGAGCGTCGTCTCGCGCAGCGCGAGCGAGCGATCCGCCTCCTCGACCGCTTCCTTCGCATGTCCCCCCAGCGCCAGCGCGCGTCCTCGCAGCTCGCGGAGCTGCGCACGGTCTGGAAAGTCCTTGAGCTGCGCCTCGAACGCCAGGCGCGCCGTGTCGCCGAACATCCGCGCGTGCACGGTGTCGCCGAGCAGCTTGTACGTGTGGCCGAGCTTGAGCCCCCAATGGCCCTTGTCGCCGCCGAAGTCGGCGACGGTGAGCTTGAGGATCTTCGGCCACAGCTCCGGCGGCAGCGTCCACATCGTCTCCTGATAGAGCGCGAACCGCACGAGGAGCGCCGTCGTGTCCACCGTCTTGAGCTTTTCCTGCACGAGCGCGTGCACACTGTCGAGCTGACCGAGCGACAGGTAGTCGAACGCTTTTCCCTGAATCAGCGCCAGATTGGTCGGTGCCAGAGCCAGCGCGCGATCCCACGCCGCCAGCTCTTCCTCGAATCGACGCAGATCGTGGTACGCGCCGGCCAGCCGCCGCGCGCTGGCCACCGACCGTGGGTCCACCGCCGCGGCCTGCTTGGCGTGCGTCAGCGCGTCGTCGAACTTGCCGAGCGATCGCTCCAGCGTCGCCAAGCCGTTGAGGAGATCGGGGTTGTTCGGCTCGTGCTTGAGTCCCTCGAGATACTGCTCGCGCGCCGCCGGATAGTTGAGCGGAATGTTCTGCAGGTATGCGCCCATGGCCAGACGCGACTCCGCCCGATCCGGCGCGAGCTGCACCGCGCGGTCGGCGGCGAATTTCGCCCGCGCCACGCCTTCCTTGGAGGGAGCGCTGCTCGACATGTAGGCCAGCGATCGCGCGATGGCACTCCACGCGCGCACGAACGTGCTGTCGAGCTTCACGGCCTTCTCGTAGTGCTCCAGCCCGTTCGCCAGGACCATCTGATCGCCGGCGCCGAGCGAGTTGGTGATCTGCTCGCCCTTCAGGAATTCGTCATAGGCGTCGATGTTCGACGTCGCCGCCTCGGCGATGTGCTCCTGCACCGGCGCCGCGAGCGCGACGTTGAGCGCCTCGGCGACCTTGGCCGCGATCGAGGCCTGCACCGCGAACACGTCCGACAGCACCGTGTCGTAGGGCTGGCTCCACTTGCTCTCGGCGTTCGACACCTGGATCAGCTCCGGCGTCACCCGCACGCGATTCACGCCGTTGCCCTTGGACCAGCGGACGGTACCGGTGAGCAGGTACTGCACCTCGAGCTCTTTTCCGATCTCGCGCGGCGTCTTGCGCGACCGCTTGTACTGCGAGCTGCTCGCGCGCGCCGTCACTCGCAGGCCGCCGATCGACGACAGCTTGCTGCGAACTTCGTCCGTCATGCCGTCGGCGAAGTACTCGTCGTCCGTGCTGCCGGCGTTCTCGAACGGGAGGACCGCGATGCGTTCCGTCGACGGTTCGGAGCCGCGGCGCATGCGCATCGCCGCGAACGCGCCGGCCGCGAGCACGACCACCGCCGCCACGCCGATCACCGCCCATCGCATGCCGCGCGACTGCGGCAGCAGCGGCGCGGTGGCAGGCATCGTCGCGGTCGACTCGAGCAAGCGCGCGAACTCGCCCGCGGTCGACGGCCGATCGGCCGCCGTCTTCGCCATACCCTGCGCCACCGCGCCCGCGAGCTGCCGCGACACGCTCGGTCGCACCGACGGAAGCGGGCGCGGCGTCTCGGTCATCACGCGCGCGATCACGGCCTGCATCGTCGGGCCGCTGAACGGTGGCTCACCCGCCAGCATCTCGTACAGCACGCAGGCCAGCGAGTAGATGTCCGTCCGCGCGTCGATGCCGCCTTCGCCCGACGCTTGCTCGGGGCTCATGTACGCCGGCGTTCCGATCGACATCCCCGTGCTGGTCAGCGACTCGCCCTTGTCGGCGCCGAGCGCGCGTGCGATGCCGAAGTCGGCGAGCATCGCCTGGCCGTCGATCAGCAGCAGGTTCTCGGGCTTGATGTCGCGATGGATCACGCCCTTGCGGTGCGCGAAGTCGAGCGCGAGCGCGATCTCGCGTCCAATGCGCACCGCGTCGGCGACCGGAAGCTGCTTCTCTCGCGAGATGCGGTCGCGCAGCGATTCGCCTTCGACGAACGGCATCGTGAACCACAGATAGCCCTCGACCGTACCCGAGTCGTACACCCCGAGGATGTGCGGATGCTGGAGGCTCGCCGCGAGCTTGATCTCGCGCTGGAATCGCTCGGCGCCGAGCGACGCGGCGAGCTCCGGGTGCAAGACCTTGAGGGCGACCCAGCGATCGTGCTGGACGTCGCGCGCGCGGTAGACCGTAGCCATCCCGCCGCGACCGAGCTCACGATCGATGTCGTACCGGCCGGCGAGTGCCTCGCGCAGCTTGACGAGTTGTTCGGGCATGCGGATCCCGAGTGGAAAGCGCGCTCGGTTGGGTGGAAAATGCCGGTCGGATCCGCGGGGGGAGCGCACGCCCACGGCGGCATTCGCTCGATGCAGCGGGCCCAAATTGCAGCGCGAAAGGGGAAGAGGGAAGAGGGAAGAGGGAAGAGGTATCGCGGCGCAACGCCGTTCAGTCGTTCACCCCGGGGCGCCGCCCCCCCCCCCCCCCCTCCCCCTTCCCCCTTCCCCCCGAGCCACACGACCGCATCCTCCGGGTCCACGGCAGTGTGGAGTGTTTCGTTTCCTCCCATCGACTGGAAGAACGCCGCAGCGGTTGCGTCCGGACGCACGAGCACCGTTGGTTTGCGCGCGCGGAGGGCGAGCGCGATCTCCGAGATGGTGCCCGGGTTCAAACCGCACGCGATCACTGCGTCGGCCGTTGTGACGAGGACGGCATTGCGAGCCTCGCCCAGTCCCGTCGCCAGCGCGACGCTGAGGCCCGGCGCTGCATCACGTCGATCGATGCCGGGCAAGATCCCCACGGACATTCCACCGGCGGCACTCGCTCCCGCTGCCGCCGCGGCCATCACTCCGGCCGCGCGCCCGCCGGTCAGCGTGATCCAACCCTGCTCGGCGACGAGCCGACCCAGCGACGTCGCGTCGGCGATCGCACCGGCCGATGCATCCTCGCCGGGTCCGATGATCGCGACGTACAAAACACGCGGCATGAATTGAGGTCCCGTTCACTTGGTGGCGGTGTCGATCTGCCTCACAGATCTTTCCAGCTACCGGGCCGTTGGGAAAGCGGCGCCGAGGCGTCTCGGGCCCGCGCTCATCGCCAAGCGGCGTGGTCGACGGGACCAACTAATGACGCGGCGTGCGCGCATTGCCAAGCCGATAGAATCGCGCAGCGTTCTCACACAGAATGTCTCGTTTCTGTGCCGCGGTCAGGAAATCCGCGGATTGGATGCCGTCGATTCCGGCGGTGAGCGCACCTGGGCCGGCCGCGTCGGAACCGAACATGACGCGCCTGCCGAGGTCGGCGTGCATGAGCGCCCGTAAATAGTCGTGAAATTCCGCTCGCGGGTACGCCGACGAATCACTGATCTTCGACAGATCGGCGTACACCTCGGGATAGCGGCGCATGATGGCCAGCGTGCTCTCGAGGAACGGAAGCCCCGCGTGCATGATGTTGACCCGCAGCTTCGGATGACGCACGAGCACCTCCTCCAGCAGCAGCGGATCGCCTAAGCGAACTCGAAACGCGGGAACGTCCGGCAGGCCACCACCCGTCATGTGAATCGCGACGGGGACGTCGAGCTCCTCAGCCAAGCTGAAATACCTCTCGAACCGCGGATCGTCCGGACGCAGTCCGGCATATTGGAATCCGAGTTCGCCAAGCCCGAACACGAGCCCGTGTTGCAGCAGAGCGCGGACGCTATCGACGGGTATGACCGAATCGCGAAACGCCAGCGTCGGAATGAAGCGCGGATCGCGCGCCGCCCATTGCAGGGAGCGCTGCAACACCAACGAGCTCACCACGACTGCCTTGACGTTGTCGCGATCGAGCTCGGCGATCACGGCTTGTAAGACCGCCGTGTCGCCGGCCGGACCCTCAGTCCGTCCGACCGCGCCGACGGCGTGCATGTGCACGTCGATGACCGGTTGGCGCCTTCCACGAACGGCCGCACACGTGACTGAACGGGCGCTCGCACGCGTTGCCACAGCGACCGGAACCTGCGCGTCTGGTGTCGATGTGTAGAGGGCAAGCGCACCTAGCGCGATCATCGAGCGGTCGCGGATGCGCACGCGGGAGAACATCACCCGACTGCCGGCTGAGCGTTCTCTGACATGTGCGTCAAATACGACCGCTGCCGGCCTTCCGCCGCCAACTTCCGCTGCCGCTCCACGTAGCGAGCGAAAATGCCGATTCTCGTTTCGGCGTCGGTGTCCCCGGTCACGACCTCCTCGAGATTGAGCAGGTAATCGGCGTAGCGAGTTGCCTCCCTGATTTCCGGAAGAAACTTGAGCAGAATGCTCGCGGCCTCGCTCTGGTCGTTCATTGCGCCACCTCCGACTTGGGCCGGGACGAAGGGAATACCTCCGCCCTGGGCGCCTTTCCCGTGAACATCCAGACTCACCGACACGGATTATCTGACGAGCTTCATGCCTCGGACGGAGCGTCCAGCGCTTCGAGCGCCGCTTCCACATCCTTCTGGCGAACCGCGAGCTGCACGGGGCCGACGGCGAATCCCTCGCCGATCCGGACGAACATGCACGGGATTCCCGCGGCCTCGACCAGGGTGCGCCCAAGCTCGGCTTCGTAGTCGTTTGGGAAATTACGGATGAGGACGGGTTTGTCAGGATCGTAGATGATGACGGTTCGCATCGTCACGTCGTGTCCGTATTCCGGTACGCGAAAGCAGATCAGCAGCTGTCCGCGTCTTCATCCCACCGTGGGCGCGGCGTCTTCCGCCTCGGCCGCCGCGGTCACCGCGGTCTCGCGTGGTATCGTAAAGTAAAACGTGCTGCCGCGGCCGCGCGTGCTCTCGACCCATACGCGCCCGCCATGCGCCTCGACGAGCGCCTTGACGATCACCGTGCCCAGGCCCGCACCCTCGTGCTTGGTGCGCCCCTGCCAGAAGCGGTCGAAGACGTGAAGCAGATCGTCGGCGCTCATCCCTTCCCCGGTGTCGCTCACCCAGAAGAGCACCTCGTGCTCGCGTGGCGTCGCGCCAACGGTGATGCGACCGCCGCGCTTGGTGAACTTGGCAGCGTTGCCAATGAGGTTCTCGAAGATCTGAAGGAGCCGGTCGCGATCGCCGAGAATCTGCGGCAGCTCGTCCGGGATCTCGGCGCGAAGCTCGAGCGATGCCTTGTCCGCCAGCGCGCGTTGTGCTTCGACCGCTTCGCGCACGACGGCCGCCGCGGGTAACGCGATCCGGTCGAGCGTCAGCGTGCCGGCTTCCGAGCGCGTCGCGTCGAGCAGGTCCCGGATGAGCCGGTTCATCCGGTTGGCCGCGGTGATGATTCCCTCCGCCGACTCGCGGCCCTCGCCGTTCCTCCCGCGCCCGTCCTGCTTGAGCAGCGACGCACGCATGAGAATCGTCCCGAGTGGATTGCGCAGATCGTGCGCCACGATCCGCAGCACTTCGTCTCTCGCCGTGATGGCGCTCTTCGCCGTCTCGAACAGCCGTGCGTTGTCGATGGCGAGCGCGAGCCGTCGTCCGACCTCCTCGCAGAAGTCGGTGTCGGCCTGGTCGTACCGCCGCCTCGGATTCGTCAACGCGACCGCGAGAATTCCGAGCAGCACGCCGCGAGCATGCAGCGGCACCCAGATGATCGAGGTCATCGCGAGATCAGTCATCAGTCGGCGATGCTCGTCGGATCGCGCGATGGCATCGATGTACGCGGCCGTCACGTGGCTCAGCAGAACGGGGCGCCCGGATTTGAGCAGATCGGCGCCGAACCGCGACGGCCGTGTCTCGAGCCGCACCCTCTCGAGCGCCCGCACGAGCTCGGCCTTCGCGGGATCGTGGTGCGCGACCGCCGTATGGGCCAGGCGGTGATTCCCATCCCGCCCATCGAGGATGTCGACGATGCAGATGTCCGCGAAGTCCCCGACCAGCAGGTTGGCGGAGCTGCTCGCGAGCTGCCCGCGATCGAGTGACGACGTGAGCAGGAGCCCGATCGCCGCGAGGTGCTTCTCGTAATTGGCGTGCCGGCGCTCGTCGGTGACGTCACGCACGACCACCGTGAAGGTGAGCTCGTGGCCGATGCGCAATTTGGAGATGGCGGCTTCGGCAACGAACTCGGTACCGTCCTTGCGCAGCCCGAAGATCGCCGCGCCGCGGTTTCCCATCGGGCGAGCGCTGCCGGCATCGGCGGCGAATCCGTGCACGTGCGCCCGGTGAACCGCGCGAAAGCGCTCTGGGATCAAGATCTCCACGGGCTGGCCAATCGCCTCACTGGCGCTCCAGCCGAAGATCCGTTCGGCGCTGCGGTTGAAGATCGTGATCCGTTGTGACTCGTCGATCGAGATGATCGCCTCGGCGGCAATCGACACGATCCCGTCGATCTTCGCCTTGGCGCGCCGAGACTCTTCCTCGGCCGCCCTGCGCTGGCTGATGTCTCGGACGATCGCCTGCCAGCGGCCGCCCGGGAGCATGTTTGAACTGACCTCGACCGGGACATAGTCGCCGTTCTTGTGCCGGAGGAGCCATTCGCCCATCTCGGTGCCGCCCTCGAGCAGGCGCGCGCGCGTCACGGCAAGCCGCTCGACTTCTTCGGGCGGTATGAAGTCGGCGATCGTGCGTCCGACAATCTCGTCTTCGGCCATGCCGAGCATGCGGCAGCCGGCCGCGTTGACCTCCGTGAACCGGCCCGCGAGGTCCGACACGAATACGCCATCCGAAGCGAGCGAGATGAGCTCACGTGCCCGCGCGCGGTTCGCCTGCAGCGCGTCGTGGGTCCCGGTCAGCAGGCGCGCCGTGACCACGAGCACGGCCAGCCCGGACATGGTGATCACGCCGGCGATCGACGCAACGACGATCGGATAGTCGTCGCTGTTCACCTCCTGAAACAGGCGCGCGACGAGAAAACCCAGCAGCATCGGCATCACGACTGACGGGACCGCGATCCGCCTGAGCACGATGCCGCCGGGACCGTCCGCGACCGTCACCGACATCACACCGGCTTGCGGTCGCGCGAGCAGCAGTCCGCTGGACTCCAAAAAGAGACTCACCGCTGTCGGCACCGCCATGCCGACCACGGGAACACCACCGAGATGGTAGACGGATCCCGTCCCGAGAATCTGTCCCGTGAGGCCCACGACGCTGATCAGCCCCGCGGCAAACAAGAGCCATTCCGACGGACGGTTTTTGGCTGTGGGGCGCGTGTCGAAGATCAGCAGAGCGCCGCCGATCGATGCCAGCGCGAGTGCGGTGAGCGGCGAGGCCCGGCCCGGATTCGGTCCGAGCTTGCTTGCGATTAGAGCCTGGTCGACGTGCAGGTTGATTCGAAAGACATACTCCACGAGCGTCGCGATGCCGATCGAGAGCACGATGAACCCGGCGATCCTCACGAGGAGCACCTTGCCTCGGCCCGGACGCGTCGGACTGACGAGCAGCCCCGCCGACCCCGCGAGCGCAAGCGCGAGCGCCGCGTTGGGCATCATCGGCGCTTGACCGGGAAGAACGGTGTGCAGCAACGGCGCGTTCACCAGCCAACCAACGAGACCGGCGAGCCCCAGCAAGCCGCCGGCAGCACAAAGCCAGCGACTCGCGACTAACGCGCGGCTGGCCCGGCGGGCGGTGCCGCTCACCGCCGCCTTGCCGTTCGCCTCGATCATGGCCGGCACTCGGCTCCGTTGCGTCTCGGTGGACCTCAACGCTTGACGAGCCGAGCGCCGCGTTCCATCGACCGATGGTCCAATGGCGACTCGTGGCCGTCAGGTCGTCAACGGTCAACCGGGCGGCGGCACCGCCGGCGCTCGTTCCGGCCGAACCCGCCGACCGCTCGGAACACGATCTACGATGTGACGAGCTGGCCGCAGTTCCGGCAGATGAAGAGATGATTCCACCGGCTCCGACGATCGTGGTAGTCGTCGCTCACGCGGCGCAGCGTCGTCATCAAGACGATGACGGTCACGACGATCGCGAGGCCGATCGCGATCTGGCCAATTGTGTCGCCCAGTCGCAGATACGCCACGGCGGCGAGCGCACCGAGAGGCACGGCGACCATCGCTACCGGGAGCGCTGCCGATCTTCGCTGCGGTGGGCTGAGTCGCGCGACGAGCTGCCGGTCGCTCAGACCGGCGAGGTGGACAGCATCAGCGGCCGCGGGGTCTTCCTGCAGCCGCGCCGCCGCCTCCGAGTAAGTATCCATCACGCGCGCGAAGTCGGACTTGCCGCACTTCGGGCATCGCGCATCGTGCAGCCCGGAGTCCGGCTCCTCTCCTGACGTGATCCTGGAGAGCGCGCCGAACATCGCTTCGATTCGCTCAATCTCGTCGTCGG
>Ga0310811_10010996_pt1 | contig 11710 bp, 12 predicted proteins | sample YCmetagenome_FD_207642 | JGI IMG/M metagenome (GOLD analysis project Ga0310811, IMG submission 207642) | Soil microbial communities from experimental microcosm in Duke University, North Carolina, United States - YC | ecosystem: Engineered > Artificial ecosystem > Soil microcosm > Unclassified ...
TCGAGGATCGACTGGTACGGACGGGGTAGGACTATCGGATTGCCGGGGCGACTTCAATAGTTTTTGTCAACGATTGCGCGGTTGGACGGGCTTGAGCTCTTGACCTGCAACCGCATGGACACCTCGAAGCGGGGACAGGATGAGGAATGCCGTACCCGCGAGGGAGCCGGCTACCGAGATCCAGAGCGCCGTACGGATGCCGAACGCCTCCGCGATGAGCGCGCCGGCGATCGCCCCGACCGGTCCGATGCCCTCGACGAGCACGTGCATCGTGCCGTTCACCCGGCCGAGGATCCGCGGCGGCGTGACCTGCTGGCGCATGGTCAGCTGGTCGATCTGCGAGACCGTGTGCAGCCCGTCGCCGAACAGCTGGGGCACGAACAGGAACGCGGCCGCCGCGAGCGGTGGCCCGCCGGCGAACGGGACGAGGATCGAAAGAAGCGCCGCGCCCACGCGCGTCCACACGATGGTCGGTCCGATACCGAACCGTCGGGTCATCGGCGCGACGAGAAAGCTCGCCGCCAGCGAGCCGATCCCACCCGCCGAGATGATGATCCCGAGGTAGAGCGGCGAGAGCGCGAGCTCGTCGAGCACGTAGAGCGTGTACAGCGAGGCGAAGAAGTTCCCGAAGAAGGCCGCCACGAGGATCGTGAGTGCCATCGGACGAAGCAGCGGGTGACGAGCGACCGCGGCGATGCCTTCCGCGAGCCGGTGGCGCAGGCCGGCGGGCCCGTCGACGTGCTCGACCGTCCGTTCGGGCGCGCGGATGGCCACGATCGAGATCGCCGAGAACACGTACGAGACCGCGTCGACGAGCATCGCCATCGGCGCGGTGATGAGCTGCACGAGCGCCCCGGCGAAGCCGGGACCGCCGATCTCGGCGATCGCGCTGGTCATTCCGATCTTCGCGTTGCCCTCCAGGAGGCGCGCCTCCGGAAGCAGCGCCGGGAGATACGTGCGGTACGCGATGTCGAACACGGCTCCGAGCGCGGCCTCGATGAACGCGACGACGTAGAGCTGCTCCATACGCAGCGTGCCCGAGAGCGCGGCCGCAGGGATCGATAGGAGGAGGACCGCGCGCATCGCGTCCGCCGCGATCATGAGCGGCCGCCGCCGCGAGCGGTCGACCAAGGCACCGGCGAACAGACCGATGAGAAGGACGGCGGTGGATGCCGACGCGACCAGGATGCCGACCTGCAGCGCGTCCGCGTGGAGGGTGATGACGGCGACGATCGGCAGCGCAGTGCGCGTGACGACGGAACCGAGCTCCGAAACCGTTTGTCCGGTCCAGAGCTTCATGAAATCGGCGTGCCGCCACAGCGACCGCGCGGTCACGTCCATCGCTCGGGCAGCGTGACACACTTGACGTGATGGCCGTCAAGGACACCTCTCCGTACCGAGCGGACGATCCCCGCGATCAGCTGACCGGGAGCGAGGCTGAGCCGCCATTCTCGTGGCGCGCGATCCTCGAGATCGTCCAGGCGCTCGCGCTGGCGGTGATCATCTCGGTCGTCCTGAACCTCTTCGTCGTGCAGGTCACCGAGGTCCGCCAGCGGAGCATGGAGTCGACGTTGCTCCAGGGAGACCGGGTCCTCGTGAGCAAGGTGGACTACCGGTTCGGGATGCCCCAGCGCGGCGACATCGTGGTCTTCCAGCCGACCACCGATTCGACGATCCCGTACGTGAAGCGCGTCGCCGCGATCGCTGGCGACACGATCGACCTCCGCGACGGCGACCTCTACGTGAACGGAACGAAGACCGACTACCCCGGCGCGCACGGCGTGACGACGCCGCAGTCCCCCGCGCTCGTCTTCCCGCTGACGGTGCCGGCCGACAACTTCTTCGCCCTCGGCGACAACCGCACCGCGTCGAGCGACTCGCGATCGTTCGGTCCACAGCCGGAGGATCGGATCATCGGGAAGGTCATCCTGCGGTTCTGGCCGTTCGACCGGCTGCGCTTCTTCGAGTGGTGATGCGCGCCGCTTAGCCGATCCGGCTCCCGAGCTCGCAGTCCGCGTCGGGCTCGAGCAGCGTGACGCGTTTGGCCCCGTCGATCGCGCCGAGCGTGAGGACCTCCGAATCGAACGACGCGATCCGCCGTGGCGGAAGGTTCGTGACGCAGACCACCAGCCGGCCTTGCAGCTGCTCCTTCGAGTACCAGGGGCGCACGGCGGCGGACGAGCGGCGCAGACCGTGCGGACCGAGATCGATCGTCAGCTTGTAGGACGGATTGCGGGCCGCCGGAAAGTCCTCGACCGCGACGACGCGGCCGACGCGCATCTCGACCCGATCGAAGTCGTCCATCGTCGCCATCGCGTCCGTATCATCGGACCCGTGGCCGACGTGTTCCACAGGCCGACCGGCTGGCGGATCGTGTCCGAACGACGGGTGTTCGAGATGACCTGGGATGACGGCCAGCGCTCGGAATACGCCTGGGAGCCCTTCCGCCGGGCATGCCCGTGTGCCTACTGCGCCGGCGAGGGCGCCTATAAAGGGAATGTCTCGGCGGACACGACGTTCACCGAGAAGCAGACCGAGCTGAAGGAGGTGTACGCGGTCGGGCGGTACGGGCTGACGCCTGAATGGGGCGACGGCCACGACACCGGCATCTACACGTTCAAGATGCTGCGCCGGGCCGCGGGACTCGAATGAAGTTCTTCACGAAGAAAGCCGACCTGCCACCCGGGAAGGCTGAGCGCGTGCCGCCGGGCCAGTACCTCACCGAGAAGTGGCCGGTCCTGCATTACGGGCCGGTGCCGACCTTCAACCCGAAGACCTGGGACCTGCGCGTCTTCGGCAAGGTGAAGAACGAGCTGCGGTGGACGTGGGACGAGTTCCAAGCGCTGGACAAGGAGCTCAACACCCAGGTGACCGCGGACATGCACTGCGTCACTACGTGGTCACGGCTTGACCAGAAGTGGGAAGGCGTGTCGTTCGCGAAGATCGTCGAGCTGGCGCAGCCGACCGACGAGGCGAAGTTCGTCATCGCGCACTCGGAGTACGGATTCACGGCGAACATCCCGATCGAGTACTGCCTGCGCGACGATTGCCTCGTCGCGCTCCGCGCGAACGGCGAGGCGCTGACCGCGGAGCACGGCCAGCCCGCGCGGCTCGTCGTCCCGCGGCTCTACGCGTGGAAGAGCGCGAAGTGGCTGCGGGGCATCGAGTTCTCGGCGAGCGACAAGCCCGGCTTCTGGGAGCGGAACGGCTACCACAACACCGGCGATCCGTGGAAAGAGGAGCGCTACTGGGGGGACGGCGACTAGCCCCAGGCCACTCCCGGCTCCGGCGCGTCCGGACCGTCGTAATGCACGGTGATGAATTTCAGCATCGCCGTCGCGTCGACGGTCTGAAGGTTCAACCGCCAGTCCCACGCGAGAACGGTGACCTTCGCGTCCTGCAGGGCGGCGTACGGCTCGAGCAGGACCTTCGTGTACTTGGTCTTCAGCGTGTCCGTGACGAATTGCTTGAGCTGCGCGACCTCGGCGCTCGAAAGGCCGTTGTACGCGATGACGATGCCGCCGTGCTCCAGGTTGTGGGTGGTCGCCTCGAACGGGAGCTGCGTGTCGTAGATCGCGGCCTTCACGGGCGCGGCCGGGGACGGCCAGTGGGTGCCCGAGGTCGGCGGGAGCGGCCCGGTGTAGGTGACCGGGGTACCAGGGTTCACGTGGCTGTGACCCTGATCGGTCTCCTTGACCCCGCGGGCGGGATCGTCGGCGGCGATCGTGCCGATCGTCGGGCCGGGCGACACGCTGGGCGACGGCGAGGCGAGTGACAGGGCACCGCTCTGCCGCAGGCCGAAGATGCCGAGGACCAGCAGGAGGATCACGCCCGCCCCGATGAGCAGACCGCGGCTGGCGCCACCGCCACCGCGCGACGGGTGGCCGCCGCGCTTTTCGCGCTGACGCTTGCGGAGCTCGCGTTCGCGCCGCTCGCGGCGCGTGGTGACACTCATCGGTTCGAGTCTACGGTCTCTAGACTCGAATGAAGATGAGCGTGCGGGTGCGATTCGCACCGTCTCCGACCGGGTCGCTGCACATCGGCAGCGTGCGCACGACCCTCTACAACTACTTCATGGCCCGCCAGAACGAGGGCGGGACCCTCATCCTCCGGATCGAGGACACGGACCAGGATCGGCTCGTGCCCGGCGCCATCGACAGCATCTACGACGGCCTGCACTGGATGGGCATCCGGTGGGACGAGGGACCTCGCGAGGGCGGCCCGTTCGGACCGTACGTGCAGTCCGAGCGGCTGCCGATCTATCAGGAGCACGCCGCCCGGTTGGTCGCCGACGCCGCCGCCTATTTCTGCTTCTGCACGCGGGAGCGGCTCGCGCAGATGCGCGCGGCGCAACAGGCCCGCGGCGAGATCACCCGCTACGACCGGCTCTGCCGCAGCATCCCCGCGGCCGAGGCCGCGCAGCGTGCGGCGAGCGAGCCGCACGTCGTGCGGTTGAAGGTCCCCGAAGATGGCACGATCGCGATCGACGATCTCGTGTACGGGCACGTCGAGTGGCCGCTGCGGTCGATCGAAGATCAGGTCCTCCTGAAGTCCGACGGCTTCCCCACATACCAGCTCGCCGTGGTCATCGACGACCACGTCATGCAGATCAGCCACGTCTTCCGCGGCGAAGACTGGCTGCCGTCTACCCCGAAGCATCTTCTCGTATACCGCGCGTTCGGCTGGGATGTGCCGCCGCACGCCCATCTGCCCAACGTGCTGGGCCCCGACGGAAAGAAGCTCGCGAAGCGCCACGGCGCGACGAAGGTCGAGGAGTTCCGCAAGGAGGGCTACCTGCCCGAGGCGATGACCAACTACCTCGCCCTCATCGGCTGGTCGTCCGGCACCGAGGAGGAGATCTTCACCCTCGACGAGCTCGTGCAGCGGTGGCGGATCGACCACGTGCAGAAGGCGGGCGGGAAGTGGGATCGCGACCGGCTGAACTTCTTCAATGGGCTCTGGATCCGCCGGCTTCCCGACGACGAGCTGCTCCGGCGGCTCGACCCGTTCCTGCCTGTCGAGTGGGACCGCTCGCGGGTGCGGCGAGTGGTGCCGCTGATCAAAGAGCGCATGCAGACCCTCGCCGAAGCGAAGGAGCAGATCGCGTTCCTGTTCACCGATCACCTGGAGCACGATCGCTCGATCCTCGTGCCGAAGAAGCGCGAGCCGCACGACACCGTCACGGCGCTCAGCCGCGTGACGGTCGCCCTGCGGTTCCTCGATCCGTTCACCGAGGACCGCGTCGAGCAGGCCATCGCCGCCGTCGCGGCGGACGTCGGGTGGTCGGTCCGGGACCTCACGATCGCGATGCGCGCGGCGATCACCGGACGGAAGGTCGGCCCACCGCTCTACGGATCGATCGTGCTGCTCGGCAAGGGCCCCAGCCTCGAGCGGCTCGAGGCCGCGCAGGAGCTGATCGGCTGAACCGGGCCTAGTCCCAGAAGCTCGACGCGGGAAGTTGCCGCTGCGCGCGGACGTTGCGCGGGCGGCCGGCGAGCGGCAGGACGAGGGTGAACGTGGCGCCGAGGCCGCGGCCCTGGCTCGCGGCCAGAAGATCCCCGCCGTGCGCCTCGGCGATGAGCTTGGCGAGGTAGAGCCCGAGGCCCATGCCCGGCACGTTCGCTGTGCGTGCGTCGCGGATGCGGCCGTACCGCGTGAACAGGACGTGCATGTCGTCCGGGCTCAGGCCGACGCCGTGATCCCGGACGGCGACCCGCGCCTCATCGGCCGTGGCCGAGACGTTCACCATGATCCCGGCGCTCGGTGGGGAGAACTTGAGCGCGTTCTGGAGCAGGTGGTCCAGGAGCTGCCGAAGCCGTTCGGGATCGGCCTGGACCTCGACCGGCGTGGATGGCGTGACGATCGTCGCGCGATCGTGCGCCACCCGCTGCTCGGTGATCTCGAGGACGAATGCGGCAAGATCCACCGGCACCATCGTCAGCGCCATCTTTCGCGTGTCCATCTGATCGAGCGTGAGGAGGTCGTTCGCGAGCCGGGTGAGCCCGCGGGCGTGGCGCCGGACCTGATCGAACGCCGCACCCTGCGCGCGGTCCAGCTTCATCGGGTCGGCGAGCAGCGGGACGGCGACATCGATGCTCACCACCGATTCGCGGAGCTGTACGGCCAGGATCATGCGGGCCTGCTCTCGGCGCAGCTCCTCGATGCGGAGGCGCTGCTCGCGCGCCCGCGCCGCGGACACCGCGATCGCGCTCCCGGCAAGGCCGGAAACGAGCACGGCGGCGCTGATCGATGTGCCGAGCGTGGGCGCCACCGCGAACGCCGCCAGGCTCCACCCGGCGGCGCCGGCGAGCGCGGCGGTCACGCCGATGCCCCGGCCGAGCCACCAGGCAGCCGCGATCGTCGCGAGGAACAGGAGGGGCGCGGTCTCGATCGAACCCGCCGAGAGCCACTTCACGCCGGCGCTGACTGCGAGCACGGCCGTGATCGCGATGACGAGGCCGATGCCCCGCGACGGCGGGAGGTGCGGGGGCTCGAGTGCCGGGACGGCGGGGAAATCCTCAGGAGCCGGAGCGCGCGGCGGCGCCGGGAGCTGGGTGTTCTCCGTCGACGCCCTGATGACCGTCACTCCCAGGTGATGCCGAAGAGCTCGTAGATCGGCTGCGGGGCCACGGCGTGCGCGTTGGCCTTGTGCGGGCCCGGGTCGGCGCTCGCGACGGTCGCGCTCCCGACCAGGCTCGCGACGACGATCATCGCGATGACGAAGGCACGACTGGCGCGGAACATGAGCCGACCGTCCACTGACTGCTACCGCGCGGTGAATCGCACGGCATCGACCGCGCGCTGGTAGATGGTGAGGTGCTCGAGCTCGCTCGTCGGCGCGACGTTGAGCTCCGCGACGAATGCCTCGACGACCTCAGGATCGAACTGCGTGCCGGCGCACGCCCGCAGCTCGGCCACGGCGGCTTCCGGCGTGACCGCGCGGCGGTACGGGCGAGGTGTGGTGATCGCCTCGTACGCGTCGGCGACCGCGATGATCTGCGCGGCGCGCGGGATCGCGTCGCCCTTCAGTCCGTTCGGGTAGCCCCGGCCATCGAAACGCTCGTGGTGCGCGAGGATGAGCGGGCGGATGTGATCGAGCTCCGGCATCTGCGCGAGGAGGCTCGCCCCGATGATCGGGTGGGCGCGGACCTCGGACCATTCGACGTCGGTGAGCCGTTCGGGCTTCAGCAGGATGCCGTCGGGGATGGCGATCTTCCCGAGGTCGTGGAACAGCGCGCCGAGCTGCACCGCGTCGATCGCGGCGCCGTCGAGCCCGAGGCGCTTCGCGACCGCGACCGAGCGGTAGATGGTCGCCGCGAGGTGTGCCGTGCCGGCGGCCGTCTTGGTCTCGAGGGAGCCGAGGAGCGCACCGACGATGGAGATGTGCGCTTCGGTCAGACGGGTGTTGGAACGCTCGAACAGCCCGTTGAGCTCGGCGAGCTTCGCGTTCTCCGCGCGCACGTCGTTCGATCGCGAGACATACACCTTGAACGAGTACCAGGCGACGCCGAGCGGCAGCACGAAGACCGCGGCGCCGAAGACGCCGAGGGCCTGGTACGCGAGCGCCAGGGCCGCGCCGTTGACCGCCGTCGCGAGGAAGTTCACCGGCATCCAGCTGAAGTTCTGGCGCCACACGGAGAAGAAGCTCGCGTCGGAGGTGAGGGCGATCACACCGGCGGTCAGTGTGGAGTTGACGAGGAAGTACACCGCGGCGGACACGGCGACGGCGAAGACCGTGGTCACCAGGTCGCCGGGTCCGACCTTGCCGCCGACGAGCCCGTACGTCATCGCGGCGAGGGTCGTCGAGATCGAGAGCTGGCCGAAGTTGAAGGCGGCCTTGCGCACCGGCTTCGGCTTCGGCGTGAAGGCGTTGACCGCGGCGACGACGACGTTCACCCAGAGTGCGACGCCGACGCCGAACAGGACGTACGCCGCGACCTTGATCGCGAACGACATCGAGATCGCGCTCGAGCGGAAGAGCATGACCGGATTGCGCTGGGCCACGGCCGCCAGTCCAAGGAGCAGAACGAACATGAGCGGGTCGAGGCTGGCGACCCGCACGCCGAGCGACGCCACTGTGAGACAGGCGACGCCGACTGCGACCACCAGGAAGATGTAGAGGTCCGCGAAGAGCTTCTTCATACCCATCCCGTCCTTGTCCATCTAGTCCACCAGGCTCCAGCCGCCTGGCGTGCTATCGGCGTGCGGCGCCGCGCTCTCCCAGGTCACGCCTTCCCAGCTCACGTCTTCCCAGGTGATGTCCTCCCAGGTGATGCTCTGCCAGTCGAACGCCTCCCAGGTGATGTCCTCCCATGTGATCCCGTCCCACGTGATGTCGGCCCACACCACGTCGCTCCACCTGATGCCGTTCGAGTCGACGCCGCCGTGGAATGACAGATCGCGCCACAGGATCGGCTGCCCGTAGAGCTTCGCGAAGACCTGCTCCGCGAACGCGGCGCTCGCCGGGTAGGCCGTGAACGGCGCGGCAGCCTGGGCCTTCGTCACCGCGGCGAACGCGTCGACGACGCCGGCACCCTGCTCGCTGGCTGGCACGTCACTGAGCGGCCGCGCGGTGGTCGTCAGCTGCGCCTTCACTTCTCGTGGCGTCGCGGACGGTCGCCGCTCGAGGTAGAGCGCCGCCACGCCCGAGACGATGGCCGCGGCCATCGACGTGCCCGACAGCGTGAAGTACTGCGACGTCTTGGCGCCCTTCGCGGTCATCCGCAGGTTCGGGTAGAGCGTGTCGAGCGTGCTGCCGGCGGCACGCAGGCCGACGACCCGGCGGCCCGGTGCCACGAGGTCGGGCTTCGCGATGCCGTCGAACGCCGTCGGCCCACGCGAGGACCACTTCGCGACGCTGTCGTCCTTGATACCGGCGGTGCCATTTGGGTCATCGGCCCCGGCGGTGATGACGAACGGGTCGGTCGCGGGCGTCGTGATGCTCGACGCTCCGGACGTTCCGTCGTTGCCGGCTGAGACGACGACCGCCAACCCGGAAAAGCTGAGCATCTCGACCGCCGAGGCGAGCAGGTCGTTCTGGTAGCTGCTGAGCGCCGCGCCGCCAAAGGAGAGGTTCGCGATCCGGATCGCGTAGGTCGACCGGTTGCGCAGGACCCACTGGAGCCCCGCGAAGACCGTCGAGAGCTTCGCGTGACCGGTCGCGTCGATCACGCGAACGCTCGCGATGTTCGCCTGCGGCGCGACCCCGGTCCACTGCCCGTTGGAGGCCGCGCCGTCGCCGGCGATGAGGCCGGCGACGTGGGTGCCGTGACCGCCGGGGTCGCCGGTCGACCCTTCGCCCGTCAGATCGACGCGCGCGACGATCCGGCCGGCGAGGTCCGGGTGGTCGGCGACACCGCTGTCGATGACGGCTACGGTGACGCCCTTGCCCGAGAGGCCCTTCGCACCCCAGACCGCCGGAGCCTTCACGGTCTCGATCGCCGCGTCGGCCACGGCCTTCGCGGCGTCGTCGGCGTTCCAGGACGCGGTGAAGCGCTCATCACGGACGACCCGATCCACGAGAGCGCTCTGCGAGAGAGCGGCGATCTGCGATCCGCGGAGCGCGCCCGATGCGCCGCCGACGATCGCGAGCGACCGGCGCGAGCCGCCCGACGCCGACAGCGCGGTCTCGGCCTTCGTCATGCGGGATTCGCTGTCGCTGCGGTCGCCGGTCGTGGTTCCGCTCGGTGCGAACACGGAGCTGGCCGTGTCGGCGGCGCCTGATGCACCGCGGACGATCACCTGGAAGTACGCGTCGGGGTGCGCCCTCGCGTCGGCGAGAAGAGCGGGGTCCACATTCGAGGGGCCGCTCTTCGAGTCGGCGGCGAGCGGGGTCGCGCCGAGGAACAGCGTGGCGGCGAGCGCACCGGCGACCCAGCGCGCGATGAGCCTTGAACCCACCCGGACCACCCTCCGCGACCTCCCCTGGTCGACGCACTGTGTTGTACCGAGCGGCCTAGCCCGGGGGACACCCCGTTCGGGGGATTCGGGTCAGCCGAGACGGGTCTGTGACCGGGTCCTACGCCGACCGATGGAGGTCCCTCATCAAATCGGATGAGCGACACGAGGCCAGGGTCGCCTTAGCGGTTCCGCTCCGACCGAACGAAGAAGAACGTGCCGACGACGAGGCACACGGCGAACGCCGGCACGATGATCGCGAGATTCGCCGCCGGATCCTGGAGGACGACGTGCGAGTAGTCCGGCGACCCGACGTAGAAGACGCCGCGCACGAAGTCCACCGCGTACCGCAGCGGCGCAATGCGCGAGGCGATCTCCAGGTACCACGGCATCACCTGGATCGGGGTGAACACGCCGGCGAGAAAGAACTGCGGCAAGAAGATGAACGGGAAGACCTGGTTCGCCGCACGCTGGTTGTTCAGGAACGCCAACACGAGCACGCCGAACGCGCCGCCGAAGAACGCGACGACGAGGCCGGTGCCGATGAGCGCGACGAGCTGCGTGAGCGAGATGCTGATCCCGATCACGAGGCCGAATGCGATGATCGCAAGCGCCTGCGGCAGGGCGACGAGCGTCTCCCCGAGGATGCGCCCGGCGATGATCGTGTACCGCGAGACCGGAGCGATGAACAGCTCCTGACTGAAGTCGTTCTCGCGATCGATGACCAGCGAGATCATCCCCATGGCCGTGCTCTGGAACAGCGTCTGCGCGTACACGCCCGTGAACGTGAGGGTCAGGAAGTCGAAACCCGGCGCGCGGCCGAAGTTCGCGGACAGCGTCCCGCCGAGCGCACCGATGAAGATGAACGGGAAGATGACCGTGGTGATGAGCCGCGCACGGTCGCGCAGCAGCTTCGTGAGGTCGCGCTGGGCGAGCGCGAGGACCGAGTGGAGCTCGCCTGAGGCGATCACGAGCGCGCCAGGACCTTGATGTACGCGTCCTCCAGCGAGGGGGCGACCGTGCGGACGGTCGTGAGCGGCGTGTCGATCGACTTGAGCAGGGCGTGCGCGCCCAGGCGGTCGAGCGGGATCTCGAACAGCGGGTTCTCGCGGTACGTCACGCCGCGCACGTCGAGCTCGCGGCGCAGGGCGTCGCGGTCCGCGGCGTCCACGACGAGATACTCGTGCGTGAGGTCGCGCTTCACGCCCGCGGGGCTGCCCTCCGCGACGATCTTGCCCTTATCGAGGATGCAGATCCGGTCCGCATCCTCGGCCTCGTCGAGGTAGTGCGTCGTGAGGAAGACCGTGGCGCTCGTCTCGGCCCGCACGTCGCGGAGGTAGTCCCAGAGCGCGCGCCGGCTCGGCGCATCGAGTCCGGCGGTCGGCTCGTCGAGGAACAGGACGCGCGGCCGGTGCATGAGGCTGCGGACGATCTCGAGCTTGCGCTTCATGCCACCCGAGAACGTCTTCACCGGCTTGAACATCTCGCCCTCGATGCCGAGGATGGCCGCGAGCTCGCGGACCCGATCGCGATATGCGATCGGCATGAGCGGGAAGAACGGTCGGTACGGGAACAGCCCGTAGAGGATCGCGTGCAGCCGCACGTTCTCCTCCGCGGTGAGGTTCAGGTCGAGGCTCGGCTTCTGGAAGATGATCCCGACCGCGCGCCGCACGCCGTTCGCGTCGGACGCGAGATCGCATCCGCCGATGACCGCTGTGCCGGACGTCGGAGCCAGCGTCGTCGTGAGGATCGAGATCGTCGTGGTCTTGCCGGCGCCGTTCGGACCGAGGAGGGCGAACAGCTCCCCCGCCCG
>Ga0310811_10010997_pt1 | contig 11709 bp, 11 predicted proteins | sample YCmetagenome_FD_207642 | JGI IMG/M metagenome (GOLD analysis project Ga0310811, IMG submission 207642) | Soil microbial communities from experimental microcosm in Duke University, North Carolina, United States - YC | ecosystem: Engineered > Artificial ecosystem > Soil microcosm > Unclassified ...
TCCGTATTTACCTTCGCGTCCTTCGCGACCTTCTGTAAATCGTATTCCTCTCCGATGAAGCGCCTTCGTATCACGCATCTCACCGAGTACCGCTACCATCAGCCCGTGACCTTCGGGCCGCATCGCGCGTTCATGCGTCCCCGCGAGGGACACGACGTCCACATCCAGGGGTCGCTGCTCGAGATCTCGCCCAAGGCGAATGTCCGGTGGTTCCGCGACATGTACGGAAACTCGATCGCCGTCCTGGAATTCTCCGAACCCGGGAACGTCCTGCGCGTCTTCAGCGAGCTGGATGTCGCGCACTACGACGAAAACCCGCTCGATTTCATCATCGATCCCGGGGCGGTCGCCTATCCCTTTCGCTACCCGATGGACGAGCAGGCCGAGCTGATCCCCTACCGGCTCTCCGCCTACCCGCGCGATGGAGACGACCTCAAGAACTGGCTCCTGCAATTCTACAAGCCCGGGCAGCTCATCGGCACCTTCGACCTGCTGCTCGGCCTGAACACGGCGATCTTCAACTCCTTCAGCTACAACCGGCGCGAGGAGACCGGTGTCCAGAGCCCGGCGACGACCCTGCGCTGGGGCACGGGCTCCTGCCGCGATTTTGCCACGCTCATGATGGAAGCGGCCCGGCACTGGGGCTTCGGCGCACGCTTCGTCAGCGGCTATCTCCAGACCCCGCTCGGCACGAATCAACACGGCGCCACGCATGCGTGGACCGAAATCTACATCCCCGGGGCGGGCTGGCGCGGATTCGACCCGACCAACAACTGCCTCGTCGGCGCGCAGCACGTCTCCGTCGCCGTCGCCCGCGATCCCGAGAAGGTCGCCCCGGTGAGCGGCTCCTGGAAAGGGCCGTCCGGAGCGTTCTCGGAGCTGCACGTCGACGTGCAGGTCACACTGCTTTGAGCCCATTCGAGCTGGGCGGAAACGGGCAGCGGGCCTTCAACAGCGCCGCCCGCCTCGCCTTTCGCACGATCTTCCGGATCGAGGCCCGGGTCCGGATGGAGCATCTCGCGCCCATCCCGAAAACGGGACCGCTGATCCTGGCGTCGAACCACATCAGCCACTTCGACCCGCCGCTCCTCGGCTCCTTTTTCCCGCGGCACGTGGACTGGATGGCCATGGAGGAGCTTTTTCGAAATGCGCGCTTTGCCCGCGCGCTCGCCCTCACCGGCGCCTTCCCGGTCAACCGCGACGGCACCGATCGCACCGCGCTGCGCACCGCCGCCCGCCACCTCAAGGCCGGGCGCGTGGTCGGCATTTTTCCGGAAGGCGGCCTCCGCGCCGGGGAGACATCCATCCTGGAAGGCGCGCCGATGCGCCCCGGCCTCGCCGCGCTTTCACTCATCGCCTCCGCCCCGGTACTGCCCGCCGTGATCGCCGGCACCGACCGCTTTTATCACCGGAAGAACTGGATCCCCGGCAAACGCCCACCGGTCTGGATCGTCACCGGCGCGCCGATCGCTCCTGAGGGAGAGCGCTCCGCGTTGCACGACCGGATCGCGACCGCGTTCATCGACTTGAAGAAATATCTACTCTCACGACCCGGCTTCGCTCCCGAGGACCTGCCCCAGACACCCCAGGCCCGCAAGGGCGAAGATCCCTACGCCGCACCGTGAAAACTTTCCTCGAACGCTCCGCGGCAGCCGCGATGGACAGCGTGATGTGCGCGATGATGAATCGCGTGCAATGGCGGCTCCGCGATCAGGCCTGCACCCGCGAGGAATTTCTGGCCTACCTCGCCGCCTGCGAGCCGCATACGCGGGAGGCATACTACGAGTTCAACGAGGGGGCCATTCCCGAGCCGAAGGACAACTCCGGCATCGTCACGCTCGAGTGGCCCTCGCCGATCGCGTCCGGCCATCCCGAGAACGATACCGCCCGCGCGCTCTGGTTCATCGGCCCGGGCGGGCCGTCCGCGCCCACGGCGGTCGTCCTGCACGCCCTCATGTCCGCCAGCGACGTGGGCTACCGCAAGCTCGCCCGGTGGTTTCACGAGCGCGGCTGGAACATGATCTTCCCCCACCTGCCGTTCCACTACTCGCGCAAGCTCCACGGCCATCCTAATGGCGCACACGCCGTCACCGCCAATCTCCCTCTCGTCGCCGAGACCCTGCGCCAGAGCGTCGTCGAGAACCGGCAGCTGCTCGCCTTTCTCCGCGCCCGAGGCTGCGAGGACTTCGGCCTCCTCGGCACCAGCTACGGGGGCTGGGTCGGTTCCCTGTTGAGCTTCGTCGAAGCCGACTTTCGCTTCCTGACCTTGATCCAGCCGATCATCGACGTGGAGCACGTCACTTGGGAGAGCCCCGCCGCCGCGGCCATCCGCCGGATCCTGGCCATCCAGGGCATCGTGGAGGGAGAGGGTGTCCGCCACGCTCACCTCAGCTCGCCGCTGCACGGCCAGCCACTCACGCCGGCCGAGCGCATCACGCTCATCGCCGGACGCTACGACACAGTCGCTCCGCCCACGGAGTTGCGGGAACTGGCCGAAGTCTGGCAGGGATCGCGTTTCATCGAAGTCCGGCAGGGACACTTCGGCTATGCCGCCATGCGCGAAGCCAAACGCAGCATCGAGCCATGGCTCGACATATCTACTGCCCGACGATCGTAAACGAGTAGTCGACCTCGAGCTTGTTCCCCGCGAGAGCCCCGGCAACATCCTTGGGGATCGGTGGAATTTCCGCTTCGATAACCGCGCGCACACTGCAGCTCGCGAGGCTTTCATTCGAGGAGTTGTTCAAGACCTTCACGCCCTCGACCTTGCCATCCGCGTTCACCACGAAACGCAACTGCACGGTGCCGACATTCACGAGATCCAGCACTTCCTGGATGTAATAGTACCAGCGCGAGCCGATGGCATCGGAGATCATCTTCTTGTACCGCCCCAGCGGGGTGGCCACCGCGTTCATCGAGGCCGGGCCGCGATTCGAGATTCCCCCGGTCAACCGCGTCACGCGCTGCTGGGGCTGGTAGCCGGGAGGCTGAGGCCGCGAAGGAGGGCTCGGCTTCTCGGGCTTTTTGGGTTCCTCCTTCGTCTCGGGCGGTTTGGGCTTCGGGCGCGAGGGATCGAGCATCGCGAGTTCCGAATCCTCCGGGCGCGGCGTCGGTCTCGGGGTCGGAGTGGCCTTTGCCTCCTTCACCTTCTTGTCCTCCTCGGGCGGCGGAGTCGGCTGAGGCTTGGGTTTCTCCTGCTGCTCCTTGGTCACCTGCGCCTGGCGTGGGGGAGAGGCCGGTGAGGGCTGTGACGGCTGCCTGGTGGGACCAAGGCTCAAATTTTGCGCCTGCAAGGTGACCTCCGGCGACTTCTCCCCCTCGAGCGTCGGCACCTGGTCGGTCGACTTCGGCGGGAGAGCGCTGGCGGCGAGGGAATTCTGATCCGACTCGAAGTCCGCATGCTCCGGCGCCTTCTTGCTCACGGTGTTCGGCGAGCTCTCGATGAATTCTTTCTGCGGCGGTTTCGGAGGCTCGGGCGGCGGGATGATGGTGAGTTCCACCGGCTCCGGCTTCGGCGGAGGGGCTGGCTTTTTCAAAGCCGGCTTCATCGAGAGGAAGATCAAGACCGCGAGCAGAATCGCCAGATGAATGAGCAGCGACACGGCCAGTGCCGTGGCGACTCGTCTCTGTTCTTTTTTGCGATCCTCCCGAAGGGTCATGTCACTCGCCCGGGAGCGTCTTCGAAACACGGGCGTGGTGGAAGAGATATTGCTGCACGTAACCCGCGTAGGCTCCAAATCGTTCGCGCGAAAACGTCTCCAGTTCCTCCAAAGACCCCTCGCCATTCATCGAACGGGCGACCCGGGCAATCCAGACGTCCACCGGCACGGCATCGAGCCGCTCATAGGCGAAAAGCAGCACGCAATTCGCAATCTTGCGCCCCACTCCCGGCAGCCGGCACAGCTCCTCCATCGCTTTTCCCGTCTCCAACCCGGCGAGCGCCTCGAGATCGACCCGACCGTCAGCGATCCATTGCGCGGTCTTCTTGAGATTTGGCGCCCTGAAGCCGAGCCCGCAGGCACGCAGCTCGGTCTCGTCCGCCCGCGCCAGCACCCCCGCCGCCGGATAGGCGGAAAGAGGAAACTTCTCCACCCGCTCGCCGAATCGCTCCCGGAGCGCCAGCGACATCGCGCGGATGTGGCTGACCTTCTTCATCGCGCTGGTCAAAAACGTCGCCAGACATTCCCAATGCGGCTGGCGGATCACCCGCAAGCCGCGATAGGCCTCGAGCGCCGCGAGCGAAAAAGCATCCTCCGGGAACGTCGCGTAGATCTCCGCCAATGGATGATCGAGGGCAAAATAGCGCGTGACCGCCTTCGCATTGCCCCGGGAGATATGCAGCTCCGCGCCTCGCTGCTCCACGCGCACCGGCTGATTCCCGATCAATCCCAGCCATGCGTCGCCATCCGGCGTCCAATGAAAAACCTGGCCGCTCTCGAGCGTGAGCCGAAGGTCGAACTCCGGCGCCGCGACCACCTTCATCGAATGAAATAGCTCAGATTCTCGAGCTCGAAGGCCAGGTTGACGTTGTTGACCATCACCTTCGCCGGCACATGCAGGATGATGGGCGCAAAATTCAAGATCGCCTGGATGCCCGCGTTAACGAGGTTGTTGCACATCTCCTGGGCGACCGTGCCGGGCACACAGAGAATGGCCATCTTCACTCCGTGATCGGTGACAAATTTCCCCATCCGGGAGAGCGGAAAAACCGGGGCCTTCACCTCCCGCGCGCGCTTTTTCGGCTGGGCGTCGAACGCCGCCGCGATTTCGAAGCCTTCCTTCGCAAAACCCTCCTCGTAGCGAAGGAGCGCGGAGCCGAGATTCCCCGCGCCGACCAGGATCACCGGCTGCAGGCTCGTGCGCCCGAGGGCGTCCGTCAGGCGGCTCCGCAGCACCGTGACATCGTAGCCGAGGCCACGCTTCCCGAGCTGCCCGCAATAGCCGAGATCCTTGCGCAGCTGGGTGGGCTTGACCCCCGCCACCCGGGCCAGCGCCTCCGAAGAAACCGTCCTTGCTTCCGCGTCGAGCAGGCGCTCGAGGCACCGCTTGTAGAGGGAGAGACGGTAGACGGCCTTCCGGGGGATGGGCTCCTTCATGACTTTGTGAAAAGGAGCAATGTTTTCCGTAGATTGTCAACCCGCCCCGCCAGAAAGCGGGGCCCCGGTCACAGAATCGCGGGATCGCCGTAGAGCGTGAAATTCCGGGCCTCGGTGATCCGCACATCCATCACCTGCCCGACGTGCCGGGGATCGCCCTCGAAGACGACGATCTTATTCGTCCGGGTGCGGCCAGTCAGCCGGTCGGGGTTGTAACGGCTGGCCCCCTCGCAAAGAATCTCCATCCGGCGGCCCACGCAGTCAGCCAGCTTCCGGCGCGCGGCGGCATTCACCACGTCGAGCAGCTCCTGATTGCGGGCGTCCTTCACCGCCTCGGGCAACTGGCCGTCCATGGTCGCAGCGGGCGTGTCTCGACGCGGCGAGTAGCGGAAGACAAAGGCATTATCGAACTGGATCTCCTCGACGAGCGCCCGGGTCGCGGCAAAGTCCTCATCCGTCTCCCCGGGAAACCCGACGATGATGTCCGTCGTGATCGCGATGCCCTCGCGAGCGGCGCGCAGCTTCTCGACGAGGCGCAGGAACTGTTCGCGGGTGTAGGCGCGGTGCATGCGCTTGAGGATGGCGTTCGAGCCCGATTGCAGCGGCAGGTGCACGTGCTCCATGAGCCGCGGGAGCCGCTCGAGCGCGTCCACGAGATCGTCCCGATAGCCGATGGGATGCGGCGAGGTGAAGCGCAGGCGCTCCAGCCCCGGCACGTCATGCACCGCATCGAGCAGCTGCACAAAGGGGCTCTTCCCGTCGACCTTGGCGAACTCGTGGCGGCCGTAGAGGTTCACGATCTGCCCGAGCAGCGTGACCTCCTTCACCCCACGGGCGACGAGGCCGCGCACCTCGTCGACAATCTCCCCGATGGGTCGAGAGCGTTCCGCCCCACGGGTGGAAGGCACGATGCAGAAGGTGCAGTGCATGTTGCAGCCCTGCATGATCGAAACGAAGGCCGAGGTCTGCGCCTCACGCAGGGTGTGCTCGCGAATCGTATTCTGCGAATCGGGCTCCTCGTCCGTGTCGACGATGGCCAGCCGCTGATCATCGATCAGCGCCTCGAGGCGCTTGCGCAGGAGATCGTCCACGTAGTCCGCGACGCGGTGGAATTTTTGCGTACCCACGACGAGATCCACCGGCACGGCGGACTCCACCAGCTCCGCGCCGCGGCTCTGCGCCATGCAGCCGAGATAGCCAAAAACGAGATGCGGCCTTTTTTTCCGCAGCTTCTGGAGCATGCCCATCTTGCCGATCGCCTTCTGCTCGGCCATGTCGCGCACGCTGCAGGTATTCAGCAGGATGACGTCGGCATCCGTCTCGTCCGAGGTGAGCCGATAGCCGCGCGCAGCCAGGGTCTGCGCGACATGGTCGGAGTCGCGCTCGTTCATCTGGCAGCCGTAAGTCTTGATGTAAACGGCTGGCTTGCTGGGCAAGAGACTGGGCATTGGCAAACGGCCACGTTACACCGCGATCGGCCCGATATCCAGCGGTCATCCGTTCCCGAAAAAAACCTCTTGTCCACCGGCAATGCGACTGGAAGGTTTGCCCCGATGGCCTCTCTCTCTCCTGCCCAACTCGGCTATGTCATGCCCGCCGAATGGGAACCCCACGAAGCCACCTGGCTCTCGTGGCCGCACCGCACGGGCGTTAGTTTTCCCGATAGTTACCAGCGCGTCATTCCCACGTTCGTGAAGATGGCGCAGGCGCTGGCCGAGTCCGAAATCGTCCGCATCAACGTCAAGGACGCCGCGCAGGAGGCCGAGGTCCGCAAGCTCCTGAGCAAGCTGCCTCCCGAGCGGCTGGAGCTGTTCCACATCCCGACGAACGAACCCTGGTGCCGCGACCACGGCCCAATCTTCCTGCGCCGCAAGGAAAAGCCGCAGCTCGCGATCGTCGATTTCGGATACAATGCCTGGGGCTGGAAATACCCGCCCTGCGACGACGACGACGACGTTCCGACCTCCGTCGGCAAACACCTCGGAATCGAAGTTTTCGATTGCGGCGATTTCGTCCTCGAGGGCGGATCGATCGACGTGAACGGCGAGGGCGCCCTGATCACCACCGAGAGCTGCCTGCTGAACCCGAATCGAAACCCCGACCTCAACCGGGAGGAGATCGAGACCAACCTGCGCGACTGGCTGGGCGTGAAGACCATCGTCTGGCTCGGCGACGGGATCGAGGGCGACGATACCGACGGGCACGTGGACGACCTCACCCGATTCGTCGCGCCGAATACCGTGGTGACGGTCGTCGAGGAGGATGAAACCGACTCCAACTACGAGGCCCTGCAGACGAATCTCGAGCGGCTGCGCGCCGTGACCCTGCGCAAGGACGAGCCGCTGGAGATCCGCGTGCTCCCCATGCCGTCGAAGATCGTACGCGACGGACAGCGCCTGCCGGCGAGCTATGCGAATTTCTACATCGCCAACGAAGTCGTGCTGCTGCCGGTCTTCGGCGAGACGAACGACGCGTGGGCGGAGTCCGTCCTCAAGGAACTCTTTCCCACCCGCAGGATCGTCCCGATCGACACCCGGGAGCTGATCTGGGGGCTCGGAGCCTTCCACTGCCTCACGCAGCAACAGCCGAAGGCCTGAGATGGATCAGTTCCTTAATGAGCTGCAGGCGAATCCCGCCTATCGCCACCTGCTCATTAACCATCTGCCGATCATCGGCCTGGCCGCCGGCACCCTTGCCCTCTTCATCGCGCTTTTCATGCGCCAGAGGGCCGCGCACGTGCCGGCGCTGATCGTCATCCTCGTGATGGCGGCCTCCGCCGTCCCGGTGCACAAGACCGGCTCGCTCGCCTACAAATCCGTGCGCCACATCGCCGACGACGCCGGCGCGGACTGGCTCGACCTGCACTCCGACCGCGCCGACCAGGGCATGCCGGCTTTCTACATCCTGACCGGGCTCGCGCTCGCCGCCCTGGTGGTGCCCTACAAATGGCCGCGGACCAGCCTGCCACTCTCCATCCTGGTCCTGCTCGGCTCGATCGCCTGCATCGGCGTGGGAGGCTGGATCGCCCAGGCGGGAGGGCCGATCATGCACCCCGAGCTGCGGCCTGCGGCGGCGGCAAATCCCCAGAATGCCCCCCTGCCGGATACGCCCTGACTGCATTTTCCACTTGCCCTCCGCGCGAAAGCCTGCATTATTGCCGGTTCCTTATGGCTAAGACATCATGGCTTGAACGAGACAAGCGCAAGCGGAAGACCGTGGCAAAATACGCGGAGCTCCGTGCTGAACTGAAGGCCCGCGGCGACTACATCGGGCTTTCGCAGCTTCCTCGTGACGCGAGCCCCACCCGACTCACGAACCGTTGCAAGATCTCCGGGCGCCGCCGCGCCTACCTGCGCCGTTTCCAAATCTCCCGTATCACCTTCCGCGAACTCGCTTCCGCAGGGCTCATCCCCGGCGTCACGAAGTCGAGCTGGTAAAAATCGCGAAGCCAGCCCGGCTGCCTGACGGCAGCGGCTGGCGCGCCGATCGGCCCGGGAGAGAAATACTGCCCATGCCGATTTACGAATACGAACTCCAGGACGGGGATTGCAAAATCTGCGGCGGTCGCTTCGAGCTCCGCCGCCCGATGGATCGCGATCCTCTGAAGGCTTGCCCCCTCTGCAAAAAGCCAGTTCGAAAAGTCGTCTCCGCCGCCAATACGTTAAAGGCGTCGAAACCACCGTCCATTTCCGACACGAAGAGCGCGGGATTTCAAGTCTTCAAGAGACGGGACGAAGGCGTTTATGAAAAACAATAGGGTCACGGACCCGGCCAGCCCCCTGCCGAAACCGTGAATGGAATGAATTTGTTTCCGAATATACTGGCGGTCGCCGAAGGCAGCGCCCAGATCGCCGTCCATTGGGACGATCCAAGCATCATCGCGCTCAAGCTTTTCGCGATCCTGCTGCTCGTCCTGCTGAACGGCTTCTTCGTCGCGTCCGAATTCGCCCTCGTCAAGGTGCGGGCGAGCCAGCTCGAGGCCCTGGTCGACCAGGGAGTGCGCGGAGCCCGCGCCGCCCGGCACGCCGCCCAGCACCTGGATGCCTATCTTTCCGCGACCCAGCTCGGGATCACCCTGGCCAGCCTCGGTCTGGGCTGGCTCGGCGAGCCGTTCCTGGCCGCGATGCTGGAGCCGTTTTTCGTCAAGGTCGGCCTGACCTCGACCACCCTAATCCACGCGATCTCCTTCGCGATCGCGTTCACGCTCATCACGGTGATGCACATCGTCTTCGGTGAGCTGGCGCCGAAATCGCTCGCGATTCGCAAGGCCGCCGGGATCAGCCTGGCCGTCGCCGCGCCGCTGGGCCTGTTCTACTCGTTGTTCCGCCCCTTCATTCTTTTGCTCAACGGCTTCGCGAACTGGTTCCTCCGCAAAGCCCTGCGGATCGAGCCCTGCGGCGAATCCGAGCTGTCGCACAGCGAGGAGGAGTTGCGCCTGATCCTTTCGGAAAGCCAGAAGGCCGACGAGGTCACCGCGCTCGGCAAGGAGATCGTCATCAACGCGCTCGACCTCAAGCATCGCATCGCCCGCGACATCATGACCCCGCGCGGTGACGTCGTGTACCTGGATATCGAGGACACCTTCGAAAATCAGATCGCCACGGCCATCGAGTCGCAGCACACCCGTTTCCCGCTGTGCCGCGAGCATCTGGACGACGCCTTCGGCCTCGTGCACATCAAGGATCTCCTGACCCTGGTCCACGAAGGCAAAAAGGATCTCCAGCCCATCCGCCGCGAGCTTTTGCACGTTTCGGAGATGATGCCGCTCGAGAAACTGCTGCGCCTGTTTCTCACCAAGCACGCGCACCTCGCGGTGGCGGTGGACGAATACGGCGGCGCGGTCGGCATCGTCACGCTCGACAATGTGATCGAAGAGCTCGTGGGCGCGATCCAGGACGAATTCGACACGGCCGAGGACGAATACCAGCACATCGGGGAGAGCGAGTTCGAGATCGAGGGCACCCACGCGCTGTACGAGCTCGAGGACAAGCTCGATCATAAATTCGGCGACACCGAGGTCACGACGATCGGCGGTTTCATCACGTCGGAGCTGGGGCACCTCCCCGTCAAAGGCGAGACCACCCGCATCGGCGAGTGGGTCGCAACGGTCACCGACTCCGACGGCCGCCGCGTGCTGCGAGTCCACCTGAAGAAGGATCCCGCCCCAGCCCTCGACGAGAATGAGAAAGATCTCGAGAGCAGGAAGGCCTGAGCCGCTTGCCACCCGCGGGCGGGGCGCTAGATTAGTGCCACCATGCACGACATCCGCCATAGCGAGCTCGCCCACGTCCTCGTCAGCCACTCGACCGCGCTCAAGGCCGGGGAACGCGTCCTGATCGACGCCTTCGACATCCCCGACGAATTCGTGGTCGCCCTCGTTCGCGCGGTGCGCGCCGCCAAAGGCGTGCCCTTCGTCCAGATCCACCATGCGCGCATCAGCCGCGAGCTGGCGATGGAGGTCACCGAGACACAGCTCGACATCAGCACGCCGCTGGAGCTGGCGCGGATGAAGAAGATGGATGCCTACATCGCGATCCGCGGCAGCCACAACATCACCGAGATGTCCGACGTGCCGGACGATCGCATGCAGCTCCTGATGGGCAAGATGCGCCCGGTGCTCGACTGGCGGATCAACAAGACGAAGTGGGTCGTGCTCCGCTGGCCAACCCCCGCGATGGCCCAGCAGGCGCAGCAAAGCACCGAGGCCTTCGAGGATTTCTACTTCAAGGTCTGCACCCTCGACTACTCCCGCATGGTGCCCGGCATGAATGCGCTCAAGGAGCTCATGGACAAGACCGACCGGGTTCACCTGAAAGGCCCGGGCACCGATCTGCGCTTCAGCATCAAGGGCATCGGCGCGGTCTGCTGCGGCGGCGACCGCAACATCCCGGACGGCGAGGTTTTCACGGCGCCGGTGCGCGACAGCGTCGAGGGTGAAGTCACCTACAACGCACCCACGATCTACCAGGGCATCGCCTTCGAAAACATCCGCCTGGCCTTCGCCAAGGGACGCATCGTCGATGCCACGGGCAGCAATACCGAGGCGCTCAACCGGATCCTCGATAGCGACCCCGGAGCCCGGTACATCGGCGAGTTCGCGATCGGCTTCAATCCGTACATCCTGCACCCGATGCGGGACATCCTCTTCGACGAGAAGATCGCCGGCTCGTTCCATTTCACGCCCGGCCAGGCCTACTCGGTCGGAGGAAACGGCAACAAGAGCCGCATCCATTGGGACATGGTCAACATCCAGCGGCCCGACTACGGCGGTGGCGAAATCTGGTTCGACGGGAAGCTCATCCGCAAGGACGGACTTTTCGTCCTGCCCGCACTGAAGAAGTTGAACCCGGACTACCTCGCGAAATAGCGGGGGACGTCCTGGTAGTCATTCCATCGGGAGGGTGCGGCTCCCGCCGAGCCGGCTTCTCTACGAATTAGTGGCCGTCGCCGACGCGGAGGGGGACGAAAGGCAAAAAGTCGGCTCGGCGGGAGCCTCGCCCTTGTATGCCGGAAATGAGCTACGTTCGGGGCGTTGAAAGCAAAAACGCTCTCAGCCAACCAAAAAGCAAAGGGGCTGTTGCAACAGCCCCTTTGCCACCGCGCCGAAGGCTGC
>Ga0310811_10010998_pt1 | contig 11709 bp, 6 predicted proteins | sample YCmetagenome_FD_207642 | JGI IMG/M metagenome (GOLD analysis project Ga0310811, IMG submission 207642) | Soil microbial communities from experimental microcosm in Duke University, North Carolina, United States - YC | ecosystem: Engineered > Artificial ecosystem > Soil microcosm > Unclassified ...
CGTGTACACCAGCAGTCCACCGAAGAGCGCATCGTCGATATGAAAGCTCTCATGCAGGATCCCCGCAATCACCAGCGTGAAGATCAGCGTAGGCACCAGCGCAACCGAAACCCGCATCCCGCTTCTCGCGCTTCGCCCCGCGAAAAATCGGCACCCCACCCAATCTTTTGCAATCCGGATCGGAAGCACCATCACCGACATCCCCAATCCATAGAGCAGCGACTTCAGCACCAGGGCATTCGCCGGTACCTCCAGTCCTTCCCTGAAGAAATAAAACGGCACAAAGAACGACGCGAACAACCGCACCGCGTTCAGGTTCTCATCGGAGGCCAGCGTTGCCATACGCTTCCGCAGCCGCCCCGCCACAAAGCCCGCCACGAACGAACCCACCAGCACATGCACGCCGATGCCCTGGCTGATTACCCCGCAGATAACCGCCACCATCACCAGAAGCGAAAACTCCGATCCCGGCGCATGCGGAACGATGTACTTGCCCAGCGCCAGAAAAAGAAGCGGCGTAAGCACAATCAGCAATACGAGAATACCGCTCGAGACGGCCAGCATCCGGAGCGAGTCCGCCTGCGACACGACAAACAGCACCAGCAGGGCCGCAATCTCACCCGCAATCGCATTGATTGAGACCAGCTTCTGTTCCTCACCATCCAGTCCCGAGTGCGGCAATGTATCCAGAATGAAGCCCGTCGACGGTGTAAACAGCCCCAGCGACAACAAAGCTGCCGTCTGCCATGACATGTGCAGCATTCGCATCGCAATCCACGTACCGCCAAGCAGGAAAGCTCCGCTCACCGCAAGATACGTTACCAGTCGCGGAACCTGCCGTCGCAGCTCCACGAGATCGACCTCAAGGCCCGCAAACAGAAACAGAGACGCAATTCCCAGCGTCGCCAACACTGGCATCGCACTGTCCTTCCCTACATTCGGAAAGTACAGCGACACCACAATCCCCAACACCACGCACGTCAGCGGAGCAGGCACACGAAAGCGCTGCAACGCGCGAGGAATCACCAGAAGTCCAAAGACAAAGCCAAGGTAAATCAGCGCGCCACTGGAGATGTTCATCGTGCCTCACTCCGGAGCCAATATGCGGCAGTCTTCTTTGTATCGGGGATCCTGTGACGGGAGAATACCACCAATGCCCATTCCACGGCTCTCAAACTCGCAGATCCGAATAGATTCCTCGAATCAATTACTTCCCGCACCCGAAACATCTACATCGATCCCCTCGCGTACCCCGCTTCTCAGCCACACCGTTTTTCCTATTGACAATCTATAGGAGAAGCCTCACCCTCCCTATAGCCTTTCTATAGGAAGAAATCGTGAGCGCGAAACAGACCAATCTTCTCCAGGGAACCCTCGACCTCCTCATCCTCAAGGCGCTCGGTGCCGGAGAGCTGCACGGCCTCGGAATCTCCCGCCGCATCGAACAGATCACGCACGGAACCTTTCTCGTCAAACCTGGCTCGCTCTTTCCCGCACTCCATCGCATGGAAGAGGCGGGTTGGCTGAGCTCCTTCTGGGGCGACTCCGAAAACAATCGCCGCGCAAAGTTCTACCGGCTCACCAAAGCCGGAAAAGGCCAGCTCGAAGTCGAGACCGAGCAATGGACGAGAGTCGCTCTCGCGATGGCCAATGCCTTGAAAGCAAACTGAGGAGCAACCATGAGACTCTGGTCCCGCATCCGCAACATTCTTCGCAACCTCCTTCACCGCCAGCAGCTTGAAGATCAGCTCGACGAAGAGCTCCGCTCCTATGCCGACATGGTGACCGACGAGAAGATCGCCGCAGGTGTTCCGCCACGTGAAGCCCGACGCGCCGCCCTCGCCGAACTCGGCGGCCTCGAACACGTCCGGCAGAAGGTGCGGGAAGAACGTACTGGCGCTGGCCTCGAACATCTCTGGCGCGATGCGCTCTACGCCCTGCGCCAGCTTCGAAGAAATCCCGGCTTCACCCTCACCGTCGTCGTCACGCTCGCGCTCTCCATCGGAGCCAACACAGCCATCTTCTCCATCGTGAATGCGCTCATGCTCAAGAGCCTTCCCTACGCGCATCCCGAGCGCATGGGAACCATCTACACACGCATCACCGGCCCCCGGCCTGCCGACGAGCGCCACAAGATCAATGGCGAACAGTGGGAGCTGCTTCGCGACAACGTGCCTTCACTCCTCTCCGCCATCTCCAGCAGCAGAAACTCAGGCGTCAATCTCCTCACCGAATCGCGCGCGCAATATCTCCACGCGGGCCGCATCTCCGCGCACTACTTCGACGTCCTCGCCGTGCAACCCTTCGCCGGTCGAAACTTCACCGACGTCGAAGACAGGCCTCAGGGTCCCAAATCCGTCATCCTCGGCTATCGCCTTTGGCACGACACCTTCAACACCGACCCCAAGGTTCTCGGACAAACCATTCAGCTCAAGGGCGAGGCCTACACCGTCGTCGGCATCCTGTCCGAAGGCATAACGACACCTCTCAACGCCGACCTCTACCTTCCGCTGCAAGAGAGCCGCAAAGGAGAAGGTGCCGGAACCAACTTCCAGGTCATCACCCGTCTGCGCGATGGCGCAACCTGGCAACAGGCCGACGCCCAGATCAACCACGCCTGGTCTCTCCGGCCACACAAGTATGAGCTCGACGACAATCCCGGAGCGCAAGTGTTGTACTACTCCGTGCCTCTTCAGAAAGGTGAGGCAGGCGACCTTCGTCCACAAGCCCTCGCTCTCATGCTGGCCGCGGGATTCATCCTTCTCATCGCCTGCGCCAATCTCGCCGGACTCACCCTCGTGCGCATGCTGCGGCGCATCCCCGAGGTCGCCACGCGTCTCGCTCTTGGAGCCTCCTCCTGGCAGATTCAAAGACAGCTCTGGATAGAAAATCTTCTCCTCGCCCTGCTCGGCGGAGCCGTCGGCATCGCCGTCGGATTCTTCAGCCTCCATAGTCTTCTCCTCTTGCTGCCCGAAAACTTCCTTCCCGTCGCCCATGTTCCTCTCGATGGCCGCGTGCTGGCATTCACTCTTCTGCTCACCCTGTTCACCAGCGTGCTCTTCGGCATGTTCCCTGCTCTGATCACGCGAAAACTCGATCTTCGCTCCGCTCTCGCCAGCCGTTCCGTCGTAGGCGGCGAACGCCTGCGGTTGCGTCAGGCCCTCATCATCAGCGAAGTCGCTCTCACCGTCGTTCTGCTCGCCGCCTCCGGCCTGCTCATCCGTACCCTCATTCACCTGCAAACCCTACCTCCGGGCTTCACCCCCGATGGAGTCATCACCGCAAGAGCCTCTCTCGACGACGTTCGTTATCACGATCCTGCAACCTTCCAAAAGCTCCTCAACGAGAGCATCGCCTCCATGCGCCAGATCCCCGGCGTACAACAGGCAGCGGTTGGTCTCAGCCTGCCCTATGAGCGCTCCATGATCATGGGAGCGATACCGATCGTCGGCGGCAAAGAGGCAGGACAAAAAGCCATGGCCGACGAGACCTACGTCACCCCCGGCTACTTCGAAACCTTGCAGATCCCCGTTCTCACGGGACGCACCTTCACCGAAGCAGACGGCCCCGATACCCAGAGCGTTGCCATCGTCAACCGGGCCTTTGCGCGCAAATTTCTCCACGGCGAAAACCCCGTCGGCCGCTACATCTTTAAAGACACAAGAATCGTCGGTATGGTCGAAGACGTGTCCATGGCACCGGGGATCGATCCCGTCGCTCCTCTCACCGGCGAAGAGATGGTCTACGTACCTTCCTCTCAGGTTCCAGCCAGCTTGCTCTCCATGGTCCATGTGTGGTTCCAGCCCAGTTGGATCGTCCGCACCGCTGGCCCTGTAGAAGGTCTCACCGGCCAGATGCAGCGCGCCCTCTCGAGTGCCGATCCCAACATCCCCTTCTCGGGCTTCTACAGCATGCGTGAGATCCAGGCCAAAACCCTCGCAACCCAAAGGGTCGAGGTCGCTCTTCTCAGCGCCATGGCACTCCTCGCTCTTCTGCTCAGCGCCGTCGGCATCTTCGCTCTCGTGGCCAACCTCGTCGCGCAAAAAACACGCGAGATCGGAATCCGCATCGCCCTCGGCTCCTCCGTCCGGCAGGCCATGGTCCACATCGGCTCACCCGGCATGAACGCCGCCATCCTCGGATTTCTCCTCGGCTCCATCCTCTGCATCGCGGCCCTGCGCACCATGCACAGCGTCCTCTACGGCATCGCGGTCTACGACGTCCCCACCCTGATCGCGGTCACCGCAACCCTCATCGCCGTAACCTTACTGGCCACGACCGTTCCCACCCTGCGCATCACGCGCATCGACCCCGCCACGACCTTGCGGGAAGAATAAGGACTGTAACGCAACGAAACTCCCGAGACGCTACCATACCGAAACAACCCTCAATCGCAGCGCAGAGCAACCGTCGGATCGACCGCAGTCGCTACTGTAGCCGGCACAAGAGTTGCGACCACCGCAATCGCAGCCATGAGAAGCGTCACAACCGAAAAGACCACAAAATCGTGGGAGTTCGTCTTATATAAAAGACTGTCGAGCGCACGCGAAGCTGCCAGAGACATGAGCAGGCCGATCGTTGTGCCCCAGAGAATTAATCGAAGGCCACCTCTGAGCACAAGGGTAAGAATATTGCCTCTCGTAGCTCCCAGCGCCATCCTTACGCCGATCTCCTGCGTGCGCTGGACCACCGCGAACGAAACCAGGCCATACAAGCCAACCATGGCGAGTGCAAGCCCAATCAGCGCAAAGAAGCTGACCAGAGCCGTCTCAAACCGAGGTTGGTCAGCCATCTCGCTTACTCTCTCTGAAATCGTTTGAAGCTTAACCGGAAGCGTTGGATCGAGCGCTGAGATTTGCGACCGCACCCATCTTTCAGTCTCACTTCCCGTCAGGCTCGTCTCCAGAAGAAAGATCGCACTGCGATCCCAATCCTCCGGCACATTCCGTCTCAGGCGGTAATACTCGGGCTCGTCACCTCCCGCAAGTCCACCGTTCTTCACATCGGCGGCAATCCCCACAACGGTGTACAACGGATTCTGTGCATCAGGAGCTCCACCCGCCACACGCAGACGCCGTCCAATCGGATCGATTCCCGGAAAGAGCCGGGCCGCAAGCAAACTACTAAGAATGACGAAATGATCTTTTGAAGTGAGCTCGTCTTCAGAGAAACCTCTTCCACGAACAATCGGAATACTCAGCATCCGAAAATAATCCGGAGTCACCCATCGCCACGCAACATTGCCACCCGTTCCCGAAGCGAACTTGGGGCGGCCTTCCGCAACAAGGGACGCATAGATCTGATCGTGATGTTGGCCTCCCGGAGGCAACGAATCGCTGACCGCAAGCGTACGAACTCCAGGACCGTAGCTCAGATTCCTGATCAGTTGTTGAAAAAACGCCATCTGACTCTCACGAGTGGGATACGACTTTTCCCCCAGAGAAATGCTTGCAGAGATGACGTGTTGCCCCTGAAATCCCAGCTCCTGATTCTGCAGGTTTCTAAAACTCCGCACCAGCAGCGCGCTCGAAACTAACAGGACCATGCTCGCTGCAATCTGCACCACGACCAGGCACTGCCTGAACGACGATTGCGAACCGGTCACCTCCGTGCGGCTGCCAAGTGCCTGGGTCCTCGGTCTGCGCAGAGCGGGCACCAGACCATAGACGACCGCGCACAAGATCGACGAGAGCAGAGCAAAGAGCATAATGCGCAGATCGATCCGCGCCTTACTGAGAAAGGGCATCCCTTGCGGCGCGATCAGAAGGAAGACGTGCAGAAGCATCTCTGCAAAGACATAGCCAGCCGCCGCGCCCGCAACTCCAAGCACAAGCGATTCCGTCATCGATTGGCGAGCCAGCCGAAGACGGCTTGCTCCAAGAGCCGAGCGCACAGCCAACTCCCGCTCCCGGCTCGCGCTTCGAGCCATCACCAGACTGGCCACATTCGCGCAGGCAATCAGCAGAACCGCCAGGACCAGCCCAAACAGTATCCAGGAGAGCAGGCGTACATCATGGATCTGCCGATCGCGCAGCGAGCGCACCTGCAGGTGAACCTCTTTCCGAAACGGCGCGGGTGCAAGCCGAAGCGAGTAATCGAACAACGGCTGCAACTGCGCCTTGGCCTGTTCAATACTCACTCCCGGCTTAAGTCGGGCGAACGCCCACATCGGACGGCCGGGATCAGCACGCCGCTGTGCCGCTACATCCAGTGCCTGCGGCAGCAGAATGTTCGCCGCCTGCAGTCTTGGCATCTCAAAATCTTGCGGCAATACACCGACGATCTCCACCGAATGCCCGTCAAGGCTGATGGATTTACCAACTACTTTGCGGTCGAGGTTAAAGCGGCTCTTCCAAAGCTCGTACGAGAGGAGAGCGACCTTCGAGCCGTGAGGAGTGTCCTCCTCCGGCGTAAAGTTGCGTCCAACAATCGGGGCAACGCCAAGGGTCGGCAGAAAGCTGTCTTCCACACTCGCGCAACTCAGTCGAACCGGCCTCTCCTCGGTCAGATCGCAGGGAGTAACGCCAGTCTCCGAAGTCAGATGGACGAAGGGCTTCTGATGGTCGCGCCATTCATAGTAAGAACCACCGAGCATGAACTCCTGAGGCTCGATCGGTGCCACAAGCCCAACCGATACCAGGCGATCTCCTTGGCGATAAGGGAGGCTTCGAAAGAGAATCCTGTCGACCACGCTGAAGACTGCGGTGGTAGTGCCCACTCCAAGCATGAGCGTCAAAATCACAGCTACGGTAAATACAGGATTTCGCTTGAGACCACGCAACGCATATCGAACATCCTGAAGAAGAGTTTCAATCCAGTATCCGGGCCGCTGTTCGCGACATTGTTCGCGGCTCTTCTCCACACCACCGAAGGCGACATTCGCCAACCGTCGAGCCTCCGTCGGCGCCATCCCCTTTGCGAGGTTCGACTCCACTTCCAGCTCGACATGAAACTGTAGCTCTTCATCCACGTCGGTATGACTGTTGCCTGCGAAGTAAAGACGAAGTCGCTTCAGAAGCCGTTTGAACATCGGATTCTCCCTATTCCGTCGAAAACTGAGACCGCCTGACAAACGCGAGAGCGCTTGTACTCCAGAAGATCCATGGCTGGCCGCATCGTCCCCTCGACATTCGACATGAGAATGAACTTGCTCTTGTCGAATGTCAAGGGGTAGAACTCCTGAGTGTACCCGGACCTGCGTTACGAAGTGGACCTGAGACATCCGTTACAACCGCCTCGCGCCCCACGAGGAGCTTATTCGGAGTCTTGGTTTTGAATAGGATTCCAGCGCTCACCTACGTCATCGTTTCGCGCGAAATCTCACTTTCGACACAAGAGAGTTGTCTCTACTTGTTGCCGCAAAGCTTGTTACGCCTTAGATTTGGAACCCTCGTGGATGCAAATCCGTATCGTACAGGCATGGTGCTTCAATGAACCGGATGAAAGGTGTTCTGCGCTCCTTTCTGTTTTTAATCGCCTGTCCAATTGTGCTGATCATCACGACGTCTTTCGTGAAGACAACTTCCTTTACGAACACGATAAAGGCAGGCGCTATCAGCTGCGTTGTGACGTATGGGCTGACACTTCTGTTTCTGCGCTGGGACGGCTGGAACCTGCGGGATGTTGGCCTGGAGCTGACTCAAAAAAGTCTGCCACGCGTGTTCTCAGGCATCATGATTGGATTGGCACTGGTTGCGTTCCAGGAAGGCTTGATCTATGCGAGCGGCCATATCCATTGGACGTACATTGGCGCTGCATCGCCGATCGGATCGCGATTGCTTGGGCTCACAGCGTATCTCTTGCTCGCCCTCCGAGAAGAGATTGCCTTCCGTGCGTATCCACTCCGTCGTCTCGAACGCGATCTGGGTATGTGGGCATCTTTGTTGATCGTGGGGCTTGTCTTCGCGCTCGAGCACATAGCCGGGGGCTTGTCGTGGTCTCACTCTCTTCTGGGGCCACTGGCCGGTGCAATTCTATTCGGTATGGCTGCATTGGCCACCCGAGGCATCGCCGTTCCGTTAGGGATCCACTTCGCTTTCAACCTCGGTCAGTGGATCATGGGACAGAAAGAAACTGCAGGCCTTTGGCGGGTTTCCGTGGATCCAGCTTTCCAAAAGCAGGTTGAAACAATCGGTTACGCCGCCTATCTTTTAGGCGCTCTAGCTGCAATCTTTTATTTCTGGCTGCAATATCGCAGGCGCGTCCGCTCGTTCGTTGCTCATGAAGCCAGAGATACATAACCGTTTGTGTTCAACGCTCCCAGCTGGACATTATGCGCCCAATCGCCGTGCCGATCTAAACCGTAGCTCGTCCGCATTCGGCTCACCAATCTCCAGATCTCGAAAGTCCTTATAGAATCCCGGCGCAATCAACTCGAATCCAGAGTTCCTCAAAGCGAAAGACCTCGCTGTCCCGAATTGCTCAGAACTGAGTGACCATAGCCGTCGCGCTTCGCTGTAAACCATGTCTTTGGTCTGTTTTGTGACGCAAGTGCTAAGTATGGTCATCCACCCAGCCCCTTGCGCCACTCAAACCTGTCAAGCCCAATGCCCTTCAAATCAATAAAAACAAACAACTTTCTCCTGCCAATCAGTTCTTCTCCCCTTGATAAAATTAAGACAGCGGCCAAAAGCCCCGGGTCTGCCTCCGGGGGCTTTCAATCCCGTACAACCTACTTATTTTGAATACTTTGCACTTTACAAGTCCCTCGAAAGGAAGGCATCACAAACAAAGTACAAACCTAAACCTAATCAATGGAATACTTTGCACCAATTCCACGGGGAGGGGGATACACGCAGTATCCTTAGAACCAAGATGCCGACTGAGACCGCTCCTTCCTCGAAGACCAACCTCCGCAAGCTTGCCCAGGATGTTCTGGACCGCGCCCTCAAAGCCGGGGCCACCGATGCCGAAGCCATCGTCTACGAAGGCGATGAGTTCTCCGCCCGTGTCCGCCTCGGTCAGGTTGAAACCCTGAAGAAGTCAGGTTCTCGCGCCGTTGGTCTCCGGGTCTTTCTCGGCCAGAAGGTCGCCAGCACCTCCTCCTCCGACTTCTCCGACGACGCCATCGCGCAGCTCGTCGATGGCGCCCTCACTCTGGCCAAGGTCACCAGCGAAGATCCCTTCGCCGGCCTGCCCCAGCCCGAAGAATTTGGACAGCTCGAAGGTGATCTCAAGCTGTACTTCGACGACGTCTATCAGCTTCCGCCGGCCGAGCGCATCGAGACCGCCCGACGCGCCGAAGCTGCCGCGATGGCCTTCGACACCCGCATCCAGAACTCCGGCGGAGCCGACTTCGACACCGGCACCTCCCACAAGATCCTCACCAACTCCCGCGGCTTCACCGGCGAGTACCGCCGCAGCTACTGCGGCTTCTCCGTCGCACCCATCGCCATCGACGAAAAAGGCGGCATGCAGCGCAACTACTGGTACTCCAGCAGCCGAACCGCATCGAAGCTCGAATCGCCCGAAGAGATCGGACGCATCGCCGCCGAGCGCACCCTGCGCCGCCTCGGAGCCCGCCGCGTCCCCACGCAAAAAGCGCCGGTCGTCTTCTCGCCCGAGATCGCACGCTCCATCATCGGAAACATCTTCGATGCCGCCAACGGCGACGCCATCTACCGCCACGCCACCTTCTTCGCCGACATGCTCGGCAAACAGGTCGCCGGTGAAAACATCACCGTCATCGACGACGGAACCATGATGCTCGACGGCATCGGCGGCTTCGGAACCTCGCCCTTCGACGGCGAAGGACTGCCCTCCCGCCGCACCGTGCTGGTGAAGAACGGCATCCTCGAGAACTACGTCAACAACACCTACACCGCTCGCAAGCTCAACATGAAGTCCACCGGCAACGCCTCTCGCGGACTCGCCGGAAACCCCGGCATCGGCTCCGGAAACTTCTATCTCGAACCCGGCACGCTGACTCCCGAGCAGCTGATCGGAGACGTCAAGAACGGCCTCTACGTCACCGAGACGATGGGCTTCGGAGTCAACCTCGTCACCGGCGACTACTCCCAGGGTGCCGCCGGTCTCTGGATCGAAAACGGCGAACTCGCCTACCCGGTCGAAGAGATCACCATCGCCGGAAACCTGAAAGACATGTACAAGAACATCGTCGCCATCGGCAACGATCTCGTCTTCCGCAGCTCCGCCGCCGCCCCTACCCTCCGCATCGAAGGCATGACCATCGCAGGCTCTTAACGACTCGAACGACGTAACGCTTGATACTTATTTCCATCGAATACATAAAGGACTTGCTTCACACTCACTCCAGTGAGCCAAGTCACAGTCACGTTGTGCATTCCATTGTTTTTTTGTTTGTTTACGCTTAGCCCATCAGCAAATACCGTCAAAGCCAACTTCATCTCTTGAGGAGTTTCGCGGTAGACCCAGAAGTGTGTTGCATGAGCGCCTGTCAGAGAATTCTGCCCGATTACCACGTAGTCCGGTTCGGTGTTGCTGGCAAGGTGTACGACCGAACATAATGTCCAGTCTTTAGGTAGAGAGGTTTGAGGTGGTGATTCGGAGCTCAATATCTCTCGAATGAAAGAATCCCGTTCCAGCAATTTGCGAATGGCTGGAGGTAGTGGAATATTGCGAGCTACTCCTCCCTCAGTCGAAAAGTCGGACTGCTCTTGTGTAGGAGCAACTTGCATTGGTGCGGCAAATACACCGTTCTCAACCAACAATGTGAAGGCTAGCAGTAATGGACGCAGGTTCATGATCTTCCAACGGGAAGCAGCTTACTATCTCTTCCCCGTTGAGGATAGATAAGATTTAGACGTGGCGGCGAGTTTCCAGTTCGAGAAAGAGATCGGCTTCTCATCTGAGCAGGCCGATGAAACTCTTCGCTCCATCCCCGCGCTTCCCGGCGTCTTTGCACTGTACGGAAAGCAGCAAGGCTCTGAGCCTTACCTGACGCGAGCCGCCGACCTGCGCCGCCGCACCAAGCGCCTGCTCGCTCCGCCCGAGTCGCAGTCCAAGCGCCTCAACCTCCGCGACCGTGTAGCACGCATCGAGTACACCGTCACCGGCTCCGAGTTTGAGTCGACGCTTACGCTCTATCACGCCGCCGCGGCGATCTTCGGCTATCCCGAGGCGCGACGCCGTCTTCGCCTCCACACGCCCGCGTTCCTTCGCTTCGCCGCAGAGAACGAGTTCCCGCGCGTCTACGTCACCAACCGCCTCTCGAAGCGAGGCCTGGCCCAGACCTACGGCCCCTTTCCTTCGCGGGCCGCAGCCGAACGCTACTGCGACGCTGTGCTCGACCTCTTCAAGCTGCGACGTTGCCACGAAGACCTGGCACCCTATCCCGAGCACCCCGGCTGCGTCTACGGTGAGATGAAGAAGTGCATCGAGCCCTGCAAACAGGCCTGCACCCCGCAGGAGTACGCCACAGAAGCCGCAGCCGTACAGGCCTTCTTTGAGACTCACGGCGAGAGCCTGCTCTCACAGATCGGCGCCGATCGCGACCGTGCCTCCGAGGAGATGGAGTTCGAACGCGCTGCGCAACTGCACGAGCAATACCAGAAGGTGAAATCCGCCGCCTCGCTCGCCGATGAGATCGTGCAGCCGATCCCGCATCTTCGCGCCATCATCGTGCAGAGAGCCGCCGAAGACGAGGAGCACCGCGACTCCGCCGATGCAGCCGTCTTTCTTCTCGAAGGCGGTTGCCTTCACGGTCCCGAACGTCTCTCCACTCTCGGC
>Ga0310811_10011000_pt1 | contig 11708 bp, 11 predicted proteins | sample YCmetagenome_FD_207642 | JGI IMG/M metagenome (GOLD analysis project Ga0310811, IMG submission 207642) | Soil microbial communities from experimental microcosm in Duke University, North Carolina, United States - YC | ecosystem: Engineered > Artificial ecosystem > Soil microcosm > Unclassified ...
AATCTGATTGTACCTTATGATCTCATGGCGTTCAGTAGACGGAACATGAGAGCACAACACAGCCAGTTGCCTGGAGGACCGGACGGATGATCGACCACAGCTCTCGGGGGTCCGACTCGTTGCTGTCGCGCCGGATCTGCCAGATGATGGCGCTGGATCCAAGCGCGACCGCGGTGTTCTTCGACGGCAGGACGTTTCCGTGGTCGTTCTACGCGGACGCGGTCGCCGACCTGGCATCGCTGCTGGCCGAATACCCCGCCGCGCGGCGGGTCGGGATCGTGCTGCGCAACCGGCCCGGTCCGCTCGCCGCCCTCATCGCCACCCTCGGCACCGGGCGCGAAGTGGTGACGCTGAGCCCGCATCTCGGTGACATCGGCCTGGAAAAGGACATCGTCGACCTGGAACCCGACGTGGTCGTGGCTGAGGACGAGGACTGGGCCCGCGACGCGGTCCTGGTCTCGTCGAAGACGGCGGGCGCGGTCGCGTTGCGGACCGGGACCGACCGGGCCCTGGCCGCGCAGCCCGTCCCCTGGTCACCGAGCCCGTCACTGCGCGACCCCGGTGACATCGCCGTGTTGATGATGACGAGCGGCACGACCGGGCGGCCGAAGCGGGTGGAGCTGACCTACGACCGGATGACCGCGGCGTTCGGTGCCGCCGGGCTGGTTTTCGACGAGGCGCATGAACCGCGCTTGCGCAGCCGGACAGACATCTTGTGGGCGTCCCTCGCCCACATCAGCGGCCTGTACTTCGCGGTCGCGCACGTGGTCGAGGGCCGCAGCGTGGCCCTCTTGGAGAAGTTCGAGGTCGGCGCCTGGGTGGAGCTCGTCAGTCGGCACCGCCCCGGCTACGTCCGGCTCGCGCCCACGGCCCTGCGGATGGTGCTGCAGGCGGAGGTCTCCCCCGAGACGTTCCAGAGCGTCCGCGCCGTCGGGTCCGGTACCGCGCCGCTGCCGCCGGAGCTGGCGGAAGAGTTCGAGGACCGCTACGGCATCCCCGTGCTCGGCACCTACGGCGCGACCGAGTTCGCCGGCGCGATCGCCGGGTGGACGCTGAAGGACAAGAAGCAGTGGGGACCGCGCAAGCGCGGCAGCGTGGGACGCGCCCACCACGGCATCGAGCTCCGCATCGTCGACCAGGAAACCGGCGACGTCCTCCCGACCGGGCAGGCTGGCCTGCTCGAGGCGCGCGGCGGCCAACTGCCCGCGGCGGAGGGCACCTGGCTACGAACCACCGACCTCGCGACCGTCGACGACGACGGGTTCCTGTTCATCCGCGGCCGGGCCGACGACGCGATCAACCGGGGCGGCTTCAAGATCCCGCCCAGCGTGATCGAGGAGGCCCTCGCCACGCACCCGGCCGTCGACGAGGCGTCGGCGGTGGCGCTGCCGGACGACCGGCTCGGCCAGGTCCCCGCCGCGGCGGTGACGCTGCTCAGCCCGGCCACCGCAGAAGAGCTCATGCAGTACCTGGCCGGCAGGCTGACCCGTTACCAGCGGCCGGTGGCGATCAAGGTGGTCGATCAACTGCCGCGGACGCCCTCGCTCAAGATCAGCCGCGCGCTGGTGCGCGAGCACTACTTCGACGGCCACGGCACCACGACGACAGGAGAGCCTCATGACCGCTGACCGGGCCGGGTACGGCGTCCTTAGCGACGAGTCGTTCGAGCGCTCGCGCAAGCGGATCGGCATCCCGATGCGCATCAACCCCGCGCACATCACCGAGGTGAGCGCCGACGCCACCCGGCACTTCGCCTACGGGTACGGCGACGACAACCCGCTCTACTGCGACCCCGCGTACGGCAAGAACACCCGCTGGGGCGGTCTCATCGCGCCGCCGAACTTCACCTACTGCATGGGCGAGAACGCGGCGCCGCCGCTGACCCCGCAGCAACGGGAGCTGCTCAAGGGCGACCCGTTCGCCGGCCTTGGCTCCTACCAGGCGGCGATGGAGTTCGAGTACTACCGTCCGCTGGTCGCCGGCGACCGCTGCCAGGTGGTGCGCGCACAGGTCGGCGTGGAGGACAAGCCGAGCCGCTTCGGCGGGCGCACGGCGCACGTGACGCACGACTTCCTGTACGCCAACGGCCACGGCCAGATCGTCACCATCCAGCGCGGCACCTGGATCAACGCGGAGCGGCACAGCTCAAAGGACCGGTCAGGAGACAGCCAGGCGGTCAGCTTCGACTCGTACACCGACGAGCAACTCGCCGAGATCGACGCCGCCTACGACGCCGAGGCCCGCCGCGGGCCGCAGCCGAGGTACTTCGAGGACGTCGAGGTGGGCGAGGAGATCCAGCCGCGGGTCAAGGGCCCGCTCGTGGTCACCGACCTGGTCGTCTGGCACCTCGGCTGGGGTATGCAGCTGACGCCGCCCGGCGCGTTCGGCATCGCGCGCAAGATCCGCAGGAAGGCCCCCGGCCTCTACCCCCCAAACGCGCGCAACATCCCGGACACGGTCCAGCGGCTGCACTGGGATCCCGCCCGTGCGCAGGAACTCGGCATACCGATGAGCTACGACTACGGCGCGATGCGCGAGACCTGGCTCACGCATGCGCTGACCGAGTGGATGGGCGACGACGGGTGGCTGTGGCGGCTTCGCTGCCAGCACCGCAAGTTCAATTACATCGGCGACACCACGTGGGTCCGCGGCAAGGTCGTCGACAAGGTCCAGGCCGACGGCCGCAACGAAGTCCATCTCGAGGTCGGCTGCTGGAACCAGCGCGGCGAGCAGACCACCCCGGGCACCGCCGTCGTGCTGCTGCCGACCAGGGAGCACGCGGTGGAACTGCCCGCGCCCCCCGCCGACTCGCTGAGCGACCTCCTCGCGGTCGAGATCGCGCGCCACGCCTAAACTAGTTCGAACTTTTTAGTTGAAGAGGGAGCCCACGTGGACTTCGAGCTTACGGAGGAACAGGCCGCGCTGCGCGAGGTGTCCCGCAGCATGCTCGCCGTGAGCTGTCCCACGCAGCTGGTGCGTTCGCTCGCGAGCGCTGGCCGGGACGTCGACGACAAGCTGTGGCAGCGCGGCGCGGAGCTTGGCTGGACCGGCCTCGCCGTGCCCGAGGAGCACGACGGCACAGGCCAGGGGCTAGTCGAGCTGTGCCTGGTGGCGGAGGAGCTCGGCCGCGCCGCCGCCCCGGGGCCGTTCCTCGACAGCGCGCTCATCGCGCATGCCCTGGCGCGGCGTGGGCACCCGGAGCTGGCGCGCGCCCTCGTCGCGGGCGACCTCAAGGCAAGCTGGGCCCACCACGGCTCGGTGGCGAGCACCCCTGACGGGGATGACCTCGTGCTCAACGGCCGCGCCACGGCGGTGCAGGCCGCGGCGGCAGCCGACTGGCTGGTGGTGACCGCCGCCAGCGACGACGGCAGGCGCCTGGTGCTCGTCGACCGGGCACGGGCGGCCGTCGAGCCCCGGCGGACGCTGGACGAGACCCGCCGCTGGTACGACGTGGTACTTGACGGCGTGCGCGTCGGGGCCGCTGACGTGGTCACCGCCGACGAGGCGGAGATCACGTGGCTGACGGACGCCTGCGCGGTGCTCACCGCGGCCGACTCGCTCGGCGTGGGCGAGCGGCTGCTGGACATGACCGTCGGCTACGTCAAGGTGCGCGAGCAGTTCGGCCGCCCGCTCGGCAGCTTCCAGTCAGTGAAGCACAAGGTGGCCGACATGCTGACCACACTCAAGGGAGCCCGCGCCGCGACCTACTACGCGGCCATGGCCCTCGACGCCGGCGTCGCCGACGCGACCGTTGCGGCGAGCGTCGCCAAGGCGTTCACCACCGACGGCGTCGCCGTCCTGGCCGGGGAGGCGCTGCAGACACACGGCGGCATCGGCTTCACCTGGGAGCACGACCTGCACCTGTACCTGAGGCGCGCGAAGGTGAACGAGCTGCTGTACGGCGCGGCCGCGGAGCACTACGAGCGGCTGGTATCGCTGCTTGAGTGACCTTTCCCAGGACGGCTCGTCCTAGGGCGCCCTTGTCCTAGGACGAGCCGCCCTAGGACCGCGCGGACGCCGACTCGCCGCGCTCGGCCTGCGAGACCATGCCGGGCAGCATGCGGCGCAGCAGCTTGCCCGTCTCAGTGCGCGGCAGGGCGTCGAGGAACCAGAAACGGTCGGGAGTCTTGCTCGACCGCAGCGCCTTCATGGTGAAATCACGCAGCTCAGCGGCGTCGATGACCGCCTCGGGGCGGGAGACGACCGCCGCCTCGATGCGCTGCCCCCACTCCTGGTCCGGCACGCCGAACACCACCGCGTCGAGCACCGCCGGGTGCCGCAGCAGGACGTCCTCGATCTCGGCGGGAGCGATGTTCTCCGCGCCCCGGATGATCGTGTCGTCGGTGCGCCCGCTGATGAACAGGTAGCCTTCCTCGTCGAGGTAGCCGTCATCCCTGGTGTCGAAGAAGCCACGGGCGTCCACGGCGCGCCCCAGGCCCGCGTACTCAGCGGACACCTGCTCACCGCGCACGCAGATCCGGCCGGTCTGGCAGGCCCCGAGGACCTCGCCGCCGGGACCGCGGATCTCGAGTTCGATGCCGGGCAGCGGCTTGCCAACCGAGGACAGGCGCGCCCGCACGGCCGGCCGCGGCGATTCCAGCGCGGCACGGTGATCTTCCGGCCCGAGCAGCGCGACGGTCGAGCTGGTCTCGGTGAGCCCGTACGCGTTGACGAAGTCGACGTCCGCCCATTCCCGCAGCGCCCGCTCGATGAGCGCGGCGGGCATCGGAGCGCCGCCATAGGAAAGCGCCCGCAGGGACGGCACCGACCGGTCCTCGCCGCTGTCGATGATCCGGGCGAGCATCGTGGGCACCACCATCGCGCTGGTGACCTCTTCCTCGCGCACGACGCGGAGCCACTCACCGGGCGTGAAAGCCTCGAGCACGAGGGTGCGGCGCCCAGCGTAAAGGTTGGTGATCACGTTCGCGACGGCGGCGATGTGATACGGCGGGACGCTGACCAGGGCCGCTTCCTCTTCTCCGGCCGAGGCGAAGTCCACGGAGCCCAGCACGTAGGAGACCAGGTTCTGGTGGCGCAGCAGCACTCCCTTTGGCTCTGAGGTGGTGCCGCTGGTGTAGATGATGACGGCGGTCTCGTCCCCGCCGGCCCCGTCGTCGCCGGCCGCACCGCGGTCGGTGCCCGTCTGCGCCAGCCATGCGTCGGTGGTCATCGCGTCGATCCCGGCTCGCCGCAATGACTCGAGCGCGCCAGGGCCCGCGATCCCGAGCGCCTTCGGGTGCCTGGTGAGCAGGGCGTCGAGCTGCTGCTGCCCGAGCCGGTAGTTCAGCGGGACGAGCGGTACCCCGGCCCGCGCGGCGGCGAACAGCGCGACCGGGAAGGCGGGGCCGTTCACGTCCAGGTAGACGACGGCGTCCGCGCCGCGCTCGCGGACCAGCCGGGCGCCGGAATGCGACCGTGCGGCAAGCTGGGCGGCGGTCATGCCGCCGGACTTGCGCCCGGCCAGGACGCGGTGGCCGAACCCGTCGGCGGCCATGTCAAGCAGCAGCGTCAGACGCACTGGTGAATCCTCGCTCAGTCAGAGGCCGGCAGGGGCTTGGCCGCCTGGATCACCAGCGGCTTGCCGTCAAGCGCCAGCGTGCCGTTACCGGCCTTGGTGCACAGCACCTGAATGGTGTCCGCCTCGTCGACGTACCGCTTGCCGATCTGGGTGCCGCCCATGAGCGACGGATCGGGTTCCGCCCGGGTGACCGGTTCGTCGGCCCCCGCCATCACCACGCCGCCGCATGTCAGCGTGCACTCCCCCGCAGGCGCCCGGATAATGATCACAGCGGTACTGTCGACCGCGCTGACCAGCTGCTGCCCGGCACGAAACTTCACAGCCATACGCCCGCACTCCTGATCTGGTGAACCTGCAAGCGGTGTCCGCCGCCGGCGCGGGTCCGCGCCAGGGTGAACTTGATTAACTATATCAGTTTACTGATTTCCATCATATACCGCGCCATACCGGCGCCCGCTTTTCCGCGAAGGCGGCGGCGCCCTCCCTGGCGTCCTGGGACGCGAAGACCGGCTTGTACAGCTCCGCCTGCCGCTGCCAGCCCTCGGTGACCGTCCAGTCCGCCTGCGCCCGGGCGATCTGCTTGGTGACGGCCACAGCGAGCGGCCCGTTGGCGGCGATTGCCTCGGCGAGCCGCAGCGCGCCGTCGAGTGCGCCGCCGTCCGGGACGAGCCGGTTGACCAGTCCGAGCGCCACCGCCCGGTCGGCCGTTATCGGCTCCCCCGTCAGCAGCAGCTCCATCGCCGCAGTGTAGGGGATGCGCCTGGGCAGGAGAAGTGCGGCGCCGCCGCCTGCCACCAGGGCACGCTTGACCTCTGGCACGCCGAACTTGCTCCCCTCCCCCGCCACGACCAGGTCGCACGCCAGCATCAGCTCGAAGCCGCCGGCCAGCGCCCAGCCTTCCACCGCAGCGATGAGCGGCTTGCGGGGCGGCGTCGTGGTGATGCCGCCGAAGCCCCGGCCCTCGATGTTGGGCTTGTCACCGCGCAGGTACGCCTTGAGGTCCATCCCCGCGCAGAAGGTGCCGCCCGCCCCGGTCAGCACACCGACGCGCAGGTCGTCGTCGGCGTCAAGCTCGTCGACGGCTGCGGCGAGGGCACGCGCCGCCGCTCCGTCGAGCGCGTTCTTGGCCTCGGGCCGGTTGATGGTGATGACCTGGGCGTAGCCGCGCCGCTCAACTACTACCGACTCTGCCATTCCTGTCCTCCTGCTGAAAGGGTGCGACCGCCATCTCGGCCGAGCGTGTCCGGGCCGGCGCCGTCCGTCAGGACGTGACGCGAACCACCACCTTGCCGGTCGGGACCCGGTCGGCGACGCGCCGCAGCGCGGTGCCAAGGTCCGCGAGTTCGTGCACTTCCGAGACAGCGGGGCGCATCCCCTGCGCGACCAGCTGCGTCAGCGCCTCCATGGCGCTCGCTGTTTCCGCGGTCAGCCGCTCGGTCCACGTCCGCAGCTCAAGCCCCCGGACGGTGATGTTCTTGAGCAGGACGACGTTGAGCGGGATCCGGGGAATGTCTCCCCCGGCGTACCCCACGGTCACGAACCGGCCGCCCCACCGGATCGCCCGCAGCGCCGGCTCGGCCCAGCGGTCGCCAACCGGGTCGACGACCAGATCGGCCCCGTCACCGGTGATCTCCCTGATCCGCTGCTTGAGGTCTTCCTTGACGTAGTCAATGCCGGCCTCGGCGCCGAGCTTCTCGCAGACCGCGAGCCGCTCCGGTGAGGAGGCGGCCGCGATGACGCGGGCGCCCAGCCGGGCCGCGACGTCGACGGTCGCCGAGCCGACGCCTCCCGCGGCGCCCAGGACCGCCACCCACTGCCCGGGGCGCAGGGCGCCCGCGGTGACCAGCGAGTGGTAGGCGGTGAGGTAGGTCACGCGGAACGCGGCCGCCTCGACCATCGACAGGCCCGCCGGAACTGGCGCGACCGCGCTCGCCTTAACCAGGACCTTTTCCGCCATCGCGCCGTTGAAGCCCGAGCCGTAGACGAGGTCCCCCGGCGCCAGCCCGGTAACTCCCTCGCCCACGGCCGCCACCCGGCCCGCGAACTCGCTGCCCGGGGTAAACGGGAGCGGCGCGGACACCTGGTAGCGGTTGGCGATGAGGAGCAGGTCGGGGAAGTTCACCGCAGCCGCCGCCACGTCCACGATCACGTGACCCGCGGTGACCGCCGGGTCCGGGATCTCGCGGATGACAACGTTGCCTGGACCGCCGTACTCCTCGCAGCGAGCTGCCCGCATGCGTCCTCCCCTAAGCTTGCCGTAAATCGTATCACTAAATATATAATCTAACCTATTGGTGATAGCTAGGAGAGATCATGGCAGCACGTGAGGCAGCGGTCGTAGGAATCGGCCGGACAGCGTTCAGCAAGTCGTCCGGCCGTACCCCCCTGGCCATGGCCGCCGAGGCGGCCCGCGCTGCGCTGGAAGACGCCGGGCTGCGGCCGGCCGATGTGGACGGGATCATCGACTTCAACACGAACGACTCGGCTTCCGGCCCAGATGTCGCGCGGGCCATCGGCGCCGTCGACCTGGGGCTCGCGATGGACTTGCAAGGCGGCGGCAACCTCGCGGTCACCGTCGTCGGGCAGGCGTTCGCCGCCGTCCAGGCGGGCACCTGCGACGTGGTGGTCGTGTTCCGGTCGCTGAACGGCCGGTCGGGCAACCGGTACGGCCGCGGGGACAGGCCGGCCCTGGCGATGCGCGGCGACATGCAGTTCGCCGCCCTCAACGGGTACGTCATCCCGCCGATGTGGATCGCCATGTTCGCGCAGCGCCACAAGCACGTCTACGGCACGACCGACGAGGACTTCGGGCAGATCGCGATCACCATGCGCAATCATGCTGCCGCCAACCCGCATGCGATGCAGCGTCAGCCCATTGACATGGACGACTATATGTCCGCACGGTGGATCTGCGAGCCTTTCCGGCTGTACGACTGCTGCCTGGAGACCGACGGCGCGGTGGCGCTCGTCGTCACCACGCTGGACCGGGCCCGGGACCTGCGGCACGTTCCGGTCCGGATGGCGGGCTTCGGCGAGGGCCACACCAGCGGCGGCTCGTGGACGAACTTCCCCGACCTGTCCGACATGTACTCCGCCTATGCGGCGAAACGGCTGTGGGCCAGCACTGGGCTGCGGCCCGCCGACATCGACGTCGCCTGCATGTACGACTGCTTCACGGGCACGGTCATGGCTACCTTCGAGGACTTCGGGTTCTGTCCCAAGGGGCAGACCGGGGCGTTCTTCGCCGAAGGGCGGGCCACGTACGGCGGCGACGTGGTCGTCAACCCGCACGGCGGGCTGCTGTCCGAGGGCTACCTGCACGGCCTCAACCACCACTTTGAGGCCGTCCGCCAGCTGCGCGGCCACGCGGGCGACCGCCAGGTCCCCGGGGCCCGGCACGCACTGGTCACGGCAGGGGCAGGCCCCGCAGGCGGCGCGCTTGTATACGAGACTGACCTGTGAGTGAGGAGAGGCTAATGAGCGAGGAGAGGCTCGTGAGCGTGGGCGGGGCGGCAACCTCGGGTAGGCCGGTGCCACCACCGGCGCCGCTCATCGACGCCGACAGCACTGGGTTCTGGGAGGCGACCCGCGAGGGACGGATCGCGCTGTGCCGGTGTACCGGGTGCGGGGCCTGGCTGGCGCGTCCGCTCGAGCGGTGCAACCGCTGCGCCGCGCCGACCTCGTTTGACCCGGTGGCCGGAACCGGCACTGTCTACAGCTACATCGTCGTCCACCACCCGGCTGTGCCGGCCTTCGCGCACCTGGTGCCCTACGTCATCGCCCTCGTCGAGTTCGACGAAGGCCCCCGGCTGCCGGGTATCCTCCTCGGGGAGCGCGGCCCCGGAGTCGCGATCGGCCAGCGAGTGCGGGCAGAACTGACCGCATTCCCCGGGGCAGACGAGCGCGCGGTCACGTTCCGGCGGGACACCTCCGGCGGCTAACCTTCCCGTGGTTGGCTCTCCTGTTGCTGGGTCTCGTTTGGCCTGCTCTCCCGCAGGGACGCGATGATCGAGGCCGCGTCGGTGACGGTCGCCAGCAACGGCAGGTGCATGGTGACCTGCATCTGGTGGGTCTCCGGGGTGGCGCCGGCCGTGCAGTCCTCGGCCAGCACGACGTTGTAGCCGAGCGCGACCGCCTCGGTTGCTGCGCCGGGCAGCGCGATGTTGGTCGAGACACCGCTCAGCACCACCGTGTCGATGCCGTAGCCGCGGAGGGTGGCGTCGAGAGTGGTGCCGGTGAACGGGGCCATGCCGTGCGCGCGGCTGCTGACGACGTCGCTCGGTTCGACCACCAGGCCGTCGTGGATGGCGGCGGTGGCGGTGCCCGCGACCAGATGCCCCTTGCGCCGGATGCCGGCGGCGAGGGCGCAGTTGACCCGGAAGCCGGCGAAGTCGGCCGTGCGCGCGGCGATCGTGCAGAAGATGACCGGCGCGCCGGCCTGGCGGAACGCCGCCGCCAAGGTGTTGATCCGGGCGACGATGCCGCGCGCGGCCGCCTGCCCGGCCAGCGGCGTGTCGATGTAGGACGGGTTGGCGATGGCGTTCTGCACCTCGTTGACGACTAGCGCCGCTCGTTCGCCCGGCCCGAGCCCGCGTACCGCTGCCATGATCCTCCTCTGCCGGGCCGGCCCGCACCCGGCGTGGCCCCGCCCCGGCCTGGGCCGGGGCGGGCTTGCCTGACTCCGGTCTTAGAGCCGCTCGATGATCGTGGCGTTGGCCATGCCGCCGCCCTCGCACATGGTCTGCAGGCCGTAGCGGCCGCCGGTGGCTTCGAGGTAGTTCAGCAGCGTGGCCATCAGCTTGGTACCGGAGCCGCCCAGGGGGTGGCCGAGCGCGATCGCGCCGCCGCGCGGGTTGAGCTTGTCCTGGTCGGCGCCGAACTCCTGTGCCCAGGCCAGCGGGACCGGCGCGAAGGCCTCGTTGACCTCGTAGGCGTCGATCGCGTCGAGTGACAGCCCGCTGCGCCGCAGCACCTTTTCCGTAGCCGGGAGGACCCCGGTCAGCATCAGCAGCGGGTCGCTGCCTGACACCGCGAAGGCGTGGAACCGGGCGCGGGGCCGCAGGCCGAGTTCTGCCGCCTTCTCCTCGCTCATGATCAGCGCCGCGGAGGCGCCGTCGGTGAGCGGCGAGGAACTCCCGGCGGTGACGCGCCAGGCGATCTCGGGGAAGCGTTCGGCGTACTCGGCGGTGTAATAGGCGGGCTTCAGCCCGGCCAGCCCCTCGGCGGTGGTGCCAGGCCGCACGGTCTCGTCAGTGGTGTGGGTGCCGCCGTCGGGGAGGTTGACGGAAACGATCTCGCTGTCGAACCCGCCCGTCGCGGCCGCCGTGGCGGCGCGGGCATGCGACCGGGCCGAGTACGCGTCGAGCGCCTCGCGGTCGAGCTTCCAGCGGGCGGCGATCAGCTCCGCGCCGATCCCCTGGTTGGCCAGGCCCTCGGGGTAGCGCCCGGCGAGAGGCTCCTGGGGATTGCGGCCCGCCCGCGACGTCCCAATCGGGACCCGGCTCATCGACTCCACCCCGCAGGCGATGACGATGTCGTAGGCGCCGGCGATGACGCCCTGGGCCGCGAAGTGCGCCGCCTGCTGGCTGGACCCGCACTGCCGGTCGACGGTCGTCCCCGGCACGCTCTCCGGGAAGCCCGCCGTCAGCAGCGCGGTGCGCGCGATGTTCAGCGACTGGTCCCCGATCTGCCCGACGCAGCCGGCGATGACGTCGTCGACGAGCGCGGTGTCCAGGCCGTTGCGCTCGACCAGGGCAGTCAGCGTCTGTGCGAGCAGGGCGGCCGGGTGCACGCCGGAGAGAGCGCCGCCGGGCTTGCCCTTGCCCGAGGGGGTGCGGATGATGTCGACGATGACGGCTGTGGTCATGATTCCTCGCGATCCACTGGCTGATTCACAGATATCAGTAATCTAATTTATCTAGTAGCCGAACGCCAGCGGCCGCCGCCTGGCGGGTGCCGGGCCGACGCGCGGCGGGTGCCGGCAGGCGGCCGGTCAGGCCCTGGTGTCGCGCCGCAGGGCTTCGGGAACCCAGTTCGGCGACCGCTTCTCGATGAAGGCGGCGAAGCCTTCCTTGGACTCGGGGCGCTGCAGGCTGTCGAAGAACGCGATCCGGTCCTGCAGCCCGACATACTGGTCGAGGACCCGCTTGATGTCACGGCGGGCCTCGGGCGCGGTCTGCACCATCTGGAC
>Ga0310811_10011001_pt1 | contig 11708 bp, 11 predicted proteins | sample YCmetagenome_FD_207642 | JGI IMG/M metagenome (GOLD analysis project Ga0310811, IMG submission 207642) | Soil microbial communities from experimental microcosm in Duke University, North Carolina, United States - YC | ecosystem: Engineered > Artificial ecosystem > Soil microcosm > Unclassified ...
ATTCGATTCATGCCCTGCTCATCTGGCTGGGAGGCATTCGATGAACCGCCTCTGCTTTCTCCTTCTGCTGTTAATGTCGGTGCCTGCCGCAGCCCAGCCGGCGGTGACCCTGGACGCGGCGGCCTTCGACAAACTCGCCGGCTATTACCAGCTTCCGCAAGTCCTGCGGCCGAACACGGTTGTGACGGTATCGCGCGAGGGCGAGCATTTCTTCCTGCGGCTTACGCGCCAGCCGGCGCATGAACTTCTTGCCGAATCGCCCACCAGCTTTTTCATGCAGGGTCTCCCGGTGAAGATCAGCTTTGAACTGGGTCCGGACGGCAAGGCCATCGCGCTCGTCATCCATCAGGGCGGTCATGACGGCGAGGCGCCACGGATCGATGAAGCCGCCGCCAAGGCGATCGAGGCCTTGCCGCCGCCCAAACCCAGGGGGCATCCGATGGCGCGGACCTGGCCGATGATGCCGGGTATTGCGCCGCGCCCGATCACCGGCGGCGATGCCGGCGCGCTGGATTACTGGCCCTGCTTCTCGCCCGACGGAAAAACGGTTTTGTTCAGCCGCACCAGCGACGGCGGCAAGAGCTGGACGCTGATGCAGGTGTCCGCGTCCGGCGGGGAGGCTGCACCATTCTTTTCTCAGCCGCTTGCGGTTTCTGCCACGCGTGCCGACTGGGGCCGGAACGGGAAAGTGGCCTTTACCGGTACCGGATCTGACGGCAGTAGCGGCATCTGGATTGCGGATGGCGATGGGCGCGACGCCCACGCGGTAACTGTCACCGGCGTGTCCAGCCAACTTTTCTATCCTTCCTGGTATCCGGACGGGAAAAGCCTGGCGGTGGTGGACGCCGGTGCCCTGACGATGAAGCGCGTGGACGCAAGCGGCGGAGCGGCGACCGCGCTGACCGATCGCGCCCAGGTGATGACCGGCATGCCCAGCGTCTCGCCCGACGGCACGGCGGTGGCCTTTGCCGGCCAGAAGAATGCGGGTCAGCCCTATAATCAGGAAGAAAATGTCATTTGGGTCCGTAGCGACAGCGGCACGGCACCGTTGGAAAATCCGCCGCTGCAGGGTCGCGCTCCGGTCTGGTCGCCCGATGGCAAGAAGATCGCGTTCGAGTCCGATCGCGGCGGACCCGATGCCCAGTATGCCATCTTCATCGTCAACCGGAATGGGACCGGGCTGGTACAGGTGACGGACTATGCCCTGAACGCCAACCATCCGGTCTGGTCGCGCGATGGAAAACACATGGTGTTCGCGGCAGGCGATCCGGTCAGGAATATCTCGACCATCGACGTGATCGATCTGCCTTAGCGCCATGAAGTATCTGCCGCTGGTTTGGGCGGGCCTGCGCCGCAGGCCCGTTCATCCGATCCTCACCGCGACCGCGATGGCGTTCGCCGCCTGCCTGGCCGGGCTGATGCTCGCCATGGCGCGGGTCTTGCCGCCCAGCGGTGAACTCGATCTTGCCGTCCGCGCCATCGCCGGCGCCGGCTTTCTGCTGATCCTGTTCCTGACAGCCCATGCCGTGGCGCAGGCGCTGCGGCAGCGGGGCTGGGAATTCGCCCTGCTGCAGGTGCTGGGATTTTCCAGAAGGCTGGCGCTGGGATTGTTCTTCCTGGAGGTGGCGGGCGCCTGCCTGGTCGGTGTCGCGGTCGGAATCGGGCTGGCGCAGTTTCTTTTCTTCCTGATCTGCCGCCTGCTTCTGCCGCCAACGGGAGTGTTCACATTTTTGCCTGGAACGGTGGTCGCAATCGATCTTGCGGGCGCCGCTCTGGTGGCTTTGGTCAGTACGGCGTTGCCAGGATGGCGTCTGGTGCGCCTGAACCTGGCGGCCGCGCTGGCGCGGGGCGCGCCATGACGGCCTTGCGCCAGATATTGGCGGCCACGCGGCTTGCCGCATGCAGTTTTGCCACGCGCATCCGGCTGTCTCTGGTGATCGTATCGGCATTGATCTGTGTCACCGTTCCGCCACTGGCCATCATGGTTTTGGCGAACAGTCTGCGGTTGAGCTATCTCAGCACCGGCGCGCCGGACCGGGTCATGATCCTGTCGCAGAATGCGTGGCGGCAAAGCGATAGCCATATCTCGTTTCTCTGGCTCCAGACCATCCGCGCTGGGTCCGGCATCCGGCAATGGCAAGGCGCGCCGCTGGTAGATTTTGAGATCTCCACTTATTTTCGTCCGCGCAAACAGGCAAAGCCGGAGAATGGCAATGCCAGGCTGCGCGGCATCGGGCCCGCCGGCTTTGTCATGCGGCCGGAATTGAAAGTGATTTCGGGCCGTCTGCCGCGGCCGGGATCGTATGACATGATGGTGGGCGCCCAGGCCGCGCGCAAATTCGCCGGGCTCAAGATCGGCGACCGGGTTGCGATCGCCACTGCGCGCTGGCGCGTCGTCGGCATCTTCCGGACGGGAAATAATCTGGAGGGCGACGCGGTGGCGGATGCGGCCATACTCAAGGCCGCCCTACATCGCGGCAGTTACGATGTTGCTCTGGTCGCGCTGAAATCTCCGTCGGATCTGGGCCGGTTGCAGAACTCCCTGCGAAGCCTGCCGGTCGTGGCGATGCGCGAACAGGATTACTATGCGCGGCTGTGGCGGGATTTGCCGAAGGTCCCTCTTTATATCGCCTATGCGTTTCTGGTGATCATCGGAGGCGGCGCGTTGGCCGCCACCACCCACAGCGTCTATGCGGCGGTGGAGGCGCGGGCGCGTGAGATCGTCCTTCTGCGCGCCATCGGTTTTGACAGTGCCGCCATTGCCGCCTCGGTGATGCTGGAAACGGTGCTCGTCGCTTGTCTGGGCGCGATCATTGGCACCGGTATCGTGCGGCTATGGGTGCAAGACTATTCCTACAATGGCGGTGTCGAAGGCGGGGTTTTTCCGGTCATCGTGACCTGGGATGCGCTGCTGGTCGCCCTGAGCTGGGCTGTTGTGGTCGCGGTGGTTGGCGCTTCGATGCCTTGCCTGAAGGCCAGCCGCGGCACCGTGGTGGAGGCGATGCGCGCGCTATGATCAGCGCTTGGGCGGATTGGTGCCCATTTCCATCAAAAGGCGTGTGAAAAGATAAAGCCGCGGCGTCAGGCTGGCCAGGTCGATCCATTCCTTGTCGGTGTGGAAGTCCCCGCCCACCAGGCCCAAACCGTCCAGCGCCGGCGTGCCCACCGATTGCGCCACGGCGGATTCGGAAGCCCCGCCATTGCCCGACTTGCCCAGGGTCTTGCCCAGTTCGGCATAGATGGCCGTGGCGCGCGCAGCCAGCGCATCCACGGCCGGCGTCTCGATCAGGGGCGGATAGCCCGGATCGGCGATGACCGTCGCGCTGGTGTCGGGCGCGGCGGTCATCGCGGCGGCGGCGCGCAGCTTGGCCAGGATCTGCTCGCGTTCCTCGGGCTTTCTCACCCGAAGACTGAGCATGGCCTCGGCTTCGTCGGGAATGATGTTGGTGCGCTCGCCGGCCTTGAGCACGGTGAGATTGAGCGTCGGCCCTTCGCCCGACAGCGGCACCAGGTTTTTGATGCTGTCGATCTGGTGGATCAACTCGGTCGCGGCGTTGCGGCCGTCCTGCGGCGCCATGCCGGCATGGGCGGCACGGCCCTTCACATGGATATGGATCACGCTCGAGCCCTTGCGCCATACCGTCAGCGCATCGGGCGGATCGCCGGGCTCCATGTTGAATTCCACATCGCTCTGCGCCGCCAGGGTCTTGATCAATTGGGTGGTGCCGAGGGAGCCGCGTTCCTCGCTGGTCTCCAGCAGAAGGGTGATGGTGGCGAACTTGTTGAAGCCGATATCGTGCAGCAGCTTCAGGGCGGTGATGGCGCTGACCACGCCGGCTTTCTCATCGCCCACGCCGGGACCGTAGGCGCGTCCGGCGTCCATCCGAAAGGGCCGCTGCGCCACCGTGCCGGGACCGAACACCGTGTCGACATGGGCGATGACCAGAATGTGGCCTTTACCGGTGCCGTGAAATACAGACACCAGATTTGCGGGGAGGCCAGGGGCTTCCGCCGGTTCGCGCCGCACATCGCCGCCCAGCGCGGTCAGGCGCTGGGTGAGCAGGGCCAGCACCTTGTCGCCGCCCGCGACATCGCCGGTGCCGGAATCGATGTTCACGATCTGGCTGAGCAGGTCGAGGAAGCCGGCGCGGCTGGCTTGGACCGCGGCATAAAGCTTGTCGTTGCGCGGGCCCGCGGCGGCGGGCAGGGCGCCCCCGACAAAACAAAGAGTGGCCGAGAGGCCGGCGGCAAGGAATCTCCTCATCGCCGCAACGCTAGCACCGGGACTAACTTTGGCGCAGCAGGGCGCGGAATTTTTTGTCGCGCTTGAGCACCACTTCCCGGCGCATGGCGCCTTTGCGGGTGCGATGCTTCTCGGCATAGACCAGGGCCCAGGCGCGGCCCCTGGTGAAGCGGGCGCCGCTTTTCTTGCCATTATGCTCGGTCAGGCGCCGCTCAAGGTCGAGAGTCCAGCCGACATAAGTGGTGGTCCGGCCACGCGGATTCTCGCACTTCAATATGTATACGAATGACGGCATCCGACTCGGACATTCAGGCTCTGCACTTTGCGCAATCCTGGTCCTGCACAAAAGCCCGGTTGCCGGCATGGGGCGGTGGGTCTATATACTTGCCCAAGCAAATATTGTTCGTGCAAATATTATCCCTGCGGACAATGGGGTCTTGCCGATGAAACCGTACTACTCGCCGGCCAATTACAGCATGCGCAATTCTGTCGGCTATCTGATGCGGATGTGCACCAACCGCGTGCTGCCGCAGATGGAAGCGCTGTTCGAGGATGCGGAGCTGACATTTTCACAATGGACCACCCTGGTGGCCCTGCATGACGGCCGCATCCGCACCGCCGGCGATCTGGCACATAATATCTGTCACGATGCGGGGTCCCTGACTCGTCTTATTGATGAGATGGTCAAGCGTGGCCTGGTGAACCGCAATCGCAGCGAAACCGACCGGCGGGTGGTGACATTGTCGCTGACGCCACGCGGGCGTTCGCTGGTGGAATCTCTTGGGCCCCGGGTGATGAATATGTGGAACGGGCTGTTGGCCGGTTTCACGCATGCCGAGATCGATACCCTGATCGGTCTTCTCACCCGGCTGGTGATGGCGGCCGAGGCCCGCGGCGGCAAGAAAGGCAAGGCGACCCTGCTGATTTCCGACGTCCCGATCCTGAAATCCAAGAAGACGAAGCCATGAGAAAACCGCTCTCTCTGCTTTCGGCGCTGTTGCTGACCGCCTGCGTCGCCACCCCGCCGACCACGCCCCAGGTCGCGCAAGTCAAACAGGACAAGCTCGGTCTTGAAGGCGCGCCGGCGCCGCAAGCCGGCGCCGACTGGTGGAAGGCCTTCGCCGATCCGCAGGTCGATCGGCTGGCGGCGTCCGTCGTCGCCAACAACCCGACCCTGGCCGGTGCGCTGGCGCGCATGCGCGCGGCCCAGGCCCAGCTTGCCGTCAACCAGGCCGAAGACCTGCCGCAAGTGACCTTGGACGGCAGCGAGCAGCGCACCCTGTTCAGCAAGGACTATATCATTCCCCCGCCTTATGGCGGCACCTGGCGCTGGTTCGGCTCGCTGGCCGCGAACTTCTCCTGGAACCTGGATTTCTGGGGCAAGCAGGCGGCGCTGATCGCCCAGGCGCGCGACAAGACCGAAGCCGCGGCGCTGGATGCCGATGCCGCGCGGCTGGCGCTGTCGGGCGCTTTCGCCCAGGCCTATATCAACCTGCTGCTCAACTATCAGTATGGCGACATCGCCGACGCCACGGTGCGCGAGCGCGAAGAAATCCTGAAGATCACGCAAGGCCGCTTCGAAGCGGGGCTGGAGAATGGCAGCGACCTGGCGCAGGCGCGCGCACTGCTGTCCATCGCCAAGGCCGATCAGCTGCGCTTCGCCGCCGCGCGCGAGATGGATGTGCATGCCATCGCGGCGCTGGCCGGAGAGGGCGCCGAGGCCTATGCCGATATCAAGCGGCCCACGCCCAACCTGGATGTGGCGCTGCCCTTGCCGGACAAGCTGCCCGCCGATTTGCTGGCGCGCCGGCCCGATATCCTGGCGGCGCGGGCGCGGGTGGACGCGGCGATGGAAGGGCGCAAGGCCGCCCATGCCGATTTCTATCCCGATATTAATCTGGCGGCGCTGGTCGGCTTCCAGGCCATCGGTCTTTCCAATCTGCTGACGGGCGATGCCTTCACCGCCGGCATTGGGCCGGCCATCCATCTGCCCATCTTCGATGCCGGCAAGCTGAAGGCCCAATATGCCAACGCGACCGCCGACCTCGATGCCTCGGTCGCTGACTATAACGGCGCGGTGCTGAACGCCATCAAGCAGACGGCGGATGCCATGACCCAGGTGAAAAGCTTGGCCTCGCAGCGTGTCCAGCAGGCGGCCGCTGTGGAGCAGGCCGAGCGCGCCTTCAAGATCGCGGAAGACCGCTATCGCAGCGGCCTTGCCACCCAGCTTCCCATGCTGACGGCCGAGGCCACCCTGCTGCAGGCGCGTCAGTCGCTGGCCGGCGTCACCGGCACCGCCGCGCAGCAGCGCATCACTTTGCTTTTGACCGTTGGCGGCACCTATGAGCCGAACAACAGCTATTCCAGACTCGCCAAGGACTATTCCCATGACTGATACAACCGAACGCCCCGGCCGTCAGCGCCGCTTCTGGTTCGCCATTCTGGGTGCCGTGGTGCTGATCGGCGCCGTCGCCTATGGCGTCTATTGGCTGCTTTACTCCCGTTATTTCGAAAGCACCGACGATGCCTATGTCGCCGGCAATGTGGTGACCATCACCTCCAAGGAAAATGCCACGGTGCTGGCGCTGCATGCCGACAACACCCAGACCGTGAAGCAGGGCCAGCTGCTGGTCGAGATGGATCCGGCCGTCGCCACCGTCAATCTGCAGGCGGCGGAAGCCAATCTGGCGCGGGTGGTGCGCAGCGTGCGGGCGCAGTTCTCGCGCACCGATGCCAGCGATGCCCAGCTCAACCAGGCGCGAGTGAACCTGGCCCAGGCGCAAGGCGACTATGAGCGCCGGCAGAAAGCCTTCTCGACGGAGTCCGTCTCGGCCGAGGAACTGGCCCATGCCCGCGATGCCGTCGCGGCCGCCCAGGCCGCAGTTCGCACCGCCGAAGGCAGCCTGCACCAATCGCGCGCCACCATCGAAGGTGCCGACGTCGCCCACAATCCGGACGTCCTGGCGGCGGAAGCCCAGCTCCGTGCCGCGGCGATCGTCTATGGCCATATGCGCATCATCGCGCCGCTGGACGGCGTCATTGCCCAGCGCACGGTTCAGGCCGGCCAGCAGGTGGCGGCCGGCACGCCCTTGATGGCGGTGGTGCCGCTCTCCCATGTCTGGATCGATGCCAACTTCAAGGAAGTGCAGCTTGCCCGCATGCGGGTCGGCCAGCCGGTGACGGTGAAGGCCGACATCTATGGCGGCGGCGTCACGTATCACGGCCACATCGAAGGGCTGGGCGCCGGTTCGGGCTCGGCCTTTGCGCTGCTGCCGCCGCAGAACGCCTCCGGCAACTGGATCAAGATCGTCCAGCGCGTGCCGGTGCGGGTGGCGCTGGATGCAGAGGACCTGCGCGATCATCCGCTGCGCGTGGGTCTGTCGGTGACGGTCGATGCCGATGTGCGCGACCAGTCCGGTCCCCTGGTCACCACCAGGGTTGGTGGCGGCATCACCCGCGCCAATACGGGTGAAGATAGCGGCCCCGTAGCCGATGCCCTGATCGCCCGCATCCTGAAAGAGAATGGCGCCACGTGAGCAGCCCCGGCACATCATCAGGGGGAGGTGGCGGTGAGATGAAGCCGCTGGTCGGCGGTCAGCTTGCGGTCACCGCGCTGGTGCTGGCGATGGGCACCTTCATGCAGGTGCTGGATTCCACCATCGCCAATGTCTCCCTGCCGACCATCGCCGGCAATCTGGGGACCTCGACCAACCAGGGAACTTGGGTGATCACCGCCTTTGCCGTGGCCAATGGCATCGGCGTGCCGCTGACCGGCTGGCTGATGGGCCGCTATGGCGTGGTGCGCACGTTCACCTTCTCGGTGCTGGCTTTCACCATCGCGTCCTTTCTCTGTGGCGTGGCCTGGAGTCTTTCCTCGCTGATCTTCTTTCGGGTGCTGCAGGGCGGGGTCTCCGGTCCCATGATTCCGGGCAGCCAGGCGCTGCTGATTTCCATTTTCCCGCCCAACAAGCGCGGCACCGCACTGGGCATCTGGTCCATCACCACTTTGGTGGCGCCGATCTGCGGCCCGATCCTGGGTGGCTACATCTCCGACAACTACCATTGGGGCTGGATCTTCCTGATCAATGTGCCGGTGGGGCTGGTCGTCACCGCCATCACCTGGGCCAACCTCAAAACCCGCGAGACCCCGACCCGCAAGCTGCCCATCGATGTGGTGGGCTTGTGCCTTCTGATCGTCTGGGTGGGCGCGCTGCAGGTGATGCTGGACCAGGGCAAGGACTTGGACTGGTTCTCCTCCACCGAGATCGTGGTGCTGGCGATCACAACCGGCATCGGCTTCCTCGCCTTCCTGATCTGGGAACTGACGGAGAAGAATCCGGTGGTGGACCTGTCGCTGTTCAAGGGCCGTAACTTCGCGCTGGGCACCTTGGCCTTCTGTCTTGGCTATGCGGTGTTCTTCGCCGGCAATCTGCTGATGCCGCTGTGGCTGCAGACCCAGGTCGGCTACAATGCCACCTGGGCGGGGCTGGTGGCCGCGCCCGCCGGCGTCATTGCGGTGCTGCTGACGCCTTTGTCGTCCAAGCTGCTCAGCAAGGTCGATGCCCGCATCATCGCCAGCGTGGCTTTCGTTGCCTTCGGCATCTCCTTCCTGATGCGCGCCAACTTCACCAACGATCTGAGCTTCCTGGATTATATGCTGCCGCTTCTGGTGCAGGGCGTCTCGCTGGCCACCTTCTTCCTGGCCATGATCACCATCCTGCTCGATGGTGTGCCGCCGCACCGCATTCCGCTGGCTTCGGGTCTTTCCAACTTCGCCCGCATCACCGGCGGCGGTTTCGCCGCTTCCGTCGTCACCACCCTGTGGGACCGGCGCGAGGCGCTGCATCAAAGCCGGATCACCGACCTCACCAATAGCTTCAATCCTGCCTTCCGGGCGGCGCTGGCGCATCTGCATGCCCTGGGCCTGCCGGAGCGCAGCGCGCAGGCGTCGCTGGCCGGGACCGTCACCCGCCAGGCCTATCTGATCGCGGCCAACGATATCTTCTGGGCCTCGGGCTGGATCTGCATTCTGCTGATTGGGATGGTATGGCTGTGCCGGCGCGCGGTATCCGGCGGTGGTACCCACGCGGCCGCCGACTAAGCGCGCTCTCTGATTGACAGATTCCGGTCCCGGGCGAGACTGGGGCATGAGTCGCGAATCACTGATTCAGCGCCTGCCTGAGCTTGCCTTCGCCTTCTTGTTCGGCGGCGGCCTGGTCTTGGGCGGCAGCGCGGCGCTGGCGGGGATTCCACGCTTTCTCGATGCCGCGCTGCCCGGCATGGCCGCCCAGGCCGATGCCGAGGGGCCTCGCGACGCGGTGCGCCTCGCGCTGCCCCCCGAATTTCTGACCGCCGGCTTTGACAGCCGCCATGCGCCCCAAGTGCTTTACCCGGTGCAGGCTTCGCCATTGCCCGGCTGGCTGATGCAAGCCATCGGCGAGGTGCGCTCCGGTCCGCCGCCGGCGCTGCGCGGCGTGCACGAGATCGCGCCGGTGCGGCCAAAGCCGGCGATCGCCATCTGCATCGACGATCTGGGTGAAGACTTGGCCGGCACCGACAAGGCGATGGCCCTGCCGCAAAGCGTGGCTCTCTCATTCCTGCCTTACGCCGAGACCACGCCGTTCCTGGCGGAAGCTGCCGCGCGCAAGGGCCATCTGGTGCTGGCGCATGTGCCGATGGAAGCGCTGGGGCCACAAAATCCCGGCCCCATGGCGCTGAAGCATGGCATGGGCGCGGACGAGATCGCCCGGCGCCTGGGCTGGCATCTGGCGCGGGTGCCCGGCATCGTCGGCATCAACAATCACGAAGGCAGCCGCTTCACCGCCGATCCGCGCGCGCTGGTGCCGGTGATGGCGACCTTGCGCGCGCGCCACCTGTTCTTCTTCGATTCCCGCACCGGGCCCGACAGCCAGGCCATGGCGGCGGCGCAAGCGGCGGGCGTGATGACGGCGGCGCGCGATGTCTTCCTGGACGACGATCAAAGCCCGGCGGCGGTGGCGGTGCAGCTCGAGCTTCTGGCGCGTCAGGCCAAACGCAGCGGTGTGGCCATCGCCATCGGCCATCCGCATGACGTGACCTTGACGTTGTTGAAGACGTGGCTGGCGGAAGACCATGGCGTCACCCTTGTTCCGCTGGACGAGGCGATCCGCCTGAAGGAACAGGGCGGCACCACCGTCGCGACGCGCTGATTCAAGCCGGCAGGCTGGAAAGCCATAATGCCAGGTTGCGCATATAGGCCTTGGTCGAGGCCATGGCCTCGGGCGTTCTGGCCAGGGTGCCGCCGGGCGGCTCGTCGACAAAGCTGGGCGCGCCGGCGCCGACGTCCCAATTGTAGTCGGCGAAATGATGGAAGGTGGACTCTGCCAGCGCCGGTCCATTCGTGCCCGCCGGCTCGAAGGCCACGGCGATGTTGAACGCCACGCCCGTCACCTTGCTGCGCCCGGTCGCGATCACCCGGGCGCTGGCATCGCCGGGCGGCGCGCTGACGGCGCCTTCATGGGGATGGGACGGCAGGAAGCGCAGCGCCTGGCCGGGGCGCGTGGGATCGCGCAGCACCGGATGCAGAGCGCCGGCGGGCGCGATCTCCTGATAATCGCCATTGGCGCCGGAATGATAGTTGGGCCACAGGATCGCCGTGGTGAAAGGATCGTCGATACGGCGCCGCTGGGGATTGTCTTCCGGGTTCTTGGTGTGGAAATGATGGGCCAGGCCCACCCCGCCCAGGGAGCAGACCGACGAGCCCAGGTCCATGTGATCGCGCGTGACCATCAGCCCGCCGCCGCGCTGGCGGAAGCGCCCGATGGCGGCGCAATCCTGGGGCGTCAGGCCGTCGCCGGTATCGACGGCAAACAGCCACATTTGGTCGAAATCGCTCCGATCCAGCCGCGACAACAAGCTGTCCGGCGCGCCCATCGCGTCACGATCGCGGGCCGTCACCGCAAACAGCTTGGAGCCGTCAGGTGCCGTTTGTCCGTCCAGGAATTCCGCCAGATGGTGGAAGCGCGCGATATCCCAATCGTCCGCTGTCGGCGGGATGGTGGTCTGCAGCAGGATCTTCTTCGGCATGGAAGGGTCTTACCGATATCCGACGCCGGAGATGAAGTCCCGCACCAGCTCGTCATCGGTTTCCACTTCCTGCAGCAGGCACTGCAGGGCGTCGCGCGCATAGACGATGCCGACCGGAACGCGGTCTTCATCCAGAACAGGGATGGCCTGGATATCCCGCGCCTTCATGGTCTTCCAGACATCCGCGAGCGGATCGGAGGCACGGCAATGGGCTACTTCGCGTGTCATCACCGTCGCCACCGGGGCGCTGAGATCGAAGGCCTCGGAGCTGCTTATCTCGGCGACAATGTCCTTCTTGGTGATCACACCAATGGCGGCGCCGCCCTGGCACACCACCACCAGGTTGGTGTGGGGCTCAGTCATCAGATGGGCTGCGTCGCGGATGGAGGCACCTGTATCG
>Ga0310811_10011002_pt1 | contig 11706 bp, 9 predicted proteins | sample YCmetagenome_FD_207642 | JGI IMG/M metagenome (GOLD analysis project Ga0310811, IMG submission 207642) | Soil microbial communities from experimental microcosm in Duke University, North Carolina, United States - YC | ecosystem: Engineered > Artificial ecosystem > Soil microcosm > Unclassified ...
ATGATTGACAGCGAGCCGCAAGCCCACTGGCGAACCGTAGTCGAAGACATAAATACCGAATCGCGTGAGGCCGATCGTTTCCGTAAAACGCGCCATGACATTGGCCAGGTTTTCGAACGTGTAGGCAAATTGCTCCCGTGGCAGCAATTGCGTTTGACCGAACCCGGGCAAATCTGGCGCCACTAGGTGAAAGTCGTCCGCCAGCAGAGGAATCAGATCGCGGAACATATGGCTGCTGCTCGGGAAGCCATGCAGCAATAACAGCGCGGGCTTGCCAGGGGTCCCCGCTTCACGATAAAAAACTTCCAACCCGTCTACGACGACTTTCTTGTTACGCACTTGATTCATGACAGCCTCCTTGACTTAGATAACCTCTTTAATGATGGATTGAAGGTTATACATACACAAATAACCTGTCAAACTATTTTTTCGCGGTTACTTAAAAATCTGTCAAGAATTTACTGAACAACCCGCTATCAGTGGACGTCCTCCTAGTCCTCGCTAAAATCGATTGCAACAATGCAACTTTCATGCATCATTCCGTGCTTGGTGCGCCACATCTTTGTAACTTGTTAATGTGTATTTATTGGGTTACCATTCCCTTCAACAACGAGGAGCAAATAACATGAATGCAAGCAATCGGCCCTCAGCAATCTTTGTGGCGGACGCCTTGGGTGTGGACTTCCTGAATTCGATCGCGACGCCGGTCGATACACCGGTGGAATGGATCGGGTCCGGCAAGGACTTGCTCGATTGGCTAGAGAAAGCGCAGCTGGTGCCTGCCGAGGTGCTGAAATCACTGGGTGAGAGCGCGGGTCCCGGCGAGCTCGACGCCATCGCGGCGCAGGCGCGCAGCCTGCGCGAATGGTTTCGCTCATTTGTTGTGAAGCACAAGGGCAAGCCGATACCGGCCAAGGCCATTCATGAATTGGAACCCTTGAACAAGCTGCTCGCACGCGATGAGGCTTATAAGCAGATTGTTGCCGTCAATGACAGCCACGCGTCACATGGAATGAAACTCGGAGAATTCCGCCGTTGGCGTTCGCCGGAAGCCCTGCTGTTACCGATCGCGAAGGCGATGGCAGACCTGGTATGCAAGGAAGACTTTACCTACGTGAAAGCGTGCGAAGGTCCAGCGTGCACATTGCTATTCGTGGATAAAACCAAGGGCCACGCGCGCCGCTGGTGCAGCATGGCGATCTGCGGCAATCGCGCCAAGCAGGCGGCACACCGCTCCCGCAGCAAGACGAAGTAGCGCGGCGTGACGGCATGCCTTTCAACGCAGGCGTAAGTGAGAGCGCAACTTCATCGGGTAGATTTGATCGCGATATTGCGATCTGCAAGTATCGCGTATTACCTTGCGCGGCCCGCGCGCAAGGTGAACGGCAGCGGTTCCATCGCATCCGTTTCGTCGGCTGGCTTGATCGCATCCAGCATGGCTTGCAGCCCGCTGTCCAGTTGCCGAAGATGTTCCTGCTCCAGCTTGCGCAAGGCTTCCGGTAATAGCCCGCGCGAAGGCTTGGGCGCGGTCTTCATCACTTTCTTTCCCTCTGCAGACAACATCAGCTTGACCACGCGCTGGTCGTGCTGATCGCGCGTCTTGGTCACCAAGGCGCGCTTGGCGAGCGCATCGACCAGATTGCTGGTAGTGGTCTGATGCATCGCCAGGCGCTCGGCCAGTTCACCCACGCGAACGCCGGGGGTGTCGAGCAATTCCTGCATCACCCATAGCTGCGCACCGCTGACGCCGCACTGCTTCTCTATCCACGCCGAATGCCGTTGCGCGGTGCGGATTACGATGCGCAGCTTCTTCAGCGCGTCCATATATGTCAGTTCGTTACCTTTTGCGGGGCGCATTTTAATCGTGGGTGCCAGTTTTTATTCGTTGGACGAATGAGACGGATATCTCATATGCATGAGCTTTTCATCCTATCAAACTTCTGCAGCTGGGCAAAAAAAATCCCCCTCGCCGGTACGAGGGGGACGGATCGGGATAAACCCGCTGCTGTGCATTCTTGTTCTTCCAACACGAAATCGCTTGCACGATGTGAGTGGTTTTTGCCTGAACGCAATGCATTTTAAATTTGTACAAATATATTTTGCAAGAATATAATTCGCGCCGATGCAAAATATTATCCGGAGTCGCGACACACAGCGTTGAAAACAACGTTCATGCCGCTTTGCCACGAACAGTAACGAGAAACGGTGATTGATGGAACCAATCGCGCTTTCCTCTGCAAGCCTCGCAATGGCGCAACCGGCCGGGGTTCGCCTGTCTGCCTCCATCGACCGGCAACTGTTTCTCGATTATCTGCACGATCTGCAGCTCGACGACTGCACAAATATCGCCGGTGACAACGGCACATTGTGCTTCACGTTGCGCGACGAATTGCGGCAACAGTGGACGCCGCAATACGACACCACGAACCTGTGGCACGCGCTCCAGCATAACAATGCTGTCAACCGGCGCGACCTGGAGCGGGAAATCGTAGTCGCCATGTTGGCGGCGCCGTTCCCGTTTGATTATCCCAGCTATCAGGAATTCGCCGTAGCGGTGCGCATACGCGCCAACATCGTGGATGCCGCGCGGCGCACACAACTAAATTTCCATACCGAAGCAGTAAACCGTCCGAGCGACTGCTGGATCTATAGTGAGGAAAGCGGCTTTACGATCCTGCCCGGCCATTCGCTGATCACGGCGCTGCAGAAAGCAACGCAACCGGATGCTTCCGGCCGGCTCTATTCTTTCTCCTGCTATCGCGCCACCGAATATGTGATCCTGCTTGGCATCGCGCAGGAACTGGCATTGACCAACCCCGATTTGCTGGCGCAGCTGCAAGCGCAATGGGAAACGCGCGCCATCATGTCAGGCAGTTTTCACGACACCTTCCTGTATGAATATGGCTCGCTCGATCAGCCGCTGCCGGCCCGCTATTACGTGCCCGGAGACCGGTTGTGGTTTCGCAACCCGGATGAGCGCTCATCGGACATCGCCGGATACGAAGGCTCGTGGGTAATTTATCTGGGCGGCGGTTTGTTCTCGAATTTCTGGAAGCCGGCAAAGCCTTATACGCTGGCTGAGAAATGCATCGAAATCTTCCATTGGCGCGACGGCGCGGTGCCCGGCGATGATGGCGAGTTGTGCATGGACGAAGCACGTGTCGAGGCGCATATCCAGCGCTCGCGTAGCGAGCCGGCCGAGTCGTCGCTCATCCTGCAGCGGATGCTCAGACTACGGGATCCGCAGGGCGTGTACGCGGAAGGCGGCTGCCTCGACGCCTCGCGCGAATACCCGCGCCACGTATGTCCAGGGACGGCGGACATCTCATTGCCGCTGGCCTGAAGCGCGCTATTGCCCGCCATAAATCGGTATACTCTGCGCCCATGCCGGTGCCCGCCGGCTGTCACCACGACCCCGTCCAACACGCAGGAAACCTCATGCGCCAAGCCGACTCCAACAAGATCAACTCACCCGGCACTGTGCTGTTTGCCAGCCTGATCGGCACCACGATCGAGTTCTTCGATTTCTACATCTATGCGACCGCTGCGGTGCTGGTGTTTCCCAAGCTGTTCTTTCCATCATCCAGCGCGACCGCGGCCATCCTGCAGTCGCTGGCGACCTTCGCAATTGCTTTCTTCGCACGGCCCGTCGGCTCCGCGGTGTTCGGCCATTACGGCGACCGCATCGGCCGCAAGGCAACGCTGGTCGCCGCATTGCTGACGATGGGCATCTCCACTGTGGCCATCGGCCTGCTGCCAACTTACGAAACGATAGGCACGCTGGCGCCACTGCTGCTGGCGCTCTGCCGCTTCGGCCAGGGTCTTGGGCTCGGCGGCGAATGGGGCGGCGCGGTGCTCCTCGCCACCGAAAACGCGCCACCGGGCAAGGTCGCCTGGTACGGCTGCTTTCCGCAACTGGGCGCGCCGCTCGGCTTCTTCCTGTCCGGCGGCATTTTCCTGTTGCTCAGCGAATTCCTGAGTGACGCGCAATTCTTCAGCTACGGCTGGCGCATTCCCTTTGTCGCCAGCGCGGTGCTGGTGCTGATCGGTCTGTATATCCGCTTGAAAATCACCGAGACGCCCGCCTTCCAGAAGGTGCTCGATCATGGCGAACGGGTGAAGGTGCCGCTTGTTACAGTGTGCCGCGAGCACGGCCGCATGCTGGTGCTAGGCACCGTGATCGCGCTGGCGACCTTCGTGCTGTTTTATCTGATGACGGTGTTTGCCTTGAGCTGGGGCACGACAGCACTGCACTACTCGCGCATGGAATTTCTGCTGCTGCAATTGTTCGCGGTAGTGTTCTTCGCACTGACGATTCCCGCTTCGGCACTGCTGGCCGACCGCTACGGTCGCCGCATCACAATGATCCTGGTGACCATCGCGATCGTGTTGTTCGGCCTGCTGATGGCGCCACTGTTCGTCGCCAACAGCGCGATCGGTGTGACCTTTTTCCTGTCGCTCGGCCTTGCGCTGATGGGCATGACCTACGGCCCGCTCGGTACCATGCTGTCGGAACTGTTCCCGCCAGCGATCCGCTATACCGGCGTGTCGATGACCTTCAATCTGGGCGGCATCTTCGGCGCCTCGCTGGCACCGTATGCAGCCACCTGGCTGGCGACGCATTACGGCCTGAGTCATGTTGGTTACTACCTGTCGATTTCCGCCGGATTGACCTTGCTGGCCCTGCTACTGGTCGGCAAATCAGCTCACGAGACTGGAAAATAAAAAAGCCCGCTCCTCGTTCGAAGAGCGGGCTTTGCAATGATTTCTGCGTCAGCTTGCGGTCAGGCTTTTGAAACGAGGTTGCGCGGCGATCGCATCAAATTGCGCATGGTTATCGCCCAACTTGAAGACGCTGACGGTGGCCGACAGATTCGCTGCCTGCTCCTTCAACGACGCCGCTGCAGCAGCTGCCTCTTCCACCAGCGCCGCATTCTGCTGCGTGACCTGATCCATCTGCACGATCGCGGTATTCACCTGTTCGATACCGGCACTCTGTTCCTGGCTGGCGGCGAGAATCTCGCTCATGATGTCAGTCACGTGCTTGACGCTGTCGACGACCTCGGTCATGGTCTGGCCCGCCTGCGCCACCAGCTTGCTGCCGGCGCCGACCTTGTCGACGGAATCGTCAATCAACGTCTTGATTTCCTTCGCCGCGTTGGCCGAACGCTGCGCCAGGCTGCGCACCTCGCTTGCCACGACCGCAAAACCGCGACCCTGCTCCCCGGCACGTGCTGCTTCGACGGCGGCGTTCAACGCGAGAATATTGGTCTGAAATGCGATGCCATCGATGACGCCAATGATATCGACGATGCGCTTGGCCGATTCGTCGATCGAGGCCATCGTGGTTACCACTTCCGTCACCACGCTGCCGCCGCGCACCGCGACGTCTGATGCGGAGATGGCCAGCTGGTTCGCCTGGCGCGCATTGTCGGCATTCTGCTTGACGGTAGAAGTCAGCTCTTCCATCGACGAAGCGGTTTCTTCCAGCGAGGCGGCCTGCTGCTCGGTGCGGCTCGACAGATCCAAGTTGCCTGCCGCGATTTGCGTGGTCGCGGTGCCAATCGAGATGCTGCCTTCGCGCACCTTCGCCACCGTTGCAGTCAGACGCGTTTGCATCTTCTGCAAGCCTTCCATCAAGCGGCCCATTTCATTTTTCGACTTGACCTCGATGCGGCGTGTAAGGTCGCCTTCGGCAATCGCCTCGAAATGCAACAGCATTTCCTGCAACGGGCCGTTGATCGCGCGGATCAGGAAAAAAGCGGAGATTCCCACGATGAGCAGACCGGCCAGGACGCCGGCGATCGCGATCACACGGAAACGGGTATACAGCAACTGGCTCTCTTCATAACCGGCCGCCGCCACCTTGTTTTGCAAACCGACCAGTGCATCCGCACTTTTCAGTAATGCCTGATACAACGGAGAACCGCGCTCCAGCAGGATGGTATTCGCATCATCAATGAGGCCGCCGCGCAAGGCGCTGGTCAGATCGTGATTCAACACCTTCAGGTAGGCTTCCCGCTTCTCTGTCACCTCGGCTGCCAACTGCTTCTCTTCTTCGCTGCTAACAGGAAGCGCAAGGTATTTGTTCCATGCGTCGTCGGATTCCTTATAGAAGTTTTCCGCGCGCTTGATCGTCGCTTCCGCGCTGCTTTCGGTTGGACGCATTGCCACGCGATTGAGCGCGGCGCGCGCCTGCAACAGGCGCGTCAACATCAGATTGATGGCATCCGACGATGGCATCTGGTTGGTGTACATGTTCTGCACGGTGGCATTGGTCGTCTGCAAACCGAACACGCCCATCGCGCCACCCACTATCAGCATGACCCCCATGAAACCCATCGTGAGCAGCAGACGTAATTTGATCGAGAGATTATTTAGCATGTCGTGTTTTCAGTTGAATTGGCGTCAGGCACGCCTTCACCGCAGATGCTTATGCCATCGCGCGGCACGTATATTTCCATAGGGAAACATACTTGGCAGTATATCGGGCCGTATTTGGAGCGTCGATTACTTTGCGGTGACTGTGCAAAAAGCGAGACAAAGTCTTGGCAATCCTGAATGCCAAAGTAACAGCGGCTGACTGCCACTGTCTCGTCGCTGTAGAGTTTTCGGATGCCCGGAGCAGTTACGCGCTAACCGCAGCTTCTTCATCGTCCTCCTCGATCAGGAAGCCTCCGCTCTGGTGTGTCCACAGGCGGGCATACAGGCCGCCGCGCTGCAACAAGTCGCGATGCGATCCTTCCTCCACGATGCGGCCCTTGTCGAGCACGATTAATCGGTCCATTGCGGCGATCGTCGACAGGCGATGCGCGATCGCCACCACTGTCTTACCCTCCATCAGCTGGTAGAGACTGGCCTGGATCGCCGCCTCCGCTTCGGAATCGAGTGCGCTGGTCGCCTCGTCCAGCAGCAGGATAGGCGCATCCTTCAGCATTACGCGCGCAATCGCGATGCGCTGGCGCTGACCGCCGGACAGCTTGACGCCGCGCTCGCCGACGTGCGCATCGTAAGCAGTGCGCCCTTTGGCGTCGCTCAGGCCGAGAATGAAATCGTGTGCTTCAGCGCGCTTGGCGGCCGCAATCATATCGGCCTCGCTCGCGTCAGGCCGGCCGTACAGGATGTTGTCGCGCACCGAGCGATGCAGCAGGGATGTGTCCTGCGTCACCATGCCGATCTGCGCGCGCAGGCTGCTCTGTGTGACATGCGCGACGTCTTGCCCGTCCACCAGAATGCGTCCCGTCTGCAAATCGTAGAAACGCAGCAGCAGATTGACGATGGTCGACTTGCCGGCGCCGGAGCGGCCGACAAGGCCAACCTTTTCGCCGGGGCGTATCGTCAGGTTCAGGTTGTCAATGACGGTGTGCGCACCGCCGTAGGTAAAGCTGATGTTTTCGAACTTCAACTCACCTTTGGAGACCTTCAGCGGCAAGGCACCGGCGGCATCGTTGACGGCATGCGCGCGCGACAGCGTATTGATGCCGTCCTGTACGGTGCCGACCTGCTCGAACAATGTCGACATTTCCCACATTACCCAGTGCGACATGCCGTTCAGGCGCAAGGCCATCGCCGTCGCGGCCGCCACCGCGCCGACGCCAAGCTGTCCCTGGGTCCATAACCACAGCGAGACCCCTGCCGTGCCGAGAATCAGCATCATGCTCAAGGTATGGTTGACGATTTCGAAGCCGCTGACCAGGCGCATCTGGCCATGGACGGTCGTCATGAATTCCTGCATCGCGCCGCGCGCATACGCTGCCTCACGTCCCGCATGAGAAAACAGTTTGACGGTGCTGATATTGGTATAGGCATCAGTGATGCGCCCTGTCATCAGCGAACGCGCATCAGCCTGATGGCGCGACACCCGTGACAGGCGCGGCACAAAATACCGCAGCGAGCAGCAATAAAAGAATGCCCAGCTCAAAAAGGGCAGCAGCAGCCAGCGGTCGAAGGTGCCAACCACGCTGACCAGCGTGACGAAATAGATGACCACGAACACCAGGATGTCGCCGGTGATCATGCACACTTCACGGACCGCCAGCGCGGTCTGCATGACCTTGGTCGATACGCGGCCTGCGAATTCGTCCTGGTAGAACGACATGCTCTGGTTCAGCATCAGGCGATGGAAATTCCAGCGCAGGCGCATCGGAAAATTTCCCGCCAGCGTTTGATGCTTGACGATGGTCTGCAAGGTCACCAGCACTGTACTCATCAACACCAGTCCGCCCAGCAACAACAGGGTGCCGCGTTCCTGCCGCCACAATTCGGCCGGTTCAACCTTGCTCAGCCAGTCAACGATGTGCCCCATCATTGCGAACAGCAACGCTTCGAATGCGCCGGTCGCCGCGGTCAGCAAGGTCATCGCCAGCATGTAGCGGCGCGCGCCGCGCATGCTGCTCCAGATGAATGCAAGAAAACCTTGCGGCGGCGTAACCGGCGCGTCTTCCTTGTACGGGTACAGCAATTTTTCAAACCAGCCCAGCATTCCGTTCTCCGACTCGATGTGCCGCATGACTGCGCAAACGACGATTATCTCCCAGGCGCTAGTGCTTCGCCGGCGGTCGCTTGTCATGATTTCCGTCTTTGTGATTCGTGCGCCTTCGGCTACTCTACGGCCTATCTACAACGATCACAGGCGGCCACCATGCTCATCGCGAAATTTCTGCACATTCTCGGGTTCACAGTTTGGGTCGGCGGCATGTTCTTCGCGCATAACGCGCTGCGCCCGTCGGCCGCCGCTCTGCAACCGCCGCAACGACTACCCTTGCTCGCCGCCACGCTCGGCCGCTTTTTCATCTGGGTTTGGATTGCCGTCGCGTTTATTCTCGGCAGTGGCCTGTACATGATGGCGCAACTCGGGAAACCGCCGCTTCATGTAACGCTGATGTTTGTCATCGCCGTGGTCATGATGCTGATCTTTGCGCACATCTTCTTTGCGCCTAACCGCCGTCTGCAGCGCGCGGTCACCGCGCAGGACTGGCCGGCCGGCGGCGCGGCGATGGCGCAAATACGCACATTGGTCGCCGTTAATCTGTGGCTAGGCCTGCTGACGATCGCGGTCGGTGCATTAGGGCCGCTCGCCTTGTAACGTGCAGGCAGCCGCGGGCAAACGCGACTGATCCTGTACTATTTCAGCATAGGTCGGGACGCTGCGGCGCCGGCCGCATCACTGTCTTCGCGGACATCGCGTCCATTGCGGCAAGCTGTTCACCGCGCACCCGTCGCAGCGTGACGGCTGCTGCGCAAGCACTCTGAAAGGAACATGCACGCATGTCTCACGACACTCCTCTGATCGCCACCGTCGTCGGCGGCCTGGTTCTCGCCTTCATCTTCGGCTCGCTCGCCAATCGGCTGCGCATGCCGCCGCTGGTTGGCTATCTGATTGCCGGCATCGCAGCCGGCCCTTTCACGCCGGGCTTCGTCGCAGATTCGCACCTGGCACAGGAACTGGCAGAGATCGGCGTGATCCTGCTGATGTTCGGCGTCGGCCTGCATTTTTCCTTGAAGGATCTGCTCGCAGTGAAGGCAATAGCGATTCCTGGCGCCGTCGTGCAGATCGCGATTGCCACGCTGCTGGGCATGGGACTGGGATGGGCGCTCGGCTGGCCGTTTGGCGAAGGCTTTATCTTCGGACTCGCCTTGTCGGTAGCCAGCACGGTGGTACTGCTGACAGCACTGCAGGAACGCAAGCTGGTGGAAACACGGCGTGGCCAGATCGCCGTCGGCTGGCTGATCGTGGAAGACATTGCGATGGTGCTGGCGCTGGTACTGATACCTGCACTGAGCGGCATTCTCGGCGGCAAGGGCGAAGCGCTGTCCGCAACGGCACTGGCGGCAACGCTGGCCATCACGCTTGGCAAGGTGATCGCATTTGTCGCCGTGATGCTGATTGTCGGCCGCCGCGTCATACCCTGGATACTTGAACGCATTGCCTCGACCGGCTCGCGCGAACTGTTCAGTCTTGGCGTGCTGGCGATCGCGCTTGGTGTCGCGATGGGTGCGGCCTACATCTTTGGCGTATCGTTCGCCCTTGGCGCATTTTTTGCCGGCATGATCCTGAGCGAATCGGAATTCAGCCACCGCGCCGCGGAAGAATCCCTGCCGCTGCGCGATGCATTTGCCGTGCTGTTTTTCGTTTCAGTCGGCATGCTGTTCGATCCCTCCATCGTATTGCGCGAGCCGCTGCTGGTGCTGGCAACGGTGCTGATCATCGTGATCGGCAAATCGCTGGCCGCATTCGGTATCGTGCGGGCGTTCGGTCATCCGCTCGGTACTGCGCTGACAATTTCTGCAAGCCTGGCGCAGATTGGCGAATTCTCGTTCATTCTCGCCACGCTCGGCATGTCGCTCGGCCTGCTGTCCGCCACCGGGCGCGACCTGATTCTCGGCGGTGCGATTTTTTCTATTTTGCTCAATCCCTTGTTGTTCGTCGCACTGGATCGCGCCAAGCCATGGCTTAAAAGGCGCGAACAAGTCAGCGCGCAGGTGCAAGAGCCCGAAATACCGATGTGGCCAGCGCTACGTGACCATACGGTGTTGATCGGTTTCGGCCGGGTCGGCCATTGCGTGGCTGCCTCGTTGACCGAACATGGCCGTCCTTTCGTCGTGATCGAGGATCATGCTGACGTGGTTGCAGCACTGCGCAGCGACGGCATTCCGGCGATCTACGGTAACGCGGCGGCGCCAGGCATGATGGAAGCTGCCGAAATCCAGAATGCACGCTGGTTGCTGGTCGCCATCCCGAACGCGTTGGAAGCCGGCCAGATCATCGACCACGCACGCGCGCTGAATCCGCATATCGAAGTGGTGGCACGCGCGCATTCGGATGCCGAGCTGGTGCATTTCGAAAGGCACGGTGCCTCGCACACCATCATGGGTGAACGCGAAATTGCCAGGGGCATGGCGGAATGGGTGCTGTCGTCATCGCAGGCGGCAAGCTGAACGAACGGCATATCCCCGTCGCCGGATATGCAAACATTCGCAAACAGCGATTATTCTGGTGACTGGCTGATTACAATTACCGGCCACTACGACTTAGAGAAGATTTTGCGAGCGAGTCGCAAGCCATACGGGCAGACACAATGCGATGGCGACACATATCGCTTTCCGGCGTTAGAATTCCCGAACCCATCACTCCGGCTTGCGCTGAATGACCATGCCTAATTCTCTCCGTCAGCTGCCCCAGTCCCTGCAAGCCATCTCACGCAAACCAGCGGTAAAGCGCAGTCTTATAGCGCTGCTTGCCTTCATCGTGCTGATTGGCCTGTTCGGTTATTTCGTGCTGCCGGGCATCGTCAAGTCGCAGGCCGAAAAAATCCTGACGGAAAAACTGCATCGGCAAACCACGATCGGCAAGGTGGAGATCAACCCATACACCATGCGCGCCACGCTGCGTGACTTCCGCATGAAGGAACCGCAAAGCGAGGTTACCTTTGCCAGCTTCGATGCACTGACGATCGGCATCTCATATCAGTCGCTGTGGCGTTTTGCGCCGGTAGTGCACGAGCTCCTGCTGGTCAAGCCGTATGTGCACCTGGTGCGCAAGGACGCGTCGCATTACAACATCGACGATTTGCTGGCGCTAGCCGGCAAGCAGCCCGAACAGGAATCTTCCGAACCGGCGCGTTTTTCGCTGTTCAACATCCAGCTGGATCAGGGCCGCATCGATTTCGAAGACAAGCCGGCCGGCACCACACACACGGTGACTGA
>Ga0310811_10011003_pt1 | contig 11706 bp, 20 predicted proteins | sample YCmetagenome_FD_207642 | JGI IMG/M metagenome (GOLD analysis project Ga0310811, IMG submission 207642) | Soil microbial communities from experimental microcosm in Duke University, North Carolina, United States - YC | ecosystem: Engineered > Artificial ecosystem > Soil microcosm > Unclassified ...
AACGACTTGTGCGGGATGTGATTGGGGACTCCACGCTGTGTATTGGACAACCAATGCAAGAGATGCATGCAAGAATCCGGCGACAAGGCCGCCCGGCTCCGTCAAGAAGGCAATGGCGAAGGTGAACACGAAGAGAAGCGCCAGAACCACGGCAATGCTTGTTCCGCATAGGCAGTTCGATGCAGCGTGTCCTTCGGCACGCGTGTGGCATCAGTTTCATTCGAAACGCAGGTACGATTGCTTCTCCAGGGACGGCTCGAACGATCACGCGAGACGAAAGAGTTTTGCGTCTGCGGCGCGACGAGCGATCCGACACACGGCCCATCTGCCTATCCCCGGTGAAGAGTCTACTGTCCGCTGACGAGGAATAATGTCGTTGAAGTGGCGAGCAAATCCAGGCGAAAAACTATGTCTTGCGCGGTTCAGCGAATAGACTGAATGAGAAGACGCCAGCAAAAAGGGAGATCTCATGCAAACAGTCAGCAAGCATGCAATCTGCGCAAGCGCCGTTGCACTCTTATGCTACCAGGCAGTCGTCGAGGCACAACCGGCCGCTTATCCGGCCAAAGGCCAAAGCCCACAACAACAGCAGCAGGACCATGCGGCATGCGCATCCTGGGCCAGATCGAACACTGGCGTTGATCCGGCAACCGTGGCGGCGACGGCGCCTCCGTCTGGGCCGGCGGTAGGCGGCGGAGAGCGGGTTGGCGGCGCTGCCCGCGGCGCGGCGGGCGGAGCGCTCTTAGGCGCGATTGCCGGCGACGCTGGTAAAGGTGCTGCTGCGGGCGCGGTCGTGGGGACGGTGGCTGGCGGCATGCGCGCGCGCCAGAACCAGCGCAACGCGCAGGCGTCGGCCCAGGCGCAGAGCCAGAATGCAGTCGCTGCTTTCGATCAGGCCTATTCCGCCTGTATGCGTGGCCGGGGTTATTCGTTGTAGCTCTTGTCGTACGGAGACCTGCCTGGCACCTAACGACTGTGTGCAGCTGCGCAGGCCCATACATGCCGGTCTGAAACGTGTCTTTAGGGTAGCGTCACTCTGGCTTGGACCGATGGTCGGTATGAGTGTCCATCCGGCGATGGCAGTTACGATGCCGCGCAGTTCGATCGGCGCACTCGACACGAAGGTTTATACGATGTATGTGACGAATGACCTGGGACGACATCAGGAAGTGAGTTGCGCGGGCGCCAGCCGATTGGGAGGTATTCTGAACAGAAGCCTTGGTGGCTAAGACGCTCGCCCTCGCAACACCCGTTCGCATACGCGGTTCGACCCGCTCGTACACCACCCTGAGCCAGCCGTCGAAAGTGGCGAAATGGACAAGATCGTTGAGGTGCAGGGCCGGCCGCTATCATTGCCGGGCCGCCCGTGAAGGAGTTACATGCTTGATCCTTGCGCAGTATCACCAAAACATCCGGACGGAGCGCGATCGCCATGGTCGAAATCAACCTGTCGGAGATTTACCTTGGGTATGTCGCCTGCCTGAACCGGCAGGCCTGGCCGGCGCTGGAGCATTTCGTGGCCAGCGACGTGCGATACAACGACAAGCCCATTGGCCTCGTGCGGTACCGGGAGATGTTGAAGCGCATCTGTAAAGACATTCCCGACATCTATTTCGAAACCACGATGCTCGTTTCGGCCCCACCCCTTGTCGCGAGCCGACTGCAGTTTGACTGCACACCTGGGAGATCATTCCTCGGCCTGCCGGTGAACGGTAAGCGGATTACTTTCGCGGAAAATGCGTTCTACCGGTTTGAAGGGGAGAAGATCCAGCACGTGTGGTCTGTTTTCGACAAGGCGATGATCGAGGCCCAGCTTTAATAGCCGTAGACGACGGGGTGTCATCGCGCCTCCAGCTGTTCGGCATCCCCGCGCGTTTTCGGACGCCGACTGTGCGCGGACTTCTTGCGAAAAGCTACCGCTGGGCATCACCTGCTCTCCACGACGCTTCCCTGATACCGTGCCTCCTGCCCCAGCAGCAAACGTGTTTCGACTGCCCACGAGAGCTGGACGCCCCGCCGCCCTGAAGAAATGTCCGGCGGCGGGGGCCCGATCGCCTAGCCGACTGTGACTTCTATGCGACGCGGCTTGACCTCATCCCGACGGGGGACGGTCAGCTTCAGCACGCCATCTTTCAGGGCGGCCTCGATTTTCGACGTATCGAAATCCGCACTGACGGTGAAACGGCGCAAGAAGTGCGGCGCACGTACCTCCGCGTGTGCGAGCCGCAGATTGGGTGGTACTGGTAGCACCGATTCGGCGTCGATGGTCAGACTGCCGTCGTGCACGTGGATGTCCAGCTTTTCCTTCGGCACGCCTGGCAGATCCGCCCAAAGCGTGATGGCGTGTGCGTCTTCGACAATATCGACCGCAGGTATCGCCGCGACTCTACGACGTGCCTCATTGGATTGCTCGGCAGTCACGGTACTCTCGTCGCGGGACGCGATTTGCGTGGTATCGCTCATGATGTCCCCTCATCATTGAACAGTAATCGCACGGGGTTGCGAGGCTTCGCGCTTGCCCACGGAAATCAGCAGGCACCCGTCGATATATCGAGCCTGTACCTTGTCAGGATCGGCCTGCTGCGGCAGCTCGATGACCCGCCGAAAAGTGCCGCTGAAGCGCTCTTGTGCGTACTGGCGCGTGCCTTCGGGAAAAGGCTGTTGCTGCGCGGACCGCTCGCCCGCAATTGACAGCAGGCCTTTGTCGACGTTGATATCGAGCTTCGCGGGATCGACGCCGGGCGCGAATGCGACGATTTCAATCGTGCTGTCGGTGGTGCCGACATTGATATGTGGAAAGGTGCCGAACCGGCTTGAACGAAGGCTGGACGGGAAGCCACCAAACAGGCTCGACATCTGCCGCTGCAGCCGTTCGAGTTGCCGCGGACAATCAAGGTTGAAACACGCAGCGTCCGCGCGAAGCGCACCGCGAACAACTGCCTGAGCGGTAGATAAATTTGAAGGCGCATGTCGATTTCAAGAGGCGGATGCACAGTTTTCTATGGCGATCGTTGTCCATGGCCGCCTCCGATATGCGATGCGGCCTGCGTACGGCTGTCATGGATACAACATCGCGAATCGCAGTAAATCCACGTCGACCTGGCACCACCGGCACGGTCAGGCGTGCCTCAGCTTGCACGGTGGTTTCGGCATTGGCTGGTCGTCCACGAATGCGGTGCCGCAACGGGCGGCAAAAGCGAACGCCGACTGCCGGTTGGCAAAGTACCCGAGATCTCCCAGCGAGTTCGCTTGCCCGTCTTCCCGGAGAATCGATACCCGCGCGACGAAGGCGTGTCCCGACTTCGTAACCGATGGCTGAATTGCAACTCCATGGTGGTAAAACAGCATGTCCCGCTCCAAGATCTGTTCGTACCTTACGTCATTCGTGGGGGCGATATGTATAGAACGCGTAACGGCAATGACCCGCACGCGGGTCGCCATTGTGAGCGGGTGTCCCCAACCGGTCAGTTCGGTACTTCCGCCATGTTCCGCATCGGAACATCAAGAACACTCGAGGCCACGGCTTGACGCACTGCGTTATGGATTGCTTACTTTTAAGTGAGCAGGCTTTGCGGCTCAAGGAGCCACTACTCGCCGCATCCGGAAGATCGCTTCGTCGTCCCGCGACCGGGTGTCGCTTTGAGATGAAGGTGAATGAAACCACGAACAGGGCCGGAAACTTAAAGAAGTAGCGGGCGCCGCCCGCCGGGCCGAAGTGTCGTTGATGCGCATTAAACCACCAACGCTCACGCGAAAACCTATCAACGCTGGTAAGTATTGCGTAATCTTCTTGAGGTGTGCGGCAGGACAAACCACGATGCGTCCCTATTGTGGAATTCCTTAAAGTCATTGCCAGACGACACCCCAACCCGATAGGGGGCGGGCCGTCCGGCTGCCTGGAGGCATGCATGCTCAGTCCTCGTGAGTTCGCAACGCTCGTCCTTGTCAAACATGCCGAGCGAATTGCCGATGTCGACCAGTTGGACCTTCGGACATTACTCGACCTGAAATTCGTCGAATTTAACGTCAGGACTCGCACAAGCACGTCGCCGCGCTTAAGCGATCGCGGTCATGCATTGCTCGCCCGGCTTCATGTAATGCACCGGGCATGACGGCGGACCCACCTAATTGGAGGAACAGATGGCTTCCTTTTCAACCGGGCAGTATACGCAAGCACAGCAGGTAAACATCGATGCGACGTACCGCTTCGCGAATGCCACGTTCAGCAGCTTCGAGAAGCTCGCATAGCTGAACATGCAAACCGCAAAGACGTCGCTGGAGATCAGCCAGACACGTTGGCTCAATGCTCTGACGGGCAGAGGACCCATCGCGTTTCTCGAAGTGCCGGCCGGCGCACAGCCGCTTGCCGGAAGGGTTGCGGCTTACAACCGCCGGCTCTTCCAGATCTTGACGGGCGCTCAAGCCTCGCTGGCCGAAGGGGCCGGCGTCCAATATGAGAGGCAGGCGCGGAACGTGCAAACCGGTATCGCCGAGGCGGCAAAAAGCGGCCCTGTGGGGTCGGAGGCAGCAGTGGAAGCGTTAAAGTCGATGATGAGCGCGACCAGTTCCCGGTACGACAGTCTTTACAAGACCACCTGCCAGGCCGTCGAAGCTGCGGAGTCGGGCATGAATGTCGTCGCGCGTAAGACCACGAACGAGGAAACAGTCCCCGCCCATGCGGCAGGCGGCCGGAAATAGGAGAACCAAGTCTCGACAGGCACGCCCGGCGGAGGTATCCAGAATCCGGACGCGATCCCCAAAGCGTCTGGCGCTTTCAGGCCCGCTGACTCTTCGCGGGCCTTTGTTTGGCTCCCGGCCATGCTGAAAAAACCCATCGTCTTAGCCCCACCGGGCGAACGAGTTGCACCGTACCGTCCTAGGTTCGCCATTCCCTCCAGCACCCGCTGACGGAACAACCGGTACCCACCCCTTCGCAGTACGCGGTTCCGGTTCACAGGCAGTCAGCGGAGTCTGAGAAATGTCACGATGAAGTCGATCGCACCGATCACACGCTCGTGCGTCGGCATGAAGTCGCTGACTCGTTCGGGAAGCGGCGCCCGTGGCTGCTTGCGCTGCTGCGGGAGCAAGAACGATTGTCGCGAACGCGCGACTTGCACAGCTGTCTTTTTCGACGCAACGATCATCGATACTCTCAGAAACGCATGCCGACTCCGGCTTCTATCAGATCTGTGTCGCGGTTGTAACGCGTGACTACGCGATTCCATGTGATCCGTGTGAGCCAGTGCTGGCCGAACCGATAGCTCGCTGATACCGCGATGAGTGCGGACACGCGACCGTCGCCGGTGCGGTTTTGCGGGAGGTCATCGTTCTGTGTGATGGAAACATACGGTCCGACACCGGCCGATAGCGTGAGGCGGTCCTCGAAGAAAGCACGGGTCGCCCAAAGCTGGACTGCCATGCCATCGCGGCGCGACTGGATCTGGCCGCCTTCATGGATGTAGGAGGCAGTCACGTCGACGTAGCGCCATAACCCGCGCCGGTATTCGACGCTTCCGGCATTGGCGGACTCGGAGCTGTCGCTGTTCAGGATCGTCTTGCCCAGCATCAGGGTGACTTCGTTATTCGTCACTTTTGATGTGCGCGGTATCGCGCGCTCCCGCGGGCCGGGCTCGCCCTTCGCTTCGAGTTGATAGCCGATGCCAAATAGTAGGGCAGTCGTGTCAGGGCCACCAAACACCTGAACGTGATTCAGTTGCGCCTGGGCAATCCAGCGGCGATCGAAGTAGTACGCCGCACGCATGCTCCATACCGCGCCCCAACCGTGCGTATTCGAATAATCGCCCCCGCTTCGCGCTGCGACGGTGTCGAAGTATCGATACGGCCCTGTGCCTGCCGATATCTCGACCCGGTCGTTCCACAATGGCAGGCGCCCCCAGACCTGGATGGTCTGGCCGTCGCGATGGTGCTGCGGAATGTGACCTTCGTTGATCCACGAAAAGCTCCATGCCGCGAAGCGTCCGAGTCCCTCGCGATAAGAGGCGTCCCACGAATAGGTGTTCGTGCCGTCGCTGAAGAGAGGACCAGCCAGCAGCGAGAATTCCTGCGCGCTGGCGGGCGGGGACGCGGCGAAGAAGACGCTGATCAGCAGCGTCGATACTGAAACAAGGCGGTGCCTATCGCTCGGGTTCGCCGACACAATCCGATCATTGATTGAATGTATGCACGCGTAACCTCATGCGACTGCTTGAGCGTGAAGGAAGCGACACTCCCCCGATACACGAGATACACGAGGATAGTGAATAGATCGCCTCACGGAGAAAGCTACCGTTCCAACATAACGCGGTATGTGTGTCAGCGCACCTGCCGAGCCACGCTGTTCGGTGGAAGACAAGTCGACTACGGACGTTCACTGTTGGAGCATCGACTCTTTGCGGCCACGGCTGGCCCTATGGCTCAGGCGCGCCCGGCGGCGGTGCCGGTGCCGGGAAGGGCGGTCCTGCGGGAGTCGTCTCCCCGCCTGAGGGGTTTTCGTCTTGCCGGTCTTGCAAGATCGTGCGCAGCAGGATGAAATCCCGCTCAGGGTCGCGCATTGAGATGATCGCGTGCAACGTGACGCGCGTAGCCCAGCAGGCGTCGGCCAGTGTGACCGCCGCGGGATACCTCGCATACGTCTGGTAGCGCGCGAAGTCGGATGGATTCCCGCCCAGATGAATGAACAGCGCGCGCGACAGTTGCCGTTGCGCAACCGCGTACTGCTGCGGGGTGGGCAAAACGACGGGGATTTGCGCGCGTTCGCGATGAGCACCTTGCATAGAAGCTCGAAGTATTGCCGCACGTCGGCGTCCGACATCTCGCGCAGCGTGACCCGGTTCATTGTCGCGCCCATATCGACTTCGCCAAAGCAATTCACTGGCACCAGTTCGTCGAGGAGTTTCGTCAGAAGCCGGACGTAGCTGAGCCGGTCGGCCGCGGAGAGGCGTGCAAGTCCGCTCGACATCACGTTCGTGCGGGTCTCGGGGTCGAGAAAAATCCGGCCGAGGCCCTACGCTCCACCAGGAAGGGTCGCCGAGATGCCCGGGTCTTGCCGGATCTTCTCGTCCGACATGTGGACAATTTGCGCCTTGCTCGAGCGGGGTTCGACGCCCTGCTCGAAAAGCATCTGGTCGTAGGCCTGCTCGGACTGCATCGACTGCGTCGTCAATGCCGGATTGGCCGGCAGCAGGAAGTTATCCGGATGATGACGTATCGCCGCGCCGGCGAGCGCGGTGACAAAGAGCGTGCCGACCAGTGCACTGAGACAGGCGGCTAACCTTTTCATGGAGCCTTCGAGAATCGAAGCGCCCGCGACGGCGAATCCATCCGAGCGCGTTCGTATCAAGGCGTGACTTTCATCCAGCCCGGCCCGGGGTCGAACGACGTCATACCGCGCGCTGTAGCCCCGCCGTCCGGACCCAGGTCGCGCTCATACACCTGCCCCGCGTGACTCACCATGAAGCTCTTGATTCCGGTGTCCCGGTAGCGTACCGGCCAGGCGACTACGGCGAAACCGCCGAACAGCCAGCCGTGCGCGAGATAGTTGTATGCTCCGCCTGGCGCATGCGAACCCTGCGAGGTCAAGAGCTTGTAGTGATAGCCGTGATAGCCCGCCTCTCCGGTTTGGCGCGAACTTGCCTTGACAAAGGCAGAGCCGAGCGGGCTTGGAGGACCATTCGGTCCGCTCGCCCAGTACAAACCGTCGTGTTTGCCCGGTGAGCTCGAGAGCCTCGATGCGTACGCCATCAGGCCGTCGCCGTCATGATCGGTCGATGCGTATTCGCGCTGCGCATCGTAGATCGCAAGCATCGTCTGGAACACGGCGAGTTCGTTGCGCCCGATGCGGCGCTCGCGCATCTCCTCGGCACCGGCGCGCATATCGAAATGCCACCCTTGTGCGGATTCATCAGTGGAATCGGAAACGTCCAGCCATCATCGCCGACGGCGATGCGCCCTGCGCGGCGTCGATCCGCCGCACCGTGTGCGACACACCCCATTCATCGATGAAGCGATCGCGCACTTCGGCGCCGACCGGTGGAATCAGCTGGCGGAAGTTCTGGCCGAAGATTGATTGCAGCGTCGCCTCGTTATTGTTGAGAACCGCATCGCCGAATGCGTCCATTGCGGCTTCGGGGGGCGAAGTTCTTTTCTGCATGCGCCGCTGGCACCGTGAAGGCGCACAGCACACAGGCCGCGACGGCTACGCGAAGCGCGCCGCGCAGCGAGACCCACAGAAACCGTACCGATGACTTCATGCTCTCGTCTCCTAGCGCCTGCCGCGTCCACCGCCGCCGCGCATCCCGCCACCGCCTCCCCGGCTGAAGCCGGCGCCCTGCATGCTGGACCGGCCGCGGTCGGCGTTACGCTGGGAGGCCTGGCCCGCGCCGACGCCCTGGAATGCGTTGTCGCGCCCGCCGCCGGTGTATCCTCCGCCACCGCCGAAACCGCCAGCGCGGTCGCTGGCGCGGCTGACACTCCCGCCGTCAGCGCGGTTGCCCATCCCGGAACGATCCGCCACCGCGCGATCGCTCCCACCGGTGTTGCGACCGCGATATTGGGACCGCGCATCGGCGCCAGCAACATTGCCCGCATATCTCTGACGCGTGGCGTTGTCGCGATACGCGACGCCCTGGCGATGGCCTGCATCATGCTGCCAGCGGTTGCCGTTACGCTGCACCTTGTTGCGGTCGAAGTTGCGGTCAATGTTCGCAGCCTTCTCCACATTGATGTTGACGTCGCCGCCGCCCCAGTTGCAATTGCTGTAAATCGCACCCGCCGCTGCGAGGCCGATCCCCCATGCAAAACCGGTTGCGAGCGCCGCGCCCGGATAGTAGGCCGAATACGGTGTCCAGTAATACGGCGGATAGGCGGGATAACTCCATGCGCCGTAGACGACGGTCGGGTTATAGGCCGGCACATAGATCACCTGCGCATCGGCGGGCTCGATCACGATGGTCTCGGCGCTCGCAGCCCCCGCCGCCGAATCAGGCGCCAGCTCGACAATCACGTTCTGCTGCTCGTTTGACTTAAGGTTGCCCGAGTCCTTTGCGCGCGCCCGCAACCGCTGCACCGCGGCCAGCACGTCCTTTTCCTGCGCCAGGAATGCGTCGCCGAGCTTCTGGGTCCAGTCGAGCTTGTCATTCATGGGTTCAAGAATCTGTGGAAACGCGACCAGCGATTTCACACTGACGTCCCACGGCTGATTCTCAACAGCCTTCAACGCGGCATCGCCCTTGATGTTCGGGTTGGACTTGACCCAGCGCGCGGCATTAACAATTTCCAACGGATAGGTCGAGGCCATCAGAACCTGCGCGAGCACGGAATCGGGGTAAAGCGCGACGGGCGCGACCAGCGCTTCGATCTCTTCCGGCTTGAAGGGTGCCGGCTGTGACGTAGCCGTATCCGGAATCGCAGCGGGAGCCGCATTTTGCGCCGTGCCTGGAACCGGCGCTTGAGACTGCGTGACGCATGCCGCCGACGTCAGCGCAGCGACCAGCCAGATACACCTGGATTTCGACCACTGGCGGTTGCGCAGCGGCATGGCCGCTCCTTTTTTTGAGCGTCAACTCAATAGGATGGTAGGACATTCACTGGGCTTTTGTGGCGGCCGTAACGCTCCGTAGTGTCTTGGCTGATGTCCTAACAGCTGATGCTCAGTCATTACCATCTAAGCTTGACATTCCACTCTCTGACGCCAGCAAGGCACACGTAATGCTCAACAGTCATCGCCACGAGAATCGGTCCGGAGTGGAGGAAAAGCCATGTTCAGCCCGTCATATCTGTCGTATCGCGGTTGCCAGATCAGAGTGCATGTGTCGCCGGTCCGATCGTACGCGATGGGCGGCGTTTATCAGCGCTATAGCGTTACCTGGAGGGTCACTGCGGCCGGTAATCCAGATCGGGAAGTGGCAAGTTTTCCACACCAGTTCGAATTCCTTAATCAGCAAGAGGCGGTCAGGTATGCGGTGAACCTCGCGCACACGTATATTGATTCCATGCTGTGTACCCCGTCGGAAAGGCATGGGCTCGGAGAAGACAGGCTGGAGGCACGCAGATGATTCGCCACCGGTCCGACATCATGCAGCGTCTCCCTTCTTCACCGACGCAATCTGGCTTCCGCTGGAAATGAGCGGGAGATCATCGTGGATGATGAGATCTACGCAACTGACACGCATATCGCGCGAGTTCGTGTAATGAAGACGGTTGCAGGCTCGTACCGCGGAATCGTACATCTGCGAGAAGTGGGAGCCGAGCCCGAAACGGACGAGCCGCACGAAACCGAGAAGGACTTCGCGCACGAGGACGAGGCGCGGGAATCAGCTCGCGACCTTGCTACCAAGTTGCTTATTGAAAACGGATAGTGAATCGCCGCACCGACCTTCAGAACCTCGGCAGCCGCCCAAGCGGCGGCGGCGAAAATTGGCTGGCGGTCGGATTGGCCGTCATGATGTCCCTACTGTTTTCGCTCATGTTAGGGATGCCGTCGAAAAATGGGGAGGCCAATGAAGCAGGAATTTATCGAAGGCGAATACACGATCGAGATCCGGGCTGAGATCGCGCCCACAGCGGGTGATGCCGATCGCGTAACAGTGGAAGTAGTCATAAGTCGGAGTCAAGACAAAGAGGTTGTGTCCGCTTTCACGCGGTTCGTCGCTGGTCGCGAAGCACCGGTTAGCCTTGAAGACGCGATCAAGGTTGGACATCGAGCCGCGATTGAAATCATCGGGGCGCGTCTTCCGGATCAATAGACTCGTCCAAACGCTGCCCAATGGGCGAAGGTCCATGCTCTCGGTTACGCAGCAGCGTCTAGTAATTTGGTTTCCTGATCAGTTCGCTGTCTCTGTCCAACCAGGCAACGCGCGATGCTGAGGCACAGCTTGTGCGCGCCGGATGGACGAGTGCGATTGTCGCCGTCCGGGGACCTGAAGCGGATCTGGCGATTGTCAAACGATTCAGTTGGTAATGTCTAATGTCCTTTCATGGCCCAAGCTGTCCGGTGCATATCGCGTGTTCGTGCGGGGACGGCGGTGGTCCGGCAGCACGCGACCCTTCTGAGACGTTGATGTTGCCGGTCACACTGTCCGAAGGGGATCGGAAAGCCGACATACACACCACACATGCACATTGAGAGGTTTACCGCTAGCCGCTGACGTGTTTGCAGATGGATGCTGACCATTGCAATCGGCTCCGGGCATAATGGCACACTGAGAGGCGTAGCGATCGGAGAAGCGGCCAACAAGCTGACTTCAGCCGACCGGTAGGCGGCTTTCCAGTAATTTATTGACCGCTGCGCTCCTCGGCGCGGCACACCCTTTTACTAGCCACTTCAAGCTTTACCGAGCCTGGCTATGCCCGCACATCAACGTTTCGAGATTGGCGCCCCCAGCGAGGTTTCGTATGCGCACCGGAGTATCAGGGCAATCGCAGCGCTCCACGGTTTAAGCGAGGCGCGGATCGACGACGTTTCCATCATCGTTGCCGAGTTGGGCGCAAACCTGCTCCGGTATGCGACGCGCGGCGAATTGCTGGTGTGTCCGTTGACGGATAGCGCGCGATTGCATCCAGGGGGCGTGGGCAGAGCCGGTATCGAAATCCTGTCGATTGCAAAGAGCTTTGACACGGCTGGGGCCACGTCCAGCTCTATGATCGCAGATTGGGCGGTTGGTATCTCCGAAGACGGTATGCCAGCGATACGGCGACTTTCAGACGAGT
>Ga0310811_10011004_pt1 | contig 11705 bp, 12 predicted proteins | sample YCmetagenome_FD_207642 | JGI IMG/M metagenome (GOLD analysis project Ga0310811, IMG submission 207642) | Soil microbial communities from experimental microcosm in Duke University, North Carolina, United States - YC | ecosystem: Engineered > Artificial ecosystem > Soil microcosm > Unclassified ...
AATGCAGCCAGTTGCTCTCGCCCGGACGCGCGGCGGGATCGACCGCAGCGCGCGCCATCGTTGTGCCCATGAGGGCGAAAACTGACGCATTCGCCAGCATGTCTCGACGGTTGATCATTTTTGGAACGTCCTTCTTCCCCTGGTGGCGCGAACGTAAGTGCCGGGCGCTCCGGCGGCAAGTTTCGGGACAATTCCTTACAGTTGCATGGTGACGCAGGGTTCATATTGCGGCGCGGGAACTTTCCTTGACGCAATCATTCTCCTACGGTTGTCATAGATCAGAATGGCATATGCTGCGGCTTCTGGCAGTGTGGTCGGGAGCAAAGCCAGTCTTGCCAGCCGCGCTGGCAGGATATGGAAAAATTTTTCGCGATGGGAGCAGACGGCATGCGGCAAATAACATTTGCGGCTCTACTGCTTTGGGTGATGCCAGCCGCGGCCCAGACTGTCGCCGGCAATCTGCCGCCCGATTTCTATCCCAAGCCCGCTTGTGAGAGGCCGGACAAGACGGCAATCGGAGGCGCGCCTGGCGTACAGGATCAGCAGGCGATGATCGCTTACAATCTTAAGGTCCGAAATTTCAACAAGCGGGCGGAAGCCTTCAACGCCTGTATCAAGGATTATACCGACAAGGCGCAGCGCGACATCGACGTCATTCAGGCCACGGTTCATGCGGCGGTAGCGGCGGCTAATCAGCCCTGAGCCCAGCCAGCCGGTTCTGAAATGCCACTGCTATGCGACGGCGCTGACGCAGCCATGCGTTGACTTGTACAGCTGCGGGTTGTAGCACGCCCTCGATTTCTGAGGCTGGTGCGAGGGCGATTCGCGCGCACCGCCCGCCATTTCCCCAATGCCATTTTCAGCAAGCAGGCTGTTCGCGCCTGCCTGGAGAGTCTGATGATACAGGAAAAGACCAACAAGGCGCTGATGCTGTCGGTGCTGGACGCCTTCAGACGCGGAATTCTCGAGCCGCTGTTCGAGTCCGTCAGCCCGGAGGTGGTATGGACGGCGACGGCGCCGCCGCAGTTCTTCCGCTTTGGCGGGATCTACAAAGGCGTCCCCGGCATCAAGGAATATATCGCGCTGCTCCTGTCACGCTATCACTTCACGCGTTTCGAGCCGAAGCTCGTCACGGCGCAGAAGGATGAAGTCTGGGGCCTGTTCGATGTCGAGGCCCTCTATCAGCCCACCAGCCGTCATGTCCGCTTCGATCTCTTCATCCGCTGGACGGTGAAGGAGGGCAAGATCATCGCGCATCAGTGTCTGTTCGATACCGCCGGCGTGCTGATCCAACAGGGCGACCTGAAAGCCGCCTAGGCTCAAATCCCCATATAGGCGAACGCGAACAGAACCGCGCCGACGCAGCCCAGTCCCATGGCGGAAAACCAGAAGGCCCGCCGGCTGGTGATGATGGCCACGGTCGAAAGCGCGATACCAATCTCAATAAGCGTGGCGGCGCCTGTCAGCCAGTGATGGCGCTTCTCATGAACGGCGCTTTGCGAGAGGCGCTTGTCGCGGTCCTTCTCCGCGTCCTCCGCCTTTTCGCGCGCCTTGTTCTGGCCTTCGCGCTCGTTCTTGATATCGGCCTTGAATTCGTCGGTCCTGGCGCCCGCCGAAGCCATGGCGATGTCATACATGTGCCGCTTCAGGCTGTCGGCCTGATACTCGTTCCAGCTGTCCGTGGCCTTGTCCTGGGCCAGCACCGCCTCGCTGGATTCGGTGATGGCGCGTCCGCCTTCCACCGTCTCCAGCGATCCGGCCGCCGCCGCCATCACCGCCAGCACGGCGACGGTGATGGAGACCTTGGAGACAAAGGGATTGCGTTCATGCGCGGCATGTTCGGCATGCTCGGTATGTTCATGCGCGTCCAGCGCGGGATCGTGCGACATGGCCTTACTTCAACAGTCCCAGGTCGATGGCATTGGCCATGGCCTGATAGCCCGCATCATTAGGATGAAGCTTGTCGGTGAGATTGTAATTTGTGTCGAAGGTGGTGGCGTCGGACTTGTCCGCGACGGAAGGCGCGAAATCCACGACCCCGTCAAAGGCGCCGCTGGTCTTGATCCATTGATTGACGGCTTCACGGACCTGTTCGCCCTCGGGCATGAAATAGTGCGCGCCCTTGTACGGCGTCAGCGTCGCGCCATAGACCAGGATGCCATGGGCATGGGCGCGGGCGATGATCTGCTTGTCGGCGGCGATCAGGGCGTCCGCCGTCACCGGCTCGGTCGGCGGATAGAAGCCGCGGCCGATGTCGTTGATCCCTTCCAGCAGGATGATCGCCTTGACGCCGGCCACGCTCAGCACGTCGCGGTCCAGCCGCGCCAGGGCGCTGGGGCCGGTGCCATAACGCAGCAGGCGGTTGCCGCCGATGCCGGCATTGACCACCGACCATTTGGAATGGGCCGCCGTCAGCCGCTCGGCAAGCCGGTCGGGCCAGCCGCGGAAGGCGTTGTTGGTGGAGGCGGCGCCTTCGGTGATGGAATCTCCCAGGGTCACCACCACCGCATTGGCGCTGACCGGATCTACATCCAGCCGGGTCACCACCGCCGGCAGGCGCATGACGCGCGCATTGGGAAGCGTTCCCGCGGCGGTGTGATCGCCGGGCTGGCCTGCCACATACTGATAAAGGCTGTGGCCGGCGCGTGCGAACGGCCCGGGAATGTGGATCGAGATCACCAGCTTCTGCAGCGGCTCGACATTCATCACCACGGGATCGGAGAGCAGGGGAGCGCTGGCCGGAATGGCGACGCCGCCATGGCCATCGAAGGTCACGACATGGTCCGTGCCCGGCAACACCGTCCCATCAGGGCCGGCGGCGCCCACATGCACCGCGCCCAGCACCAGCGCATCGCTACCGCCTTCATTGCTGACGCGCAGGCGCAGCCGCCTGCCTGCCACCGCCACCCGCACAAGCTGGCGGATGGTGACATTGGAAGGATCGCTTTCCGCCGCCATCACCGGCAGGTTGCCGGGATTGTCGATCAGCAGCGCCGAAGGCGCTGCTGGCGAGGGTTGGGCCGGCAGGCTGGCGGCCAGGGGAATCGCTGGTGAGGTCGTCGCTGCCACCGCCGGGGTGAGGCCGGGAGGTAAGGGAATCGGGACAAAGCCCCAGGCGCCGATCCAGATCTCCTTGGGCGGGGCGGACTGGACAGCCGCCACAGAACCCAGAATGAGTCCGGCGGCCAAGATAAACTGACGAATTCTCATTTTCCCCGTCTCCCCCGATATTTCGCTGGGATGGGACTTTCCCTTGCCCGCCCGGGGTGTGCAAGCCGTGCTGAAAAGAGGCAAATGCACTCAAAAAACATCGTTCACGGACGAAATCCCAGCCCGTCAACCAAAAAAGTCTGGTTTTTCAGACGCTTCCGGTTGACGACCAAGGACTTAGCTGACAGGTTATTCGGGTCTATGCGGGTCAACCCGCTGGGGTGTGTCCCTTAAGGGGCTTGGGGATGATCAAATCAGAATTGGTTGCGCGCCTGACGGCCCGCTATCCGCACCTCTACCACCGCGATGTCGAGCGCATCGTGACGACCGTGCTGGACTCCATCAGCAAGGCGCTGGCGGAAGGCCATCGCGTTGAACTGCGCGGTTTCGGTGCTTTCAGCGTCAAGGTGCGGCCCAGCCGGATGGGACGCAATCCGCGCACCGGCGAGCCGGTTTCGGTCGGCCAGAAGCGTGCGCCTTTCTTCCGCACCGGCAAGGAATTGCGCGAGCGGTTGAATGGCGGTAACCCGGACGCGTGAATCCCGTCTACGTCGCTTTAGATACGACCGATCCCGATTATGCCCGCACGCTGGCGGAACGTGTTCGTACGTCCGTCGGCGGCCTGAAATTGGGGCTGGAATTCTTCAACGCGCACGGACCGGATGGCGTGCGGCCCTTTCTGGACATGGGACTGCCGGTCTTTCTGGACCTGAAATACCACGATATTCCCAACACGGTGGCGGGCGCGGCGCGGGCCGCGGCGTCGCTCGGCGTGTCGATCCTGAATGTCCATGCTCAGGGCGGCGCGGCCATGATGCGGGCGGCGCTGGAGGCGGTGAAAACTGTCTCGCCGTCCACCAAACTGATCGCTGTCACCATGCTCACCAGCATCTCGGATGAAGACCTGCCGTCGGTGGGTTTGACGCCGCCGGTCGCCGATCAGGTGCTGCGGCTGGCGTCTCTGACGCAGCAGTCGGGCCTGGACGGCGTGGTCTGTTCGGCGCACGAGATCGCGCGGCTGCGAGCCGAACTGGGGCCGGATTTCCTGCTGGTGGTGCCGGGCATCAGACCCGCTGGTGCGGCCGTTGGCGACCAGCGCCGGGTGATGGGCCCCACAGAAGCGTGCGGCGCCGGGGCCGATATATTGGTCATCGGCAGGCCGATCACGGCGGCCCAGGACCCCGGCCTGGCGGCCCGGGAAATTGCCCAAAGTCTTGGCATTTCCGCAAGTTAACGCCTGTTCCCCGGTTTGCTTGATTTCCGGAAACGAGCGGCCCATACAGCCCAGCCCATGACCAACCCTGTCGCCGTCAAGATTTGCGGGATTACGACTCCGGACGCCGTCGATGCCGCGGTTGCCGCCGGCGCCGTCTATGGCGGGCTGGTGTTTCATCCCAAATCGCCGCGCAATCTGGATATCGAGCGGGCTGCCACGCTTGCGCGCCTGATGCGCGGCAAGCTGAAAGTGGTGACCCTGCTGGCCGATCCGTCGGACGAACAGCTGGCCGTTGTAGCCGCGCAAGTCGCGCCCGATTTCCTGCAGCTGCATGGCGGGGAGAGCGCGCGCCGGGTGGCCTATGTGCGGGCCAAGTTCAACACGCCCATCATCAAGGCCTTGCCGGTGGCGGAAGCAGCTGATCTCGCCGCCGCCGCCGAATATGAGAATGTCGCCGATCTTTTGATGTTCGACGCCCGGGCGCCGAAGGGCGCCGAGCGCCCCGGTGGCCATGGCGCGGCCTTCGACTGGAAGATTCTCGCGGGCCGCAGCTTTGCGAAGCCCTGGTTCCTGGCGGGCGGACTCGATCCGGAGAATGTCGCGCGCGCTATCGAGTTGTCCGGCGCCGAAATGGTGGATGTGTCATCCGGCGTGGAAAGCGCGCCAGGCATCAAGGATCCGCTGCGCGTCCAGTCTTTCATAAACGCCACCAGGCATCCGGCCTCTTTGAGCAAACAAAGCGCATGAGGCAGCTTCCCAACTCCTTGCGCAGCGGCCCCGATGCAAACGGTCATTTCGGCGCCTATGGCGGCCGCTTCGTCGCCGAAACCCTGATGCCTTTGGTGCTGTCGCTGGAAAAGGCCTATGAGGCAGCGAAGAAGGATCCGCAATTTGCGGCCGAGCTGTCGGGCCTGTTGACGCATTATGTCGGCCGCGAAAGCCCGCTCTATCTGGCCGAGCGGCTGACAGCGCATCTGGGGGGCGCGAAAATCTATCTGAAGCGCGAGGACCTGAACCACACCGGCGCGCACAAGATCAACAATTGCCTGGGCCAGATCCTGCTGGCCAAGCGCATGGGCAAAACACGTATCATCGCCGAGACCGGCGCCGGCCAGCATGGCGTGGCCACCGCTACCGTGGCGGCGCGCTTCGGGCTTCCTTGCACCGTCTATATGGGCGAGGTGGACATGGAGCGCCAAAAGCCCAACGTGTTCCGCATGCGCCTGCTGGGCGCGGAAGTGCGGGGCGTGTCGTCCGGTTCGCGGACCTTGAAGGATGCGACCAACGAGGCGCTGCGCGACTGGGTCGCCAATGTGCACGACACGTTCTACATCATCGGCTCGGTGGTGGGGCCGCATCCCTATCCGGCCATGGTGCGCGATTTTCAGACCGTGATCGGCAACGAGGCGCGGGCGCAGATGCTGGAGCGGGAAAAGCGGCTGCCCGACCTGGTGGTGGCCTGCGTTGGCGGCGGCTCCAATGCCGCCGGCATGTTCCATCCCTTTGTGGATGACGCCGACGTTGCCATTCATGGCGTGGAAGCGGCCGGCGATGGCGTGGACACGCCGCGCCATGCTGCCACCCTGTCCAAGGGTTCGCCCGGCGTGCTGCATGGCGCGCGCTCCTATCTTCTGCAGGATGCCGACGGCCAGATCATCGAAGCCCATTCCATCTCCGCCGGCCTGGACTATCCGGGCGTGGGGCCGGAACATAGCTGGCTGAAGGATATCGGCCGGGTGAAGTATTTCTCGGTCACCGACCAGGAGGCGCTGGACGCGTTCATGCAGCTCTCCAAGCTGGAAGGGATCATTCCGGCGCTGGAATCCGCGCACGCCATCGCCCATGTGGTGAAGGTGGCGCCGCAGATGCGCAAGGATCAGCTGATCGCGGTCTGTCTGTCGGGTCGTGGCGACAAGGATATTTTCTCGGTCGCGCATGCCCTCGGTGAAAAGATATGAAGCGAGAGAAGCTGTGAGCCGCTTATCCGACACCTTCGCGCATCTGAAGAAGGAAGGCCGCGCCGCCTTCGTACCCTTCATCACCGCCGGCGATCCGGACATGGAAACCAGCTTCGCCATTCTGGAGCAGCTTCCGGCCTGCGGCGCCGATGTGATCGAGCTGGGCATGCCCTTCACCGATCCCATGGCGGACGGTCCCGCCGTGCAGGCCTCTTCGGTGCGGGCGCTGAAAGCGGGCGCCACCATGGCCAAGGTGCTCAAGATGGTGGAGAAGTTCCGCAAGGCCGACAAGACCACGCCCATCGTGCTGATGGGCTATTACAATCCCATCCACGCTTATGGCACGGCGCGCTTTGCCCGCGATGTGGCGGCGGCCGGCGTGGACGGCCTGATCGTGGTGGATCTGCCCATAGAAGAAGATGAAGTGCTGCGCGTGCCGGCCAAGGCCCAGGGCGTGGACCTGATCCGCTTCGTAACCCCCACCACCGACGAGGCGCGGCTGAAGCGCATCGCGGCCGATGCCAGCGGCTATCTTTATTATGTCTCGGTGGCGGGCGTGACCGGCACCAAGGCCGTTCCCGAAGATCAGGTTCGCGATGCCCTGGCGCGGGTGAGGGCGGTCACCGACCTGCCCTGCACGGTGGGTTTCGGCATCCGCAATGCCCAGCAGGCCGATGCCATCGCACGGGTAGCCGATGGCGTGGTGGTGGGTTCGGCCATTGTTTCCAGGGTGGCGGAAAACATTAACGCCGGCCGCGAGCGAATCATCAGTGAAGTTCTGGAACTGATCCGGGCTCTTGCCGGTTCCACCCATGCGGCGCGCCGTGATAGGGTGGAGGCATGAACTGGATCACCAACATCGTCCGTCCCCGGATCAAGGGCCTGATGGCCGGCAAGGGCAAGGGCGGCGGCGACACCCCGGAAAATCTCTGGAAGAAGTGCCCGTCCTGCGGGGAGATGGTTTTCCATCGTGACCTGGTGGCCAATCTGAATGTCTGTCCGTCGTGCGGCCACCATATGCGCATCGGCCCCGCCGAGCGCTTCGCCTACACTTTCGATCCAGGCAGCTTCACCGAGCTGACACCGCCCAGCGTTCCCGCCGACCCGCTGCGCTTCAAGGGCGAGAAGAAATATTCCGAGGAGATCAAGGCCGCGCGAGCCAAGACGGGCCGGCCTGAGGCCTTCACCGCTGCCCGCGGCACGCTTGACGGCCTGCCGGTGATGATCGGGGTGCAACCTTTCGATTTCCTGGGCGGCAGCCTTGGGCTGGGCGTGGGCGAGGCGCTGGTCGAATCCCTGCAGACCGCCATCAAGGAAAAACGGCCTTATATTCTGTTCGTGGCCTCCGGCGGCGCCCGCATGCAGGAAGGCATCCTGTCCTTGATGCAGATGCCGCGCACCACCATCTGCGTGGACATGCTGAAGGAAGCGGGCCTGCCTTACATCGTGGTGCTGACCGATCCCACCTTCGGCGGGGTCAGTGCCTCCTATGCCATGCTGGGCGATATCCAGATTGCCGAGCCGGGGGCGCAGATCGGCTTCACCGGCGCCCGGGTCATCGCCCAGACCATTCGCGAGAAACTGCCGGAAGGCTTCCAGCGCGCCGAATATCTGCTGGAGCACGGCATGCTGGACATGGTGACCCATCGCAAGGAGATGCGCTCCACCCTGTCGCGGGTGCTGCACATCCTGATGAAACAGGCCAAGCCGCGCAGCAAGGTGCTTTCCATGCCGCGGCGCCAGGGTAACGGGTCTGGCAATGGCGGGGCGGCCGCGATTCCTTAGATGAGCGGGCCTTGACCTTATCGGCAACCACCCGCAGCGACGCGGTGCTTGCGCGCCTGTTGTCGCTGCATCCCAAGAAGATCGACCTGGCGCTGGATCGGATCCTGCGGCTGCTGGGCGACCTGGGCAATCCGCAGTTGCAGCTGCCGCCGGTGATCCATGTCGCCGGCACCAACGGCAAGGGCAGCGCCTGTGCTTTTTCCCGCGCCATGCTGGAAGCGCAAGGCTTGCGGGTGCATGTCTACACCTCGCCGCATCTGGTGCGCTTTCATGAGCGCATCCGCCTGGCCGGAAAGTTGATTTCGGAAGAGGCGCTGGTCTCGCTGCTGGAGGAGGTGGAAGAGGTCAATCACGGCCGCGAGATCACCTTCTTCGAGATCACCGCCGCCGCCATGTTCCTGGCTTTTGCGCGCCAGCCGGCCGATGCCGTGGTGCTGGAAGTGGGATTGGGGGGCACCTACGACGCCACCAATGTGGTGCCGCATCCCGCCATGACGGTGATCCAGCCGGTGGGCATGGACCACAAGGAATTTCTGGGCACCGATCTTGCCGGCATCGCGGCGGAGAAAGCCGGCATCATCAAGAAAGGCTCAGCCCTGGTGGTGGGGCCGCAAAGCCCGGTGCCGCGGCACGTGATCCTGCGCCGCGCCGACCAGCTCGGCGTGGAGCTGTTCGAGTTCGGCCAGGATTTCGTCGCCCGCCAGGAACATGGCCGCATGGTCTATGAGGACGAGAGCGGATTGCTGGATTTGCCGCTGCCCCGGCTGGCCGGCCGCCACCAGATCGAGAATGCCGGTGTCGCCATCGCGGCGCTGCGGCATGCAGGGCGTGGTTGGGGCCAGGACGGGGCGGTGGAGAAGGGACTCTCAACCGTAGAATGGCCGGCGCGGCTGCAGCGCCTGCACAAGGGCCCGCTGGTCGAGGCCGCGCCCAAGGGCGCCGAGGTCTGGCTGGATGGCGGACACAATGTGCATGGCGCCGAGGCGGTGTCGCGCGCCATGGCCGACATGGAAGAACATGGCGAGCGGCCGCTCTATCTGGTCTGCGGCATGCTGGCCAACAAGGATGCGCTGGGCTTTCTGCGCGCCTTCAATGGCTTGGCGCGGCATGTGGTGACGGTGGCGATTCCGGGTGAAGCGAGCAGCCTGGGAGCGGGGGCGCTTTACGATGCGGCGCGCCGTGCCGGCCTGGATGCGGCCCCGGCGGAGGACCTGGACGATGCCATGCTGCAAGTCACGGCTTGGTCGCGGCTGGACCAAACGGATGTGCCGCCGCGCATCTTGATATGCGGGTCTTTGTATTTGGCTGGCAAGGTTCTCGCCGAGAACAGTTAGCCCCACCCCAAAATGTCATGGCCGGGCTTGACCCGGCCATCCATCTTTTCAATAGCGCTTCGCGCACTGGATGGCCGCCTCGAGGGCGGCCATGACAAGAAGTGCTAGATTGAACTCTCAATCCACTCCTTGATCTTCGACTTCGGCAGCGCACCGACTTTCGTCGCCGCCACCTGGCCGTCCTGGAAGATCATCATGGTGGGAATGCCGCGCACGCCATACTTGGTGGGCACATGCGGGTTCTCGTCGATGTTCAGCTTGGCGATGGTGATCTTGTCGCCAAGTTCGGTGGACAGCTCATCCAGCGCAGGCGCGATCATGCGGCAGGGTCCGCACCATTCCGCCCAGAAATCCACCAGCACGGGTTTCTTGGCGTCCAGGACATCGGCCTGGAAGGAGGCATCGGACACTTTGACGGGCATGAGATCGGTCCTTTGAACAATGGCGCCACCATATCTAGGAACCGACCCCCGCCGGGTCAAGGCGCGTGGCCATGCTCCTGATTTCGGCGTCCAAAACACTGTCCGAAAGCTGTAGAAGCCGGGGGCCATCGGTGAAAACCAGGCCGCAAACGACTCGTTTGCCGGGAAAGATTTTGGCCGCTGCGGCGCGGTAAAGCGCCATCTGCACAACATAGACTTTGGGAACCTCCGCCTCGTTCAGGGGCGCCGGCCGGTTGGTCTTGAAATCCAGAATCAGAACCTGGTTTTCGGTCACCGCCAGCCGATCGATGCGGCCGTTGACGCGCGCGCCTTTACCCAGTTCCGGCAATTCCGCGACCAGGCCCGCTTCGGCCTGACTGCCGGGCGCAAAGGCGCCGGCGAAAGCGTCGTCGTTGAGCACCGCCAGGGTTTCGTTCACCAGCGCTTGCGCATCTTTCACGCCCTGCACTTCGGCATAACGCAGCGCCAGCACCCGGCGCCGGTCCGGCGCGATCTCGGGCAGGCGCGCCAGCAGGGCATGCACGACCAGTCCGCGGCGGAACCGGGTATTGCCGCGCGGCGAGAAGGTCGGCGGCTCGATGCCGGCGGCTTCCGATGGCCGGATCAGGCGCGGCGACGCGGGCTCGGCCGGCGCCGGCGCCGCGATCCAGGCGGGCAGGGCCGGCTTTTTGACCGCAGCCGTCTCGGCCTCGCCAGCGTCTTCTTCCAGCGCGCCATAAGCGGTGATCTCGCCGTCGCCACGCGCGACCTTCACCCCCAGTTTCTCCGCGGCGGCTCTGGCGAGCTCGTACCATGAGCCCTGTTTGACGCCCTTCTTGTTCTCGAAGCCGCAGATATAGAGCCGGTCGCGGGCGCGGGTGAGGGCGACATAGAACAGGCGCCGGTGCTCGCGCAGCATTTCGGCCTCGGCGTCCAGCTTGGCGCGTTTGACGATGTCGGGCGCTTCCTCGTTCGACAGCGGAAACAGCACGCCGTCGTCATGATAGAGCAGATGGCCCTTGCGGCTGGGCGGCTCGGGCAGCGAGGTCGTGTCGGGCAGGATCACGATATCGGCTTCCAGCCCCTTGGCGCCGTGCACCGTCATCACCCGCACCTCATCGCGGCCCCGCTCCATGTCGCGCTTGATCTCGATCTCGCCGCGCAGGGTCCAGTCCAGAAACCCTTCCAGCGAGGGGGAATGACCCTGTTCATGCGTCAAAGTGAGGGAGAGGAATTCCTCGATGGCGTCGGCCGATTCCTGACCGAGCCGCGCCAGCAGTTTTTCCCGCCCGCCCAGCGCGGTCAGGGCGTGAGAATAGAACTCGAAAGGCGGGGCATAATCGGCCCGTTCCAGCATGGCGGAGAGAAAGCCGTGTGCCGCAGAGAATTCACCCTGGCGCGCCACCAGTGCGCTCCAAAGATCGCCCCTGCGATCATGGGCGAGGGAGAACAGCTCTTCCTCGCTGAGGCCGCAGAGCGGCGAGCGCAGCAGCGCCGCCAGGTTCAGGTCGTCCTCCCGCTGCAGCACGAAGCGCCCCAGCGCCATCAGGTCCATGACGGCGATCTGTTCGGTCAGCCGCACCCGGTCGGCGCCGGCCACGGGAATGCGCCGCAGCTTCAGTTGCCGGATGACTTCGCCGCCAAAGGGCTGACGGCGCGGCAGCAGGATCATGATGTCGCGGGGTTGAATCGGCCGGTCGTGGCCGGGCAGGCGTGCGCCGCTCTTCAGCCAGCCGGCGATCTTGCCGGCCACCTGCATGGCCAGGCGCGCCACCGGGCT
>Ga0310811_10011005_pt1 | contig 11705 bp, 10 predicted proteins | sample YCmetagenome_FD_207642 | JGI IMG/M metagenome (GOLD analysis project Ga0310811, IMG submission 207642) | Soil microbial communities from experimental microcosm in Duke University, North Carolina, United States - YC | ecosystem: Engineered > Artificial ecosystem > Soil microcosm > Unclassified ...
TTGACCTCGTGAATCACCGGTTGCTCGGGCCAGCCGCTCATCGAGCCACCGCCGCGAGCCGCCCGCCCAGCATGGTCCGGGCCATCTCCCCGCGGAACAGCAGCGGCAGCAGCGCGACCGTGCCGGTCCAGCCGGTCTGGTGACTCGCCCCGAGGCCGGCGCCGTTGTCGCCGTGGAAGTACTCGTAGAACAACGGCAGGTCCCGCCAGTACGGGTCGTCCTGCAGTGTCGTCTGGCCGCCGTGCACCGGACGGCGACCGTCGGCGTCCAGCAGGAAGATGCCGAGCAGCCGGTCGCTGATCTCGTGCGCCACCTCGGCCAGCGTGAGCTCTCGGCCGGAACCGGTCGGGCACTCCACCGTGAAGTCCTCGCCGAAGTAGGCGTGCAGGTTCAGCAGGGCCCGGATCAGCATCAGGTTGACCGGGAACCACACCGGCCCCCGCCAGTTGGAGTTGCCGCCGAACATGCCGCTGTCGGACTCCGCGGGCAGATAGCCGACGCGGTGCTCCACGCCGTCCACGCGCAGCACGTACGGGTGGTCGGCATGCCACCGCGACATCGAGCGGATGCCGTACGGGCCAAGGAACTCCGCCTCGTCGAGCATCCGGGCCAGTATCCGGCGCAGCCGGCTCTCGTCGAACAGCGCGAACAGCGCCGGGCCGGTCTCCCGGGTCTGCCGGCCACGGCCCCAGAGCGCGGCCGTCACGACGGGGTGGCGGTCGAGGTACTCCGCGACGCCCTCGACGAACTCGGGGAACCGGGTGCGCACGTCGGCGCGGACGACCGTGGCCGCGGCCAGCGGCATCAACCCCACCACCGAGCGGACCTTGAGCGGCACCGAGCTGCCGTCGGGCAGACGCAGCACGTCGTAGAAGAAGCCGTCCTCCTCGTCCCAGAGGCTGGTCGCGTCCGGGCCGACGTGGCTGGTGGCCGCGGCGATCCACGCGAAGTTCTCCAGCAGCGTGAGCGCCTGCTCCACGTACACCGGGTCCTGCTCGGCGAGCTCGATGGCGATCCGCGTCATGCTCTGGCAGTACAGCGCCATCCACGCGGTGCCGTCGGCCTGGTCGATCCGGCCGCCGGACGGCAGCGGCGCGCTGCGGTCGAACACGCCGACATTGTCCAGCCCGAGGAAGCCGCCCTGGAAGATGTTGCGGTTGTCGGCGTCCTTCCGGTTGAGCCACCAGCCGAGGTTGCGGCCGAGCTTCTGGAACGCGTTCTCCAGGAACCGCCGGTCGCCGACGCCGGTGCGGGCCTTCTCCAGCTCGTAGACGAACAGCGTCGCCCACGCGTGCACCGGCGGGTTGACGTCGCCGAAGTTCCACTCGTACGCCGGCAGCTGGCCGTTGGGATGCAGGTACCGGCGGTCCAGCAGCAGGTCGAGCTGGTGCTTGGCGAACGCCGGGTCGACCGGGGCGATGGCGACGGCGTGGAAGGCCAGGTCCCACGCCGCGAACCAGGGGTACTCCCACTTGTCCGGCATGGAGATGACGTCCTCGGCGAGCAGGTGCCGCCATTCCCGGTTGCGCAACTGGGCGTCGGCGGCGAGCGGGTCGGCGCCGCGTTCCACCAGCCAGCGTTCCATGTCCAGCGCGTAGTACTGCTTGGACCACAGCATGCCGGCCAGCGCCTGGCGGACGACGAGGCGTTCGTCGTCGGACAGCTGGTCGGTCAGCGTGCCGTAGAACTCGTCCGCCTCGTCGCGCCGCCGGTCCATCACCTGGTCGAAGTCCTCGAACGGGTCGCCGCCGAAGCCGGGGCGGGCGAGGTCGGTGTCGGTCAGCCGGAACCGCAGCGTGACGCTGTCGCCGGACCGCACCACCAGCGCGTGGTGGATCGCCGCCTTCGTGCCGACACCGGTGGGGTCGACCGCGCTGAAGTCGCCGTGCACCACCGCCCGGTCGATGCCGTCCTTGACGTACGGGGTGTCGTTCGGGGAACCGAACACGCGCTCGTTGTCGGTCTCGTTCCCGGTCACCAGCACCTGAGCCACCCGGTCCGCGTACAACCACCTGGTGCCCAGCTCGTGGTGGTCGGCCCGGACGGCGGTGACGGCGGTCAGCTCGTCGGTCGCCTGGATCACCGGCCGTTCGTCGCCGCCGGCCCACGACCACGTGTGCCGGAACCACAGCGTGGGCAGCACGTGCAGTTCGGCGTCGTCCGGTCCCCGGTTGTGCGCGGTGACCCGCATGAGCACGTCGTCCGGTCCCGCCTTGGCGTACTCCACGACGATGTCGAAGTAGCGGTGGTCGTCGAAGATCCCGGTGTCGAGCAGCTCGTACTCGGGCTGTGTCCGGTCCCGCATCCCGTTGACGGCCACCAGTTCCTCGTACGGGAACGGGGCCTGCGGGTACTTGTAGAGCATCTTCAGGTAGGACGAGGTCGGCGTGGCGTCGAGGTAGAAGTAGCACTCCTTGACGTCCTCGCCGTGGTTGCCCTCGGCGTTGGTGAGCCCGAACAGCCGCTCCTTGAGCATCGGGTCGGCCCCGTTCCACAGGGCCGGCGCCAGACACAGCCGCTGCCGGTCGTCGCAGATGCCGGCCAGCCCGTCCTCACCCCAGCGGTAGGCGCGGTAGCGCGCCTGCTCGTGCGGGAACGACGACCAGGGGCCGTCGCCGCGGTCCTCCCGGACCGTGCCCCACTGCCGCTCGCTGAGGTACGGTCCCCAGCGCCGCCAGGCGACCCCGGCGTCGGCCTCGACCAGCCGCTCGCGCTCCGCGTCAGCCATGGTGTCGCACCTCCGGTTTCGGCGTTTTCCGTTGTGCCGCCAGCATGTGCGTGCGCGCCGCGCCCGACGTCACCCCGCCCGGGTGGTTCCCGGCAGCAGGAGCGCGGCTACGAGGCCGACGACCGCGACGACACCGAGCACACCGAGCGCGAGTGCGAACGGAGCGCCGCCCGGGTGCGCCGCGCCGACGAGGACCGAGCCGGCGAGTGCCGTGCCCACCGAGGAACCCAGGTTGGACACGCTGCGCGACACACCAGAGATGTCACCCTGCAACCGCACGGGCGAGTTGGACTGCACGAGGTTCACCGACGCGGTCAGCATCACGCCGATGCCGGCCCCGACGAGGAAGAGGCCGGGGACGAAGCTGAACACCCCCGAGTCCTCCCGGACCAGCGCCAGCAGCAGCGCCATGCCGGCGATCGTGGCCAGGAAGCCGCCGCGCACCAGCCACCGCTGGGCGTGCCGTCGGGCGAGCCGTTCGGCCGCCGCGGAGGACAGCAGGATGCCCACCGTCGCGGGCAGCAGCATCAGGCCGGTGCCGATGGCGTCGAAGCCGCGGACCTGTTGCAGGAAGACGGAGACCACGAAGAACGAGCCCTGGAGGACCAGCCACTGCAGGTGCTGGGTCGTCAGCCCGAGGGAGGTGGTGCGGTCCCGGAACAGCGTCACCGAGAACAGCGGATCGCGGCCGGCCCGCTCCCGCGCCCGCAGGTGCAGGACCAGCAGGGCCAGCACGACGACACCGGCCAGGATGAACAGCCACACCGGTGAGGGGCCACCGGCCGGGATGATCACGACGCCGCCGACCGTGAAGGCCGTGCGGGCGACGAACCAGCCGTACGTGCCCGTGCGAAGAATGCCGTACACCACAAGGAAAAGGCCGCCCGCGGACAGCACGGCGCCGAGCAGGTCGAACCCGGGCGCGGGCGCGGACCGCGGCGGGTCGACGACCCGCCGGGCCAGCAGGATGATCACCAGCACCAGCAGCGCCTGCAGCAGGAACGACGCGCGCCAGCTGAGCGCGCTGGTGACCAGGCCGCCGATCAGCGGACCGGCCGCGGCGCCCAGCCCGCCCGCGCCGCTGACCACGCCGAAGTGCCGGGCCCGGGTGGCCAGGTCCTCGAACGAGACCGTGATCAGGATGTAGATGGGCGGGATCATCAGTGCCGAGCCGACCCCCTCCAGCACGGAGTAGCCCAGCACCATCACCCCGATGCCGGTGGCCTGCGACGCGAGCACCGCGCCCGCGCCGTACACGGCGAGGCCGCCGACGAAGCAGACCTTGCGGCCCCAGATGTCGGTCAGCTTGCTGCCGGGGATCATCAGCGCCGCCATGGTCAGCGTGAACAGGGTGATCGTGGTCTGGACGCCGATCACGGTCGTGCCGATGTCCGCCGCGATCGTGCTGATGGCCACGTTCATGGTCGTCGCGGCGTAGCTGGCGACGAACTGGGCCAGGGCCAGCGGCAACACCAGCGCACCGGCGCCGGTGCCGGTGCGCGTCATCGCGCCCGCCCGGGGCGAGCGGCCACGTCCGGTACAGCGGGCATTCGGTCCACCGCCTGAAGGTCGAGGAGGTCAGGTCGGGAACACGCTGCGCCCCGCGGGTCTCGCCGTCCTCATCCGTGCGGGGTGACCGGGCGACGGTCACGACGGGACGTCCGGCGACCCGGGGACCGACGCCGGGAACCCGTCCGCGGTCGTGCCGAGCAGGCCGAGCTCGCGGGCCCGCCGGATGGCGTCGTTGCGCCTGCTGGCCGACAGCTTGCGCAGGATGCTGCGGATGTGCGTCTTCACCGTGTTGACCGACACGAACATCGTGCGGGCGATCTCGTCGGTGGACAGCAGGGCGGCCATGTTGCACAGCACTTCGTGCTCGCGCTCGGTGAGCGGCTCGACCAGCGCCGGCGGTCGGGGGGCGTCGGCCGTCCGCATCGTCGGCACGACGGCCAGCGCGCCGCCCAGCCAGCTGTGCTGGTGGAGCAGTTCCTGGTCCTGCAACAACAATCTCCGCAGCCGGGGCGGCGCCTCGACGATCGGCCGGCGCAGGCTCTCCGGGGCGGCCAGGTGCAGCGCGTGCGAAAGGGCCTGCCGGGCCAGGTCGTCGCGTCCCCGGTCGAGCTCGGTGGCGGCCCGGCGCAGCCACGCCTCCACCGGGTCGGTGACCGCACGTCCCTCGGCCGGTCGGCCGGCGGCGGTGAGCCAGGCCGGTGACGCGCGGCCGGCCTGGGCAGCGGTCCGGGTGCGCAGCACCCGTTCGCGAAGGACGGCCAGCGCCGCGGCGGTGACCGGGTCGTCCCGGTCCTCCCGGGCACGCGCGTGCCGCCGCGCGGCGGGCAGGTCGTGCTGGTCGAAGTGGATCCAGGCCAGCGCGGCGTCGATGGCGGCCGGCCGCTGGGCGCCGGAGAGGCCGAAGCGGTCCGCGACCCTGGCGGCCGCGCCGACATGCTCGCCGGCCCGGCGCAACCGGCCCTGTGTCGCGTTGAGCAGGGCCAGTTGGCCGAGCACGCGTGCCCATAATCGGCCGAGTCCGGCGGCTTCCGCCGACCGCCCGGCGGCCAGCAGCGTGTCCTCGGCCTTGTCGAGTTCGCCGTGCCACAGCAGGGACGCGCCCGCAGCGGCATGCACGAGGGCCGACAGGTCCGCCGGCGGCGGCTGTCCGGGTTCCGCGGCCAGCTCGTCGAACTCGGCGGCGGCGTCGGCCGCGGCCTCCATGTCGGCCACCAGCACCCCGACCGTGGCGATGGCCAGCCGTAGCGCCCTGGTGGCGGCCTGCGCCGCCCGGCCGGCGAGCGCCTGCCGGGCCCGGGCGAGATGCGCGGCGGCGCGGTCACGGTTGCCGGCGACCAACGCGACGGCGGCCCGCAACACGGAGCAGTGCGGCCCGGAGACGTCCTCGGACATGCCGGCGACGACCTCGACGAGCCGCTGGTCCGTGCCGGCCAGCACCGCGCCGACCGCGAGGCCCTCGACGACCAGGGTGGCCGCGTGCGCCCATTCGCCGGCCTCGACGGCGTGCACCGCGGCGGCCGCGGCCTGCCCGTCCGCGGTCAGCCACTGCGCGGCCTTGCGGTGCAGGCGGACGACGTCCTCGGCCGGACGGCGGCCGAGCTGCGTCCGCAGCAGGTCGCGGTACAGCTGGTGGTAGCGGAAGCCGCCGTCGGCGGGCAGCACGAACACGTTGGCCTGCACCAGATCGGGCAGCAGACGCGCGCTGTCCTCGCGACCGCTGAGCTCGTCGGCCAGCTCCGGCGGCAGCCGGTCCGCCACGCTGGTCCGGAGCAGGAACTCGCGCACGTCGGCCGGGTGCGCGGCGAGCACCTCGGCCAGGAAGTACTCGGCGACGTCGTGCCGGCCGCCGTCGAACCGCCGCACGATCTCGTCACTGTCCCGGCGGTCCCGGTCCTGTAGGGACATCGCCGCCATCCGCAGCCCGGCCGCCCAGCCCTCGGTGCGGCGGACCAGCAGCCGCACGCCGTCCGGCCCCAGCTGGGCGCTGTGCTCGGCCAGCATCGCCTGCGCCTCGGCGGCGGTGAACGCCAGCTCGTCGAGACCGATCTCGGTGAGCCAGCCGGCCAGTCGGTACCGGTGCAGCGGCAGCGGCGGCGCGGTGCGGCCGATCGCCACCACCCGCAGCTGTGGCGACGAGTGCCGGAGCAGGAAGTCGACGCCGTCGACGACCTGCGGGCCGAGCACGTCAACGTTGTCCAGCACCAACACCGACGGCTCGTCCTGGTCGGACAGGCAGGCGGACAGCCTGGTCAGCAACGACCGGCCGGTGGCGTCGGGCCGGGACGGCGGGGTGAGCAGGGGCAGCTGGACACCGCTGCGGGCCAACCCCTCCAGCACGTACGTCCAGAACACGCCGGGCTGGTCGTCGCCGGGTTCCAGGCTGATCCACGCGACCCGGCCGGGCACCTGTCCGGCCGACACCCACGAGCCGGCCAGCACGGTCTTGCCCGCGCCGGCGGGCGCGCCGATCAGGGTGAGCGGGCCTCGGGTCCCCTCGTGCAACCGGTCGAGCAGCCGCTGCCGCAGCACCACCCGTGAGCGGATCTCAGCGACCCGCAGTTTCGCCGGCATCAGTGGATCGCCGCCGGGAATCACGGAATACGCCTCGGCAGTATCGGCACGCACCTCAAGTCACCCGCCTGATCGTCTTGGCAGCAAAAGACCAGCGGTCGCGTCGCGGTACCCAGCCGAAACCGAGTCTCGCGCGCCGCGACCGCCGGTACATCACCCCACACGGATGATGTTGAGCACCGCCCGGCCACGCGCGAAGTGCTTCGTGTCGCAACGACTCGCGTTCATACGCCACGGGTGAGGCGGCGACGCCGCGCCACGGCTGCGATGGACGCCGGAGCCGGGCCGCGCATCGGCCGGCGGAAGGGAGTGGGCGCACATGGCGACGTTGGTGGCCATCGGGTATCCCGACGAGACAACGGCCGCGGCGGCGGCGGAGGAGGTGCAGCGCCTTGCGGCGGACCTGGTGATCGAACCGGACGCCATCGCGGTGGTCACCAGGGACTCCGGCGGCGCGTTCCACACGACGACCAACCACCACCAGATCGCCGGCGGGGCGACCTGGGGCATGTTCTGGGGCCTGCTGTTCGGCCTGCTGTTCTTCGTGCCGTTCCTGGGCATGGCGGTCGGCGCCGGCCTCGGCGCGCTGCTGGGCAAGGTGGAGAAGTCCGGCATCGGCAAGCAGTTCCAGCGCCAGGTGCGGGACATGCTCCAGCCGGGCACGTCGGCGCTGTTCCTGATCATCGAGCGGGCCACCCCCGACAAGGCGGTCGCCGCGCTGAGCAGGTACGGCGGCACCGTGCTCAAGTCCTCGCTGCCCGAGCAGGCGGAGGTCCAGCTGCAGGCGGCGCTGCACGGCGAGACGGCGACGCACACCACCGAGCCGGCCGCCGACAGCCGGTCGCACTGAGGGAGGCCCGTCATGACGATCGGTCCCGTGCAACTGCTGGTGCTGGGGTTCCAGCATCCCGAGTTCAAGGGCGAGGTGCTGGCCGAGCTGGAGCGGCTGCGGACGAGCGACACCATCAAGGTGATCGACGCGCTGCTGCTGCGCAAGGACGAGACGGGGCGGACGGAGATCGAGCACCTGACCAACCTGACTCCGGCGGAGACCGTCGAGCTGGGCAGCAAGATCGGCGCGCTGGTCGGCCTCGGCTACGACGGGGATTCGGGGGCCGCGGCGGGCCTGTCGGCCGGCGCCCGGTCGGCGCGGGAGCGCGGCGTGCACGTGTTCGGCGACAAGCAGGCGTGGGACGTGCTCGCCGAGATCCCGAACGACTCGGCGGCCGCGCTGTTGCTGCTGGAGCACCACTGGGCGGTGCCGCTGCGGGACGCGCTGGCGCGCACCGGCGGCTTCCGCGTCGGCGACGTCTTCATCAGCCCGTTCGACCTGGTCGACATCGGTCTGGCCACCCGGCAGGAGGCCCAGCTGATGCACAACCTGGAAGCTCCCTAGCACCGATGGACGACACCACCGCCCGCGCGACCCGGTCGCGCGGGCGGTGGTGTCAGGAGCACAGATCCGAGGCCTGCCGCTTGACCGCGTCCCAACCCGCGCCGACCGCGGTGAGCCCCGAAGCCAACGGCGGCAACGCCGCGCGGATGCTGTCGGTGTTGGTCAAGCTGACGATGGTGTCGCTCAGGTCGTCCAGCTCGGTGCGCAGTGCCCGCAGATGCGAGGCGTACGTGCTGTCGGCGTTCTGGGCGACGACGCGCAGCTGCGCGTACACCTCGTGCACGGCGGCATCCAACCCGTTCGCGCCGACCAGGACCACGTCCATCGTGAGCAGGGCGTGCACGTCGGAACCCAGTTGCCGCAGCGACTCGCAGAGAACGTCCGTGTGCGACGCCGGCGTCGTGACCGCGCCCGGGGCACCGGTGCCGGGGGGCGCGAGTGTCGTGTTCCCGCACCCGGCCACCGAGCACATCAGCAGGATCGACGCCGCTGCCAACACGTTCCGTTTCGCCATTGCTGAAGCCTGTGCCGGCGGGCCCGGTCCGGTCGTCACTCGGCACGGATGAGGACACCGTCCACCGCCGGCGCGTTCACCCCCGGCGGGTGAGGCATCCTCGGCCGGGGCACGACAGGGTCTGCCGGCGACGACATCGTTAGCCGAAGGGAAAGCAGATGGTGCTGAACAAGACGGTATGGGCCGGCTGGGTGTTCTTCGCCGGCGTGATGCTGCTGGTGACCGGCGTGCTCAACGTGGTGGAGGGCTTCGTGGCCCTCAGCCAGCAAACGCGGGTCGTCATGGTCGAGGACAAGCTGTACATGATCGACATCAGCGGCTGGGGCTGGGCGCTGGTGATCTTCGGCGCTGTCATGCTCGCGTCCGGGCTCGGCCTGTTCGCGGCCAGCAGCGCGGCCCGGATCGCCGCGATCGTGATCGTCGGCGTGCACGCGGCGGTGCAGGTCTTCTGGCTCGGCGCCTATCCGGTGTGGTCGTTGCTGATGATCGCGCTGGACACTGTGGTGCTGTACGCGCTCACGGTGCGGTGGCAGGACGTGCGGACACCGAACAGCAGCAAGGTGACCACTTTCGGCGATCGAACCACGGTGACGTGAGGCGTGTCGGAAGGCGAGGTCGTCCAGCTGCGGGCCGAGGTGCTGGCACTGCGGTCCGAGCTGGACCGGAGACGAAGGCGCGGCCGGCGCCTCGCCGTCGCCCGCGACTGGGCGACGGCCCTGCTGGCCGCCGTGGCGGCGCTGGGCGTCGTGGTCGCGATGGTAGGGGTGTGGACGACGTGGACCGCGTTGGACACGGATCGGTGGGTCGCCACGATCGCCCCGCTGCCCAGCCAGCCGGAGGTGGCGACGGCCATCGCCACCTACACCACCGACGAGGTCTTCCAGGCGGTGGACGTGCGGCGACGGCTCGCCGACGTGCTGCCGGGGCCGGCGGCGTTCGTGGCGGGGCCGGTCACCGACCAGCTGCACGGATTCGTGCAGCGGACGGTCGACCAGCTGGTGCGCACGGACCAGTTCCAGCAACTGTGGATGGCCGCCAACCGGCTGGTCCACCAGCAGGCGGTGGCGGTGATCGAGGGCGACAGCCAGGTGATCGCCGCGACCGGCGACGAGGTGCGCATCGACCTGCTGCCGGTGGTCAACCAGGTGCTCCGACAGTTGGAGCAGCAGCTGCCGACGCTGTTCGGGCACCGGCTGGACCTGCCCGACGTGACCAGTGGCGAGGTGCCCCCGCGATTGCGGGCGATGGTCGGCGACGCCCTCGGCGTCACGCTGCCGGCGGACTTCGCCCGGTTCACCGTCTACCGCGGTGACCAGTTGCGGCAGGTGCAGCAGGCCGTGGTGCTGGCGCAGCGGTGGCTGTACGGCGTGATCGCGGCGACGGTCGCGGTGTTCGGGGCGGCGATGTGGATGTCGCCGTCCCGGCGCCGGACACTGCTCCAGTTCGGCGTGTGGCTGGCGGTGTGGGTCGTCGCCGTGACCGCGGCGATCCGGGCGGGCAAGGCCGAGATGCTGACGCAGGTCCCGGCCGGTGTCTACCGCTCGGCCGCCGACACCGCCGTGACGGTGGTGTTCTCCGGGCTGTACCGAAGCGGACTCGGTCTGTTCGCCGCGGGCTGCCTGGTGGCGGTGTTGGCCTACCTGGTGGGGCCGGGCCGGCTGCCCCGGTGGTTGCGGGGCAACGCGGCCGACGGCGGCCGGTGGCTGTGGCACTCCGGGCGCCGTGTCGGGGCGGCGAGCCCGGAGTGGATCCGGCGCCATGTCGACGTGTTGCGGGTGGCCGGTGTCGCCGTCGCGGCGGTGCTCGCGTGGCTGCTGTCGTCGTGGCTCGGATTGCTTGTCGTGGCAACGGTTCTCGGCGTGTACGAACTGGTGCTCACGTTCATCGTCCCTCACGGCGGCGCTGCACGGCGCCGAGCAGCACCCGAAGCATCACCCCCAGCACCAACAGGTCGGCCACCATCTGGACGATGACCGCGATCCTCGCCTGCTGGCCGACCGCGACGATGTCGCCGAAGCCGACGGTGGCGAAGACCGTGACCGTGAAGTAGAGCGCGTCGGTCCGGGTCAGCGGCTGGTTGAAACTGCCGGGGAGGTCCGTGGCCAGCAGGTGGTACACCGAGGCGAACACCAGCAGGAACAACGGAATCGCCATGGCCAGCGCCTGCGTGCCCTGAGCCACCGGGTGGGGCGACCGCAGGATCACCCGAACCTGCCAGACCACCACCCCGACGACCGCCGCCAGCCCGCAGACGAGGATGGCGACGGCGCCGACGCCCGACGGATGGTCCGTCGGGGCCAGGTAGTACAGCGTCACCATGCCCGCGACCGACAACACCGATCGAACGGCCGCCAGCGTGATCGGCAGCCACTGTGTCCGTTGCATGCCCGCCTCCGTCCGGAAGTCCCTTCGCCCCATGGTATTCGCGGGCCATCCGCGGGGGAGGAGGCGACGCCGGCGGGGCGCGGGCAGCGTGAACCCCTGACATGCGACCGCATGTCAGCTGCTGGATCAGGGAGTAACGATGAATCTCGCGCAGTCGAGCGGCTACCCGATGCTGGACGTGCTGTGGACGATGCTGATCGTGTTCGCGTGGATCATCTGGTTCTGGCTGCTCATCACCATCTTCGCCGACCTGTTCCGCCGGCACGACGTCTCCGGCTGGGGCAAGGCCGGCTGGACCGTGCTGCTCATCCTGTTGCCGTTCATCGGCGTGCTGGCCTACCTGATCGCCGAGGGCAGCGCCATGGCGGCGCGGCGCGACATCGCCACGATGGACGACCCCCGACACTACGTGCGGCCGGCGCCGGACACCAACGGCGCGGCGGAGCAGATCGCCAAGGCGAAGGCGTTGCTGGACAGCGGTGCGATCAGCACCACCGACTACGAGACGCTCAAGCGCAAGGCGATCATGTCGTAGCGACGGCCATGACGTCCGTGGCCAGCACGCGGCCGAGGCCGAGTTCGATGACGGCCTGGTAGAC
>Ga0310811_10011006_pt1 | contig 11705 bp, 5 predicted proteins | sample YCmetagenome_FD_207642 | JGI IMG/M metagenome (GOLD analysis project Ga0310811, IMG submission 207642) | Soil microbial communities from experimental microcosm in Duke University, North Carolina, United States - YC | ecosystem: Engineered > Artificial ecosystem > Soil microcosm > Unclassified ...
GACGCCTTCGCCGTCGAAGAAGGCTCACTCTATCCGGCCCTCTACCGCCTCGAGGAGCAAGGGCTCATCGCCGCGGATTGGGGCGTCACCGACAAAAAGCGTCGCGCGAAGTTCTATCGCCTCACGGCCGCGGGAAAGCAGGAGCTCAAGACGTCGCAGGAGTATTGGCAGCGGTACACGGGCGCCGTATCCAAGGTGCTTGTGACGTCGCCGCAGGGCGCATAGCCATGCGCGATCTCCAGGACGAGCCGGCGCCGAACGCGCGTCAGGCATTCACGTGGCGGCGCTATCTCCGTTTCTGGCGCTCGCGCGTCGACCACGATGTCGCCGACGAGCTGCAGTTCCACCGCGACATGCTGGTCGACGACTACGAGGCGCGCGGCATGAATCCCGACCAGGCTCGCGTCGCCGCCGAGCGACGGCTCGGCGACTTGCGTGCGCCGACCGACGAATGCGTTACCATCGCGACGCGGCAGGAACGTCGCGCCACGCGTGCACTCGTTGCGGACGCGTTGCTTCAGGATCTCCGTTACGCGTTACGGACGTTGGCGATGCGTAAGACGTGGACCGCCGTCGCGGTGCTCACGCTCGCGCTTGGTATCGGCGCGAACACCGCGGTGTTCAGCATCGTCGACGCGCTCATCCTCAACCCGCTCCCCTTCGTCGGCGCTGACCGGCTGGTGATGCCGTGGGTTCAGGAGTCGCAGTCGCAGTGGAAAATGATGCCGGCGAGGAGCGTAGTCAGCGCCTGGCGTTCGTCAGCGCACGTGTTCGAGGGCATCCAGGAGTATCAGACCGGCAAGATCAACCTTGCCACGACTGGCGATCCGGTCGAGTTGCAGACCGCGAAGATCGGGGCCGGGATGCTGCGCTTCGCCGGCATACCGCTCGCGCTGGGCCGCGGTTTCGACACCAGTGAAACAACGCCGAACGGGCCGGCCGTCGTCATCCTCGGCAACGCTTTGTGGCGCACGCGTTTCGGCGGGGCGCGCGACGTCATCGGCAAGCGAATCACGCTCGGAGACAAACCCTATACGATCATCGGCGTCGCCAGCAGCAAGCTTCGGCTCCCCGCTCTTCTTCAAGTCGAAACGCAAGCATGGCTGCCCTACATCGCCGAGAAGGAGCAAAACAATCCAGCGACAATCGTCCGCCTGAAACCCGGCGTCTCGTTGGCCAACGCGCAAGCGGAGCTCGACTCGATCGCACGACGTCCCGAGCTGCAAGAAGGTCCGCGCCTTCACGTCGTCCTCCAGACGCCGCGCGACATCGTCGGCTTTCGCGATACGATCTATCTGTTGACCGCCGCGGTTGCGGTGCTGCTGCTCATCGCGTGCGCGAACGTCGCGCATTTGATGCTCGCGCGCGGTGCCAGCCGCGAACGTGAGATCGCGATCCGCGGCGCGCTTGGCGCCAGCCGATTCCGCATTGGGCGGCAACTGATCACCGAAAGCCTCGTCCTTTCGGCCGCCGGTGGGATGCTCGGCGTTGCGCTCGCGGTCGGTGGTCTGGCCTGGCTCGAGGCGGCACGACCAGCTGGTCTTCAATTGCTCGATCGCGCGCAGATGGACTGGCGCGTCCTGACGGTTGCGCTGCTTCTCGCTGCCGCGACCGGAGTGACGTTCGGTCTGGTGAGTGCGGCGCGCGGCGCGCGTGACGCGACAGCAGGCTCGCTCAAGGACACGGCCACGTCTGGTACGACGTCGCGACGCCATAAACGCGCGCGCTCGCTGCTCGTCGTGACGGAGATGGCGTTGTCCGCGCTCCTGCTCGTCGGTGCGTCGTTGGTGGTGCGCAGCATCGTCAAGCTGCAATCGGTCGATCCCGGTTTCGATTCGAAGCATCTCTACGCGATCGACGTTCGATTTCCGCGTGCCTCGTACAAGACCAGAGAAGCCATGACGCCGTTCATGGACGCGCTCGCTGCTCGCGCGCGTCAGCTTCCCGGCGTCTCGAGCGTCACCGCTGTGAGCTCGATGCCGCCGAACATCATGATCTTCGTGGAGCCCTTGGAGATCGACGCGCCGACAGGGGCGCGAATCGACCAGGGTTCATCGTTCAATCCGCAGATGTCCGCTCCTGGTGACTTCTTTGCGAAGGCCGGCATTCGATTCGTCGAGGGCGCGACCTTCTCGCCGAGCGCCGCCGATCGCCACGAGGTCATCATCAACGCGTCGCTCGCTCGCCGCCTCTGGCCCGGTCAGAGCGCGCTGGGCCATCGCGTTCGATTAGCGTCTTCTAATCCAAAGGATCGTGAACCGTGGAATACCGTCGTTGGCGTCACGACCGATCTGATGGTCCATGGACTTACCGGAGTCGGCAAGGAAGGTCTGATCATCTATCCCGAAAAGGGTTCGGGGCAGACGCTGGTGGTCCGAACGACTGACGCCACCGTTCTCTTCCGAGAGATACGCGCGGCGGCGCGCCAGCTCGATCCCGCGGTCAAAACGCTCGTAATGACGAGTGTCGAAAAGGATGTCTCCGATACGATCGCTCAACAGCGGTTCACGACGCTGCTTCTGAGCGGATTCGCGATTCTCGCTGTCGCGCTCTCCGCGATCGGTCTCTACGGCGTGCTGTCGTATTCAGTCGCGGAGCGAACGAGAGAGATCGGTGTTCGAATCGCCCTCGGAGCGACGCCGTCGAATCTTGCCGCCGAGATCGTGCGCGGTGGCGTCGTGCTGTCGGCGATCGGGCTGGTGATTGGTCTGGTCGCCGCGAACTGGGGTACGCGCTTGCTACGCACGGTGCTGTTCAGCGTTGGCGAGCATGACGCCGCGTCGTACGTCGCCGCGGCCGCGCTCCTCCTTGCCGTGTCGATCATCGCATGCGTGATCCCGATGCGCCGCGCGATGTCGGTCGACCCGGTCATCGCAATGCGCGACGGCGCGGATCGCCGCTGGTAGTCCGCGAGACTCAGGCGGTCTCGGGACGCTCGGGCGCCTTCGCGGCTGCAGGCGCCTCGCCGGCGTCGCCGGCATCCTCCAGCTCTTCTTCCATCTCGGCGGTCTTCCGCACCGCGCGCATCGCGGTGCCGCCGGCGACGATCGCGCCCAGCACGATGTAGATGTAGAACGTATAAAAGCGCCACCAGAGCAGCGCTGCGGCGAAGAGAGACGGTCCGATGACACCGGCGAGCGCCGCACGAAACGCGAGCTCCACTGCGCCGCCGCCGCCCGGCGCCGGAACAACCGCCGCGCCGTACAAGAGACCAAGCGGCCAGAGTGCCAACGGAGCCAGCGGCGCGGTCGCGCCTGCACCGAGGACGAGCGCCGGCAGGACGCACAGTCGCATCGCGACGTGGAGCACGGACATGAAGTACGACGCCGTCGCCCAGCGAAGGTCGATGTGCTTCACGCTGTCGACGGTGGTGCGCACCTGCGCGAACCAGCGCTGGATCACGAGCCATCGACCACCGCCCAATCCCAACCGACGCGCCCACGTCGGCGGTGCATCGCCGACGTGCCGTCGTGACAGCAGAATGGCGGTGACGGCGACGCCGATCACGAAGCCAGAATACGTTCCGACGACTCCCACCAGCGCACCGAGCACGATGCCGGCGTGGCGGAACACGATTGCGACGATGAGCACGACCGTCGCGAGCGACAGCGACTCGAGGAACAGCTCGGCGAAGAGCACGACGAGCGCGCTCGGCGTGGGAACGCCAGCTTCCGCGAGCACGAGGAAGCGCGCGGGCTCCGCGCCAGACCGCGCCGGCGTGATCGACGCGCCGAAGTCGCCGGCGAGCGTTGTGCGGAGCGCTGTCATGAAATTGAGCTCGATGTCGGCGGCCCGCGCGCTCCACGTGATCTTGAGCGAGCGCGTGAGGATCTCGACGACGACGGCGGCGATCGCCAGCAGATGCGCGCGAGGCGGCAGAACGATCGCGCTGCCGGCGCGCCACCATCGGAGGATGAAGAACACCGAAATGCCGATCACAGCCGCGAACGACACGGCAGTGAACGCCCATCGTTTCCACGTCATGCCGGTCGTGCCGGCGCGAAGAGAGTCATCGGGCGAAGTCTGACGCGAGAAGCGGGAAGAGGGAAGCGGGAAGCGGGAACTCGAGTGAAGGGTTCGTAACTGAGTGGCCGCGCTGTGGTTAAGAAAGCAAAGGCTCGTCGCGGCTAAATCGCCAACGACGAGCCTTTCACTGCCGGACCGCTTCCCTCTTCCCGCTCTCCGCTTCCCGCGACCACCCGCGACTACGGCCAGCGCGAGCTGGTCAGCCCCTCCTCATCCGCCGCCCCGCCGCTCGCGGCCGGCGACGGCTTCAGCGTGTGACTGATCTGCTGGCGAATGTCGTCGAGGTGACGCTTGGTCGGCACATCCGTCGCGCGCTTCTGCGCCGCCGCGACTTCCGCGTCGAGCGCTTTCAGCTCACCGCGAAGCATCGACTTGATCTCACCGGTGTTCGACGCCGGTGCTGCGCCACCACGGCCACCACCACCGCCGCCGCCACGGCCACCGGCCGCTGCTGCCGCCGCGGGCGGATTGATCTTGTTGCCGACGTCCGTCAGATACGCGCGCTGCAGACCGCGACGATACACGTCGATCTTGAGCGGACCACTCGCGTACAGCTCCGTGAAGATGCCGTGGCGCAGGTCGCTCAGCATCTCGGTGAGCGTGTAGGCGTCGCCCGAGGACTTGGAGAGCGCCTCGTTCTCGATGAGGCGCGTCATCTTGCCGTCGTTGAGCAAGCTGTTGATCAGCGACGACTGCGCGTTCACGACGCGCGTGACTTCGCCGTTCGGCTCGATCTTGCGGAGGATGTCCGAGTCGATCAGCCAGGTCGGCGTTTGGAATCCGTTATCGGCGATGAACTTCATCGCCCCCTGCTGTCGTGCCTTCGGCACCGGTGTGAAGCGCGGGCCGGGCTGATCGCCGTACTTCTCCTGCGAGTTCATGCCGCCGACCAGGTTGGCAACGTGGCCAAGCTCCGTGCGGAACTGGCCGATTTGTCTGTTGTACAGTTCCGAGAGAACATCAAAGTCTTCGTCCGGATGCACCGCGGCGCTCTGAATCCATGCCATGTTGCGCTTCAGATTCTTGAAGCCGAGCTCCGTGGCGCGCACGGGATCCATGTCGCCCACGGCCTCGGTCTCGTCGCCCGGATCGGAGCCGAACGCACCACTCGTCGAGAAGCGCAGCCACGGCTTCGTGTCCTGATCACGCGCCCACTTGTCGAGCGTCGCGAACTCGGCCTGCGCTCCCGCGATCGGCTCGGCGCCGGTCTTCTTCGTGCTTCCCGCCTGCGTCACCTGCATCGGCGTGCTGATTGGCGCATAGCCCCAGTGCGTCGCCCAGATGTCATACGGTCCGATCTTGGGAACGAGCAGCTCGGGTGGAACATGATCTTCCGGCTGCACGACGTAATTGAAGCGCGAGTAGTCCATCAACGTCGACACGTGGCCCATGCGGCGCAGGAAGTCGGCGTTGCGGATCGAGTCGATCGGATACTGCGAGCTCGCCTTCATGTTGTGCTGGAAGCCGAGCGTGTGTCCCACTTCGTGCGCGAGCACGTACTCGAGCAGGCGTCCCATCAAAGAATCCGGGAACGGGAACTGACGAGCGCGCGGATCGTTCGCGGCGGCCTGCGTGAAGTACCACGTGCGCGCCAGGTTCTGCACGTTGTGATAGAACTGGATGTGCGCGTTCAGGATCTCGCCCGAGCGTGGATCGTGAATGTTCGGGCCGCTCGCATTCTCCGTCGTCGACGGGAGCCAGCGTACAACGGAGTACCGCGCGTCTTCCGGCGACCAGTCGGGATCGTTCGTCGGCGCAACCTTGCCGACGATCGCGTTCTTGAAGCCCGCGGCCTCGAACGCCGGCTGCCAATCTTCGATCGCCTTGATGAGATACGGACGCCATTTCACCGGCGTGTTCGCATCGAGGTAATAGACGATCTGCTTCACCGGCTCGGAGACCGCCGCGTTCGGATCCTTCTTCTCGAGGCGATAGCGCGTGATGAAGCAGCGCTGGTCGTCGGCGACACGCTGCGACGGCTGCGAGTAGTCGGTGACCGTGAGGTTGAAGTAGCCGACGCGATTGTCGCAGAGACGCGGTTGCATCGGCGTCTCGGGCAGCTTGTGGAAGCTGAACGACGCGACGATCGTCGCCGTCGGCGCGGTGACGCCCGCGCCGCCACGCCCTCCGCGTCCCGGCGTCGGCGCCGCAGCACGGCCGCCGCCACCACCACCCGACTGGAGGGTGATCGTCGACGCGATGTTCACGTTGTCCGGGAACGATGCGACGTGCTCGATCCACGACCGAGTCGCGTCGACAGTGTATCCCTGGCCGATCCGCTGCGCCGGCGACAGCTCGGCGGGCGGTTGCGTGAACAAGCGCGAGACGTCGATCACGGCGGCACTGTCCGGGCCGTACGACTCGACGTTGAAGATCGCGATGATCGGGTGGACGTTCGACGCCGACACGGCGCCGGCGACCGCCGCGGTCGTATCGCTCGACATGATCTCGTACGAGATCCCGCGCAGCAGAACGCGGTTGTCGCGTCGCTCGAAGCGAAGCACGCGATTGCCGGCGGGCTGTCCATCGTACCCGGCGCCGAGCGTGGTCTGCGCGATCTCTTCGACGAGAAGCATGTCCTTGTTCATCTCGTGGCGCGGAATCTCGAACAACACGCGCTCGCCGATTTTGTGGACCTTGAACAGGCCACTCTTCGTCTGCGCCTGGCCGGTAACGACACGGGCGTACGGCTGCGGATTCGGCGCGCCGGCTTGCGCGGCGCCGCCAGCATTTCCACCGCGGCCGCCCCGTCCGGCGCCTCCGCCACCACCAGCCGGAGCTTCGGTGGTATCGGTTGGGTTGTTCGGAACGCCGGCGGGCGCCTGCTGCTGCGGTCGCTGAGCTTGCGCGGCCGTCGGAGCTGGTGCCGGTGCCGGCGCCGGGGCCTTGGCGGTCGTGCAGCCGATCGCGATTGCAGCGACGGCGGCGCTACCAAGGACCAGCGCGGAACTGGTTCGCATGAGACACCTACCTAGCGGGATGAATGGGGTGGGTGGGAACGTGAGCGGGCCTGGGATGAGAAGCTGAAGGCCCGTAAGGGGGAACGCTAGGCATCCGGTATTCGTTGGATTCGCTTCGTCGACCCTCGACTGCAGGAGGGCTACGATATGCTCATTTTCTTACCACTTGGGCGCGAGCCGTACGCTTGGCGAGAATCTCGAGCCAGGGCGCCCACGCAGGTCGAGCACGGACGACGGCCGCCATGCCTCGTTTGAGCAAACGCTCTTCCCAGCGAGCCCAGACATGGGTCCACTCGTCCGACGTCGGAACGAGCACGTCGCCGCGCACGCGAAACGCCGTGAATCCTGCCTCGGACAGGAGCCGCTGGAGCGAGCGCACGGTGAACCCCCACCGATACGGAAAGCCGAGCAGGTTGTTCTGGGCCATCACACTGCAGGCCATGCGACGCGCGAGGCCATCGCCGTTCGTCGCGGCTCGATGTGCTCGCGCGTAGAAGGCGCCGTTCGGAACTCGAATCGCGAGCAGGCCGCCCGGTCGCAATCGTCGCCAGGCCTCGAACGCGACGGCGCGCGGATCGGACAGTTGATCGAACGTATTCCAGATTGCGAGCACATCGACCGGCGAATCACGGCGATGGTCGAGAAGCTCGCCATCGTGAACGCAAAGACCCAACCCGCGCACGAACGCATTGACGGCTGGATTCACGTCGAGGCCATCGACGTTCAGGCCATTCTCACGCGCCGCCACCAGGAACGCGCCGACGTAGCTGCCCACCTCCAACCCCGTTCCGCCTCGGCCAAGCGCATGGCGAATGCGGCGCGCTTGAGCTCGCGCCGTCGGCAATTGCGACGCATGCAATGCGGCAAATCCGTCGGCGGCCGCGTTCTCGGAGTAGAACGACGCCACCTCTCTCGCGCGCTCGACGGGATTGCGATAGACGAGCCCGCAATCGACGCAGCGCACGAGTCGGAGGGGAGGCGGCTCCGAGAACGCCAATCTGTCCGCAAGACGCGGCGTGGGGGTGTCCGGACGAAGGCGGCGTGCGTGGTATTCCCACAGCGTCTCGACCTCCGTTCGAAGGTCATCCGCCTCGGCTACAACTGTGGCATCACGTCGTCCGCAGACGATGCAATGTGCGATCTCGTACGACGTCCGTTGCATCGCTCGCTCGCCCGACATGCTCGAAGAGTTCGAGCGAGCGCTTCACGCGGAATTCGGGCCACTCAGGGAATCTTGTAGTACTCCACCTTGTTCTCGGTGAACCGAGGCACGGCCAAGACCATTCGTTTCGTGTCGACGCCGATGTCAGCGGGACCGCTCACGCCGGTGACCAGCTTCGCGAGCGCTCCGTTCTGAACGAGGTTCACCGTGCTGTCGGCCCAGCTCGTGACGAGGACGCGCCCGTCGCTGAGCACCTCGATGCCATCGTACTGGCCGGCGCCTTTTGCCAACGTGGTCGTCGCCTTGTCGCCCGGTTTCCAGGTCTGAACGGACGTGCCCGAGAACGGGGCGAGGTCGAACCGTCCGTTCGCGCCGTCCCACGTGATGCCATTTGGCGAGTTGAGCGAGTCGGCCCTGATCGACGTTGCTTTCCGACCAACGATCTTGAAGATCTGATCCGTTCCTGGGTGTGTCACGGCGCCCTTCTCGTCGAAAGAGATGCCGGTGTCGGTGACGTACACGTTGCCGTCGCCGCCGACGGCGACGTCGTTCAGGAACGTCGCCTTCTGGGAGGACAGATCGATGTCCGCGATCGGCGCGCCGGTGCGGCGGTTGAACGCGCGAACGTGGTCGATATCCGCGACCCAGAGCGTGTCCCCGACGAGGGCGAGGCCCTTCGGGCCATTCAGCGTGGCACCACTCTTCCCGCCTTGAACGAGCGTCTTGGGCGCGGCGCCGGTACTGTCGGCCCGCACGACGACGATGAAACCGTTGCCGTCCTTCGCCGACGGGTTGCCGTTGATGTTGGAGATGTAGAAGACGTCGAGCTCCGGATCGTATCGTACGGATTCCGGCGTCTGAAGACCGGACGTCTCGCCGAGCTTCGTCGCACTTGCCGTGGCCGTGGACGACGCGGCCTTGGTGGTATCTGTTGCGGGCTTTTCCTGCTTTGTGCACGCGGCGAAGAACACCATGAGTGCCAACCCGCCAGCGTTCACGACGACCGACCCACGCATTCGAGCTCTCCCGGTTGATGTGCCGAGAGAATTCTATGCATAGTTAGGCAGTTCCCGGCCACCTCCAAAAAACAAGGATGCTTCTCGTGCGCAGATTTCATATGTCGTCGCTCCTCGCCACCGTCTTGCTACCGGGTGCGCTGGCGGCGCAGCGGGATACGGCGGCATTCGGCGGTCTTCGCTGGCGTGAGATCGGCCCGTATCGCGGCGGCCGGTCGGTAGCGGGGACGGGGAATCCGTCGCGACCGGATGAGTTCTGGATGGGCACCACCGGCGGCGGCGTCTTCAAGTCGATCAACGCCGGCCAGTCCTGGGCGCCGGTGACGGACAAGTACTTCGGCGGGACGATCGGCGCGATTACGGTGGCGCCCTCGGCGCCGGACGTCGTGTACGTCGGCGGCGGCGAGTACCCGCTCCGCGGCAACGTCTCGCATGGCGACGGCGTGTGGAAGACCACGGATGGCGGAAAGACGTGGACGTCGATGGGGCTGATGGAAACGCGGCAGATCAGCCGCATCGTCGTCCATCCCACGAATCCCGACCTGGTCTATGTGGCCGCGCTCGGCCACGTGTGGGCGCCGAACCCGGAGCGCGGCGTCTTTCGCTCGAAGGACGGCGGCCGAACGTGGGAAAAGGTTCTCTTTCGAAATGATTCGACCGGCGCCATCGATCTGGTGATGGACCCAAGCGATCCGAACGTCCTGTACGCTGGGCTTTGGCAGGTGGGCCGTACGCCGTGGCTGCTGTCGTCCGGCGGAAATGGCAGCGGCATGTTCAAGTCGACCGACGGCGGCGATCACTGGACCGAGATCACGCGGAACCCTGGCCTGCCGGCCGGCGTCTGGGGCGACATCGGTCTCACCATCTCCGGCGCGAACTCGAATCGCCTCTGGGCGATCATCGAGGCTGACTCGGGCGGCGTGTATCGCAGCGACGACGCCGGCAAGACATGGACGCGCACGAACAACGATCGCGGGCTACGCCAGCGCGCGTGGTACTACAACAAGATCCACGCGGACCCGAAGGACACGAACGTCGTCTACGCGAACAACGTGCAGTTCCAGAAGTCGGTCGACGGCGGCAAGACGTTCCGTCCGGTGCGCGGACTGCCGCACGGCGACTCGCACGACCTGTGGATCGATCCAAAGAACGCGAACCGGATGATCGAGTCGGACGACGGCGGATCCACCGTGAGCGTCGACGGCGGAAAGACGTGGAGCGACGAAGACTTCGCGACCGCGCAGTTCTATCATGTTGTCGCGACGACACACTTCCCATATCACATCTGTGGCGCGCAGCAGGACAACTCCACGCTGTGCGGCCCCAGCCGAGGGTCGTTAGACATCTCTGATTGGCTGGAAGCGGGCGGCGGTGAGTCCGGTTGGATCGCGCCGCGCAACGACGACCCGGACGTCGTCTACGCCGGCAGCTACGGCAACCTGCTCACGCGAAAGGATCTCCGCACCGGAATCTCGGTCAACGTCAATCCGTGGCCGGACAATCCGATGGGCCATCCGGCGATGGATCTCAAGTACCGCTTCCAGTGGACGTTCCCGATCGTCGTCTCGAAGCACAACTCGAACGTCGTGTACGCCGGCTCCAACGTCGTGCACAAGACGACGAACGGCGGCAAGAGCTGGACGGTGATCTCGCCCGATCTCACCTATCACGATCCCGCCACGCTCGGCAACTCGGGCGGCCCGATCACGAAGGACCAGACGTCGATCGAGTACTACGGCACGGTGTTCGTGATCGAGGAGTCGCCGGTCACGCCAAACACGATCTGGACCGGCTCTGACGACGGCAAAGTCTACCTCACGAAGAACGGCGGCGTGAAATGGACCGACGTCACGCCGAAGGACATGGCGAAGTTCACGCGCATCTCGAGCATCGACGCGTCGAAGTTCGGCGAATGCATCGCGTACGTCGCGGCGAACCGCTATCAGCTCGACGATGACAAGCCGTATCTGTGGAAGACGATCGACTGCGGCGCGCACTGGACGCGGATCGACGCCGGGATCACGACGACCGAGTTCACGCGCGTCGTTCGCGAGGATCCGGCGAAGCGCGGGCTGCTCGTGGCCGGTACCGAGCGCGGCGTGTGGTTCTCACTCGACGACGGCGCACACTGGCAGAGCCTGCGACTCAACCTGCCGATCGTGCCAGTGCACGATCTCGTGTTCAAGCAGGGCGACATCGTCCTCGCGACGCACGGGCGCGGCTTCTACATCATGGACGACATCACGACGCTCGAGCAGATGTCCGACGCGGTTGTCGCATCGTCGGCGCACCTCTTCAAGCCGCGGGATCAGTATCGTCTTGCGACTGGCGGTGGGTTCGGCGGTGGCGGCGGTCGTGGTGGCGGAGCGCCCGCGGCCGTCACGCCGGAAAACGCGCCCATTCACCCGACTGGTCAGAATCCGCCGACCGGTGTCGTCGTGCAGTATTGGCTCGGGTCAGCGAACCAGGACGTGTCGCTCGAATTCCTCGACGCGACGGGAAAGCCGGTGCGGACCTACAGCAGCAAGCAGGATTCGGCCG
>Ga0310811_10011007_pt1 | contig 11704 bp, 9 predicted proteins | sample YCmetagenome_FD_207642 | JGI IMG/M metagenome (GOLD analysis project Ga0310811, IMG submission 207642) | Soil microbial communities from experimental microcosm in Duke University, North Carolina, United States - YC | ecosystem: Engineered > Artificial ecosystem > Soil microcosm > Unclassified ...
TTTCGGCCTTAGTCCAGAGATTGGACGCCTTAGTGAACCAGACCGCAATGAATGCAGCACCTAGGGCGAATGAGATGAGCAAGCCTATGCCTGCACCAGCAAAAACCTTGTTACTCATGAGTCGATGACACTTTCAACATTACTAATGCAGTAACCTACCTGCATTCTGAGTTTGCGGGCCATGCGTCTCTTGAGGGCCACATCTGATTCTCCTTCTCCTGCCGTAGTTATTTCACCGTTGTTGTTGACGGGTCGATAGTGTTCCGTAATTTGAAGTGTTGAGAATTGATCTGTATCGCCATGGACGATCTGCTCGACGAGGCCAAGGAGTACGGATACGATGATGACGGCTTCAAGGGATTCCCTGAATACGATGAAGAATATGCTAACACTGAACAGATTTTGGGCTGCCATTGTTGTGGTTTCGTACTTGGAGCAGGTGCATACTTTATCTGATACGAACCTGACATGCACCTGACTTCAAATGCCGTAATCAAATCGATATTGGATACCAGGGGTTCGCCACCATCAAATTTTAATTCAAGTGGCAAGCTCTTATCAGATAACATTGTACTCGATGCTTGCTCGATGCGGTTTCTGGTTTCCTGGTTGTCACTCGGATCTAACTCAGTTCCTGCATTAATCCCTGAGCATACAAGGTACTGATATCACTCGGCCCCGACATGATCAAAATATGGTTATGTCTCCGGAGTCGACACTGTCGGTAATGTCAGATTCAGGATGTCGGAATTTTCTAATAGACATCTGATGGACAGAGCGTGTACGACGTGTTCCACTTTATGTATGGTGGCAGCCGTGGCTTGAGCATGACACTCAGCCACATGTACAGAGCTAGCAATCTCGTCCGCCGATAGGTGTTTGACATTCCGAAAAATAACAACTGAGGCGGGGAAGGCCTTTTTGTCATAAGCCACAGGAATTGCGTGATATCACTACATGTAGGTCGAAGAACACACTGGCACTTTACGGCCTCAAAGACGAGGCACCCGAATCTCAGGTTGATTCCGAAGCTGGTGATGATGCGGACATGCCTTAGCACAGTTATCGAGGATGCTCTGGACATCGGCTGTCTTAGCTACTGATCCTGCAAAGTGTTGTGTTGCTGAATCCTCATGTACAGAGGTCATTTGCATGGGCCGGTGGCTGCGGGAGACCACGAGGCAGGGGTACATACCTTGTGGTAGAACTTCTAGAAGGTGCTGCTCGCGGCTTTTTTTAAAATTAAAAAAATCTTGAATTTCGTCACCTAGTTCTAACTAACAATCAACATTCTGTGATGTGATACAAAGCAATAATAGTATGGGGTCTTCGACCCTGAAATTGAGATAGCGACAAGAACACAATAGTGGAAGTGCCAATACGAGAATAGTAGTTCGTGAACATCAGAAATGAGGCGAAGTCCAACTAGTACTTGATCAGTAAATTCACACATTCCTTAACTTCCTTTTTCGGAGGCGAGTTGGAAGCGGTGGCTGAAACACACCGTCTCTGAGGCCTGAGGGCAGGATATCGCCATGGTACATTCATCGTCAAGTATGCAGCTCAAAAGACGTGATGACGCACCATCAGGATCCAGCTCACACACAATCTGGGAGCAGGATTTCCTGTGGCACTGTCAGTATCAGGTAAACATATTCCTGTAGTCACCGTGATTGCATAATGAGCGGAGCTAGGCAAAAACTCAACACGAAGAGTGGCGCAGTTGTGGGAACCGCTCTTGGCCCCAACACAACCCGGACTTTTCGCGGAAGTACCTAAGCCCGGGACTTGGAAGAAAACTAATCTGTACGGATAAGTCCAACTCAAGTGTTTGCTGTTTGCTTAAAGACTTACAGAACACTAACCAGGCAAGCAGCGTTGTTTGAATCTTAATTTCCGATGGAATCTGTAGCACAAGCAGCTTGTAGGCAGCAAGACTCGTGACTCAGTGTGGTCATTTTTATCCCATCACAGATCACGATCGACGTCACCGTTAATGTAAACGTTGATCCTGCGGAAGCAATTCGCATGTTAGCACTCGCCCGACTCGGAGCTACATGTGCACTCCACCGCTCATGATCACTGTCAGTGATACGGACGCCATGAGACATCTACATCAGGTCGAGCGATATGACCAGACGGTGACCTGTCCATGTCAAGAGCTGTGGCGCAGTGTCAACAGATGTCTCGGTTTAGCATTTTTTTGCGTCGATGTCATCATTGCGGATGAGATGGCGAGTGAATGGAGTTGAATAAATTACAGACTCGAACTCGGTCATTGGATGACGATATGTTAATTAACATCATACAGCTGCCAGCAACTCTAAGTCTCATTCACACATGAGCAAGGAGGATCATTTCATCAAGGAGACGCCTAGGTGCAGAACCACAGGACCGGTACATGATGTACTATTGTAAGTGACAGTATTCAGATTGAGGTACTTATGATAACTCGGCTCAACGGTACGACTAGCAGTATGTCGGCTTCCTTGACAGTAAATCAGACACGGGACCGGTACAGGATATCTACTATTGTAACAGTGACAGTATTCAGATTGGGGTACCTATGATAAAGGTACGACTAGTAGTAGGTTGGCTTCCGATTCTTGGCAAATCACATTCAACGTTTGTTGGACGGGAATAGTGGACAGAGAGTTTCAAGTCATGTTACCTTAGGCTGGGATGTAAGGACGTCTTGAGTAGGAGGGGGTCGACCGGTCTGACTGCCGCTTGGGCCGGCGCCACCTGCAGCAGATGGGAATATCATGATTACGATGGAAACGATGATACGATAATGCGCATCGGACTTTTCACCTTGCAACATTGACTCAATGTTATCATGATTATCAGGTCTAGGCTACGCCCAGTCCTTCATCCATGTAGACCATTCTAGTACCATCAAGTAATCTACGATTCTGCCATCTGCCACACTAGCAGAACTACTTTAAAATACTTCTGCCCACAACTTCAACACGATTGGCTATTCGTACCTTGTTTCCTCAGGGATTGTAGGAACCAAGTAAGGTCCAAAGGATAACAGGGTACTATGAACTCTACTTGATGTGTGAAGCACCTCGCCACTGGCAAGATCTTGAAATTTCAAATCTGGTTTGGGCTTATCAGATTCAGCTCCATCAATGAAGGGTCATTATCATCCCTGTTTGACCAGTAGTGGAGTTATTTAGAGGCAAGGTAAATAGTTCTCGTCATCCTTCGATTTCCCTCTGAGGACTAACTTCGAATTGACCTCATCTAGGTATCATTATCGCCGACCTGGGGATCCAACTCACCATCGTTACTCCATGTGGTGCCATCAGTTACTTCCCTTGCTTGCACTCTTGTCTCCTGCACTTGCAGGCGTACAGGAGCTTTGGTGGAATGTCACCTACGTTCAGGACGCAAATCCAGATGGCCTCTTTGAACGCCGTGTCGTCGGTGTAAACGGAACCTGGCCGTAAGTCCCTCCCATCTTATATTATTAGTTTGTAGAGCTGAAATTTTGTTTGATCTGACTTTTGAAAATCAATATTTCTATTCACTGCGATGCCTGTTGACTCGTGAAGACCTCCACCAATCGAGGTATCCACGAATGATTCACTGCTTGTGCATGTAACGAACAGCATCGATCAACTTGCGACACTACACCACCATGGCATGTATTTCAACTCAACATCCTGGATGGACGGAGCAATGGGTGTGTCGCAATGGTATGTATACCTGTGTTCATCTGGTCATATGTAGCTGCGCCAACTGTGACTTTGTATATGCTACTAATATTGTGAATTATTTTGCTAATCACTATCCTCCTGCAGTGGTATACCCCCAGGCCAGACGTTTGACTACGTTGTACCCATCAACACCTCCGGCCAAGTCGGAACATACTGGGCGCATGGTCATGCAAACGTAAGTAGACACGGTCTCCTCGCTTCTCCACTTCGTGTGCCTTGATCCCTCGAAAATTAAATAACCTATCTATCCATACAGGGAATATATGTAGATGGTCTGCGCACGCCTCTCCTACTGCATTCTCCGAATGAAACTTATGGCGCGGATTACGATGCTGAGTTCACTATCTCATTGAGTGACTGGTACCATGAAGAGCAGCCTGTCATCTTGCAATCCTTCATTAGCATAGCAAATCCAGGCGGGGCAGAGCCTATTCCTGGTGAGTTGTACCGTCCTATAGTTCATGGTCGTATACTGATGGATGGATGTTTTTTTTCATTGCATGTTCCATTGGCTTGCAGATTCTGCCCTCATATATTTCTCCCAAAATGGTTCCTACTTGGGACCTATCTCAGGGAGAAACCCATCCCCGGTAACAAGCGCAGTAGGTTTCAACGAGAACGCGACCCTTCCGTTCGAACCTGGTAAAACGTACAGACTGCGCATAATCAACTTGGGCGCGTTCGCAGGGTTCTACTTCTGGATCGACGGGCATGAAATGCAAATTATCGAAGCTGACGGTGTGCGTTTAGTTCTACCTGCTTCTTACAATTCGGTAGACTCATGTTACCACAGACAGACACACAGCCGCAACCTGTCGATATGCTGAGTGTGTCAGTGGCACAGCGTTACTCTGTGCTTGTCACCGCGAGGAACGATACGTCGTCGAACTGGGCCATCCACGCGAACATGGATACAAGCATGTTTGACAAGGTTCCCAGTACTCTAAATCCAAGTAGGATATACCCTTTCTGAGCATTCGATTTCATCGCTTATTAAGTTACCCTTGCAGATATTACCTCCTCCATCACGTACTCCACCTCCGCTAACCTCACCACTCTGTCCCCCGTGTCCTCCTATACTACGACAAACGACAGCGCTCTGGTTCCCGTCGATGTTTCGCCTGCGATCACCCCAACAACTACCCTTCAGCTTGCATTCAACTTCGAGACAATGGACGATGGGACAAATCATGCGTTCATCAACGATGTGGTTTACAATCCGCCAGTGGTACCCGCGATCATGAGCGCACTGACTCTGGGCGAAAATGCTACTAGCCAAGTAGCATACGGGCCGTACAGCTATGTGTTTAATTACGGAGACGTGATCGACCTTGTGGTGCAGAACGGCGATACAGGGAAGCATCCCTTGTACGTCTTCTCTCCCCTGCATTCGACGTTTGACAGAACTAATATTACGTTCTAGCCATTTGCACGGATACAAGGTGCAGATTCTCAATAGAGTAACAGATTATACCTCCAACGATCCATCACTGAACCCACCGCTTATCGAAGGGCAAGTAAACCCGATGCGTCGTGACACTGTGACCATCACTGGCGGAGGTTCCGTTACGCTGCGCTTCGTCGCCAATAACCCCGGCGCATGGATCTTCCACTGTAAGTCTACGAATACCTTCAGGAGAGACACTTACTTACATCATTATCATCCAGGTCACATCGAATGGCACCTTGAATCGGGCCTTGCGGTCCAGTTCATAACAGCTCCGCTTCAGATACAAGAGCAGGCACAGGGCCGTGTGCCGGCGTTTATGTTCGAACAGTGTTCTTCGATTGGGGTTCCCTCGAGCGGCAATGCTGCAGGACACGCGAGCCCAACTGATTTGTCAGGCCTCCCGCTTGGCCCAGGGTTCCAGCAGCTCGGTTGGCTGGCTAAAGGCATCTGGGCGATGGCTGGGTGAGTTCGGGGCTGAAGTATTTGTTGCGATATACTGATGCTTGGTAGATGTGTGTTGACAACCGTCCTTGGTATCCTTACTGTTATATGGTATTCGACTATGGGAGGTATTATCTCTGAGCAGGAGATAGAGGAGCAGGTGCGTCAGCGCATCGAGGAAAAGAAACGCAAAGGAAAGTTCTTTGGTCTGTTGAAGAAAAAGACTTAGATATTTGTACCACTACCGTTGGTTCATTCTCCTCGGTCCTCTGGGTAATCCGGCCTCAATATGTATCTCATCGATTCTGAGTTTTTTTGTTACCCGTGTATGATATTGACGCTACTGTCAAGTGGCATTGAATGACATTATGGCTCCGTGAAAAACTGTTCACGGCGTTGACGAATTCTGATGGGGTTTCCGACACACTCTAACGTCTTTCCAAGCCATTTTGACATGGTATCCTTTTTTAAAAAAATTCAATTTTCATGTCCTATGGAGAGTGATACTCTATGGAGGACAGTCTAGCCTATGGGATGCCCAGTGTCCCATTGTATCTCGACATGGTATCCTATTGTTGAGGCGCCCCGCTTGCCCTTCCACCAGTTTCTCTGACAACAAGTCCAATAATCCAGGAGGATCAAGATGAGTATCCTCATTACCAGCAAGTACTCTCGTGTCACAAGACTTGTACATTGGATCACATTCAATTTCTGGGTCCTCGTTCTCATCCAACCAGCCATCCTGATTCCTCCGAGCGAGTCCGAATTAGAGTCCTGCTCGTTAGCCTCTGCTCGCAAATTGTTGTATTTCCTCTTGCGACTAGTACTGTTGCTAAACAAGCTCAAAATCGAAAAGAGTTCAAGTATTGTCCAGGTCACGAGACTTGACTGCTTGATTTCGAGAGAAACTTTTGGTCTACATTCAGACAGGATGGTGAGTAGGTGATAACAAATGAGCAGAGACCTCTGGGTGCAAATGTGACCTCGAGCGCATTATTCGACTATGCTGCTGTGCGTTTTTTACTGCCCTGTGTAGTATTGGGCAAATTGTTAGAGTTCTATCCGATGGCGAATGTCGATTGCACCACATTTATCTGTTCGTATGTCCAGCCCTGTAGTTGCGGTGTACCCAGGAGGTCTGGCGCAGGCACTCCGTACATTATCGACACTTGAAGCTTCAGATAAGAGCGGCAGCGTTATTTTTACTCTCCTTCTGTCCTTCACGAGATCGATGACCTGCAGCGGCGAGCAAAAGACCTGGTGAGCAACGCGAGTGTCCGCATGAGAGCTCGGAATCAACCAATTTTGATTACGCAAATATAGCAAGTATGCATGCAGTAGCTTATACCCACTGCGTACTGCTGCCCGATTGGGATTGCCATACTTTTTTTACTCAGAGTCTGTACAGACTGTCCGGTTCTGCCAGCGCGTAAGTTGATGTCATGTTGTGTTACTGTGATGGTAGTTTCTCCGTCTCCTGTTTATAAATTTCTTGCAGCCAACTGAAGGGGAGTTGTTTTAATTAAAATTAATTAAGAGGAGAAAGAAGAGGGAAAACATTCCTTAGCCTCGCGAAACGCCACAAGATAGACCAACATTATTGACACAAAAATATGCCAGTTTGCAATACTACAAAGACAAAAGTAAACCTAGATCAGCAAAGATTGCAAAGCAATCTGACTGAATCATTTGCATCATGATGCCCTAAGTCCAGAATGAATTCCATTCAAGGTGTAAAGACTCGTCAAAAACATACCAGTACAAGAGGTAACAAGCATTTATTGATGGCCCATCTTCCTGCACACCGAGTACTTTGACAGTTGCAGCTTGTTTGTGCACTTGCCAATCATTGTGTTAGGTGCATTAACACTTTCCGATCTTCTCTGTCATCTTGTGTTTGCGCTCGCGCGAGGATTCTGCGAACGCAGGATGTACACATGTAGCATCGGCATAAAGGTAGTGGACAGCTGACCGCTGCAGGGTGTGGTCAGCATGGTAGAACATTGGGGGCAATGATTAGTAGATACTGACTTGAGTTGAGATTCTGTATAGCCGTTCAAAATCCGAGTGTCATCTACATCAAAGGCACGCTGTTGCGGACTATAGAATGAGGTCTAATTGGAAGTACCATGACAGGAGAAACATCAAGAACCTTCACAGGAGGATTAAAGTGTTCAAACACCTCTAAATTCACATCAATTGCGAGGGCTCTGCGCAGTGTCGGTGTGGATTTTAAGAAGCACGACACCTTGAGCAAGAGATTATCATAATCATTAGTTTATAGATTTGATCAACCTTTGCTACAATGGTGAACCTCGCGCGCCATTGTGCAAAATTTGCAACGCACTATGTGAGGTATTTGGTACCTAGTAGTAGTAAATTTCTCACACGTGTCAACTCGAGGAATGATAGGGAATGATATGAAAAGGTTCAGACATCTGGAGTAGTAGTCCATGTGAAACCGCGAGTACAATCTGTGTGACGAGTTGGTAAGGATGTCAAGCGGTACCGGCCCGCGTTAGGTTTGGTTTCGAACTCCGATTAGGACTTACGCGGTCACCTGATACTTCAGACTGCCTGCCTGAGACTGATCATCTTTCATTCATGCAGGCAAGGTGCCGTATCAAGTTGCTATCAAGTTGCCATCTTGATCATGACATTGCATTCACTTAGATCCAAGCCCAGCCATGACCATGAATATTCGAACTATGAACCTGTCTCATTCGGCAAGCCTCGTAACGACGCGACTCATCAATTATCCCGGATGTATTTGCTGATATGTTGCTAACAGTTGACCGTGTGTGTTTAATTTTTTCAGGACTGTATACATGGCACTTGAAGCCTGAGATTGTGGGAAGGACCATCAATCTACGCCGGCTGGTACATTTAATGGGCCGCCACAAATTCTCAACACCTTTCTTCTGTTGAATATTACCTCAACATAATGTTTACCACTGACTTGCACGTGCAGCAGATGTGAGTGATACGCGCATGGATTTACCGTGTATCCTGATGCGAGTGACTGAACAATCATCTCCAGATTGTTTTGCACTTACGCCGTCCTAGCTGGGAACAGTAAGTTTAAGCACTTTTTATCTTTAGCGCTTCGAGACCGTAACGTTGTAGGTATCCTTATATACGACCATGTGATGACTCTACCAGAAGAAATCGCTTTGATCTGGCGTCGTCCAAAAGCACTATTTGCAATATTGTTTCTGTTTAATCGCTATCTCGCTCTTCTGGGCATCATCTGCAGCATAGTTGCGCAACCCTTTCTTGATTCAGATGAGGTTCTATATTTCATTATGCACATACTCAACTTGTGGGCTCACAACTTCTTTCTGTAGGTGTTAGTTTCACCCTGGCTCCTTGAATGTCTGTTGTTTTGCTCAACAAAGACTTAGTTGTTCGAGATATACGATGTCCAGACAACTGGACATCTTCCTCCAAGGAATCATTATTTGCGGTGAGTAAAAGTTATTACGAGAAGTTCACATACTGAAAAGTTCAGTCATAATGACCATGCGCGTTTATGCTCTCTACGGCTGTAGTCAACGCCTACTTACTTGGATGACCATCATAATCATTGCCCTTGTGGGAGTAGCTTGTGTGCGTGTTTGCATAAAATTTCGGACTCTGGAGTGTACTAATCGTTTCTAGGCCGTCACTTTTGCACAAGTTTCAGGTGATGCGGCAATCTTACCGGTAATTGGTTGCTATGAAGTATATACAGCAGAGACGTATGCCATCTTCTTCGTGATTCTGCGTGTCTGCTCAAAAGTTTTGACAGAGCTGCCCGTCAGTAAATTCTAGGCCTCATTTCATGCAGCTTGATGTCATGACCTTATCCAAATACAGGAATTGGGCTGGCATGGGTAGCCCTGTTTGTCTTCGATTTACTTATATTCGTCCTCACAGTATACAAGATCTGCAAAACTAGGGGGTTGCCGCGGTTATCTCTGATGACCAGGAGAAATATCATTGATATCATATTTCAGGATGGTAAATCTTTCGCTATATCTGTATTGTGAACGCTGAATGACGGAACGCAGGTGCGATGTATTTCGGGTAAGATTGCTAGCGAACCCATGATTCGATCAAATTTAATCCGCATTCCTTCAGAGCTATGGCACTGATTAATATACCAAACATTCTGACATTCTATGTGAGTCAATGAATTAATATTGATGGAGCTGCACGGCGCTCATAACTTGAATCAGTCTAGTTCAGTAAGAATACAAATTCGCACCTTACGTCGACTATTTCCTGATGATTGGCAAGGTTGCTATCAGAGGCAGTCTGTCTAATTTCACCACCTGGTCAGTGCTTAATGAGACAAATACGGATTGATTTGAAATATGATTTCCAGTCTATCCGTTACTCTCATCTCTCGGCTGATGCTTAACCTGCACAAGAGCACACATAGTGGTATTTTCTCCACCATTGTCCGGGACGACGACTACTGCCTCGATGTCCTTACTACCAGGGTTGATGTACAATCTGCCATTTCCTCTCACTATTGGTAGGCTAGTGTTGAATCTCGTGGGGTGAAGAAGTATTCGCAAACTTTTGTTTCGAAGGCAGCGCAGCGTGACAGGGTGGTAGGCGACGCTGCACCCCGCGCTGGTGGCTATGTATGCTTGACTCATGTCGAATATTGTCACCTTTGACTAATTATTGGCGAATCGAATCATGTATGCTTTCGTTCGTAATATTATAACATCTGATCGATCATCCTTCATAGACTTGACATCATAGTCGGGCTGTTTTTCTCATGATGTATGTCGTTGAGATATTGTTCTTTGTCGGTGATGTTGAAATTTTGGTGGTTGGCGGATGAGTATGCAGCAGGCTGTCCCTCTTGTCTCAGCATCATACACTAAGAACGAAGTACTCACTCCCTTTGAGCGTGTCTAACGCTGTCCAACTCCCTGCATCAATTAACCAGGTAAGTGTATCTTCTACTTCTCGACTTCAAACTAGACCATGATTCACAGCTGGAAAGACGAAAACTTGTTGTACGCGAATGAGTGCAGTCCGGGGCAGAAATAATGGAATATGCTGGGACAGCGTATAAATCGTGGTACGCGAACGGGCGAAGCCCAGGACAGAAATGATATAATAGGCTGGAGTTGCAAGTAAACCGTGGTGCGCGAATGAGCGGAGTCCGGGGCAGAAATGATACATTAGTGCAGAGCAGAAACAATGGAATAGGCTGGAGCTGCTTGTAAAGCATGGTGCGCGAATGAACGAAGTCCAGGGCAGAAATAACAAGTGATGCTGGAGCAGTATATAGACCGTGGTGCGCACATGGGCGAAGTCTGAGGCAGAGATAATGAATAGGCTGGGTATGGAGCTGCGAGTCAATAGTGATGTGTGTATGGGACTGTGCAGACCCTCGGACTTCCAGAGTCCGGTGCAGAGTGAGAGAGTAATCTGGCGGCCTTGAAGCTTGGAAGAAGAGATGGATGTCAGAGGACAAATAGAGAGGTGAATTGGGCATATGAAGGAGTGACTTGAGTCGGACGATAATAAAAAGGAGAAAGGGGTATATGAAGTAGTGACCTGTGTTGGATAGATGAGAGGAAAGAGGAAAGTGCATGCGTAAGGTTAAAAAAGCGACAGCTGTCGGACGACAGGCTTGCAACGTAAATAGAGAAAGAACGGGGAGATGGTGACGCATCCATCATCCAGTAGAAAGAGTGACTGCTGTCAGGCGACAGGCTTTGACTACCGTTCAGCGAAAAGACAGGAGGTGGTGGCGCATCCGTTATCCAGTAGAAAGAGCTACTGTGGTAAGACTAAAGGAATGATAAGAGTTGGACTGATGTTCAGAGAAATTGAGGAAGACGAGACTTACTGATGCCACGCTATCGAGCTTTAATGCAGAGCCACCGCACTGCGTCATTCATTATGCTTGGAGTGTCCGACGTGGAATGGATACATGTACAGCGTAACTATGTAGACGAGCGGGTGTGAGGGTATCGAACAGAGTCAGGTGGAGAGAGTGGTAGGTGGCAGGGGTGCGGCGAGTGCGTGCAAAGGTCCCTGTTTCATAGAGGCAACGCCAGCGATGGCGAGGTTC
>Ga0310811_10011008_pt1 | contig 11704 bp, 10 predicted proteins | sample YCmetagenome_FD_207642 | JGI IMG/M metagenome (GOLD analysis project Ga0310811, IMG submission 207642) | Soil microbial communities from experimental microcosm in Duke University, North Carolina, United States - YC | ecosystem: Engineered > Artificial ecosystem > Soil microcosm > Unclassified ...
GCTGTTCGACCGCTATGGCGCGCACGGCTACCTGTTGATGAGCGCCATGTGCGTCGCCGGGCTGGCGGGCGCGGTGCGGCTCTACGGCATGCGGCGGCTGGATTCTTGACGGTCGGCGAACGAGGATTAGGCCGAGAAGGAGGCCTCCATGACCCTGCGCCTGTTCGGCTGCGTCTGCGGCCAGTTCCACGGGCCCGCCGCCGGGCTCGGCATGCCGGACGAGGGGACCGTCTCGGTGCCCGTGCCGTTCTACGTGCTGGAGCATCCGGACGGCGTCGCCCTGTTCGACTGCGGCCTGCCGGCGACGATGGTCGATCACCAGGACGGCTACCGCCAGGCGCTGAGGATTCAGGGGCTGGACGCCAGTCTGGCGCCTGAAGAGACCGTCACGCGCCATCTGGAGCGGCTGGAGATCGATCCGGCGCGCGTGCGCCATGTCGTGGTCTCCCACCTGCACTTCGATCATGCGGGCGGCCTTGCCGAGCTGCCGAACGCCACGGTGGTGGTGCAGCGCCGTGAATGGGCGGCGGGCTTTGATCCCGACCTCTCGGCGCAGTACGGCCTGCGCAAGCGCTTCTTCGATCTCGGTCACGAGGTCCGGCTGGTGGACGCAGAGCACGACCTGTTCGGCGACGGCTCGGCCGTTTGCGTGCCGAGCTACGGCCACACGCCCGGCCACCAGTCGCTCCGGGTGCGCAGCGACCAGGGCGACCACATCCTGGTGGCCGACGCCTGCTACAACTGCGGGGTCGTCGAGACCCGCAGCTTCCCCGACTTTTCCGACCAGGCGGCCATGAACCGCTCGCTGGATGCCCTCCTCGCCATGCGCGAGGCCGAGACGGTGATGGTGTTCGGCCACGACCCCGACCAGTGGGGCGACGCCCCGATCCTGCCGGCCGCTCGCGCCTGAGCTGACGTCGCGTGAGCCTTGCCGACCGGTGTTCGGCGGTCGCTAGATGGCGGCCGGGAGGATCGGCATGCGCGCACTTCACGTCAGCGAGCCCTGGGGCCTCGACCAGCTGAAGGTCGTCGAGACGCCGGACCCTGAGCCGGGGCCGGGCGAGGTGCTGGTGCGGATGCGCGCCGCGTCGCTGAACTACCGCGACTACCTGATGGTCGGCGGCATCTATGGCCGCGGGGCGAGCACCGGCGGGGCGGTGATCCCGTTCTCCGACGGCTGCGGCGTGGTCGAGGCGGTGGGGCCGGGCGTCTCCCGCTTCCAGGTGGGCGACCGGGTGGCGACGCTGTTCTTCCAGGGCTGGATCGCCGGGCCGCCGACCCTGGAGAAGCTCTCGACCGCGCTCGGCTGGCCGATCCCGGGCGTCGGGCGCGAGCTCGGCGTGTTCAGCCAGGAGGGGCTGTCGAAGGTCCCGGACTTCCTCTCGGACGAGGAGGTCGCCACCCTGCCGTGCGCGGCGCTCACCGCCTGGCGGGCGCTGTTCGAGGACGCGCGGCCGCAGCCGGGCGATACGGTGCTGCTGCAAGGCACCGGCGGGGTGTCGATCTTCGGGCTGCAGTTCGCCCACGCCGCGGGGTTCCGGACGATCATCACCTCGTCCTCGGACGAGAAGCTGCAGCGGGCGAAGGCGCTCGGCGCGGCCACGCTCATCAACTACCGCCAGGAGCCGGAGTGGGCGAAGCCGGTGCGCGCCGCCACCGGCGGCGTCGGCGCCGACGTGATCCTCGAGGTGGGCGGCGGCGGCACCATCCAGCAGAGCATGCGGGCGGTCCGCGTCGGCGGCCATATCGCCATCATCGGCGTCGTCGCCGGCCCCGGCGAGCCGTTCAATCCGGCCAGCCTGATCGGCAACTCGGCCAAGCTGCAGGGGCTGTCGGTCGGCTCGCGCGAGATGTTCGAGGCCATGTGCCGGGCGATCGACCAGCACCGCATCCGGCCGGTGGTCGACAAGCTGTTCCCCTGGACGGAGGCGCGCGCCGCCCTGGAGGCCATGGCCCGGGGCGACCATTTCGGGAAGATCGTGCTGAAGTTCTGAGCCAACGGGATCGAGGCGGGAGGACGCCATGAACACCAAGGGCATCAACCACCTGGCGCTGGTCTGCCGGGACATGGCCGAGACGGCGCGGTTCTACACCGAGGTGCTGGACATGCCGCTGATCAAGACCATCGCCCTGCCGGACGGCGGCCAGCACTTCTTCTTCGACTGCGGCGGCGGCTCGGCGGTGGCCTTCTTCTGGTGGCCGGAGGTGCCGGCCGCCGCCCCGGGCGTCGCCTCGGTGGAGGGTTTCCCGAAGAGGCCGAAGTCGGCGGTGGGCTCGATGAACCACGTCGCCTTCCACATGGACGAGGCCGAACTCGACGCGGCGATCGGCCGGCTGAAGGCGGCCGGCGTGCACGTCTCGATTCCGGTGGTGCTGAACCACGACGACAGCGCCTCGGGCGTGGCGCGCGAGATGCACGAGGGCGTCTTCGTGCGCTCGGTCTACTTCCGCGACCCGAACGGCATCATGCTGGAGTTCGCCGCCAACACCCGCCCGCTCGGCCGGCCGGAGGACATCCGCCACGCGCCGCAGGGTGCGGCCCGCACGGTGGAGGCCTGAATGCCGCGGCTGCGCCAGGTCTCCCGCGCCGAGGCCGACTCCGAGGTCGTCACGCGGACCTACGACCTGCTGTTCGCGGAGCGCGACCCGGTCAGCAAGCCCGGCACGTCCACCGGGACGCGCGGCGACTGGTGGACGGTCTTCGCGCTGGTCCCCGACTGCCTCGACCACTGCAACCGCGGCTTCGCCTTCTACCGGAGCCCCAAGCGCAAGATCGACCCGCTGCTCCGCGAGCTCGCCCAGACCCGCGTCGGCTATGTGAAACAGAGTCAGTTCGTCTTCTCGCAGCACTGCAAGTCGCTGCGCGGCCTGAACTGCCCGGAGGCGAAGATCGCCGCCATCCCCCACTGGGCGGTCGCCGACTGCTTCGACGAGAGGGAGCGGGCGGTGCTCGCCTACGCCGACTGCCTGGCGCTGCAGGCCGGCCGTACGTCGGACGCGCTGTTCGACACCCTGAAGCGCTTCCTCTCCGACGAGGAGATCCTCGAGCTGACCTACATCACCTGCCTCTACGATATGCACGCGGTGATGAGCCGGGCGCTGCGCACCGAATGGGACGATCGCGACGATCCCATCGTCGAGGTGGCCTCACCCGAGGGCTTCAGCGCCCGGGATTTCCTCGACGTGGGGCGGCGACCGTAGGAGCCAAGGGAAGACGGACACCTCGGTCTCTCTATGGATCGTCATCCCCGGCCTTGTGCCGAAGACCCATGATCTCCGCTCTGATCCAGCCAAGCGCCTGCCACGCGGTGTTCATGGGTGGCCGGGACAAGCCCGGCCATGACGGCAGATTTGTTGCCCTGGAGTTGGGACAACAAGAAGGCCCGGCAACCGGAATGCGGGGCCGCCGGGCCTGGGACTCGAGGGGCTTCGCCTGACGCTCTTGCCAGGGCGACGAGCTTAATCGCCGCGCGGCGGATGGGTTCCGGGGGCGGCGTCAGATGCCCGGATCAAATCCGCGTTCCAGCCAGGCGTAGATCGCCTCCGCCGCGGCCGCCGGATCCATCCGCGTGGTGTCGATGCGGATCTCCGGGTGCTCCGGCGCCTCGTAGGGGGAATCGACGCCGGTGAAGTTCTTCAGCTGGCCGGCGCGGGCCTTGGCGTAGAGCCCCTTGACGTCCCGCCGCTCGGCCTCGGCGATGGGCGTGTCGACGAACACCTCGACGAACTCGCCGTCCTCCACGAGTTCGCGGGCCATCCGCCGCTCGGCGCGGAACGGCGAGATGAACGAGACGAGCACGATCAGGCCGGCGTCGACCATCAGCTTGGCGACCTCGGCCACCCGGCGGATGTTCTCGACCCGGTCCTCCTCGGTGAAGCCGAGGTCCTTGTTGAGGCCGTGGCGGACGTTGTCGCCGTCCAGCAGGTAGGTGTGGTGGCCCTCGGCGTGGAGGCGCTTCTCCACCAGGTTGGCGATCGTCGACTTGCCGGCCCCGGACAGGCCGGTGAACCACACGACGCGCCCTTTCTGGCCCTTGGCGGCCGAGCGCGCCTGCTTGTGCACGTCGAGCGCCTGCCAGTGGATGTTCTGGCTGCGGCGCAGCGCGAAGTGCAGCAGGCCCGCGCCGACCGTGCGGTTGGAGATCCGGTCGATGAGGATGAAGCCGCCGAGATCCTTGTTGTCGGCGTAGGCGTGGAAGGCGATGGCCGCGTCGGTCGACAGGTTGACCACCCCGATCTCATTGAGCTCCAGCCGCTTGGCGGCGAGGTGCTCGAGGGTGTTCACATTGACCTTGTACTTGGGCTCGGTGACCTGGGCCGAGACGGTCCGCGCCCCGAGCTTCATCAGGTACGGCCGGCCGGGCAGCATGGCCTCATCGTCGAACCAGACCAGCGTCGCCTCGAACTGGTCGGCGACGGCCGGCGGGGCCTTGGCTGCGGCGAGCACGTCGCCGCGCGAGACGTCGATTTCGTCGCTCAGGGTCAGGGTCACCGACTGGCCGGCCACCGCCTCGTCGAGGTCGCCGCGGAAGGTGACGATCCGCTCCACCGTGCTCTCGCGGCCGGAGGGCAGGGCCTTGATCTTGTCGCCGGGCCGCACGACGCCCGAGGCGATCTGGCCGGAGAAGCCGCGGAAGTCGAGGTTGGGCCGGTTCACCCACTGCACCGGCATGCGGAACGGCTGCTCGCGCAGGTCGTCGCCCACCGGCAGGTCCTCGAGCCAGCGCATCAGGGGCGCGCCGGCGAACCACGCCATGGCGGCCGACGGCTCGGTGATGTTGTCGCCCTTCAGGGCCGACATCGGGATCGGCGTGAACTCGCGGATGCCGATCTGCTCGGCGAAGGCGCGGTAGTCGGCGACGATCCGGTCGAAGACCGCCTGGTCGTAGCCCACGAGGTCCATCTTGTTGATGGCCAGCGCCACGTGGCGGATGCCCAAGAGGCTGACGAGATAGGAGTGCCGGCGCGTCTGGGTGAGCACGCCCTTGCGCGCGTCGATCAGGATGACGGCGGCGTCGGCCGTCGAGGCGCCGGTCACCATGTTGCGCGTGTACTGCTCGTGGCCGGGCGTGTCGGCGACGATGAACTTGCGCTTGTCGGTGGAGAAGAAGCGGTAGGCGACGTCGATGGTGATGCCCTGCTCGCGCTCGGCGGCGAGGCCATCGACCAGCAGGGCGAAGTCGATGTCGCCGCCCTGAGTGCCGACCTTCTTGGAGTCCGCCTCCAGCGCCGCCAGCTGGTCCTCGAAGATCATTTTCGAATCGTAGAGCAGGCGGCCGATCAGGGTCGACTTGCCGTCGTCCACCGAGCCGCAGGTCAGGAACCGCAGCAGGCTCTTGACCTCGTGCGCCTTGAGGTAGGCCTCGATGTCCTCGGCGATCAGCGCGGATTGGTGGGCCATGGCTAATCCCGCTCGTTCCCGCGCAGGCGGGAACCCAAGCGGCCCCTCCGTGCGCAGGTTATTGATTCAGCTTGGATCCCCGCCTTCGCGGGGATGAGCGGAGGATTCAAAAGTACCCCTCCTGCTTCTTCTTCTCCATCGACGCCGACTGGTCGTGGTCGATCATCCGGCCCTGGCGCTCGCTCGTCGTGGTGAGCAGCATTTCCTGGATGATCGCCGGCAGGGTGTCGGCGGTGCTCTCGATGGCGCCGGTCAGCGGATAGCAACCGAGCGTGCGGAACCGCACCGACTTCAGCGCCGGCTGTTCGCCGGCCTTCAGGGGCATGCGCTCGTCGTCGACCATGATCAGGGTCCCGTCGCGCTCCACCACCGGGCGCTCGGCCGCAAAGTACAGCGGCACGATCGGGATGTTCTCCAGGTAGATGTACTGCCAGATGTCGAGCTCGGTCCAATTGGACAGCGGGAACACCCGGATGCTCTCGCCGGGGTTCTTGCGGGCGTTGTACAGCCGCCAGAGCTCCGGGCGCTGGTTCTTCGGGTCCCAGCGGTGCTGGGCGGAGCGGAACGAGAAGATGCGCTCCTTGGCGCGGCTCTTCTCTTCGTCGCGGCGGGCCCCCCCGAAGGCCGCGTCGAAGCCGAACTTGTCGAGCGCCTGCTTCAGGCCCTCGGTCTTCCAGATGTCGGTGTGCAGCGCCGAGCCGTGCTCGAACGGGTTGATGTTGCGCGCGACCGCCTCGGGGTTCTTGTGGACGAGCAGCTCGAAGCCGAGCTCCTTGGCCATGCGCTCGCGCATCTCGTACATGGCCTTGAACTTCCAGGTCGTGTCGACGTGCAGCAGCGGGAACGGCGGCTTCGATGGATAAAAGGCCTTGGCCGCGAGGTGCAGCATCACCGCGGAGTCCTTGCCGATCGAATACAGCATGACCGGCCGCTCGCACTCGGCGACGACCTCCCGCATGATGTGGATGCTCTCGGCCTCGAGGCGCTGCAGGTGGGTGAGCATGGCGGGCGAGGGAGCGCCTTCCTGGCTGGCGATCTTGGCCGCGACGCGAGCGTCCATGAAGAGGACCTTACAACAGCTGTGAAAAGGTTCGCGCGCCAAAGCCGCGGCGCGCGTTCGGCCCGCTTGGTGACTTAGAGGTCAGCCGGAGGGGTCGCAAGCCGCCGGGCCCCCAGGAAATCTCTAGGCGAATAGAGCCTTCGTGGCCGGTCCCGCTTGGCGCGGCGCGCGGCCCGTGCAAGATGACGCGCAGGGAAACATACGGACCTTACGAAAACCGCACGAGCGGACGGTCCGAGCCAGGGGGAACCAGGATGACAGCCGCCGCCGCGACGGACGTGAAGACCTCGTCGGGATACCGCTATCTCGTCGTCTGGCTGCTGGTCGTCGTCTACACCCTGAATTTCCTCGATCGGCAGCTGGTCTCGGTGCTGGCCGAGCCGATCCGCAAGGACCTGCACCTCACCGACACCCAGCTCGGCATGCTGGGCGGCATCTATTTCGCGGCCTTCTACACCTTCTTCGGCATCCCGGTCGGCTGGCTGGCCGACCGCACGAAGCGCATCTGGATCATGTCCGGCGCCTGCGCGATGTGGAGCCTGTTCACCATGGGCTGCGGCCTGGCGGGCAATTTCCTGCAGCTGGCCATCATGCGCATGGGCGTCGGCATCGGCGAGGCGGGCGGCTCGCCGCCGTCCTATTCGCTGATCTCCGACTACTTCCCGCCGAAGGAGCGCGGCACGGGGCTGGCGATCTATTCGCTGGGCGTGCCGCTGGGCTCGATGCTCGGCGCGGCGATCGGCGCCGGCATCGCGGCGAAGTTCGGCTGGCGGATGGCGTTCCTCGCGGTCGGCGCGCCGGGCGTGCTGATGGCTCTCGTCCTGCTGCTGGTCGTGCGCGAGCCGAAGCGCGGCGGCCTGGATGTCTACGCCGACGGCAAGGCCAGCCACGAGCCGCCGCCGCCGCTGCTCAGCGCGGTGGCCGCCTTCTTCGGCAACCGCACCCTGTTGCTCACCGCCCTCGCCGCGGGCCTGTCGGCCTTCGTCGGCTACGCCGGCCTCAGCTGGAACGCGCCGTTCCTGATGCGGGTGAAGGGCATGAGCCTCATGCAGGTCGCCGCCTACTACAGCCTCGTGCTCGGCGTCACCGGCGTGATCGGCACCTTCATGGCGGGCTGGCTGGCCGACAAGCTCAGCCAACTCGACCGCCGCTGGTACGCCTGGATCCCGGCCATCGCCTTCGCGATCACCATCCCGTTCTGGGGGCTGATCCTGTGGGCGCCGAACTGGCCGCTGGCGCTGCTGTTCATCGCCGTGCCGGCCCTGCTCAACAACATGTACCTGGCCCCGGCCCTGGCCGTCGTCCAGAACGCCGTGCCGCCGGCCCGGCGGACGATCTCGGGCGCGACGCTGCTGTTCGTGCTGAACCTCATCGGGCTCGGCGGCGGACCGCTCTACGTCGGCCGCATCAGCGACATGGCCAAGCCCCAGTGGGGCGACCACTCGCTGGCCGTCGGCTACGCGGCGCTGATCCCGGTGGTGGTGATCGCGATCCTGGTCCAACTCGCGGCGGCGGCGTCGATCGCCCGCGACAAGCGGCTGGCGGCGGTGGCGGGGTAGGCCTTTCCCTCCCCTTCATGGGGAGGGGCAGACCGCCGAAGGCGGTCGGGGTGGGGAAGCCAGGGGCGTGAACTCGGCGCCTCGGTGCTTGAGCCTGAGATCCCCACCCGTCTGTCGCCTCGCTGCAGCCACACCCTCCCCATGGCGGGGAGGGAAGGTCATCTGTGTCCGAAAACCGCGAGACATTGGGGCCGGAGACGCCCACCTTGCGGCCATGGACATGGATTTCGAAGCCTGCCGCCGCGCCTTCGTCACCCGGGACGCCCGGTTCGACGGACGCGTCTTCGCGGGCGTGAAGACCACCGGCATCTACTGCCGCCCGATCTGCCCGGCGCGCACGCCGAAGGCCGAGAACATGACCTTCTATCCGAGCGCCGCCGCGGCCCAGGAGGCGGGCTACCGGCCCTGCCTGCGCTGCCGGCCGGAGGCCTCGCCCGACCTCGGCGCCTGGCGCGGCACCTCCAACACCGTGTCGCGCGCCCTGGCGCTGATCGAGGGCGGCGCGCTCGACGGCGGCGACGTCGACGCCTTGGCCGACCGGCTCGGGGTCGGCGAGCGCCAGCTGCGCCGCCTGTTCCGCCAGCACCTCGGCGCGGCGCCGATCACCGTCGCCCAGACGCGCCGCGTGCTGCTCGCCAAGCAGCTGATCCAGGAGACTCGCCTGCCGATGGCGGAGGTCGCGCTGGCCTCCGGCTTCGGCAGCGTGCGGCGCTTCAACGAGACCTTCCAGCAGCTGTTCGGCCGCCCGCCGGGCGCGCTGCGGCGGCTCGCCGGCGAGGCGAGCGCCGCGGCCGCCGGCGTCACCGTGAAGCTGCCCTATCGGGCGCCCTACGACTGGGACGCGATCATCGGCTTCCTGACCGCGCGGGCGATCCCGGGCGTCGAGACGGTGTCGGCCCAGCGCTACGCCCGGACGCTGGCCATCGACGGGGCCACCGGCTTCGTGATCGTCACGCCGGGCGAGGGCGACGTCCTCGTGGCGGAGATCCGCTTCCCGAAGCTCAACGCCCTGCCGGCGGTGATCGCCCGCATCCGCCGGGTGTTCGACCTCACCGCCGACCCGCAGCTGATCGGCGCGCACCTGGCGCAGGACGCGGCCCTCGCGCCGCTGGTCGCCGCCCGGCCGGGCCTGCGGGCGCCGGGCGCCTGGGACGGCTTCGAGATGGCGGTGCGCGCCATCCTCGGCCAGCAGATCACCGTCACGGCGGCCCGCAGCCTCGCCGCCAAGCTGGTGGCGAGCTACGGCGAGCGGATCGACGATCCGGCCGCCGCCAAGCTCGGCCTGACCCGCATCTTCCCGACGCCGGACCGCCTGGTCGACCAGGACATCGCCGCCCTCGGCATGCCGCAGGCGCGCGGGCGGGCGCTGGAGGCGCTCGCCCGCACAGTGGCCGCCGATCCGACCATCTTCACGCCGCGCGCCGACCTGGAGAGCGCCATCGCCGCGCTCGCCGCCCTGCCGGGGATCGGCGAGTGGACGGCGCAGTACATCGCGCTGCGTGAGTTGCGCGAGCCCGACGCCTTCCCGCACGCCGACATCGGCCTGCTGCGGGCCATGTCCGGCCCCGAAGGCCGGCGGCCGACGCCCGAGGCGCTCCTCGAGCTCAGCCAGCGCTGGCGGCCCTGGCGGGCCTACGCCGCGCAACACCTGTGGGCCGCCGATGCGGCCGCCCAGCCCGAACCGAAGAGGACGAAGAGCCATGACCGACGCGCCGCCTGACACCCTGACCCTGGAGCGGCTCGCCACCCCGATCGGCGAGGCCCTGGTGGTGACCGACGAGGCCGGCCGCCTGCGGGCCTTCAACTGGCGGGACTACGAGGCCCGCATGCGTGGCTGGATCGGCCGCCACTATCCGGGCGCGGCGCTGGTCGAGGGGCGCGGCGCCGAGCCGGCGCGGCTGGCGCTCACCGCCTATTTCGAAGGCGACGCCGGCGCGCTCGAGGGGCTGCCATGGCGCGCCTCCGGCACGGCGTTCCAGCTGGAGGTCTGGAAGATGCTCTGCTCGATCCCGCCGGGCGAGACGCTGAGCTACGCCGGCCTCGCCGGGCGGATCGGCCGGCCCAGCGCCGTGCGCGCCGTCGGCCTGGCCAACGGAGCCAATCCGATCAGCCTCGTGGTGCCCTGCCACCGGGTGATCGGAGCCAACGGGACGCTGACCGGCTACGGCGGCGGCCTGCCGCGCAAGCGCTGGCTGCTGGCCCACGAGGGCGCGCGCTTCAGGGAGCCGCTGGCCGCCTGAGGCGGGGCCCAAAAGCGCGAACGGCCGGCGCAAAGGCCGGCCGCAGCTCTGAAGACGGTCGGTGCGGCGCGCCTACTTGACGACGCCCATCGCCTCGATGCGGTCCTCGGCCTCCATGTCGGCCATGGCGCGGACCAGGTCGAGCACCTTGCGGCGCACGCCGGGGCGGCGGACGCGCGGGAAGGTCGCGGCGAGCTCCATGCCCTCGGGGGTGAGCAGGAACTCCTGGGTGTTGACGCCCATGAAGCCCCGCGAGACCACCTCGGCTTCGCTCTCCAGGCCCTCGTAGAAGTACGAGACGTTGGTGCGCAGCGCGCGGGCGATCTCCCACAGCTTGGAGGCGCTGACCCGGTTGGCGCCGCGTTCGTATTTCTGGACCTGCTGGAAGGTGAGCCCGAGCGACTCGGCGAGGCGCTCCTGGCTGATCCCCAGGGCCTTGCGGCGCATGCGGATGTGAAGGCCCACGTGGCGGTCCACCGGATGGGGGCCTGCCTCGTCGGCGCCGGCCTCGGTGGGCAGGGAGATGACGAAATCCTGGTGCGGCGTAGCAGTCATGAAGTCACGCTCCGAAGTTGCGCAGACCACACCTGGGCGCATGGCTCCCTGGAGAGAGCTCTTCACCGGCGCTTCGGTGTCACCCAGTGAGTAAGGCGAAGCCGGACCGCAGTTGAAGGCGGCCGCTACTCAATTTGGGGTTTAAGATTCAACCCGCGCCCGACCGTCGCAGGTGTGTCACAGGGGCGCAATCGGGCCTCAGGCGACGCCTTCGAGAGCGGGTGACTGGCGCTCCCACTCGCCGAGCACGCCGAGTTGGGCGAAGCCGGCGAACATCCGCTGCAGGTCGACGAAGTTGCTTTGCATGGCCCGCAGGGCGGCCGGCCGAGTCACCACCTCGGACGGGATGATGAGGCCGCCGCGGACCCGTTGGCACAGCCCGGCGTCGAGCAATCCCACCACGTGGCGGCGGACCGTCTCGGCGGGCGCCTTCAGTCGCTCGGCGATCTGCATCGCCCGCACCGGCCGGGGCTCGAGGTCCTCGGCGAAGCCGCCCTCCAGGTGCTCGTGATTGGCGGTCATCACCGCGTACCAGATCAGGCCGGAGATCAGGCCGTCGAACTCGCGGCTGATGTTGTCGATGGTGCGCAGCATGTAGTCCGAGGCGATGCGCATGACCGCCCGCAGCGGCGGGGCGGCGGAGTCCGAGGCCGGCGTGCTCTCCGACGGCAGCAGCACGCCCAGCGCGCCTATGTCCCGCAGGCGGATATACAGCCGGCGGATCTGCGCCCAGATGCCCAGCATGGCCGCCATGTGCTGCGGCGAGGTGAGCTCCCGCGTCGGGACGATGACGCCGTGCGCCGAGACTTCGCAGGCGCCCGACGCGGCGAGCCGCATGACGCGCCGGCGGACGGTCTCGTAGGGCAGGCGCAGGGAATGGGCGACGGCG
>Ga0310811_10011009_pt1 | contig 11702 bp, 7 predicted proteins | sample YCmetagenome_FD_207642 | JGI IMG/M metagenome (GOLD analysis project Ga0310811, IMG submission 207642) | Soil microbial communities from experimental microcosm in Duke University, North Carolina, United States - YC | ecosystem: Engineered > Artificial ecosystem > Soil microcosm > Unclassified ...
CTCGATCAGGTGGGCGACGAGATCACGAACGGTCCAGCGTTCACACGGCGTCGGGCGACCCCATTGGTCAGCCCGTATCCCGGCGATCAGCCGGGCCGGGATCGTCAGGGCCTGCCGCAGCTGCTCGATGGGGAGTTCGTCGGGCAGGCCGGGCTCTAGGTCGGCGAGAGCTCGTGAACGGCCGATTTGGCGGAGCATTCGGTTTCACCTCCGGTTGAACGGGTCATCGCGGTGGCCCGCTGATCGATGTCGTTTCGGGTGGACGGATTCGGTGGCGGTCCGACCCGCGGTGGTCCGCAGGTGGGCGACGCGGCTGTGGCGCTCGGCGTTCGTCTCGCGGTCCTGGGAGTCCGCAGGGTCCCGGAGGACCCCATGATCACGATGCCGGTGCCTGCTCTGACCTCGGTGGCAGTGCGGGCAGATGTGGTGCGGCCGGGAGATCACAGGCTCGAACCGCCGAGCCGGATGGGACTCGGGCCGGCTCTCATCGAGGGCGGCGGCCGGTTCGCGCGTCCGAGACCGGTCACTGTCGGTGTCTGGATCTCTAGCTCGGTGTCCGGGCAGGGTGGGCATTGTGAACGCGTGCCCCGGCGCCGGCGGTACCCGTGCGACCTGGCGCTGAGGGTGCGGGGTGAATCCGGATCCGCGGGCGGTCGCCGGCCCACCGGCTTGCGCGGGCGCTACGGCCGGGGCGGCCGGGGCGGCCGGGCTCGGCGAGGTCACGATCACGCTCGGATGCGGTAGCGGGGTGCTCCCGCCGGCCCGGCTGGCCACGACCGTACCCCCGACGATCACGGTGAGAGCGAGGCTGGCCTGTACGAAGACCGGCAGGGGCGGCCGGATCACCGCGCTGCCCGTGAGCCGGCTTCGCTGAAGCGGAATTGGCAATTGCACTACTGTTCACCTCGGGGTCGATTCGACCGGAGAAGTCGGCTGTTCATGCCGAAAGACTGCGCGGCGAGATCGGGGATTCGCCGTCCGATAACGATCTCGGAGGTTTTCGCCGGAACGACGTCAAGGGGAAGTGCGTCGAATGCATTGACGTCGAGCGCTTGTCGGGGAGACGTTCAGAACGTTACGCCCGGCATTGACGGCAGGTTGCCCCGAAACTCACCTGGCACGGCGAATGGACGACTTTTCTCTGCCAACGGCGTGGATTACAGCCCTTCGGAGGACAGCCGCTGGTCCGACCGGAGTAGGAAAAAGCACTCATCACCGGCAATCACCGTCCGGCACGCCCGCGCCAGCGATCCGCCCCTAGGTGATCGTCGATCTACACCCGGGTGTTCTTTGATCACGCCGGACCTCGTTTCGGCGGCGTCCGGTACGCCGTATGGGCGCTCAAACCGCTATTCACCGACGGCGAACAACCGGGAGCCGCACCGATTACCGGCATCGCGTCCTCGACCTCGAGTAACCGTTCGCGATAACGCTACGGTCTGCCGCCATGACCCACTCTGTGAACCGATTCGCGTGGGCGACTGCGTTCCTGGCAACCCTTATCGCACCTCTCTTGCTGGCCACGGCCGCCGGCCATCGCGGTGGCCTGCTCCTGGAGATCTCACTCGTCCTCGGCCTGGTCGCGACGTCCCTGTTCGTCTGCGTGATCGTGATGGCCTCCCGACCCCGGACCCTGACCGCGACACTGGGAATCGAACGGATCTCCCGCGTGCACCGCTATCTGGGCATCACCCTGCTGACGGTCGTCCTGGCCCACACCCTGGCCGTGGTCCTGGCCGCACCGGGTAACTGGGCGCTGCTCGATCTCGCCCACGCCCCACCGCGGGCTCGAGCGGCCACGGCCGGCACCATCGCGCTGATCCTGCTCACGGCCCTGTCGCTGCTGCGGCGGCGGCTTCGCCTGTCCTATCGGTTCTGGCGCGTCACCCATGTGCTGCTCGCCGCGGGGTCATTCCCGGCGGTAGCCCTGCACGTGGTGCTGCTGCGCCACCTGGTGGTCGACCCGGCGATGCGGACGTGCTTCGGCCTGCTCGCCGCGGCGGTGGCACTGATGCTGCTCAACCGGTGGGTACTTCGCCCTCTCGGTATCGGACGGCGCACCTTCCGGGTGTGGGACACCTGGGTGGAGGCGGGCGAGGTCATCACCCTGGTGCTCGCTCCGGCCGGCACCCACCGAATCAGATGGCGTGGCCCCCTCAGGTTCTCCGCGTGGATCCGTCTACGCCGGTGGGGGGTGTGCACCGACCACCCTTTCACCATAGCCTCGGCTCCGCGCGACGACGGCGTCATCGAGTTCACGATTCGTCGGGTGGGCGACTACACGCATTCACTCGCCCGGCTTCGTCCGGGCTCCCAGGTCTACCTCGATGGTCCCCATGGCTCGTTCACCGCGGATCGCAGGCCTACCGCCGAGGGACTGGTATTGATTGCGGGCGGCGTCGGCATCACCCCCATGGTGAGTATGCTGCGCACTTTGGCGGATCGAGGAGATCCGCGCCGGCACACAATCTTCATCGGGGCCCGCACACCTGATCAGTTGCTGTTCACCGAGGAGTTGGCGGACCTGAGTCGCCGACTCGATCTGGCCGTGGTCACGACCGTCACCCGGCCCGACGATGATTGGGGCGGCCATATCGGTCGGATCGACGCCGACCTGCTGGACCGCTCTCTGCCCGAACACGATCAACGGCAACGGGTGGACTATTACGTGTGCGGATCGACACAGTTCGTGGCGGGAATCCAGATGTCTCTTCACCGGTTGCGCATACCCCTGGATCGAATACACACCGAACAGTTCGAGATGGTCTGAGCGAGTCATCGAGACCACGGGCGCACGGCTGCTGCTCGACGTCGGCTGAGGGATCGGTGGGCCGCGACGTCGACCGACCTAGGGCCGCACACTCACGTGCACGTGGTCGAAGTGGCCGCCGGAGGCATCCGTCGGGTCGTAGATTCCGCCGCCGGTGTACGGGCGACCCCAACCATCGTCGGCTGCGTGGTCACCGCCGCCGAACCCTCCGAACCCGCCGAACCCGCCGAACCCTCCGAACCCGCCGTACCAGATCCGACCCTGCCAGATGATGTAGCGGATCCGCAGGTCCTCCGCGTGCTCCTGGAGCCAGTGGGCCACAGCCCAGCCGTCGGCGAGATCCGCTCCCTGGAGAAACACCCCGGACCGCCCGGGGAACACGTCGCAGGCCCGCCCCGCGGGGTGGTCGCTCGTGGGGTTCCAGGAGTGCGCCGACCAGCAGCTCATGGACCTCATCGGTCGATCCGGGCCGACCTCGCCGAATCGGGCCACCAGATCGTCGTGCAGCCGTCGGCCCGACAGCGTCAGACAACCCGAACCGGTGGGGTCGTCTTCGCTGCAGGCCTGTGGCGCCGGTGGGTCGAGGGCCTCCCACCAGGACGGAGGGCCGAACCGGCGGTCGCCCGCCGGCCACAGCAGAGCGCCCGCAGCCAGCGCGAGAAGTAGCGCGACGAGTACGGGTGCCCGGATGGCCTTCGGCACGGCGTTCCCTCCCTCGTCAGCCCAACTCGGGCCGGACCTCGTGAGTTCCCGACCAGAACGATATGGGCATGGCCTTCCCCGCCAGCGTGGTTCCGCGAGCGGCGGTATCCACGCCGGCCGAGTTTGATCTACCCTGAGCTGTTCCTGGCTTCATCGGGCGCGATGTAAGCGCGAATGCTCGATGTCGCCGGCGCTGGCTGAGGGGGACCGATGTCGTGGGCCGTGGGGGTCGATTCGGCGAGTTCGGGCTGGTTCGTCCGGGGTCGCCCGTACGGCCGGCTCCTGGGCTGGTAATCGGCCCGGCTGCCGGCGGCCAAGGTGGAGTGGGCCCGTGAGCTGATCGGCCGAGAGGCCGATCTGGCGGTTGTGCGCGGTGTTCTGCCGGACGTGCTGCGCGGCACGGCGCGGGTGGTGGCGGTGTCCGGACCGGCCGGGATCGGCAAATCCCGGCTGGCGGAGGAGTGCCTGCGGGAGGCCCAGGGCAGGGGGTTCCGGGCACTCACCGGGGTCGGCGCCGTGCTGCAGCAGGATCTGGCGTACGCGCCGGTGGTCGAGGCGCTGCGCCCCCTGGTCCGGGATGCCGGCCTCACGGATGGCTTGCCGGATCTCGGACGGCTGTTCGGCGAGCTGTCCGCGCCGGTCGCGCCGCGGCTGCGCGACGCCGGGCTCGAGCGCACCCGGCTGTTCGAGTCGGTCTGCCGCCTACTGGAGCGGGCCGCCAGCCGGCAACCGATGGTGTTGCTGCTGGATGACGCGCACTGGGCCGACCGGGACTCGCTGGCGATGTTGCAGTACCTGGTCCGCGGGTTGGCGAGGCAGCGGCTGCTGGTGGCGCTGACCTACCGCGACGACGAGGCCGACACCTCGCTGGGCGCGCTGATCGGTGGGCTGCGCCGCGCCGGGTCACTCACCGAACTGCGCCTCACCGGATTGTCCGAGCCGGCGGTCCACGCGCTCGCCGACGACCTGCTCGGCGGCGCCGCCCCACCCGGGCTGCTGGAGGTGCTCGAGCGCCGTTCGGGCGGCGTTCCGCTGTTCGTGACCGCGCTGGTCGGCTCGCTGGTGGACAGCGGGGCGCTGCGGTGTGACCAGGGCGGGTGGGTGCTGGCCGCGCCCGCCGAGGACGCCGTTCCAGAGGTGGTTTCCGAGCTGCTCCGGACCCGGATCGAGCGGCTACCGGCGGCGGCCCGCGAGGCACTGGACCTGCTCGCGGTGTGCGGTGCCGCCGCCGAGCATGACCTGTTGGGGCGGTTGCTGCCCGAGGACCGGTTGCTGTCCGGGCTGGCCGGGTTGCGGGCCGTACGGGTGGTCTCCGAGGAGGTGACGGACGGCCGGGTCGGTTACCGGGCGGCGCACCCGCTGCTCGCTGAGGTGGCCTACGGGTTGCAGCCGTTGATGGTCCGCCGCCGCCGGCACGCCGAGGTGGCGGCGGCGCTACGCGCGCAGTCGCCGACCCGGGTCGGGCTGCTCGCCCACCATCTGCGGCTGGCCGGCGACGAGGTGGACCAGGCTGACGTGTTCGAGGTGCTCAGCACGGCCGCCGACGAGGCGCTGGAGCGCAAGGCGGGCGATGAGGCGCTCGTGCACCTGCGCGCCGCCCGCGAGGTGGCCGGGCAGCTGTCCAGGACCGACCTGTTGCTCGGGCTGATGGACCGGATCGCCAAGGCGTACGAGTTGGCAGGTGACCGCGCTCGGGCGGTGACGTCCTGGATCGCGGCCGCCGAACACCATGGTGCCCGGCCCGGGCGGGCCGAGCGGCTGATCCGGGCGGCCAACATCGAATGGGACGCCGGACGGCCTGCCGAGTACGACCGGTTGTTGAACCGGGCCGAAGCGCAGCTGACCGGCCTCGAGCCCGGACCCGCGCACGCGCGGCTGGCGGCGTCGCGCGCACATATGGCGGTCCGCGCCGAGAACGTGCCCGAGCTGCGAGCGTGGATCGCCGAACTGGACCGGCTGCACGAGCGGACCGGCTTGCCCGAGGCTCGACGAGTGGCGCTGGGTGCCCGCTACGAAGTGGCCGTGGCCACCGGCCGCTACACGGAGGGCCGGGCGTACTTGGCCGCCGGGATCGAGCTGGCGGAGAGTCTCGGCGACGAGGCGGGAGAGGTCGCCCGCCGACCGGGCTTCTTCATCGAGCTGCAGTGGGGCAACCTGGCGGCCGCGCGCGCCATGGCCGAGGAGGGACTGCGGCTTGCCCACCGTTCGGGGGTGCCCACGCTGGAGCGGGTTCCGCGCACGAACCTCGCGGGGGTCGCCTTCTACAGCGGGGAATGGGACGAGGCGGTGCGCGGCGCCGAGTCGGTGATCGAGCTGGGGCGGCGGGTGGGCGCGCCCCGGGCGATCGCGAGCGGGTCGGCGGTGCGCGGGCTGGTCGAGGTGCGGCGGGGCCTGGTGGACCAGGCATGCGCGTCCGCCGCCGAGGCGCGGGCCGTGCTCGGTGCGCACGGCACCGGTGATCGCCATCTTCTCGCGCTCGTGGAGTCGGTGGAAGCGGCCGCGGCCCTGGGTCGCGGTGAGCCGGACGCGGCGGCCCGGATCGCGGCCGAGAGCCTGGCCTGCGGGAATGTCGTATCGCAGCCGCTGATCCAATCGATCTTGGCCGATGCGTACCTGGCGCTGGGCCGGCCGGACGCGGCGTCCGCCGTCGCGGTGGAGTTGTCCGCGCTCGGTCCGCAGGCCCCCTATCCCGGGGCCCTGGCGGCCTGGGTGCAAGGTCGGGCACGTCAGGCGCCCGAGCCGCTGGCGAGGGCGGCCGGGAAGCTGCGATCGCTCGGGTTCGCCTACGAGGCGGCCGTGGCCGAGCTGGATCTCGCCGAGCTCACCGCCACCCTCCCCGGGGACCACTGCATCGGGGCGTTCGAGCGGATGGGTGCCCGGCCTCAGCTCGACCGGGCCCGGCGGTTGGCCCGCCGGCTCGGGCACCGGCCGAGCCCGCCGCGACCGCGTCCCGGCCGGTTGAGCGCCCGCGAGGAGCAGGTGGCCCGGTTGGTCGCCGACGGCCTGTCCAACCCGGAGATTGCCGCTCGGCTGTACCTGAGCACCCGCACGGTGACCACCCACCTGCACAACATCTACCGCCGGCTCGAGGTGAGCTCGCGCACCGAGCTGACCCGGTACGTACTACGCAAGCTACCCCCGAATACGTAAACCGATCGATACCGCCGTCCCGGGTACTGGGCCAGGCTTGCTGGATGGCCACCACCGTGAACCAGACCACGACGCCCGCGCTGGAGCCGATCCCGCTGCCGACCCGCCCGCCGGCGGGGTACTGGGTCCGCGACGCCGCCCACGCCCGGCTCCCCCGCACCACGCTGAACGATGTGCTGGCCGAAGCTCTGATCCGGGTCAACCGGCGGGTGTACGCCGAGTTCGGCATTCCGTTCGAGACGATCGAATACCAGAAGATCGGTGGCTGGGACTACATTCGCCTGGCGCCGCTCGGCGGTAAGGAGCCGCCCCGGCTGCCACCGTGGCTCGCGGGCCTCGCGCTGCTGGTGGTGCCCGCGGTGCGCCGCCGCACCGCCGCCGCAGTCACCGCGATCCGGTCCGACCTGGCCGCCACCCTGCTGGGGCAATGGGAATCCGAGTGGCGACCCGAGCTGAGCCGCCGTGCCACGGCGCTGCGCGGGATCGACCTCGCCAGCCTGGACGACACGGTACTCGACGAGCACCTCGGCCTGGCGCTCGCACTGCTCGACGACGGGCTGGAGATCCACTTCAGGCTGCACCCGCCCATCGCGCTCGCGCTGGCCGAGCTGGCGTTCACCTGCCGGGAGCTGCTGGGCTGGGACGAGGCCCAGGCCTTCCGGCTGCTGGTCGGGACGTCGGGGATGTCCACCGCCCCGGCCCGGGCCCTGGCCGAGCTGGCCGCCGAGGTGACCGCCCGGCCGGGAATTCGCGGTCTGGTCGAGAACGACGCGCCGGTCGACGAGGTACTCGCCGCGGACCGGCACTTCGCCACTCGGTTCGCCGGCTACCTGGAGGAGTACGGCTATCGCGCCCTGAGCTGCGAGGTCGCCGACCCCTGCCTGGACGAGCAACCGCAGGTGGTGCTCGCCCTGCTGCGCGACCAGCTCGCCACCGGCTACGACCCCGACGCAGCCGACGAGGCGAACAGAGCCCGGCGGGCAGCGACCCTGGCCGAGGCCGAGCGACTGCTCGCCGAACGCCCGGCTAGGGACCGCGACCGGTTCGGGCGGGCGCTGCGGCGTGCGCTGCGGGCCTACCCGGTGCGGGAGGACAACGAGTTCTTCACGTTCAGCGCTCCGCAGGGCCTGCTGCACAAGGCCGTAGCCGAAGTCGGACGACGGCTCGCCGACCGCGGCCTGCTCGACACCGCCGGCGACGTGTTCGACCTCGAGCCCGAGCGGCTGCGGACCGCCCTGCGCGAGGGCGTGGACTGCCGCGCCACGGCCAGGACCCGAGCCGCGGAGCGTGCCTGGGCACTGGCCCACCCCGCACCGCCGTCCTACGGGCCGCCTCCCGGGCCGCCTCCGTCGCTGCGCTGGTTACCGGCGGAGGCCCGGATGGTCACCGAGGCCGTCATGTGGACCTTCGAGCAGGTCTTCGGGGCCGAGGCCATGACAGCCGACCGGCAGCCCGACCCGGATCGGGCCACGCTCACCGGGATCGCGGCCTCCGCCGGAAGCTACACCGGTCCAGCACGGATCATCCGGGGCGAGGACGAGTTCAACCGGCTCCGCGCCGGCGACGTGCTGGTCTGCCCCGCGACCTCCCCGGTGTGGTCGGTGCTGTTCGCCGGCGTCGGGGCGCTGGTCGCCAACGACGGGGGAATGCTCTCCCACCAGGCGATCATCGCCCGGGAGTACGGCATCCCGGCGGTGGTCGGCACCAACGAAGCCACCGACCGCCTGGTGGACGGGCAGTTGGTCACCGTCGACGGCACCACCGGCACAGTCCGGGTGATCTCGTGACCACGCTGCGCGAGGACAGGCCCCGCCAGCACGAATTGGCACAAGCCGTCGAGACCGCCGCCACGATCGACGCAGCCCGCCGGTTAGGCATCCTGGCTCGCCTCGATCAGGAACCAGCCGACACCACCACGACCGCACACCACTGCGGCACCGCGCCCGATATCACCAGGCTCCTGCTGGAGGCGCTGCACGCCGCCGGGATCCTCGCCCGAGACTCCGCCGGACGGTATGCGGTCACCACCGACGGCCACTGGTGCACCGCCCTGGCCGAAGGCTGGTCGCGCCTGGGCGACGTGGTCCGCACCGGGACTCCGGTGATTGCGGCGCACACCGCAGCCGGCGCCGGCGAGCTCTACCCCGAGGTGGTGGCCGAACTGTCCCGGTTGTTCGCACCGGCGGCGGCCGAGGCCGCTCGGCTGCTCGCCCCGGTGGGAAGGGTCCTCGACGTGGGTGCCGGCGCGGCGCCGTGGAGCATCGCGCTCGCCCGCGCCGACGCCGGATGCCAGGTCACCGCGCTGGACGTGCCAGACGTGCTCGCCGCCACCCGGACCGCGGTGGCCGAAGCCGGTCTCTCCGATCGGTTCGACTACCTCGGAGCCGACATTTTCGAGGTCGAACTGCCGGAAGCGTCCTACGACCTGATCATGCTGGGCAACGTCTGCCACCTCTTCGACCCGCCCACCAACCGGCGCTTGCTCACCCACCTCCGCCCCGGTCTGCGGCCCGGCGGAAGGCTGGCGATCCTGGACGCCCTGCCGTCCGACGATCCCGACGAGCACCGGCAACTCAGCCAGTACGCGCTCGGGCTTCGACTACGCACCGAAGCGGGCACCGTCCACCCGCTAGCCGCCTACCAGGCATGGATTGCCGCCGCCGGATACGGGCAGCTCAGCACCGTCCAGGTGTCGTGCCGGCCGCCGCTCAGCCTGCTGACCGCGCCCGCTCGGTCCTCGGGTCTTCGCTGACCACCCGGCTCCGGCACCCGGCAGCGCTGCCACCGCTAGGGGACCGGTTTGCGGCGGCGCAGGTTCCCGACGAGCACCCGTCGCAACACGGCGGGGTGGAACAGCCTGGTCGGTGGGTCGACGAAGCCGCTCACCCGGAAGAACCCCTCGGCGAGCACCGGGTCCTGTTCGGTGGCGGCGAGCAGTGAGCGGACGTAGGCGTTGGTGACCCGCACGGCCAGCGGTCGGGCACCCTCGACCTCGGGCAGCGCCAGGTCCCCGCCCACCGCCATCTGCCAGGCGACGTCGATCGGCTTGGCCGAGGCTCGGAAGAACCTCCGAGCCAGGTCGTGATCTCCGTCGGCCAGGGTGTCGCGCAGCGCCTTCACCTGGAGCGCGGCGACCGACATGCCTTGCCCGTAGAGAGGGTTGACGCTGCAGACCGCGTCGCCGATCACGAGCAGCCCGGCGGGGAATCGATCCAGCCGCTCGTAGCGCCGGCGCAGGTTCGCCGGGAACCGGTGGGTGAGCACGTCGCCCAGCTCCTGCGCGTCCCGGACCGCGGCGAAGACGTGTGGAGGGACCAGCGGGCGGACGAAGTCCAACCGCCCCTCCCGGTCCGTGGGCGGGTGATGGCCGCCGTAACCGATCAGCGTCAGCGTCCAGTCGCTGTTCTCCTGCTCGATCATGAATATCCCGGTCGGCCGGCCCGGCTGGGCGCCGATGACCGTCAGCGGTTCGATGGCCGGCGCGTCAGCACCGAATCGGAGGTGCTGGGTGACGTACTTGATGTCCACCGCCAGCTGCTCCTCGACCGGCGGGTCGTAACCCATCGCCGGCAGCCAGGTCGCGGTCCGCCCGCCTCGACCGGTCGCGTCCACCACCAGGTCGGCTTCCAAGACCTCCTCGGTGTGGCCGTCGACGCGGCGCACGATGCGTGCCCCGGTGACGCGTCCGGCGTCGCTGGAGGTCGTCAGCCCGACGACATCGCATTGCTCGACGAACTCGACGTCGGGTAGCGCCCGTACCCGCTCACGAATGTGCCGTTCCAGGTGCGGCCGGCTGGGTTGGTAGGTCGGAAGCTGGGTGCGATGTGGGCGCCGGCAGGTCAGATGCCCGCCGAACGACAGTCTGGCCGAGGACAGGTCCTGAACCACGGGCACCCCGCTGGCCACCAGGTCCGCGAGCAGCCCGGGGAACAACTCGTCCGCGATCTGCGCTCCCCGCACCTGCAGAGCATGCGGATGGCGGCACTGCGGAACTCCCTTACGCGCATCACTGCCTCGGGGCAGCAGGTCGCGTTCCACCACCGTGACGCGCCGGAAGGCATCGGACAGCACCCGGGCGGCCATCAACCCACTCATGCTGGCGCCGAGCACCACGCCGTGGTCGCCGAGCACGCGCATCTGAAGCCCCCGATCTCCGTGATCGACGCCCCGAGATCGCGATCATTATCGGCTCGGATCGGACAGATGGACATCCTCACTTTGCGGCAAAGCCCGGGCGTGGTGTCGGGGCTCCCCGGCCGTGTCCTCTTGGCCTGGTCAGTCAAGGCGTCCACGCGCTGCCGGTTGTCGAGGACGAGCGCGGAGCGTGCGTCCGGGTGGAGGCCGGGTCGGGCTATGGCCCGGGCTTGTCGAAGATGCCAGAGGTGATCATGTGGGACATGACCTGGATGATTTCGTTGCGGGTGGGTTTGTACCAGCCGTCGGGTAGGAAGAGCGGTTCGAGGGCGGTCGCGGACACGACCATGCCGGCGACGAGACGGTGCCAGAGTTTGGCGTGTTCGACCTGGTAGTGGCCGCCCTCTTTCCAGACATCGACGCTCACGGTGTTGAACACCTCGAACATCTCGTTGAGCCGGTTGACCACGGCGCGGACGGGCTGCTCGGCGTCGGGGTCGCCACTGGCGCAGATCAGGGCGAGGACGGCGGTGCGTTTGTCGTAGAGGTGGTCGTACAGGCTGGCGATGTGGGTTTCGGTGAGCCGGTACGGGTCGCCGCCGCCGTGCCGTAGCTGTTCGGTGAACCCGGCGGTGTAGTCGTCGATGAGCTCGAGGAAGGGCTCGGCGACCGCGGCGACGAACAGGTCGGCCTTGGATCCGTAGTGGCGGTAGATCGACGCCTGGGTCGTGGCGGCGAGCTCAGCGATCTCCTTGGTCGAAGCCCCGCCGTAGCCACGCCGGGCGAACACGGTCGCGGCGGCGTCGAGCAGCTGGGCCTTCATGTCCTCGGTGCTCTTGCGCGGTCGGCGCCGGCGCGCGCCGGACCGGTCCGGGTCGTGGCCGGTGGGGGCGGGTTCCACCGCTCGACCATAGTCGGGCCGGGGGGGCAGCTCGGGTGTCCGCCG